>Garnier_p1__coassemble_516_pt1 | contig 30333 bp, 27 predicted proteins | sample Garnier_p1__metabat2_high_PE_021 | metagenome-assembled genome bin Garnier_p1 | reverse complement strand
CTCGTAAAAAGCAGAGAGGCGGGACGCAAGATACGCCGGAAAGCCCTCCTCCGCCGGCATTTCTTCCAAGCGCCCGGAAAGCTCCCGCAGCGCCTCCGCCCAACGCGAAGTCGAATCTGCCATGATCGCCACATGATACCCCATGTCCCGGTAATACTCCGCCAGCGTGATGCCGGTATAGATACTCGCCTCACGCGCTGCCACCGGCATATTGGAGGTATTGGCGATCAACGTCGTCCGCTCCATCAAAAGGCTCCCGGTCTTTGGATCCTCCAGCTCTCCGAATTCCTCCAGCACGTTTGTCATCTCATTGCCGCGCTCCCCGCAGCCAATGTAAATAATAATATCCGCGTCACACCACTTCGCGAGCTGATGCTGCGTCATGGTCTTTCCCGTGCCAAAGCCTCCCGGAAGCGCCGCCGTTCCTCCCTTTGCAATCGGAAAGAGCGTATCCAAAATCCGCTGCCCCGTCACAAGCGGACGATCCGCCGGATAGCGCCGCCCGACCGGTCTTGGAATTCGGATCGGCCACTTCTGCATCATGCAGACACCTGTTTCCTTTCCTTCTCCCGTACGAATCCTCACAAGTTCCTGCACAATCGGATACGCGCCATCCGGCTGCGCGAAAACAACCTCGCCGAAAATATCAGGCGCAAGCATCACCTTATGCACGATGGACGCAGTTTCTCTTACCTCCGCGATGATGCTTCCACCGCTCACCGCATCCCCGACTGCCACCGTAAGATGCGTCTCCCACAATCGCTCCCGATCGAGCTCATCGACACAGGCGCCGGTGGGAATAAACGCGCCGCTTGTCTTTGCGATCGTCTCAAGCGGTCGCTCAATGCCGTCAAAAATGTTGGAGAGAATGCCCGGCGCAAGCGTCACACAGATCGGACCTCCCGTTCCCTCAACCGGCTCTTTGGGCTTTAGCCCTGAGGTATCCTCATAGACCTGTATCGTTGTCTCCCGGCTCGTCAGTCCGATCACCTCTCCAATCAGGCGGCTCTCACCGACGTATACCATCTCATTCATCTGATAGCCAAGGTTTCCGCGCACCAAAATGATCGGTCCGTTAATTCCATAAATCGTTCCCTTTATTGCCATACCCTATTTCCTGCCCCTTCCTTCTTTGCGGCATCAAAAAGAAAAGTTCTCCTTTTCCTCCGAAAGTCTGCTGTCAAAGGATTCGTCGATCAACACATTCTTTGACGGGATCACTGCCCGCATGCCGCCGCCAAACGGATAGCCGCTGACCAAAAGCTCACAGCCGCATTCTCTCTCAAGCTCCTGCAGAAATCCCTCATCGGCGGGATCGATATAAATGCGCAAAGCTTCTCCCTGCGCAAAAGCAATCGCCTTTTGAATCCTTTTTGCCAAAAGCTGCCGATACGCCTCTGTCGCACGGAAATCGGAAAGCTTTTTTTCTGCCAGCGCAAAAAGCTCTGCCTTCTTCTCCTCCTGCACGCTATGATACTCCTTTTTTAGCCGCAGCATTTCCTCCGACAGCCTTCGGTTGATCTCCCTGCGCACATGCTCCCTTGCGACCGTCTCCCTCGTCTGCCGCTCCCGCTCCTTTGCCTGCCGATACTCCGCAATTTTTCCTTCGTATTCCTTCCGGTATTTATCCAGCATTGTATGACTCTGCTCCTCTGCCGCGCCCATCGCCGCGCGGTAAAAGCCGTCCAGCTTTTCCTTAAGCTCCATGCTCCCCTCCCATTTCGGCTTCTTTTACAGCTTTAAACCGATCGCCTCGTTGACATAATCGGTAATAAAGTTTTTTGACCTGCCTGTGCCATGCCTGTCCGGAATCTCCACAAACAGCGGCGTTCTCCGTTCCAGCTTGATCCTGCTGACCACATCGGGATACTCCCTGCCGAATTTCTCCGTCAGCAATACAATACCGATCTCACGATCGTTGACTGCACGGTCCAACTGCTCCCTTAGCTCTGCCTCCTCATGCACGACCACGCCCTCAACACCGGCAAGCCGCATTCCGGTATAGGTATCCACATTATCGCTGATTAAAAACATCTTCATAGACGCGCCCTCTTATCCGAGAATCGAAAAAGAAATCAACAAGCCGTACAGCGCAACCGACTCTGCCAGCGCAACGAAAATCAGCGCCTTTCCCATGATACCGGAGTCCTCACTCAGCGCCCCGATTGCGGCAGACGCTGCGCTTGCGACTGCAACGCCCGCACCGATGCAGGAAAGTCCCGTAGCAAGCGCGGCAGCCATGTATCTCCATCCGTCCACTGACGCAGCCAAAGCCTCCGGCGTCTCCGCCGCATAAATATGTCCGCTGAAAAGCAGCATATCCGACGCCAACAGCGTTCCAAAAAACAACAGGACCCCAATCGCTAACGATGCCTTTGTACTCCCCTCCTTCTTCTTTCCCAGACGATACCCCACATAAGGAACCCCCATGCTGATCACAAGGATCACCGTCAAAATAATTTTTACCGCCATGTTTTTTTCCCTCCCATTTCCTTTTTCTGAAAAAATGATACAAACGGTCTGCCCGTTCCCTGATAAAACCTGCCGAACATTTCGTAATATTCCAGACGCAGCACCTGTATGCCTACCACAAGCCCCTCCAATGCCGTCACCAAAATATTTCCAAGCACGACAATCAGCCAGTTCGTCTCTCCGCTCTCATAGCCCGCAAGCGTCAAAACAACGCCCATCATTCCTGCGTGGCTCAGCGCAAACGCTCCTATCCGGACAAAGGAGATGCTGTTCGTCGCATAGCTGAGCACAACGTCAAACAGCTCCACAAACGCTTCAAGAAAAAACATCACCTTACTTCCCTCCGGAAATATATGCTGCTTGCGCTCAATGAGTCTCTCCAGCGGCTCCTTCAAAAAGATCGCCGCAAGCGGCGCCGCGAGCAATACGCCAAGCACGCCGGCAGCAGGCAGCGCATGTCCCGTCACAAACAGCACGATACAAAAAACCGCACCTCCGTAACAGACCAATCCTGCAATTCCGCTCTGGCTAAAGAGTACCCGTCCCAGATCCCTTGCGCGGATGGCATTGATGATATTTAGGAGCATTGCAAAAAGAATCAGCCCCATCCCAAAGGCAACCGCGATCAGCAGCGTTGTCATAATATCATCCATCGGACGCATCCAAAGCGCCGGAAGCACATCCTCAAACCCGAAAAGGCTGCCGTACATAAATCCAAAAAAGACAGACCATCCGCCTGCAAGCGCAATGATCGCCGCAAGCTTCAGCTTTTTTAGGACATAGAGCACAATGCCGCCGAGCATGAGACAGGCGCCCTGACCCACATCCCCAAACATCGCTCCGAACATGAAAGTATAGGTCAGCGCAATGAAAACGGTGGGGTCCATCTCGTGATAGGCTGGCAGTCCGTACATCTCCACAAACAGCTCAAACGGCGCAAAAAGCTTTGGATTGCGCAGCTTTGTCGGCGGCGTCGCCTTAATGCTCTCCGTGGCATCCTCCACGATCACATGAATCCTGTCATCCTGCTCTACCTCTTTTAAAAACCGTCCGGCGTCCCGTCTGCTCATCCAGCCGTACAAAATATAATGCTCCATATCCGTTTCTGACGTCTCCTGGCTTCTTCTCCTTGTGCAGACGGCATACTTCCTGACGTCAAAGTAATCACAGTAGGTTTCGAGTGAGGCGTAAGCGGCTTCCAATTCCTCTCTCCTGCCACAAAACGTCTCCTGCAGCCGCTGACATAAACGCTCCTCCGCCTCTCTTACGCCGGAAAGCTGCTCCTGCGCCCTAAGATATGCGGCATCGGGCGTTCCCTCAAAGGAGTCCGGCAGATAAATACGCTCAAAATGAAAAGACATGCAGACCGCATCTACCTCGCTTTTAAATTTCTGCGGCACAAAATAAACACCCCACACATACTCCGCGTCACTGTGACACTCATAAAACAGCGCGTGATCGGTCTCGTGGATATAGCGCTCCAGCCTCTGATAATTGTCTCTTAATATCCGTCCAAAACGAAACGCGATAAACCGAAATTCCAGCAGTCTGCGAAACTCATAATCCAGTTCCCGAAACGGTTCAAGCTGCTGCATCAGCTCCTCTAACTGCAGACGCTCTCTTTTACAGACCTCCCTCTGCTCCCGCACCTCGCCGGCAAGCTCCCAGACTGTGTCAACAATCTGCTCCGCCTCATCGGGCTTCAAACGCACACCGCTCTCTTTTGGAATCTCCTCCATATACTCCCACAGGCTTTTTGCCCGCTGGTATGCTTCTTTATAAACATTCGTCTCCGCAAACGGACGCACATTGGAGAGACCGCTAAGACTTGCCGACGCATTTTCAAAATGAATCTCATAGTTACTTAAATATACGTCCATCACCCGGTCAATGTCATTCTTTGGACCCGTGATGTGTAAAAGTTCCATTTTTTCAACCACCGTAAACCTCCTCCATGACTTGATACTCTGTACCCTTCTCTCCTAGGACGAGCATTGCTACGAACCAAACAAAACAAGCTCCTGCAATTCCCGTGCCGGGATCTGATAGCGCACGCCCTCTAATATCGTCGTCAATTTATCAATCTCCTGCTCCTTATCATACAGATATTTGAACACCGGCGCCAGCGACATCGGATATTTTTTGCAAAGCCTCCCGTAGATTTTCTCCATGATCTGCGGAAACGTCACCTCGTCGCCGATTGCTGCCAGTGCATCCTTCCCCTTAAAATAGGCGGTATTTTCCAGTATCTGCGCAAACGCCTCCATCGTCTCACTCTCTGCAAGCGCTCGTTTCTCCTTCATGCCAAGTCGATAGGAAACCGGGATCAGATCACAGAGAATCTCCTCTCCCTTCTGGTGATAAAACCTCTTGGCGCGATAGAGCCACATAATATTCTGCCAGTCGATCTCCGTACCGAAAAGCTGTGTGCAGATTGTCCGCATCGCCGCATCCTTAAGCTGATTTTTGCACTTCCACACCGTCTCATAATAAAACAAGTCCATTTGAACGATACGCGCAGTCTGCGACATCGTCTCGTCACGCAGCAGACGTTCAAACAGCTTTTCATAGCGCGAGCCCAAAAGCGCGCGCAAAAACTCCTCCATATTCCGTGCCTGCGTGACAGCCTCCACGTCAAACCCCGCATGCGCGCCAAAAAACAAATGCAGATGCGCAAGGTTTGTCTCCTGACCCCTGCCGATCCGTTCCATGCAGGTCTTTAAAACATTCATCTCATAGCGTAAAAATACAAGCGCTAAGCCCTGTCTTTGTATTCTGCCCGCAAACCGATATAGCTTTCCATAATCAGAGTATAAGGAATCATGGATCGCAGCCTCCACCTGCGCCCGATGCGCGATCTCCTCATGACTTCTGTAAATCGGCGCATAGCTTTCATACTCCCGCAGGAAGCCTAAAATATCATCTACCTTCTCACATTCCGCCAGCTCCGCAAATATCCGGCTTGACAAAAGCCTCCCCCGCATAGCGCGTGTTTTTGTCACAAGACCGCTGTACTCCAACAATCCACCCGCCATTGTCTCACCCTTCGTCCTCTCCGAGAATCCGCCTTACCAACTGCTCCGCCAACAATTCCTTCTCGTCATCAAAACGCTCTGTAAAAGCTTTCTTCGCCGCCCTGTTTTTTTCTTCCAGCTCTGTCAGCCGCTGCTTAAGCTCTGCAACCCGCTGCTCCTTTTGCTGCTCGACAGTCTCCTGCTCCTGTCTGTCATAGAATCGCGCCAATCCCTCCAGCTCCCGCGTAAGCTGCAGGTTCATTGTCTCCTTCTTCTCCGCCGCCGCGCACAAGATCGCATCTGCCTGCTCCTCAATCTCGCTTAATCTGTTTAAGACCTCATTCATCGAAAAACCCTCTCCCCAAAATTCCGTTTCTATCTTTATTATAGCCCTTTTCCGATAAGATGTCTACCTGTGAAGCTCCCACATATCAGCCGTTTCTTCGCCTGTGACTTCATCATGGTTTTAAAAACCAGATAATATAGTTCAAATATTATTTTAGGGGTTAAAAAACAAAGCTGACTGTGCTATAATAACAGGAAGTAAAAAACATAACCATATTTGGGAAGAAATGGAGTTACCTATGAATCAAACAGTACAGATTATCAGCGACGGCTCCTGCGACCTTACGCCGGAAGCCGCGAAAGAGCTTGGCGTTTTGCTTGTTCCGTTTTATGTGTCCTTTGACAGTGAGACTTACTTCAAAGAAGGCTTAGAATTGAATGTCCGTGAATTTTATCAGAAAATGGTCGACCAGCCGACCGTTTTTCCAAAAACCTCCATGCCGTCTGTCGATGATTATTATCGGGTTTTTGAACCGCTTGCAAAAGAAGATATTCCGGCGATCTGCATCTGCATCACGACAAAGTTCAGCGGCTCCATGCAGTCTGCCATGACTGCGCGGGAAATGATCCTCGAACAATATCCCTCCGCGCGCATTACCGTGATCGATTCCACGATCAATACGGTACTGCAGGGGCTGTATGTCATGGAAGCTTGCCGCCTGCGCGATCTTAACACAGCCTATGATACAATGGTGGAGCGTCTCCTTGCTATCCGCGAGAGCGGCAGGATCTTTTTCACGATCGGCAGTATCGATTACCTAAAGCATGGCGGCAGAATCGGCAAGCTTGCTGGTCTTGCAGGAAGCGCCCTAAGGATAAAGCCTTTGATCACCCTAAAATCAGGAGAAATCCAAAGCTCCGGCATCTCCAGAAACCGTGAGAAATCCATGCAGAAGGTCGTTGAGCTTCTTGGTGCCTATCTGGATGAGCTCCATGCAAAACCGGGCGAATACAGCTTTGCTATCGGCTATGGCTACGACTATGACGAGGCATGTCATTTCCGCGATATGCTCGCACCGTTGGTAAAGGAGCGTCTTAGCATAGAAAATCCCCCTATCTGCCAGATCGGTGCGACGATCGGTGTACACACCGGTCCCTATCCGATCGGCGTCGGTATCATCAGGCGTTCCGACGCCCCGCTTTCCACTGTCTCCTGACAGAATTTTTCTTTGCAGCGACCCAAAAGAAACGCCCCGTTTCTGATTTCCTGCCACTTGGCGGACTCTCTGAAACGGGGCGTTTCTTTTGCAATTCTTTACGCTTTATACTTCGACAGCTCTCTTTAGTCTTGCTGTAATCTCACGGACTTCATTTAAAATTGCTGCATACATCTCAGACTCAAGTCCAATCGGCGACATATGCGGATTCTCCTGCTTCATCCGATATGCCTGCCGCAGCAGGCTAAGCTTATTCTCCTCAAGTTCCCATATCTGCTCTCTGCTCATAACCTCTCCATTCCGCACACAGCAGCTTGCGTCTGCGGCGTCTTTCCTTTCATTTTCCTAAAAATACATATATCTTGTACCCAAGCCTTTACTATCATAGCATATGTGGTAGAAAATGAAATGGCAAGTTCATCGGCACTTTCACCAAACTTTCCTTCTGCATTTGAGAGGTTTGCCTATTTACAAATATGCTTTTATCTATTTTTTACAACTGCATCAGCGTTTCAATCGCATTGCTTTTTAAGATACACCTTCCCTGCTCCGTAATATGCGCGATCCTCGCAGCATCCGAATCGCGTCCATTGTCATATTCCACCGTTCCAAATGCAAACGGACGCATCTCCTCCTTCGTAAAGCCTTCAAAATTCAGCACTAAATAATACAGACTGCCCAGCTTATAAAGTCCGCTCCTCGGAAATCTGACGGAAAAACAGGCTCTGCACATACGGCATATATCCTCGATACTCAAAAAGCGCAGCGCGCAGACCATCGACTCCGCTCCCTTCTGTGCCGCAAACGTCTCTCCGGAGGCATTCCCCTTAGGTTCCTCCTTTGCCGACTGTAACGCCTCCATCTGTTCCGGTCCAAGCCGGCTCATAATATGGTTCATCGTATCAAGAAGGTCACGAAGTGACAGCTCCGCATCGACCCCAAAGGTAATCGCCACCGTATGATTCTGCAAAATCTCTGCCTTTACCATAGGGGAAATATCCTTGATCGCAATATGCTCCTGCTCCTCCACCAGTCCCATCACTGCACGCACAAACTTCTGTGTCGTCGCACTGTCTCCGATAATCTCATCAATATCAAACCCCAGCGCACAGATTTCTTCCTCGGTCAGTGCGCAGCGAAATTTATTTTCACCAATTCGTTCAATCTCCATTTGTATCTCCATCAACTCTAAAAACTCTTACCTGTTAGCGTTATTATCCTATGTTTTGCGCTATTTGTAAAGTCCGAATCTCTGACGGGAGACCGTTACAACGAATCTTAAGCCGCACCCCTTGCCTGATGATACCCTCTGCCGTGCCGCCGTCAATCGACGCAGCCTGCGAACAGCAGCTATGAAAACTGCTTCCGTTCCATAATGCGCATGCTTATTGCCACTGATACCCCTGCGAAAGCCGCAAAAAGCAAAACCCCCATGCCAAGCAAAGCCGCTGCGCCAAAAGATGCGATCCACTTAGCTTTTTCTATGATCACCGCCATAACGCCTTCCATTTTAAGCACTGCCATCATGCCAATGAATACGCCCAGCGTCGCAATTGAGACCACGATCCTTCCTTTTTCCGTGCCGAATTTAAACTGTACCGGAAGCGTCAGGCACAGAAAAATCACAAGTACCACAAGAATCCCGGCTGCACCGCTTATCCACTCCGGCAGCAAAAAGTCCTCCTGCGTCATACTGCTGTAGATCCCGCCGATGACGGTCGTCACTGCCCATGTGACGCCTCCCGTCAACACTCCAAATAAATATTTCTCCGCCACATAACCCTTCCGGCTCACCGGAAGGGAGAACAGATAGAAAAATCCATGATTAAACTCATCGTAGCTGATCGTACTTGCTGTAAAAAACGACATCAGCAGCGTACAATAGCTGACCATAAATATCGCGCCCTGACCGCCCAGCATGAAAAAGAATCCGATCACAGCCACCGTCAGAAAAAATCGTTTCTGCCCTGCCAAAAGCCGCAGATCCTTCACAAGTAACCCTTTCATATACTCTCTCCCTTCGTCATCATCAGAATCACATCATCAATTCCACATTTTTCCACGATCAGCTCCGGCTCATTCTCCCGATAAAACTGACGGCTGTCTGTCAGCAGACAGTAACCATATTCTTCCTTTTTCCGGCATAAAACGGCTCTCTTATCCAGCCTGTCATACTGTGCTTCCCCAACCTTTAGAATCCCGTAAGAACCCAAAAGAATATCCGTCTCCTCATGCAGAATAATCTTTCCGTCGTGTATCATGTAAATTTCGTCACAGAATTTTTCCAGATCGCTGGCAATATGTGAGCTGATAAGCACAGATCGCTCCTCCTGCTCGTCCAGATAATCCTGGAGCAGCGCCAGAAGTTCCTCTCTCGCTACAACGTCCAGTCCGGCGGTCGGCTCATCTAAAATCAAAAGTTCTGCCCCATAGGAAATTGCCGTAAGAAGCTTTAACTTCGCCTTCATTCCCGTAGAAAAGTCCCGGATTTTTTTCTTAAACGGCAGTCCGAACTCCTCGCATCGCCCAAGAAACCGCTCTCGCGAAAACTCCTTATACATGGCGTCCAGAATCGCCGCAACATCAAGCACTGTCAGATATTCGCTGAACCCCGAATCCGACAGCACCACGCCCAACTTCTGCTTATCCTGCGGCGTCAGCATTCTCACGTCCTTTCCAAACAGCCGAATCTCTCCGCTGTCCGTCCCGATCAGATTCAATGCTGCCCGAAACGTCGTGCTCTTTCCCGCGCCATTCGCCCCGATCAGCCCGGTGACCGTTCCCGGCTTTACCTCCATACTCACATCCAGCACGAATGCTCCGTACTGCTTTTTCACTCTTGCAAACTTCAGCATAGCTTCTCCCTTCCTCTGCCCTATGGCTCCAGCACCAGCTCCAGTAGCTCCCGAAGCTGTGCATCACTCATTCCGCATCCTCTGCCCTTTGCAACCGCCTGTTCCATACACGCTTCCACTTCCCTGCGCTGCGTCTCCTCCAGCAACTGCGTGCTCGCACCCAGCACGAAGCTTCCCTTGCCGTGCACCGTTGCGATCAGCCCCTCCTGTTCCAAAAAGTCATATGCCTTCTTCACTGTCAGGGCGCTGATCTTTAAATCCTTCGCCAGTCCGCGCACACTCGGCAGAGGCGTCCCCTCTGCCAGCTCCTGCTGTGCGATCTGGCTCTTTATCTGCTCCACGATCTGCTCATAGATGGGCTGCATGGATGCATTGTTGATCATTACTTTCATATTTTCCTCCACATTTGCGCATGATGTAGATTTCTTTTCACAAACAGTATATAACAGCATATAACTGTTGTCAACTGTTATATGCTGTTTATTTCTGTTTTTTACAAAAACAGACCGCGCAACATTTCTCGTCACGCGGTCTGTCCTATCATTATTTTCTGACTTTTTCAATTTTTTACAATAAATTGTCTGTGTTTTGCATTTTTATCACTCACCCAGTGCAAGGAATGAAGCTTTGACTGCATCTGCAGTTGCCTGATCTGCCATAATATAGAGGATCACATCACCGACGTTCTCCACTACAACGCTCTCCGCTTCCACACATACCCATTTTCTCGGATTGGCATTATCCATAAGCAGCTTCTTTGCCGCCTCGACATCCTCGCCCTCGGCAACTCTTAAGATCACACACTGGTATGCGATCGCATTCATCATCGGCGCGGAAACAACCGCCTCCGCATACTTAACGTCTGCCGTTCCGAGCAGATACTCCGCCGTCGTCTCATCGATCGGCGTTGTCTGGTAATACTTCATTGCCTCTCGCAGCTCGTCATCCAGCTTTGCATTCTCATAGACCTTTGTCAAAATCTCCTCGCAGCTTCCCTCCAGCTTTGACGCCTGTGCGTCCTTTCCGCAGCCAACAAAAACTGCGATTGCAAATACAAGCACCAGGCAGCTTGCTATCATTCTTTTTTTCATCATCAAATCCTCCCTATTTACCTTATGATCCGTTTTCTTCTTTTTTCTCCGGCAGCTTTAAGCTGATATGCACATCCTCCAACTGTCTTGCCTCTACCGTAGCAGGCGCTCCCATCATCACATCCATCGCATTCTTATTCATCGGGAACGGAATGATCTCGCGAATGCTCTCCTCCCCGCAGATCAGCATGATCATGCGGTCAACACCCGGCGCGATACCTGCGTGCGGCGGCGCCCCATAGCAGAATGCATGATACATCGCCGGGAACTTCGCCTTCACATCCTCCTCGCCGAGACCCGCGAGCTCAAATGCCTTGATCATGATCTCCGGATTGTGGTTACGGACTGCTCCTGAAGATAATTCTACCCCATTGCACACCAAATCATACTGATAAGCAAGAATTGACAACGGTTCTTCATTTCTCAGCGCATCCATGCCGCCCTGCGGCATCGAAAACGGATTGTGGCAGAACTCCAGCTCACCGGACTCCTCACCGATCTCATACATCGGGAAGTCCACGATCCAGCAGAACTCATAGCAGTCTTTTTTCATGTGCTTCTCACTCGCCGCGCCAAGAAGCTTGCGCAGCACGCCCGCCGTCTTTTGTGCTGCCAGCTTCTTCCCTGCTGTCAGTCCAACAAAATCACCCGGCTTTAAACCGAGCGCAGCGATGACCGCCTCTTTTTTATCCTGCAAAAACTTTGAGATTCCACCGACAAGCTCGCCGCTCTCGTCCAACTTAAACCAGAACGCCTTGTTTGCCGTTGTCACCTCGACCTCCGCACAGATTCCGTCGATCACTTTTCTGGTCGCGGTAAAGCCGTCCACGACGATCGCCTTTACCATCTGTCCTTCAAACGGACCAAAACCGCAGTCTGCCAGCACATCCGTCGCATCGGTCAGCACCAGATCAATGCGCAGATCCGGCTTATCACTGCCGTATTTATCCATCGCCTCAAGGTAGGGGATACGCACAAACGGAGCTTTAGAAGCCGTCTTGTATACGCCGTACTTTTCGAACACCGGCGGAAGCACCTCCTCGATCACCGCAAACACATCCTCCTGCGAAGCGAACGCCATCTCCATATCCAACTGGTAAAACTCACCCGGAGAACGGTCGGCACGCGCGTCCTCGTCACGGAAACACGGCGCGATCTGGAAATAGCGGTCAAAGCCGGACGCCATCAAAATCTGCTTAAACTGCTGCGGTGCCTGCGGCAGCGCATAGAATTTCCCCGGATGATTTCTCGCCGGCACAAGATAGTCCCTTGCTCCCTCCGGGGACGAGCACGTTAAGATCGGCGTCGTAATCTCCATAAAGTCCAGCTCGTTCATCTTCTGTCGAAGCTCTGCAACGATCCTGCTGCGCAGCACGATCTTACTCTTAACCTCAGGATTGCGCAGATCCAGATAGCGGTATTTCAATCTGGTATTCTCATCCGCCTCCCTCGACTGGTTGATCTCAAACGGAAGCGCATTGTAAATGCATTTGCCGAGTATCTCAAGCGTTTCCGGCACCACCTCGATCTCTCCGGTCGGCAGCTCCATGTTCTTGCTGGAACGCTCCCTGACTGTTCCGGAAATGGAAAGCGTCGACTCCTTATTCACCCCGTCGAGCTGCTCCATCATCTCCTCGGTCTCGACCACGATCTGTGTCGTCCCGTAAAAATCTCTTAAAATAAGAAATCCCAAATTCTTACTCACCTTGCGGAGATTCTCATACCAACCGACAACCGTTACCTGTTTTCCGACATCGGCAAGACGTAGTTCCCCGCAATTATGCGTTCTTGACTGAATCATCTTCTACTCCCTTATTCTCATCTTTGTAAATCTGACTGTTTTATCTTACACTACAAAATCTCTGTTTGCAATTACCTAATCGTTGAAAAACTCAACAATATCCTTGTAGCCCTCCGCCGCAAGTCTTTCCTTTTGGAACTTCTTATTCTTATTCATGCGCACAACCAGCACCTGTCTGCCCGCCGTACGCTCCTCCTGCGCTTTTGCGATCACCGCGGAAAGCTTTTCTGCCGGATAATTCTTCTCAACTAAAAATGCGATCTTAGGACGCTGCATCGGAACAGTGAACCCATTCTCCATCAAAAGCAGAATGATCCGCTCAAAACCAATCGAAAAACCACACGCCGGAACGTCGTTTCCGGTAAACTTGCCGACCATCTTATCATAGCGTCCGCCGCCGCCGCACGCCGCGCCAAACTCCGGCATCGAAATCTCAAAAATCGTCCCCGTGTAATAGCTCATGCCGCGCACCAGTGTCGGATCAAAGACGAGCTTAAAGTCCGCCGTCTTTGCCGCCTCGACACTTTTTATGATCTCCAGCAGATTCTGCTCCACCTCCGGCTCCAAAAAGCCCGCAAGGACGTTCGCCAGATACGCGATCCCGTTCTCCGCCGTCTCCACCCCACGGAACAGCTCCAGATATTTCTCGACAGACTCCTTCGCATAGCCCTCCTTTAAAAGCTCCTCCGCCACACCGTCCAGCCCGATCTTGTCCATCTTGTCCAATATGATAAAGACGGTGTCAAACTCACGCTCCGAAAATCCACTGTATGCCGCCATCGCCTTTAAAATTCTGCGCTCATTGATACGGATTTCAAACCCCTTAAAGCCCAGTCTTCCGATCGTCGTCGTCGTCGCAAGGATCAACTCGATCTCCGCCAGATTGCTCGGCTCGCCAATGATGTCAATATCACACTGCATAAACTGACGGTAGCGCCCTCTCTGCGGGCGGTCAGCGCGCCATACATTTCCAATCTGAATCGCTTTAAACGGCGCCGGCAGGTCGTTCGCATTATTTGCATAAAAACGCACAAGCGGCACGGTCAGGTCGTAGCGCATTCCAAAATCGACAAGGTCTGCTTCTTCCTTTGCCGCATCGAGTTTTAGTTTCTCGCCGCGCTTCATCACCTTAAAAATCAGCTTCTCGTTCTCACCGCCCTGCTTACTGCTTAGGTTTGCAATATTTTCCATACAAGGCGTCTCGATTGGCGTAAACCCAAAGCTGCGGTACGTCTCCTTGATCACCTGCTGCACATAATCACGGATCTGCATTTCCTCGGGCAAAATATCCTTCATGCCGTTGACCGGCTTTTTGCTCAATGCCATGAAATTTCCTCCATCTTCTTTCTTTTTCTCTCTATCATCTCATCCACGCGTTTTAGATAATTCTCAACATCCTTCACATTCTCCACACGCTCGATCCGCAACGGATACGCGCCGTCTGCACCTGTTTCATGCGCAACGACAAACTTCGTCGTCGCCCCCGCGCCAAGCGCCATGATCGTCTGCTTCTCCTCCATGATCAGAATGTTATAGATCCCCGCCTTTCCGGGCGCTGCATAGCCGACATTCTCAAGATTGCCCGCCATACTTTTCTGACGGTACAGATAATACGGAGACAAGCCCATCTCCTTCGCATAAGATGCCACCAGCTCCATGTGCTCCTGTGTGTTTATCATCTGATAATCCTTGTAATCTTCCTTAAACATATTCAGTCTTGCGGCACGTTTTAACGCAAGCGAATGAACGGTGATATTATCGGGCTTCAGCAAAGAAATCTCCTCCATCGTGTGACGAACATCATCCATGCTTTCATCCGGCAGTCCGAGGATCAAATCCATATTAATATTGTCAAATCCAAGCTCTCTTGCCAGAAGAAAGCTCTCCCTCGTCTGCTCGACCGTATGATGACGTCCGATCAGCCGCAGCGTCTCGTCCTTCATCGTCTGCGGATTGATCGAAATACGGGAAATACCATGACGGCGCAGCACAAGAAGCTTCTCCCTTGTAATACTGTCAGGTCTGCCCGCCTCCACTGTAAATTCCAGACAGTCGGACAAGTCAAAGCTGCATTTAATCTTACGGATCAGCCGATCCAACTGATAAGGCTTAAGCGTTGTCGGCGTACCTCCGCCGATATAAATGGTATTCAGATGCTTTCCCGCAAATTTCACCGCAACATAATCAAGCTCATGCTCCAGTGCATCCAGATACGCATCCACCCTTTTCGTCCACGCAGACAGCGGATAAGACGTAAAGGAGCAATACAGACAGGTCGTCGGACAAAACGGAATGCCAATATACAGACTGTAACCATTTTGGCAGTCCAGTCTCGCAAGAAGCCTTCTCTCCCGTCTGGCTATAGCAATCGACAACTCAATCTTCTCATCCGATGTGAAATATGTCTCTTTCATGTAGGAGGCAATCGCGCGCTCCTCCACCCCTTCCTCCAACAGCTTCATTGGAATCTTTGTCGGACGGATACCCGTGAGCGTTCCCCACGGCAGCGTCTCATTTGTATACGCGGCAAGCATTTCATATAAATGCTGCTTCAGACAATTTTTCGCCGCGGCTCTGTCCGAAAAACCAACGGAAAACGTACATTCCGGCAGTTCACGCCTTCCGATCGGCTTAGACTGCCCGTCCTGCCGCTGTTCTTTGCCCTCTGCCGCTTGTGCATATTCATTCTCCCACCATACGATCCGAATACTGTCCCTGCCATACGCAAGCTGCATTTCCCAGATCGCCGGCTCCTCATAGCTTTTATCCTCCGCCGTCACGGCAACGTCCTGTTTTGGATAAAATGCCTTTACCAGAGAATGAATGTCATATTCAAACTCCGGTCGATTTAACCTAATCACTATCATATATCTGTTATTCCCAACATTTTTCTATAAGTATGGATTATACATGCGCTCCGTGCCGATCGTGGTACTCTCGTCATGTCCCGGATATACCGTAATCTCCTCCGGAAGCGTCATCAGCTTTTCTTTGATGCTGCGGATCAGCGTCGACGCACTGCCGCCCGGAAAATCACTTCTCCCCACCGATCGCGCAAACAGTGTATCACCGGAAAACACCGCCTTCTGATAGGGAAAGAGGAGACAGCAGCTCCCCGTCGTATGTCCCGGCGTATAAAGCACGCGAATCTGAAATCCGGCAAGCTTTAGCTCCTGCTCATCCCTCAAAAAGCAGTCCGCATGATAAGCGCGCTCTCTGCCCTCCCAGCCGCTTAAATTCACCGCCGGGTCGGATAATGTCTTTTGCTCCTCCTCATGCGCATACACCAAAATGTCATAACGCTGTGCCAGCTCTGCTGCGCCTCCCGCATGATCGAAATGTCCATGCGTCAGCAAAATCGCAGCCGGCTTTAAATTTTCTTCCTCGATTCTCCCGATCAACTGCTTGGCATTTGATCCTGGATCTATTACCACTGTTTCCTTTGTGTCCTCATTCACTGCAAAATAACAGTTGGTGTGAACCGTTCCCACTACATACCGCTCCACTCTTAACGATGCCATCCGTACCTCCTTAACTTGATCCTGTTTCATCCTGTCGTCCGCTCAATATCAATCACACTCTCAATCTGACGGAGCTTGTCAATCAGACTGTTTAACTCCGCCCTTCCTCTGGTGGAAAAGGAAATCTCAATGGTAGCCACGCCCTGCTTGCTCGTCTTGGAATGGATCGACTGAATATCAATCTCACGCTCCGTAAATACCCGCGTAATATCCACCAGCAGTCCGGTACGGTTATTTCCGAAAATCTTTACCTCTGCACGGTAAAGCCCCTTGTTCAAAGCATCCGCATCCTGCTGCCACTCGGCGTCGATCAACCGCTCACGTTCCATCTCTGAGAGATTGATCATATTGATGCAGTCGGTGCGATGGATCGAGACACCCCGCCCTCTTGTCACAAAGCCGATGATCTCATCACCCGGCACGGGACTGCAGCACTTGGAAAAATGAACAGCCACATCGTAAAGCCCCTTCACAATGATCCCGCTCTTTGACTGCTTTTCCGGCAGTTTGGGCTTATTCTCCGAGGAAATCGCCTCCAATACTTCCTCATCCGTAATGCGTGCCAGATGATCCTTCTTATACTCCTCATACATACGGTTGACGATCTGCCCTTCCTTTAAGCCTCCGTGCCCGATCGTCGCCAGACAGGAATTCCAGTCATGGAATCCGTATTTATTTAAAATCTTATTCTGATATTCTGTCTTGTTAATATCTGAAAAATGAATGCCCTTTGCCTTGCACGACGCAATCAAAAGCTCCTTGCCCTTTAAAATATTTTCTTCCTTCAGCTCGCTGCGGAACCACTGATTGATCTTGTTCTTTGCCTGCGTGCTCTTTACAATGTTCAGCCAGTCGCGGCTTGGACCTTTGGAGTTCTGCGACGTAATGATCTCGATCCGATCGCCATTTTGGATCACGCAGTCGATCGGCACCAGTTTTCCGTTTACCTTCGCCCCCACCATTTTATTTCCGACTGCGGAATGAATCGCATACGCAAAGTCAATCGGCGTCGATCCATTGGGAAGATTCTTTACATCCCCGGTCGGCGTAAAGCAAAAGACGGTATCGGAAAACAGGTCAAGATCGCTCTTTAACAGACTCATAAATTCCCGATTATCCGACATGTCACGCTGCCACTCCAAAATCTGGCGCAGCCAGCTTAGCTTCTCCTCCTCACTGACGGTCATTGAGGCAGACACACCGCCGTTGTTGCTCACTTCCTTATATTTCCAGTGCGCTGCGATACCGTATTCTGCTGTCCGATGCATCTCAGAGGTCCGAATCTGAATCTCAAACGGCTGTCCGGTCGGTCCGATCAGCGTAGTGTGCAGCGACTGATACATATTAGGCTTTGGCATTGCGATATAATCCTTAAAGCGTCCCGGAATCGGTTTATACATCTCATGGATCACGCCAAGCGCTGCATAGCAGTCTTTCACAGACTCCACGATAATGCGGATGGCAAACAGATCATAAATCTGGTCTAAGGTTTTATCCTGATTGACCATCTTCTTATAGATGCTGAAAAAATGCTTGGCACGCCCCTCAATCTGCGCCGCAATACCTGCCTGCCGAATATGAGCGCCCACTTCCTCTACCAGTCCCTGAATATACTCCTCTCGCACACTCTTACGCTGGTTGATCTGACGTACCAGGTCATAATAAGCCTCCGGCTCTAAATATTTCAGGGAAAGATCGTCAAGCTCGATCTTAATCTTTGAAATACCAAGACGCTGTGCGAGCGGACAGTAGATCTCCTGCGTCTCTCTGGCTATGCGGATCTGACTTTCTCTTGGCTGATACTTGAGCGTCCGCATATTATGAAGCCGGTCTGCCAGCTTGATCATAATGACGCGGATGTCCTTTGCCATGGCAAGAAACATCTTGCGCAGATTCTCCGCCTGCATTTCCAGACGCTCCGCCGACTTTTCCTTTTCATTATTCTTCCGATCGGTCAGATGCAGATGCTGCAGCTTTGTCACACCGTCCACGAGCAGCAGCACATCCTCGCTAAATTCCTCTACCAACTGCTGCTCCGTTAAGATCGTATCCTCCAACACATCATGGAGAAGTCCCGCAACGATCGTCTCCTTATCCATCTCCAAATCTGCCAGAATGATCGCCACGCACAGCGGATGTATGATATAAGGCTCTCCCGACTTGCGCACCTGTCCCTCATGTGCCTTCTCTGCGATCCGATAAGCCTTCTCGATCAACGATATATCCGTAGACGGATGATATTTCTGCACACTGGTGATCAGCTCCTGATAAAGTCTCTCGGGACTCTCAAAATCCTTCGTCGGTATCATTGTGCGATCTTCTTCCCATGCCATTTGACCCGTCTCTGTTATTTTATTTATTTCTGAGGAAATCTCTGCCATGTACTTCACCCACTTCATCCATCTTAATTTTATGTATTTTCTTATTATATTTTATTTCCTAATAAAATGCAACACGCAAGCGCCATTTATGCGGACTGCCGGAAATTCGGTATGAAAAAAGGGGCATTGCTCCACAGATGGTTTTCCATCCATTTCGCAACAGCCCCTTTTTGCTTCCTTAATTTAATTTTGGCCAGTATTCTTTGTTTGCCTCTATCATGTCGTCCAGTACCTCTTTGGCAACTTTCATACTCGGAACCGTTTTGTTCAATGTAAACGCCTCCAAAACCTTCTGGTAAGAGCCTTCGATACAACCCTCGACAAGCAGCTTTTCACAGTTTAACTGCTGCATCATCATGCCCTGCTGGAACAGAGGAATATTATCCTGAGCGATGACCTCAGGCCCTTTTCTGCCGATATAGGCAGGAACCTCTACCATAGCATCATACGGCATATTCGGGATGGCGCCTTTGTTTTCCGTGATGACAAGGAAACGCGCCCTGGTATCATTTTTCAGAGCGATCGCAAGGTCTGCGATCCAGTCACCATGACTTCCCGCATAGAAAACAGTCTCGTCGATTTCTCCTGTGGCAAGATATGTTTCAATACCGTCGAAAAGATTTTTCTCACGGGTTTCCATGACTTCATTTGCGCGCGTATGATCAGGATCGGAATGTTCCACAAATTCCTTCTGCTGCAAATAGTAGTTTAGGTAAGTGTTTGGCAGCGTATCCGGGAAGTTCTGCATGATTTCATAGACACCTTTCCAGACATAATACCAACTTCCTTTTGCATGACGGTTTGTCTTGCTGTCATTGCTCTTTCCTGCAAGAGCCGCCTTGTCCTTTAAGTAAACTTCCGGAAGGAGGATTTCATGTTCCATGATATAATCGCGAAGCTTCGACAGCACATCCTCGCCCTTATATTCAATTCTGGTAAACCAGCCGAAATGATTCAGTCCGTAGTAATCGTAAACAATGTTTTCCTTATCTTTGATATTTAAAGCTGCGGCTGCCACATCTATGATCGCGATCGGCATATCACAGATATTGATGATACGGGCGCCCGGACGAAGCTTTCTGCATGCTTCGGAGACGATGGAAGCCGGATTGGAATAGTTTAAGATCCAGTGGGTTGGCTTTGCATATTTTTCCGCATCGTCGATCACACGGATCATCGGGAAGATCGTTCTCATACCGTAAGCAAGACCGCCACAGCCGCAGGTTTCCTGTCCAACGCAGCCATGACGAAGCGGAATTTTCTCATCCAGTTCACGCATTGCATATTTTCCCACACGCATCTGGGCAAAAATGAAATCGGCATCCCGGTATGCTTCCTCCACATCATAGGTCACGGTAAGTTTGATGCCGCACTTCAAATCCTCTTCGAGAATCCAGCGCACCAGTGTGCCAACCTTATCCTGACGCTCCTTGTCAATATCAAAGAGACGGATTTCCTGTACCTCAAGCTCCTCTTTGCGCAGTGCGATCGATTTCACAATACCCGGTGTAAAGGTACTGCCTCCGCCAACAATTGTAATAATCATAAAGTGCTCCTCCTTGTATAAATCATGTTACATTTTTTCCAGTGCATCCTCTACCTGACTGCGTACAGCCGCCACCTGCATCCCAAGGATGATCTGCAAATCCTTACCGTTGCGCTTGATACCACTATTCTTTACACAGTTGATCAAATCTTCATTCACCAACGCTTCATCCTTTACGACAACCCTCAGACGGGTAAAGCAGTTTTCCAGAGCGTCAATGTTTTCTTTTCCTCCAAGCCCGTTGATAAGGCTGACAATGTCTTCCGACGACTGGGATGCATTTGCATCTGCTGCCGAAATCTCCGCTGTACGGACTGCTGTCTCCACAGCGGTATCCGGTTCACGTCCCGGAGTTTTCATATCAAGCTTCCTGATCAAGAAGGTGAACAGGAAGTAATAGGCAACGCTGACAATGGCTCCCATCAGAAGGAGCATCGGCCAGTTGGTCTTTTCAGCGCCGAGCACCAGGTTTGAGATCATAATGTTGATGATGCCTCCGCTGGTGGATGCCGGAATACTAAGAACCTTCAAAAGCACCAGGCTGACACCGCTTAATACGGAGTGGATCAGGAACAAGGCAGGTGCTGTAAATACAAACAGAAAGTCAATCGGTTCCGTAATGGCAGATAACACTGCCGTCATCATCAGCGGCAGGATGAGTGATTTTGTTGCTTCCTTGTTTTTCTTGAATGCAGTGGTAATGAATGCAAAACCGATGCCGATGTACGGGAACAGGTTGTTAAATGTATAGCTATTAAAATAAGTGGAATCTGAAAATGCCCCCGGCATATTCATTTCCGCTACACGGATCGGGTAGGCGCCCGCAACGATCGTTTCACCCAATGCAAGCGTTCCCCCCACATCCGTAAACTGGAATGGTGCATAGACAAGATGGTGAAGTCCGGTCGGAACCAAAAGCTTATTTAACAGTCCATAGAAAAACAGACCTATGTTACCGCTGTCTGCGATCATTCCCGCAAGGGAATTGATTCCAGACTGTACCACCGGCCACAGAAACGTCAGTGCAAAACCAATGCCAAGGACAGTGGGGATCATGAGCAGAAACGGAAACCGTACACCCGAAAACATAGAAAAATACCCCTTAAACTGTTTTCCGCCAAATTTATTGAATAGGAATCCGGTGAGGCATCCAATTAAAATCCCCCCGAATACACCGGTATCCAGCACCTGTATTCCCATAACAGTCGTCTGTCCCGTACCATAGAGACCAAGCGCACCGGGTTCTGCAAGTTTATTGTAAAAATCCAGCGTGATGTTGTTGGCGTTTAAGAACATAAAAAACGACATCAATCCGATCAGGGCAGCGTGACCTTTGTCCTTTTTCGCCATAGCGCCTGCAATTCCCACACAGAAAATAATGCTCAGGTTATTGACCAGAAACATCAGTGTGTTGTAGATCAGCTTTCCGATCAGTTGGAAGGGTGCAGCCTGTAAAAAAGTTAATTTTTCAGTGATCGCTGTGTTTGTCAGTAAAATACCAAGGATCAGAACCGTACCTGCAACGCCCAGATACATCAGAGGCTGTACGATCGATTTTGAAAATGCTTCGAGAGAAGCTTTGATCTTCTGTTTCATGTTTTTAAATCCCCCTCGTTGGAAATTAAAGTGATAATGTGATAGATCAGGTAACATTTTTCTGAATCTGTCACCTTTTTCTGATAGGCGTTTAAAATATGATCGCCTATTTTTTCTACGCATTCGACTGCTTCGGGATATTCTTCCCAGTTCAGATGCAGAATCGGCATCTCCGCAAGCTGCTTGTCGTTATCATACAGAATCCTTTTTGCAAAGAACTGGAGATGCCGGAGAAACCGCTCATAAAATACGGATTTCTGGTCTAACTGCACGCAGAAATGCTCCTGCACCAGTTTGATGATCTCACCGATCATCTGAAGACTTAAGATCAGCTTATCTGCCCGCTGGTTCAGAGTTGCGTTTACAATGTGCAGCGTAATGAACCCCATTTCATCCTCCGAGATGTGGATTCCCATATGCCTGTAAACAATTTTGGCAGCTTCCCTTGCAAGGGCAAATTCCTTTTTATAAAACTGCCGGATCTCCATAAGCATGGGGTTGTGGAGGACAATCTGGTTTTTTTCGCGTTCCAGCGACATACTGATATGGTCGGTCAGCGTAATGTAGATGTTGTCGTCGAGTGTCAGATCCGATTTTTCGCGTATCATGGATACGATTTCTTCTGCGATCGTCAGATAAATTGCCGGAATTTCTGATACTAGCTTTGCCAGACGGTTTCCAACACTTTTTTCAGCCAGCGTAAAGATTTTTTCAATTTGTTCCTCTTCGATTGTCTCGCCGACTTTTTCCCAAAAGCCAGACCTTTTCCAAGAACGATCATTTCTTCGCCGTTGTCTTTTTCAACCATCACTACGTTGTTGTTGTAAATTCTTTTGATGTTCATAAGAATCCTCCCCGTCAGGCAAGCCACATCAGCTTATCCTGGGGCTTTACCTGTCCGGTCTCCCTTTTTTGTATCGCACCATAAGCACTGCTGTCAGGAAGAACGACCATGGTGGTAGCTTCATAGCCGCAGCTCTTAATTTTGTCAATATCAAAGGTGATCAGAAGCTGACCTTTTTCCACCCGGTCTCCCTGCTCTACCAGCGCCTCAAATCCGTCTCCCTTCATTTCCACCGTATCGATGCCGATATGCAGAATTATGTTCCAGCCGTTATCGCCCGCAATAGCGATGGCGTGACCAGTCGGAAACAGCGCCTCAATAACTCCGTCTGCTGGCGCGTAAAGCTTTCCTTCGGCAGGAATGATTGCAAGTCCGTCCCCCATGGATTTTTCAGCAAACGCCGGGTCGTTTACCGTCTCTAGCGGAATCACTTCCCCAAGCAGAGGACTGCCAAGCTCTTTTCCCGGCGTGGAAGCCGGAACCTCCGATTTTCCTAGAATGCGTGATAAAATGCCCATAAGACCCCCCTTTCTTTTTTCGCGTATGTTCTGTCCGTGTCAGATATTTTTCCACACAAAAAACAGACCTAACCAAACCCTTCAAATAACATAAATGTTATGATAGAATTTGGTTACGCCTGCTTTACCAGTAACGTTCCGCTTTTCTTTATACCCGAATGGTATCAAAAGAAGATTTTTTTGTCAATGTTCGTTTTGTATAAAAAATTCATCTCAAATTTATACAATTTTCATAAACGGCAGCACTGGTCCCACCAATCCGCGGACAAATTCATTTGCCGGCTCATTTTTTATCTTCTCGGGCACATCCAGTTGAACGCTTTCCCCCTCATCCATGACTAAATGCTGCCAAGATTCATCGTCTCTCTAATGTCATTGGCAATAAAAACGATCGTCCTTCCCATCCTGCGGTGCAGCTTTAAAATTTCATCCTGGATCGCCTGCTTTGTACTCTCATCCAGAGCACCGAAGCTTTATTCAAATCCTAATGCTCACAAAATGGATGTGCCCACACAGTTTTCCCGCCCGCATTATGAATATACCTTAGCACATTTCTATTCAAACATAGCAGCACCTGCATATTTTCCAATACAAGAATTTCCGTCTCCCCTCGATATACATTGACTTTGCTGCTGTTTTCCATTACTATAATGTTATATTTCTTGTACGAGAGGTGTATTTCATGGGAGCGACCATTCGCGACGTTGCAAAAAAAACCGGCTTGTCACTGGGAACGATCAGCAAATATATCAACGGTCAGCCCGTGCGGGAATCCAACCGTGTTTTAATCGAACAGGCGATTGCGGAACTGCAATTTAAACCAAACAAAATCGCCAAAGGGTTAAGAAACTCACAGACCTTTTCCGTCGCCGTACTGCTGCCCATGCTCACCTCCAACTTTTGTACCTCTATGATCTCAACCATAGAATCCTACCTGCTGCCGCGAGGATACAGCGTCATCGTCTGCGAGTGTCACAATGACGCGCAAATGGAGCTTCAAAAAACAAAATTCCTTCTTGACCGCATGGTAGACGGCATCATACTGATTCCTTACGATACGTCGGGCAGACAGATTGAATTAATTCAAAAAAATCAGACGCCACTTGTCGTTGTCGATCAGCTCATCAAAAACCATCCTGCCGATACGATTATCCTTGACAATCAAACGGCTTCTTATGAGCCCGTTTTGCAGCTTATTCAGATGAACCACAAAAAAATCGCCATTATTACCGGAGGCGAGGATCACTACACCTCACAGGAACGTCTCGCAGGCTACAAAAAAGCTTTGACGGAATATGGACTGCCCATATGCCCCGCATATATCCAGTGCGGAGAATACACGACTGTCGGCGGCTATGAAGCCATGCAGCGGCTCGCCGCGCTCCCAGATCCACCGACCGCAGTGTTTATCAGCAATTACGACATGGAGATCGGGGCTTATCTTGCAATCAACAGCCTTAATCTGCAGATACCGGATGATATTTCTATCATTGGCTTTGACAATCTCCCTCTTGTCAACCTTGTCAAGCCCTCCTTATCCTTTTGTGAACAGCCTACGGAGGAAATGGGCTTGTCTGCGGCAACACTTTTATATCAGAGAATGCAAAACGATCTGTCGGATTATCCAAAGACGATCGTTCATGCACCCATTTTTCATTTTACCGCCAGCATCCGCACGCTTTAGCATTTCCTGCGCTTTTACAACAAATGACGCACTTTGTGGCAGAGCCTTACACAACAACGAGCGACACGCTTTACGAGCCGCTCTTATGTCAAGAAAACCGACGCCCCGTAAGTTTCCTCACGAAAGCGTCGGCTTTCTGCTCCCTTATATCTCTAATTCGCAGGATGCCTCGGCATCCAGCTTAACCCTCTGCTCCTTTCCCTGGTATGAGACAATTACATCTTGGTCTATGTCAGACCGGAACACAGCTTTTTTTAACTGACACTCTGCCCACTCCAAATCCACCGCAACAGCTCCCTCGCACAGCAGACCGGTGATCCATCCGCTCCTCCATGCATCGGGCAATGCAGGAAGCAACTCAATCCTGCCATAACAGCTCCTTACAAACAGACTTGCAATACCGCTTGCCGCACCGAAATTTCCGTCGATCTGAAATACTTCGCGCTCTCCAAACCCATTGCCCAGAGGCGGATGTAAATCAAACAAATTGTCATATGACGACTGCTTGAGCAAATGATCCAAAAAATGCAGCGCCCGATTCCCGTCATTTAATCTTGCGTAAAGATTCATCAGCCAGGCACAGCTCCATCCGGTATGGCCGCCTCCATGCTTAAGTCTCCTCTCGATCAGACTTTTTACTGCGCAAATCAGCTCCGGCGTTTCATATTGATTGATCGTAGTGCCCGGATGAAAGCCTGCCAAGCCGGAAAAATGCCGGTGTCCAGGTTCTGGTTCTTCAAAATCTTCGATCCACTCCTGTAACTGCCCGTATTTTCCTATCTGATATTCCGGCATCCTTTTTACGGTGTGCTTCACTTCCTGCAAAAATTCGTCCTCGATGTCTAGTACTCCAGCCGCTTTGATTACTTTTTGAAACAGCTCACGGATCAGCGCCACATCCATCGTGGAGCTTACGCTGACCGCACATACACGGCCTTGTTCATCCAGAAATGTATTTTCCGGCGACGTGGATATGGGCGTATGAAAATATCCGTCCGCATCCTGCTCCATCCAGTCGATGCAAAACCTCGCCGCACCTGTCATAATCGGATAAATTCTGTTTTTGAGCAGATCGGTATCTCCCGTATAGCTGTAATAATCATAAATCTGTGCGCTTAACCACACGCCCCCCATTGGCCAGTACGCATACTTTGCGTCTCCTGCCACGGGTTCTGTCTGTCTCCACAGATCGACATTATGATTTGCCGCCCATCCCCGACAGCCGTAATAATTTTCGGCTGTTTTTGCTCCGCTTTCAGACATCTGCTCCAACATCACCAAAAGCGGCTCATAGCATTCTGTCAGATTACAGATTCCCGCAGGCCAGTAATTCATCTCTGTGTTGATATTGATCGTCCAGTTACTGCTCCAAACAGGTCTTATGCCTGCGCTCCAGATCCCCTGTAAATTCGCGGGCTGTGAACCCTCTCTGGAAGATGCGATCAGCAAATATCTGTTAAAATGATAATACAGGCTGTATAATCCGTCATCCTTCGCTCCATTTTTAAATGCTTTCAACCGCTCGTCTAACGGCAGCTCCGGCTCTGTGCCGCTGTCGAGCCAAAGCCTTGATTTATGAAATAAGCCTGTGTGATCCAAGAGATGCTCCGCCAGAATATCTTCATATTTCTTTCTTTTCATCTCTCCCATGACCTTTTCGCAGCACATAGCACAATGTTCCACGGAAGCATCGATCTTGCCGGTCTCCTTACGGTAGCCATCCACCGCCGTCAAGTGCAGATGGATTTTGCTTGCGTTTTCCACCGTAAGCATCCCATTTTGATAGTAAATTCTGCCGTCTGTGTACCCAATTTTTAAACAGCAGCAAAACGGCATTCCCATGTTCTTATACTCATAAACGATCGGATCGTCACTCGCCACATAATTCGGCTCTACATGGCTTGGAGCATTTCCGGTCATCATCATGCCGTCTCCCCCGTACTCCGCCAAAAAGTGTGCCAGCTTACTTTCCAGTGTAAATTGTACATGCAGTCCGGCAGGGTCGTCGCAGGTCAGCTTTAAAATCATTGCTTTTGCCGGATAAGAGGAAAAAATTTCGGAGTGGTATTTCTTACCGCCTGCCGTAAAATCAGTGGTAATCATTCCCGTTTCCAAATCCAGCGCTCTTTTGTATTCCCGATAGTCCGTCACATTGATATAGCGGTACCTCAATATTCCCAAAGGCATATAAGACTCGTTATATTTCCCCATCATCTGACCTTCAATAAGCTGCTGCGCCTCAAAAAAGCTGCGGGAGCGGCACAACTCTTTCGCCCGATCAAGAATCCCCCGGTCGATCCTTCGCTCCTGACGCAGTCCTGTTCCCGACCATAGGGTGTCAAGATTTAGCGTCATATATTCCTCCGGTACATTGCCGTATACGATCGCTCCCAGGCTTCCGTTTCCAATCGGAAGCGCGCTGCAAAATGACGCTGCGGGCGTCTTATACCATAACTTCGTAAACATTGATCCTCATTCTCCTCATTTTATTCTTTTACCGCTCCTGATGTCACACCGTTTACAATATACTTCTGCGCAAACACAAAAATCAAAATCGTCGGTATTGAAATAAGCACCAGCGCGGCATTGTATCTTCCCAGATTTTGTGCGGACATCCCGTAAGCCCCCTTAAAGGCATTGACTGCCACGGTCGTCGTATATGCCTCATCCTTCGTTAAGAACATCAGCGGGAACAGAAAATCCTGAAACGACCACATCATCTGCAGCACCACAAGATTAATGATCGCAGGCTTTGCAAGTGGAAAATAAATCTGAAAATAAGTCTGAACAATGGTTGCCCCATCCACATTTGCCGACTCCATCAGCTCTGCCGGTAAACCGTCAAAGAAATTCTTCATCATTAATACGCCAAATGGAATCGTGATCAGGCACTCCGACAATATAACTGCCAGATTTGTATTATACAGATGCGCCGTCTTATAAATATAAAATAACGGAATGATCAAAACGGGACCTGAAATCGCCAGACACATCACTACCATATTATAAATGATTTTTCTTCCCACAAAATCAATTTTTGAAAACGCAAAACCCGAAAAAGAGCATATCACCACCAAAAGAAGCGCCGCTCCTGCTGCATTGACCGCAGAATTGACAAAATATTTGTAAAACGGTACTCCGTTCACACGGTTCGTGAGTACATACCAGTAATTCAAAAGCCCGTTGACCTTCAGCGAATCCTTAACCAACGAATAAACAGGAACCATCCAAAGGAGCGTCATGACAACCAGAAAAAGCATCATCATTCTTCTGCTTCCCCGGGAAACAGAAAATAAGTCCTTCTCCTGCATTTTTTCTTTCTTCTTCCTCATACCCATTCTACGCCTTCCTTTCCGTCAGCCTTAGCTGAATAAATGAAATCAGAAATGCAACCGCCAAAATGATGATGGCAGCGGCGCACACCAGCCCAATATTTGACCCCGCCGACCTTGTCTGCCGATAGATATAGGTACCGATAATTTCCGTCTTTCCGCCCGGTCCTCCATCCGTCATAAGAAACACGCGCTCCATTTCCCGAAAGCCTCCCAGAAGCATGGAAAGAATAATTGTCCTATGCGTATTTTTTAACATCGGATAAATGACAAAAAACAACTGATGCCTTGTTTTTGCTCCATCCATCATTGCGGCTTCCAGCACACTGTCGTTGATCGTAGTCAGATCGGCGGTGTAATACATAATAGGGATACCGATCAGAAAAACAGATACGGAGCAGACAGACATCATGGCAAACCCCGGATCCGCAAGCCATCTCTGTGCAAGAGCGTCCAGTCCCACCCCTCTGAGCAGTTGGTTTACGATCCCGTTTTTATATTCCAGCATGGAACTAAACACTGCCGCCATCAACGCGATCGGCAGCATCGACGGGATGAAAAATAACGCATGAAAAAACCGTTTTCCTTTCAGCTTGAAATTTAATATGATTGCGATAAAAAAGCCGAAGGTAAGACCGCAGAAAATATTTGCCGCCGACAATAAAAATGTATTCAGCAGTGATAGCCAGAATTTTGAATCAAGCATAATCGTCTTATAATTTTGCATTCCGACAAATGCGGGGTTTTTGAATGTAATCGTGACATCCCTAAAGCTATTTACGATCAAAAAATAAAAGCTGTATCCCAGTAACCCTATAAAAATTACGATCAGCGGCAGGAGAAATAAAAATCCTGCCCTGTTATTTCTTTTTTGGCTTTCTCTGCCCAACCTTCTTACGTTCGCCATAATCCTACTCCCGATAAAAGCTTTCGCCCCTTTAATATTTTCCGCTCTCCCATTCCTTCTGGCATGCTTCAAGCGCTTCTTCTACTGTTTTTGTTCCATTGATATAGCTTTGCACTTCAGCGCCTTCAATGTCGGAATATCCGGAAACGTTATTGCGGTCTGCCGTACCTGTATTGATCAGTTCAACCACGGTATTCCATCCCTCTTTTGCAGTTTCTGTCGCAAACAGACTTTCATCTACCGCAAATGAGGTTTTCGCCGATGTCCCGGTGAGCTGCTTTCCAAAAATATCCGCTCCTTCGCCCAGTGTCAAATAAGCTACAAATTTTGCCGCAGCCTCTTTCTTCTCGGAGTAATCTACAATCCCGATTCCCGCATCAATATAGGATCTTACCGCAGCCTGCCCGCCCTGCGATGCAACCGGCAGCGCCATTGCTCCCACGTCCTCCAGTGCGATCCCGTTCTTCTCTCTCAACTGCTGCGCAAGCAATGGAGACTCCCATGATCCCATATAATAAACAAGCGCATTTCCGTTGGTAAATTCCTCGGTTGCACTTGCATAATCTAAATCAAGCACATCCTCGGTAAAAATCCCTTCGTCAAAAAATTTCTTAAAGCCTTCAAATGCCGCCTTGTATTCCTCGCTGTTGATCGCTGCATCCTCATATCTCCACGCATTGTAATAGCTTCCCTGCTGTCCTAGCACGGTCAGCATCATCTCATCCATGACCCAGGCCTCTTTGCCAGCAAATACTCCCGCATACTTATCGGGATATTTTTCCCGCAGCTTATCCGCCACAGCTTTATATTCCTCGATCGTCGTCGGCACTTCGCATCCCAGCTCCTGCAGCAGAGCCGCGTTGTAATAGCCGATCATAGAACCGGAATTAGTCAGCACCAGCATCTTCGTCTCACCGCCCGTAAGCTGATTCCCCTGCTCTAAGGCAGTCTTGGAATAGGACTCTTTCCATGTCTCTCCTGCTGCCTGCGGCATTAACTCATCCAGATTTGCCAGATAATCCGAAATCTCCTCTGCAAATGCCGAAGGCTGCACGCCGATCACATCAATATCCTCCTCCGTACTTAACGCCAACGGCACCTTTTCCTGAAAGGCTTTACTTTCCATGACAGTCATATTGACCTTAATATTCGGATTTTCTTTTTCAAACGCCGCAATCGTTTCCTCCAACTGGTCCGTGCTTGGAAACCATGTCCAGTAATTTAATGTGATCTCATCCGTTTTTCCCGAAGCGGATGTCTCTGCATCCC
>Garnier_p1__coassemble_473_pt1 | contig 31846 bp, 30 predicted proteins | sample Garnier_p1__metabat2_high_PE_021 | metagenome-assembled genome bin Garnier_p1 | reverse complement strand
ACCTCCGACCCCTCGCTTAGGAGGCGAGTGCTCTATCCAGCTGAGCTATATGGACGTATGTAATTTTTGGCTGTCTCTGGACGAATATCGAACTCCAATCCTAAAGTACGTTTCCGCAAGGTGGGCGTTATAACGTGACCTTAGGAGGCAGACGCTCTATCCTGCCAAACTACAGAAACCTTTTTCTAAACAATTACGCAATCTATTATAACACAGCTATAAAAAAAACACCAGAGGATAAATTTCAAAAATATCATAATTTATCCCCCCGTATTTTTTATTTTTCTTTTTAACTTTCATACCGGATACTGCCCTGAAGCCAAATATTTCCCTTAAACCGTCTTCCGATCTCCGGCTCTCCGAGCAGGTCCTTCTCATGAATACAAACGCTGAATGGGAGATCGTTACAGGTAATCTCCAGGCAATATACATTCTCCCCGGTCAGCCAATTCTGCAGCAAAGCAAAATCTGTAATTTCTCCAAGAATGGCATATTGATCGCTCTCGATACCATGCGGCATAAAATAAGAATCTACAATACTCAAAATATCCTCATGAGAAATACGTCTGGAAAGCAAAGAATACATATCAATATCCTCCAATGTAAGATTCTCAAGCGCGTCCTCGTCACCGTCCCGCGCCGCTGCAATCATCTCATTGCGCTCCGATCTTTTTTCCTTCTGAGATCGCACCTTATTCTCCGCCTTATTTACCGGAAGAAGAACCTTTCCCTCGGTTGACAGCGCCCCTAGAACGACCCCGTCAGCTAGATGCTTGTACCCTTTATTATTTCTGACCGCCAGATAATCTGTAACGTTCTGCAAATAAAAAATCAGTGTTACGCCAATCCTGATCTCATCACAGATACCGGCATACGATTCCTTTTCCGCATGCTTTTCCACCTCTGCCGTTTCTGTTGTTGAAATTGTCTTTCCACAAAGAAACGGATAGTAGTATTCTACCTCAAAAACATTTTCATCCCGATACACACCGCGAAGTGATATACCAAAAAAATCTCCAAACTCCTTTGTTATCTCAACAAACTCATTTCCTTCCGAATCAGTTGCCGCTCTCCGCGTCGTTGGATTCTCTAAAATCTTCTGAAATATATTTTCCAGCTCATCCTTTTTTAAGTCGGAAAATCCGATCGCTCTTAAAAATTTATGCAAATTGCAGTCTCCCTTTCTTTGATCTAAAGCTATCAACTCTCTAACTGGAGAATTGACAGCTTATCATCCTTCTTTAACCGATAGCTTTTTCCTGTCAGCCGTCCTTTTTCATCAAGCACACCGATCACCGGATAAATTGAATGCTTCGTCTGTTCAAGCACAACTCCTGATTCTCCTGACGTTAAACGCAGTCTCTGTCCGACGGGATAGCGCCCGATCAAATTCACCAAAATCCTTACAATTCTTTTTTCAAATAAAACATCTGCTGTTTCCATTAAATATTGCAGCGCCTCTTGAATCGTAATTCTCTTACATTCCACTCCGGAAATCGCGCAGTCAAATATATCGCAAGCCTGTAATATATTACAATTCAACTCTCTGCTTTTTTGCCGGAGAGGAAAACCTGACCCGTCCTTTCGCTCATGATGTGACAAAATCATTCTTTTCGCATTTGATCCGATCCAAGCTTCTCCCTCCAAAGCGGAATATGCCTGGATCGTATGCTTTTTAAATTCAAAAACTTCAGATGCCAGCCGTTTTTCCATATCTAAATTAATATAAGAAACGGTGATATAACGCAAACCTAAATCGTGTAAAAGACAACCCAAAGCCAGCTCTCTTAAAAATTCTTTCGTTGCCTTTAATTTCCTCGCAACCATAACAGAAAGCATCGTTACCATGATCGTATGATCATAAAGATTTCCATTTCTCTCCTGCACATCGATCACCATTTCTTCATCTGCCTGCAAAATATCTTCTACGATTTCTTCTGACAGCGGTTTTAGCCTGATCAGGGAATGCTTCTCCTGATAAATATGACCTTCCAATATATCCTTCACCTGATCAATGTACCAATTTGTTTTTTCTTCACTCAGAATCCAATGAGGTCTCTCTGCCTCTGCAAAAGGGTCTTCCACAGAAACTGCTTCAATTCCAAGAAACGCTAATAAATCCAAATACTCCGGCTTCAATACCGTTCCCTTCGGTATCAGAATTTCTTTCTCCTCTGTGATTACAGGTTCCGACAGCCTTTCCCCACCTTTTAATGTGCTTACCGGGCGTATCTTCATATATCTACTCCGATTTTCCCATTGCTCTGTTTAATGCCTTTTGTTCTTCCTCTGACAACACAATGATGGAATTTCCATCCACAATTTCCTTGATATAGGTATAACAACCCTCTCTCGTATGCATCGCATTGATGATAAAACCATTATCTCTCTGATCCAGCATGGCAAGAGAAAAACTCAGCTTCCCACCCATCTCATGGAACGCGTCATACTTGATCAATCCCATTTTCTGATATGTGAGCTCCATATTTTGAATAATTTCCTTGATACTACCCTCATTCTTCTCATTCGACTCCATCAGCTCATCCACCTGATTTAGTCGCTCAATCAAAGTATCCTCCAGATTTTTTGCACCCTTACCGCTCATAAAAGCCTTATAGCCCTTTTTCAGTTTTCTCATTTGAACGATATTTACAATCATAAGAATAAAAATGATAAGAACAACCGCCGCCAAACCTATGATAATATAATCTGAATCAAATCCTAAATATTCCGCTATCATGTTATACCCTTCCCTTAAAAATAAGAACAAACGTTCTATTTACTAACTGTCCGTATCAAATCTATAATGCGATCCAACTCATCCATTGAATAGTATTCAATCTCTATCTTTCCTTTTTTGTTATCCTTCTGATTAATGGCAACCTTCGTTCCAAGAATCATCTTCATCTTCTCCTCTAAATCATGGAGAATTGCTTCCATCTTTGGATCTACTTTTACCTCCTGCTTTTCAGCCGGAGCTTCTTTTTCCTGCTGCAGCTTCTTTACAAGCTTTTCTGTTTCACGCACACTCAGCTTTTCATCAAAAATCTTTTGCGCCGTCAGATACTGCTTCTCTGAATCCTCAATTCCAAGAAGGGCACGAGCATGACCGGTTGTCAGCATATCATCAATCACCATCTGCTGTACCTTATCATTTAACTTTAAAAGACGCATAGAATTTGTGACTGCTGTCCGGCTTTTTGAAACTCGCTCTGCCACTTCATCCTGTTTGAGATGAAACTCTGTCAAAAGCCGCTTATAAGCAAACGCCTCCTCAATCGGATTAAGATTTTCTCTCTGGATATTTTCAATTAAAGAAATCTCCACGACTTCCTGGTCTGTCAATTCCTTAATGATGACAGGAATTTCTTTCAATCCCGCAAGCTTTGCAGCACGCCATCTTCTCTCACCAGCAATGATTTCATAATAATCCTTTTTATCCTGAACAAGCAATGGCTGAAGTACACCAAATTGTTTGATTGATTCTGATAATTCCTGAAGCGCATCCTCATCAAAATTTTTTCTCGGCTGCTCCCGATTTGGCTCAACCTTATTGATATTTACACTAATCGGGTTCTCTTTTAAATCTATACCTACATTATCCGAAACTGCTGCCCTAGCTACTTTATTTGGAATCAACGAATCAATTCCTTTCCCTAAGCCACCCTTCTTTGCTCCCGCCATCTTACATTGCCTTCCTTTCCATAACTTCCTTTGCTAATAATCGATAGCTCTCTGTTCCTGCCGACTTAGCATCATACATATGAATCGGCAACCCATGAGAAGGAGCCTCTGCCAGACGAATATTTCTTGGAATCAATGTCTCATATATTTTCGCATCTAAATTTTCTTTTACATTCTCCACTACCTGATTGGAAAGATTTGTTCTCACATCATACATAGTGAATACAATTCCATCGATCTCCAATTTTGGATTTAAACGCTGCTGTACCAGATCAATCGTGTGAATCAACTGACTCAATCCCTCCAGCGCATAATACTCACACTGAATCGGAACTAATACAGAATCTGCCGTTGTCATCGCATTGATCGTCAGCATATTTAGGGATGGCGGGCAATCAATAATGATAAAATCATAGTCGTCTCTAATATAATCAACAGCATTTTTTAATATGTATTCCTTCTCATTGATACCAAGTAATTCAATCTCAGCTCCGGCAAGATTTACATTTGAGGGAATGATTTTCATACCCTCAACAACCGTATCTGTCATACTCTCCCGAATCGAACACTCATCCAGCATTAATTCGTACACTGTATTTTCCAACTCATTTTTATCAACGCCCAGTCCGCTTGTCATATTTCCCTGTGGATCTAAATCAATTGTCAATACCTTCTTTCCTGCTTCTGCAAGGCAAGCCGACAAATTGATGGATGTTGTAGTCTTGCCAACACCACCCTTCTGATTTGCAATGGCTATAATTCTGCTCATCTTTCCTCTCCATTCTGAAGACATCTTATCTTCAATTCATTTTGTTCTTCTTATTCCTCTTAATCACCTGTTATTATATCACTTATAAGATTGCATTTCCAGCACAAAAATGTTTCACGTGAAACATTTTATATGATAAACAAATTTACATATAACTTGCTGCTATTTACCTACTTATAAAATTATTAAATAAGTTCATTTTTTCATTCTATATTAATACACGTCACTTTGTCTCCTACTATTTTAAATAAACAATTTCTGATTCTCTAACTTATCATCTTGTTTATTCACTTGTACTGAAAAACAAAAATTTCTTTCTCAACTTAAAAAATTCCTATAATACTTTCCAGTTGATAGACCAACAAAACCGCAGCAAATTCCGATACAAAATATACTATTTTATTATCAATTACATCATCAATGTAACTCCCTAACGTTATTCCTTTGCCTTAAATATTGATCAAAATCCCAAAGCAATTTATTTTGAGAAAACAAGAAGATAATTTTAAATTCACCTCTGCCATTGACATTTAATGCTTTAGCAAAAACTCCAGTCTGAAAAATTACATATCAATGCAGTTTTTCAAACTAAGTCACCATACTGAATCAACGTATTACAACTTATTTTTTTCAGTGCATAAGAAATAAATCACTATAACGTTTTTACTATTCCAACCTTATAAAATTCCAGATACAACTCTTATATATAAAAATGCCTAACTCCTTTTCTAGTTTTTAAATGATATTGAAACACAAAGAAATTTTTCAAACAGCATCACTTCACATCAACACTTTCTCTATATCCTCAATATTTAGTTATTACCAATAAAAAATCAATCTGCTTTTTATTGATAACAATAACTGGTGAAAAGGAAAACAAAAAGAATTATCAAATATTACAATGTCAAAGACAAGCTTTTTTATAACATACACCTAATTTTACATAACCTCTGTACTCCATATGATAGAAACTAAATAATTTTCATAATTCCTCTATCACAAACAAAAGCTTTCACCTTCTATTTGCATTTGTTCTCTCTAACAAATATTTTTCATCACTTGCGTACACGCAAAATTTCCAGTATGTACATTTTTATAAACATGATATGACATAACTAACAAGTAAGAATAAATATTGAAACTTGTAAATTTCATTCAACAACGGCCCCCACACAATTAAGATTAGAAAAACTAATCATAGGAAAACTTAAATTCATTTTATAATTCAAATCTTATTACCGACTTTAAACTCCTTATCACTTAAAAAAGTTGATTTCCTATCGCATGCCATTTCATGAATGTGTTCGATCATTAATGAGATCATTACAAAAATATACTCACACTAAAATTCTATATTTCGACTAAAGCATTACAAAGATTTAAAAGAGCCTGATATAAATGTTTCATGTGAAACATTTATATCAGGCTCTTTTTTAAATATCGATCAAATTATTGCGAATAGTAAATACCGCTGCCTGTGTCCGATCCTTGACATCAATCTTCTTAAATATATTAGAGACATGATTTTTTACGGTACGTTCGCTGATTTCTAATTCTTCTGCAATCTGACGATTCAGCTTTCCGATAGATAATAATTTTAAAACCTGTATCTCACGGTTCGTGAGCTTTTCTAATTTTTCCGTATCCTTACTTCTATCAATCATCTTTGCATTTAAAATAGGGATCAGACTTGGCTGAATATAATCTTCTCCATTTACAACGGAAATAATAGCCTTTTTCAATTCCGACGATTCTGAATCCTTCAGAAGATAACCATTAGCTCCAATATCAACCGCCTTCAATAAATATTCTACTTCATTATGTACCGTAAGCAGTAATATTTTTAACTCCGACTTCATATCTCTGATTTTCTGCAAAACCTCCAAACCATTCATAACAGGCATATTAATGTCTAATAATAAAATATCGGGTTTTATAATCTGAAGCTTCTCTATACAATCTCCTCCGTCAGAAGCTTCTTCAACGACTTCAAATTCTCCTTCTAATTCCAAGAGCTGCTTTAACCCCTCTCTTATCATCGAATGGTCATCCGCAAGCATTACTTTAATTGCCATAATTATTCCTCCTCACCTGTCACAGGTATACGCACCAAAATTTTAGTTCCGCAATCCTCGCGCGATGTAATCTCAAGTTTTCCGGACAACAAATAAACTCTCTCTTTCATCATCCGAAGTCCAAACCCGGAATAATCCTCATTTTTATTCGGTGAAAGTTGCATGTCAAAGCCTTTCCCATCATCCTCGATCAAAACAGAAATATGATCTGCATGGTAAGTCAGCATTACCTTAATATAAGAGGATTTTGCATGACGCACGGCATTACTGCATCCCTCTTGAATAATACGGAGCAGAGTAATACCGATAATCGGCTTTAACTCATAAGCCTCTCCCTCGACGGAAAATTTAATCTTCTTTTGTCCGCTCATTTCGAGCTTATCCAATGCACGTTCGATCGCAATCTCCAATCCAATATCATCAAATGACATCGGGCGCAAATTGTATATCATATATCTGGTATCATCAATAATCTCACGAAGCGTCTTAGACATCATGCTAAGCTCCAGCTTACTTCTAACCGGATCTATATCCACCATCTTGCTGCAAAGCTCTGTCTTATGTACGAGCGCCGTGAGATTTTGAACGGTATAATCATGAAGGTCTCTTGATATACGCTGCCGTTCCTTTTCCTGCATTTCCAAAAGAGCAATACCATAGGTCTCATTCATACGATCTGTCCGATATTCTTCTCTTGACAAATCTCTTTTTGCCTCTTGAAAAACAACTGCCAGTTCCTCCAAACGATCCTTACATTTTTCCAAAGAAATTTTCTGTTGTTCAATTTCCTTCTCTAGCTTCTCCTGCTCCTCCTTCAGTTCTTGAATCTTTTGCTTATTTCTTTGATTTACCTCTCTCGGTGTAAAGGTTTCATAATTCGGATCATTTGTCAGCTCTAACGTCTTGATAAATTCCTTATTTTCCTTTAAACAAACCTGTAAATCATCCAGTAATTTTTCTTTTTGAAACTGCTCCTGCATATACTGCTTTTGCAGTTTTTCTAAATAAGATACAACCATCTTAACCTCGAACATATGTTTTGTTTTCTTCTATAATTCCACTCTTATTTTATACCAATAAAACTACAATGAAAAGCAAAATTTTTTACAGATTTTCAATATTTCGTTTGTATAACCATAAAAAAGCGGCTATAATATAGTTAGAACTTATGAGTACGTCACATTACGTTGGAGGGCCTATGAAAAAAAATGTAAAACACTTTTTTCTTTTGACTGCTCTTGCTGCAGGAACGATCCATCTCGCAAATCGTTTTATCGACATGACAGCTCAAATGAAAAACCTTCTAAAATCACAAAATGGGGAGTATTTTGAATCAAAAAACGGAAAGGTTTTCTATACGAAACGCGGTTTGGGTACACCGCTGCTTTTGATTCATGAACTAAACCCCATTTCATCTTCCTATGAATGGTGCAGAATTGTAAAAAAGCTGGAAAAGGATCATACCGTATACACGCTTGATCTTCTTGGCTGCGGACGTTCCGATAAGCCTTATCTCACATACACAAATTATCTGTATGTACAGCTTATCACAGATTTTATCCAACATGTGATCGGTGAGAAACCGGATGTCATTACAACCGGAAATTCCGTTTCCTTTGCCGTACTTGCACAGAATGTAAATAAGAATCTGATGAAACGCATCATTGCGATCAATCCACCGGATATTCATGAATTTGAGCATACACCCAATCAATTCTCTGCGATTAAGAAAACTTTGCTGGAGCTGCCAATCGTCGGAACCTTTATTTATAATGTAAGAACACATGAAACAATGATCGCAAAAGAACTCCGTGAGAGATATTTCTGCAAACCGCAGCTTGTATCCAGTAAAATGCTTGACGCATACTATGAGGCAGCCCATATGCAAAGCAGTCACGGAAAGTATCTGCTGGCAAGTATGGAAGGTCATTACACGGACAACACGATTCAGCACGCCTTAAAGAATCTCGATATTCCGCTTTCTATTATTGAGAGCCGCTGCATCCCGCATGCAGTTTCCATCGCAGACTCTTATTCCAACCAAAACAGTCTGATCGAAACCTCATATATTTCCAATGCCGGTCTGACCCCGCAGTTGGAAATACCGGATAAGCTTTTGAGTATTGTCCATATGTTTTTGAATCATAAATAACACACCAGAACAAAAGTGTGCCGCGCATGATTGCGAAGCAATACCTCCCCTCATGCGCGTGCGTATCCTCACACGAAGTGTGTTTTTGTGACATAGCATTGCAAAACAATTTCCTATGTCAGAAAAAAAGAAGTCAAAACTACGATTTGACTTCTTTTTTTCTGCCGCTACTTCAATTCCGTACGACGAATCACTGCATAAGAGCCTGCTCCAAACAAAGCTGCGATGCAAAACCATGTCAAAAGCGGAAACAGATGATTAACACTTCCATCTCCCATAACCCCGATTGCTTTTAAAACAAATTCCTTGATTTTTTCAATTGCTGCCTCCGACAATACATAATGAAACAAAGAAATACCTATCATGACGATACCTGCAAACAGGATTGACAGATACAGAAAACCTCTTTTTTCAAGCTTGTTCATAAGAAGAACGACAAAATAAAAAATCATACAGATCATAAAATAAAGTAATGCCAGCCATACCCAGTTAAAAAATATGTTTTCATAACCGTAAATACTCCCATAAAATGAATCATAGCGGTCTAAAAGACTATGAAATATATTTCCTAAAATCGTGTCTACCAGCCCCATCACAGATGAGATAAAAAGAAACATGATAACAGTTGCCCCAAAAATATATTTCCTGATAAATCCATTTTGGATCATCATTTTAAAATCTTCATTATATCCTAAAATTCCAAGTATTCCAACATACACCATGGTATTAAACTCAAAGCAGCTCACCCCCACCTTGTCTGATCCCGCTATCATTACCATCACAGCATAAATAAATGCAATGATCATACACTGAATCCCATAAAAATACCAGATATACGGAAATGAAGTGATACATTCATACCGGATAATGCTTCTTAATTTTTTCATATCAATTCTCTCCTCTCTCTGTCAGCTTTATAAACAGCTTTTGCAGATTCATCGCCGAAATTTGTAAATGGCTCTCGGCAGAAGGCTGCTCCTTCTCTCCCGTAATATACGCAAGCTTTAATCCTCCCAATATATCAAAGCCAATAACATGTTTCCCCATACAGTAAGCGTCCACCTCATCCGCGCGACCGGAAATACAATAACCCATCTCAAGTAAATTCTCCACACTTTCCTGCATCAACACATGCCCTTTATCGATCAAAACCACTTCCTCAATCATATTTGCAACCTCCTCGATGAGATGTGTAGCAAGGATGATCGTCCGCTCATTCTGTTCAAAATCCTTCAGCAAAAGCTCATAAAATAATTCTCTGTGGTTCGCATCTAGTCCCAGCACAGGCTCATCGAAGATCACATACGGCGTTTGAATAGATAAAGCCACTGTCAGTTTAAAAATAGATTGATACCCCTTCGAGAGCGCTTTAAATCTCTTATCAAGAGGAAGCTTAAAACGCTCTGCAATCTGAACTGCTTTATCTATATCAAAGCAATCATAAAAACAATTGATCCAACGAAACTGATCTTTGATTTTCAAACTTGTATTATATAAATCGGCTTCACTCATGCAAAAAATCTTCTCTTGCACCGCCATATTTTCTTTTGCAGTGATGCCATCTACAAGCACTTCGCCCTGATCTGCAAAAATACGATTTGCTATGATATTGATCAGAGTTGATTTCCCTGCACCGTTCCTCCCCAAAAAACCGTAAATTTTTCCATATTCAAACGAAAAAGAAATATCGTCCAGTGCAACAACATCCTGATATTTCTTTGTCACATGGTTAATTTGAATCGCCCTCATGTTTAAATCCCCTTTCAATCAAAGCTATAATCTCATCCTTTGTCATCCCAAGCTTCACCGCTTCCTCAATCAACGCCTCCACATACTGCTGATAAAATTGCCCCTGACGCTTCTGCCTGATTTTTAAAACCGCTCCCTCTTTCACAAACATTCCAAGCCCCCTCTTTTTATAAATAATTTCCTCATCCACCAGAATATTCATCCCCTTAAGCACCGTATGGGGATTGATATTGAGCAGCGCCGATATTTCATTTGTAGAAGGAAGCTTAGTCTCCTCCGGAAATATCCCTGTGAATATGGAATCCTCTAGCTGCTCTGCGATCTGAATAAAAATCGGCTTTTCCATGTTTTGATCAATATGCAATCCTATCATTCCTCCCTTCTGCATTTGTTAGTTAGTTACTCAAGTAACTAACTATATCACATATTCAATATATGAAATAACCCATGATTTGTCAATCATTTTTTTAATTTTCACAAATATAATTTTCTATAATATAAAAACAGATGTCTGTCAGCAAACATAGCTGAAAACATCTGTCTTTCTGAGGTTCTATTTTATTTTCGCAGCAAGCAACTGCCTCTTACCAATTTAAAACCATCTCCTCATTTAAAATAATCAGAAGAAAGAATACCATATACACACGCATCCACAATCCCCCTATTGCTCCAATCTGCTTTTCTCATAGTACCCTCATATATTAACCCACACTTTTTCATCACTTTGCCGGAGTTTGGATTTTCAGGATCATGCATAGATTCAATCCTCTCAGCCTCTACCTGCTCAAAGAAAAAAGGTATGATCGCTGAAAATGCCTCACTTGTAAATCCGGAATGCCAACACTTACTTCCGATACAATATCCGATATGAATTTTTCTTATTGCTTCATCAATCTCAACGGCTGAAATTGTGCCAATCGGTTGATTAATATTTTTTGGTACAATCGCCCACTGATAAAAATTTTCATTTTTATAGTTATCAATCCATTCATTTATGACACGTTTTGAGACTCCAATATTTGGATGTGAACGCCACCGCAAAAATTCCGTCACCTTTTCATCACTCATCCAATTATAAAATGCTGCATTGACATCCTCTGTCAAAAATCTTCTCAAGATGATTCGGTCTGTTTCTATCGTAACTGTTCCCTTATGTTTCATGTGACATCATCTCCAAAATCTGAATATTTTATTTTTTCTCCGCAGTCTGACCAAGCGGCAGCTTTGTCGGTGTACCTGCCTTTCTCGGATAAGTCTTTGGCGTTTTCTTTTTCTTTTGAATAAGGACAAACGAACGCTTCTGCTCATAGAGATCAAATTTGTAAACCTGTGATATGCTTCCCCCCAGAATGGAAACCGCCTTTTTCGACTGCTCCACTTCGTCCTCAATCTCTCCCGATTTATAGGAAATAAACATACCGCCCTCATTCACAAATGGGATACAGTATTCACTCAAAGAGGCTAAATTTGCCACGGCACGCGAGACGCACAGATCGAACTTCTCTCTGTAATCTTTATTTTTTCCAAGCTCCTCCGCCCTTGCATGGACTGCGTTGATTTTCTTTAACCCAAGCCTTTCAATCACATCCTGCAAAAATTTGATCCGCTTATTTAAGGAATCTGCCAGTACCAGATCAATTTCCGGAAAAGCGATCTTAAGCGGAACTCCCGGAAAACCTGCACCCGTCCCCATATCAAGAATTTTTACTTCACGCCGCAGATCATAAACCCGGATCAGTGAGAGACTGTCAAGAAAATGCTTTTCGATCACCTCATCAAATTCCGTGATTGCTGTTAAGTTCATCACCTTATTCGTCTCAACCAGCATCTCATAATAAGCAAGAAACTGCTGCATCTGATCCTCATGGAGAGAAATCTGTAATTCCTCCAGACCGTCCAAAAACTTTGTAATATCTTTTCCCATATGTTCTCCGTTCTAAAATAACGAATTTTTAACGCTGTGTTTCCATATAAACTAAGAGCACCGAGATGTCTGCCGGAGATACGCCGGAAATTCTTGACGCCTGTCCAATAGAGGTCGGACGATACGTTTTTAACTTCTGACGCGCCTCTATCCGAAGACTCGGAACATCATCATAATCAAATCCTTCCGGTATCTTCTTTTTCTCCAGTCTCTTAAAGCTCTCCACCTGTTTGATCTGTCTGGAAATATAGCCGTCATATTTAATATTGATATTGACCTGCTCTCTGACATCATAAGGAAGCTTGGGTCTGTTTTTATCGATCGGCGCAAGCTTCTCATAATCAAGCTCCGGCCGGCGGATCAGCTCTGTCAATGTCACTCCGGTGTTTAAGGGAATGCTTCCAAAGCTTTCCAATAATGCCTGAACCTCTTTATTTGCTCCGATATGCACCTTTGCCACGCGCGCAATCTCCTCTTTGATCAGTTCTTCCTTTTTACATACCCAGTCATAGCGTTCTTTTGAAATCAATCCAATCTCATATCCCTTTTTGGAAAGACGTAAATCTGCGTTGTCCTGCCGAAGGAGCAGTCGGTATTCTGCCCTGGAGGTCATCATGCGATATGGCTCACGGTTTTCTTTTGTCACAAGATCATCAATCAGCACACCGATATATGCCTCCGAACGGTCGAGCACCAACGGCTCTCTCCCAAGGATCTGCATCGACGCATTGATTCCCGCGATAAGCCCCTGACATGCTGCCTCCTCATATCCACTGCTGCCATTAAACTGTCCGCCGGAAAAAAGCCCCTTGATATTTTTAAATTCCAGTGTAGCATAAAGCTGATTTGCATTGATACAATCATACTCGATCGCATAAGCATTACGGACAATTTTTACATTCTCCAATCCCGGAAGCGTGCGGTACATTTGATGCTGCACATCCTCCGGCAAAGAAGATGACATACCTCCGACATACATTTCATTCGTATTGATTCCTTCCGGCTCAATAAAAATCTGGTGGCGATCCTTGTCCGCAAATTTAACGACTTTATCCTCGATCGAAGGACAATATCTTGGTCCTGTTCCCTCAATAATGCCTGCATAAATCGGAGAACGGTCGAGATTATTTTGAATGATCTCGTGCGTTTTTTCATTCGTATAAGTCAGCCAGCAGGAAACCTGATCAATCTGCACATCATCAGGATTTGTCGTAAAGGAGAACGGAACAATTCTCTCATCCCCCTTCTGCTCCTCCATCTTTGAAAAATCAAGTGAATTTTTATCAACTCTTGCCGGGGTTCCCGTCTTAAATCGATACATTTCCACGCCGTGCTTTTTCAGTGAATCTGTCAGATGTGTAGCTGCCATAAGACCGTTCGGTCCGGTGTGAGTGATCATCTCTCCCGTCAGACAACGTGCATTCAAATAAGTACCTGTACAAAGAACAACTGCCTGACAGTGATAAAGGGCACCGGAAGATGTCCTTACTCCTGTAATGTGAGGAATCCCCTCGTCAACGTTTTCTCCCTCCAAGCAGTCCAACGACGTGATGATTTCAGAAACCTCTGCCTGACGGATCGTCAAATGCGCTGTCTCCTCCAGTGTTTTTCGCATCTCCATACTATAATTTGCTTTATCCGCCTGCGCGCGCAGAGAATGAACTGCAGGTCCCTTTGACCTGTTCAACATCTTCGACTGTATAAAGGTCTTGTCAATATTAATTCCCATCTGCCCGCCTAAGGCATCAATCTCACGCACCAGATGTCCCTTCGAGCTGCCGCCGATATTCGGATTGCACGGCATCAGGGCAATGCTGTCTACACTTACCGTAAATATTATCGTCTCAAGCCCAAGCCTTGCGCATGCAAGCGCCGCCTCACAGCCGGCATGTCCCGCACCGACAACTACTACGTCATATGTTTCTTCTAAAAGATTGCGATTCATAAATTTATCCTTCTATTTTTACCAACTTCTCTATATCATCCTGATTCCAATAATTGTTTTCCCAATAAAAATATTCGTTTTTTCTCTTTTTAAAAACACGGAACGGCACAGATGAATTATCATAAATATGCATCACATCGCATACCTTAACAAGCTGTGGAATTAAATTTAAAGCCTTCTTATACCATAACCGTATTTTGTCTTCCGGCACTCCATGTCCCCCAACTGCCTCTCTTGATTCCACCCGAAAAATATTGATATTCACATCTGCCGTCAACACATAAATACATCTGATAAAATATCCTTGTTCCTTTGCCTTTTTTAATAAATTCAAATTTCTGTCTGTCGACATAACAGTTTCAAAAGTAAAACTCTTTTTTTGGGAAACTGCACACTCTCTCATCCTTTCTGCCATCTGTGCAGCCTCTAAATCACTGCAGTAATTTGTTTTCTTTATATCGTCCGCATTGATATAAGGTTCTATCACCTTTGCCATTTTTGTAATGGTAGATTTTCCACTTCCATTGGGACCTGCAAAGACAATAATCTCAGGTAGCTTTTCATTCTGGCTTTGCTGCATATTTCCTCCTCCCATCCGGATATTCAAGATAAGCGGTTCGCTTTTCCTCATCATATCCGGCAATAGGAACACCCTTGATTTTTTTTATCTCATTTTCAATCCGAACAGCTTCCTTAAAACGCAGTGTCAATTCTTCATCTGAAATGCCACAAGTTGAATCTAATTCATTTAATTCCATTTCAACCCCCTACATTTTTTATATTAACATAATCGACAATTATTTTCCCATACAAAACTTACTGAAAATCTCATTCACCAGATCATCCTCGACGGCTTCCCCAATGATACTTCCAAGCTCCTCATAGACATGCATAAGATCAATGGAATAAAAATCCTCAGGCATTCCGTCTGCGATACTCTGCTCTACTAAATGTAAACCTAAAAACGCTTCCTGTAAAGCTGTTTTATGACGGATATTCGTAATATAAACCTCATCATTCCATGTAATCTCCCCCGAAAAAAACATCTCGCGGATCGTCTCTGCCAGCTCCTCGATCCCTGTCTGCTCCTTTGCGGAAATAGATAATATTTTATAAGATTTGCAGATTGTCTGCACAATCCCGGCAAGATCCTCCTCAGTTATCAACATCGTAAGATCCGATTTATTCCTAAGGATCAAAGACTGTTTCCCCTCCAGCAGCTTCACGATTTCAAAATCATTCTCATCCAGCTCTTTTGAGCTGTCTACCACATAAATGACTAAATCTGCATCCTTTAAATACTTCTTTGCCTTATCCACGCCGATCCTTTCTACAAGATCGTCGGTCTGCCTGATGCCTGCGGTATCAATGATATTTAAAACAATTCCGTTTAAATTGATCTGCTCCTCTAACACATCACGCGTTGTTCCGGCAACATCTGTAACGATCGCCCGCTCCTCTCCCACCAGCGTATTGAGCAGGGAGGACTTTCCGGCATTTGGCTTTCCGACGATCACCGTGGAGATACCTTCCTTTAAAATTCTGCCGTTATCACTGGAAATCAACAGTTTTTCAATTTCATCCGCTATTTTTTCCACATGAATCGACAGCTTTTGTGGATAACCTTCCAGATTCATATACTCAGGGTCGTCAAGCGCCGACTCAATGAAAGCAATTTCATGAAGTACCTCCTGACGCAAACTTTTTATTTTTTCAGAAACAGAACCCGAAAGCTGGTTCAGCGAGCTTTTCAATGCGAAATCATTTTTTGCATGAATGATGTCAATGACAGATTCTGCCTGTGAAAGATCAATTCTTCCGTTTAGAAAGGCACGCTTCGTAAACTCCCCCGGCTCCGCAGGTCTTGCACCGTATTTGATCACAGCTTCCAAAATACGTTTCATCACATAAACGCCTCCGTGGCAGTCAATCTCAACGGTATCCTCCCTCGTGTAGCTGCGCGGTCCGCGCATCAGAAGAACCATAACTTCATCAATGACTTCTTCCCCATCATAAATATATCCATAATGAATTGTATGCGTCTCACTTTCTGCCAATGTTTTTCCGCCCTTTCTCCGAAAAACGCGATCAGCAATAAAGACAGCTTCACTTCCGCTGATTCTCACAATTCCTATGCCCGCACTTGTCATCGCAGTCGCAATCGCTGCTATCGTATCTGTTTTCATATCGCCCTCCCGTCAAAAACGTGTATTCCACGCAAAACTCCCTATTTAGCTGAAAATAACTAACAATATTCGCACTTTCCTTTATTATATCAATAGGGGGTTGTCCTATGACAACCCCCTTTCGCCTGTTCTATGTACCTATTTCCTTAAAGTCACAACCACATGGCGGAACGGTTCTTCTCCCTCACTGTGTGTTGTTACAAATTTATCATTCTGTAATGCATAATGAATAACTCTCCGCTCAAACGGATTCATCGGCTCTAAAGAAACGGGATGCTTTGTTCTCTTAACCTTAAACGCAATATTTCTGGCAAGATTTTCTAAGGTCTCTCTCCTTCTCTTACGGTAATCCTCCGTATCGATCTTCACCTTAACAAATTCTTCGGCGTTCTTATTTACAGCCAGATTTGTCAGATACTGCAAGGAATCAAGTGTCTGACCTCTCTTTCCGATCAAAACGCCCATATCTGCTCCCTTTAATTCTACATTTACGACTCTGCCTGATTCTTCTCTCTCGATCAAAATCTCAACCTCAAGCTGCATCGCGGAAAAAATCTTCTGCAGGAAATCACGGATACGATCCTCCAAGCTGTCCTTCTTTTTTACTCTGATAACAGCGTCCTTCCTTCCGATTCCTATAAAACCTGCGCTCCCCTTTTCAATTACCTCATACTCAAGCTGATCATGCGTCGTTCCCAGTTGGATCACTGCTTCTGTGACTGCATCATCAACTGTTTTTGCTGAAATCTCAATATATTCCATAGCCATCCCCCTCTATTTTCTACTGTTCCTTTCATTGAAATCACGGACCATATTGGCTTTTGCAGTCATACTTCCCGCCTTTGCTCTTGTCCGCATTTCATTTACTTTCTCAAGCTCAGCTTCCTGTTCCTCTGAAATCATCTGATGTCTGTTGACGTCCGTCATTCGCTTTGTATTCATTCTTGCAGCATTGGAAATCTGATTTTCAGAAATCCCCATCTTTTCTCGCTTTTTCTTTGCTTTTTCCTGATTCTTCTTGATAATATCATCCATATTGATCTTATCAAAATGCTTATTTAATAAGAACTGCTGTACAACCCTCACAAGGGCACTGATGATCCAGTAGATACCAAGACCGACCGGAACTGTAAAACACATCACAAGCGAGAATAACGGCATGACCTTATTCATCATATTCATCTGCTGTGCCATCGCATCTCCCTGCGCTGTATTATTCGCAGTCGCAGAGGTCATCAGCTTCATGCTGGCAATCTGCGATATATAGGAAACAAGCGGAATCATCAATGCTGCAATTACAAGTAAAAAATGACCGCCTGAAAAATTTGATGTAATAATATGCCACGGCGTATCTGAAATATTCATTCCCACAAAATTATTTACATGGGATACTGCCTCATAGGTGGAGGAAATATTATCAGAAAGTGACGGGAACGCATCTTTTAACGCATCCCAGCCTGTTGAATTTAATTTATTGAGAACATCCACGATTGAATTTGCAACTGCAGGTTCATCCGCTGCCATAAAATTAGCTGCCGGCTGCGTAAAGATCTTGAAATCTGTCATGAGCTTCGTCATCTTCTCCTCAAAGCCCCCGGTAGACATGATCCCGTTGACCAGCACCGTAAAATTATCCTTAACTCCGGTAACATAGGCAGGAACATTCATAAACACACGATACAATGCAAATAAAAGCGGCATCTGTATCAACATCTGCACACAGCTTCCCATCATGGAAACGCCATACTTCTGGTAAATTGCCTGCGTCTCCTCCTGCATCGCTATCATAGATGCCTGATCCTTTTTCCCCTGATACTTCTTATTAATTGCCTGAAGCTCCGGCTGCATCTTCTGAGACATCTTTGAAAATTTCTGCTGCTTATAGGTAAGCGGGAACATTAACGTGTAGATTATGATCGTAAATATGATGATGGACAAGCCTACATTGTCAAGCCCTATCATCTGCATTAATGTATAAGTTCCATTCATCAGCCATCCGAGCAGCCTCGCGATCGGTCCAAGTATCGCACCGTCATATGCTGTTAATAACATCTCTGACACTATCAAATACCTCCATTATGGAACGGGGTCATATCCCCCTTTTGAAAAAGGATTACAACGTATGATTCTCCACAAGGCAAGCCCGCCTCCCTTAACGGCTCCGTATTTCTCAACCGCCTCCAGTCCATACTGTGAACAGGTCGGACAATAAGGGCACTTCGTGGTCTTCAACGGAGAAAGATACTTTCTATAAAACTTAATAAGTGCAATTAGAATTTTTTTCAAAATCATTCCATCTTCTTTTCATCAATTTTTGTAATTTTGTGAATACCTCCAAGATGCAGCAGCGCGCTTTCCACCTCGTGGTAAGAAATATCCCTCGCTGTTGTTCTTGCGATTACTACAATGTCTAAGCCACTGACAAACATGTCCTCATGCAGTCTGTAACTCTCCCGCACCAACCGGGTTAAATGATGTCTTATAACACTATTTCCAACTTTTTTGCTGACGGAAATTCCAAGCCTGTTTCTCTCCGTCCCGTTTGCAAGAACATACATCACCAGATAACGATTTGCATAAGACTTTCCGTTTCGATATACGTTCTTAAAATCATTGTTTTTCTTTAACGATTCCGAATATTTCATTCCGGTCCCTTCCGCTGGGCAAAGTCTGCATAAAGAAGAAAAGACCACATAATATGTGGCCTAAGCTGATAATCTTTTTCTACCTTTTAATCTTCTTGCAGCCAATACTTTTCTTCCGCCTGCAGTGCTCATTCTGCTTCTAAATCCATGAACTTTTGCTCTCTGTCTCTTTTTTGGTTGGAATGTCATCTTCATATCGCATTCACCTCCTCTACGTTAAAAAACATCATTTTCAATTATAGCAGAAAAACCCGCCAAGTCAAGAAAAAATTGATAATTGCAGCGGCAGCGTTTATTTACATTTCCACAATTTTTCCATTGTGGAAAAAATAACTACTATATATATAAGGAAGAAACTCATTTCCACAATATCTTGTTGTGAGAGTTGTCCACAAAAATAAAAGCAGTTTGTGCAAAACTTGTGCCACATATGAGTTATCCCCGAAATGTTGATAACTTGTTGATAACTGCCTGATAACTGTCGGATAACCTCTGGATAACTCTCCAAAAGCCTTATTTTGCCCAAATAGCCATTTTTTACTTTTTACATATCCCCTCCCGTCTATCCTCCTAATCATACAAATTATCCATTGATAAAAGGGTTAAAATGGTGTAGGATAGGGAGTGTAATATTTTTTAGAACGAATTAGAAACCGGAGCGTAAACATGGATTTAATTTTAGAAAAATGGGACGAGATATTAATGACTGTCAAAACAGAGCACGACGTCAGTGATATTTCCTTTGATACATGGATTCGTCCTCTTGAAGTGTACGGCGTTGAAAATAACACATTATATATTCTTGTTCCGTCCGAACAGATGACCTTAAGCTATATTTCCAAAAAATATTATCTGCCGCTTAAGGTTGCGATCGGAGAGATCACCGGCACCGAGTATGAGATTAAATTCATTTTACCGGAGCAGGCGGTAAGCCTTCGGACGGGAACGCCAAAAGCAAAAAAGCTTCCTTTTTCTGAAAAAGCGGACAGTTCAAACCTAAATCCGAACTATACCTTTGATACCTTTGTGGTAGGAAGCAATAACCGCTTTGCACACTCGGCGTCTCTTGCAGTTGCCGAATCACCGGGAGAGGCATACAACCCGCTTTATATCTACGGCGGACCGGGACTTGGAAAAACGCATCTGATGCATTCCATCGGTCACTTCGTATTGGAAAAGAACCCGGATGCGAAGATCATCTATGTTACCTCAGAGGAATTTACAAACGAGGTGATCGAATCCATCCGAAGCGGTAATGCCGCGGCAATGAATAAGCTCCGGGAGAAATACAGAACGATCGATGTTTTCATGATCGACGACGTACAGTTTATCATAGGAAAAGAAAGTACGCAGGAAGAATTTTTCCACACCTTTAACGCGCTGCATTCCGCCGGGAAGCAGATCATCCTAACCTCGGACAAACCGCCGAAGGAGATGGAAACGTTGGAGGAGCGTATCCGTTCCCGCTTTGAGTGGGGGCTTATGGCAGACATCGGAACGCCGGATTATGAGACTCGTATGGCAATCCTTCGCAAGAAGGTCGAAGCGGATGATATGATCCTAAGCGATGAGATTTTAAATTATATTGCGACAAATATTAAGTCCAATATCCGTGAGCTCGAAGGAGCGCTCAATAAGCTTCTTGCCTATTCCAATCTTGAGAAAACAGAGATCACAATGGAGATCGCCATTAAGGAGCTTCAGAATATTATCACGCCAGATAAGCCAAAAGAGATCACGCCTCAGTTGATCATTGAGGTCGTATCCGAGCATTTTCAGATTTCATTAAATCAGATGATCTCCAAAAACCGCAGCAAGGATATTGCAAGACCACGACAGATCGCGATGTACCTCTGCAAAAACATGACAGATACACCGTTAGACGCGATCGGCGCGCTTCTTGGCGGACGAGACCATTCTACTATCATTCACGGAGTCCAAAAAATATCTGACGAATATGAATCAAATGATACGACAAAAAATCTGATCGATACCATTAAGAAAAAGATCAATCCAAATTAATCCACAGGTTTTCGTTGATATGCTGTGGAAGTCATGTGAAGGATTGGGGACAAGTTCTTTTTTTACTGTTTTGGATAATTGCTTACATAAATTTCATCCACAGCTTATAAGACCTTCATCCTCATCCTTTTCACACAGTTATACAGCTTCATTTTTTACTGAAGGTCTTTATTTCAAGTACTTTCAGAGGTTATTCACTTATGAACAGCCCCTATGAATAATACTTTGAATATCTTTTTATAAATATTATCTATGGCACTTCGTGTTCTCTGCGGATATGCCATACAGCATCAGGAAGGAGTTATACACAATATGAAACTTATCTGTTCCAAATCAAATCTTCTGCACGGCGTCAATATTGTATCAAAAGCTGTTCCGACAAGAACGACAATGGCAATTCTGGAGTGTATTTTAATTGATGCGTCTGCCAATGAGATCAAATTGACCGCCAATGATATGGAGCTTGGCATTGAAACAAAAATTGAGGGAGAGATCGCAGAGCGCGGTGTGATCGCGCTTGATGCAAAGATTTTTTCTGAAATTGTCCGTAAGCTTCCTGACAGTGAGGTAGTCATCGAAACAGACGCCTCCTTTAAGACGATCATTACCTGTGAAAAGGCAAAATTTAATATCGTTGGAAAATCAGGAGATGACTTTTCTTATATTCCTTATATTGAGCGGAACGAATCGATTGATCTATCTCAATTTACATTAAAAGAGGTGATCCGTCAGACGATTTTTTCAATTGCAGATAATGACAACAATAAGCTGATGACGGGTGAGCTGTTTGAAATTAATGAGAATCAGTTAAAGGTTGTTTCTTTGGACGGACACCGTATTTCTATCCGCAGCATTGAATTAAAAAACAGCTACCAGCATAAAAAGGTTGTCGTTCCGGGAAAGACCTTACAGGAGGTCAGCAAGATTCTTCCTGGAAGTGCAGAGGAAGAAGTGCATATGTTTTTAACGGATAATCATATTGTATTTGAATTTAATCAGACGACCGTCGTCTCACGTTTGATCGAGGGAGAATACTTTAAAATCGAGCAGATGCTTTCTTCGGCTTATGAGACAAAGATCAAGATCAATAAGAGAGAGCTATTAAGCTGTATTGACCGCGCGACGCTTCTTGTCAAGGAAGGCGATAAAAAGCCGATCATCATGAATGTGACGGACGGCAATATGGAATTAAAAATCAATTCGTTCATCGGTTCTATGAACGAGGATATTGATATTGCAAAAGAGGGCAAGGATATTTTGATCGGATTTAACCCGAAGTTCTTTATTGATGCGCTGCGTGTTATTGACGAGGAGGAGATCAGCCTTTATATGGTGAATCCGAAAGCGCCCTGCTTTATCAAGGATGATGAAGGGAAGTTTATCTATCTGATTCTTCCGGTCAACTTTAATGCAGCGACAGTTTAAATAAGCGGGAGGAAGAAATGACAGAGATCAGGATCAGAGAGGGAGAGGAGTTCATCCGGCTGGGACAGGCGTTAAAAAAAGCCGGTCTTGTGAATTCCGGTGTGGATGCTAAGCTTGTGATCTTAGACGGACTTGTGAGCGTCAATGGGGAAACTGAGCTTCAGCGCGGAAAGAAATTGTATGGGGGAGAGATTATCTCTTTTCAGGGGGAACAGGTTAAAATCGTAAGATGATGATAAAATCCATCGAACTAAAGAATTTTCGTAATTATGAGGATCTTCACCTTTCTTTGGATGAGGGTACGAATATTCTTTTTGGAAATAATGCGCAGGGAAAGACAAATATTTTGGAGGCTGCCTATCTAAGCGGTACGACGAAGTCGCACAAGGGCAGCCGTGATAAGGAAATGATAAGGTTCGGGCAGCAGGAGGCGCATATTCGCACGACAGTCATCCGCAAGGAAAAGGAATATCAGATTGACATGCACTTAAAACAAAGCCGCACAAAGGGAATTGCGATCAATCAGATTCCGATCAAGAAGGCGTCGGAACTGTTTGGCATTTTAAATATGGTGTTTTTTTCGCCGGAGGATTTGAATATCATCAAAAACGGTCCGGCGGAGCGGCGAAGGTTTCTTGATGCGGAGTTATGCCAACTGGATAAGATCTATCTTTCTGACCTGACCGGCTATCATAAGATTCTCGGACAGCGAAATAAGCTGCTTAAGGATATGACCTTTCGCCCGGAGCTTTCCGATACGCTGTCTGTCTGGGATATGCAGCTTGTGGAAACAGGAAAAAGAATCATAAAAAGGCGCAAGCAGTTTGTGGAGGAATTAAGTGAAATTGTCCGGGAGATTCATGTGCGCCTTTCCGGCGGTAAGGAACAGCTTTTCTTAAAATATGAGCCGAATATTGATGATATTTTTTTTGGGGACGAGCTAAATCGTTCCAAGTCAAAGGATTTAAAGCTGTGTCAGACATCGGTCGGACCGCACCGCGACGATCTGCTTTTTTCGATTGGTGATGTGGATATTCGCAGGTTTGGATCACAGGGGCAGCAGAGAACCTCGGCGCTTTCCTTAAAATTATCGGAGATTGAGCTGGTGAAGCAGTGCATTTCCGATACTCCGATACTTCTTCTTGACGATGTATTATCGGAGCTTGACAGCAGCAGACAGAATTACCTGCTGAATAATCTGTGCGACACGCAGACAATTATTACCTGTACCGGTTTGGATGAATTTGTCCGCAATCGGTTTTTGCTTAATAAGGTTTTTGAAGTAATCAGTGGACAGGTTTTTGAGAGATCGGTCCCGACTTAGAGATGGAGGCAGATATGAGTATAGAGAACGAATACGGAGCTGACCAGATACAGATATTAGAGGGATTGGAGGCAGTGCGCAAAAGACCGGGTATGTATATCGGCAGCACCTCCGCGCGCGGACTTCACCATCTGGTGTATGAGATCGTTGACAATGCCGTGGATGAGGCGCTTGCAGGATACTGCAAAAATATTTATGTGACGATCAACGCCGGAAATTCCATTACCGTAGAGGACGATGGCCGCGGAATACCGGTCGGGATGAATCAGAAGGCAGGAAAATCAGCTCTTGAGGTTGTCTATACGGTACTTCATGCCGGAGGTAAGTTTGGCGGCGGCGGTTATAAGGTATCGGGAGGACTTCACGGCGTGGGAGCGTCTGTTGTAAACGCACTCTCCACAACGCTCTCCGTTGAGGTGTACAAGGAGGGCAGCATCTATTTTCAAAGCTATCAAAAGGGAAAGCCCGATGAAGATGTAAAGGTCATCGGCGAATGCGGTGATGATAAGCACGGAACAAAGGTTACTTTCCAGCCGGACGCCTCCATTTTTGAAGAAACAGAGTATGATTATGATACCCTAAAGCAGAGACTGCGTGAGACAGCGTTCCTAACAAAGGGCTTAAGAATCGTCTTAAGCGACGTAAGAGGAGAGGAGCCCCGCGTACATGAATTTCATTATGCGGGCGGCATCAAGGAGTTTGTCACTTACTTAAACAAGAATAAGGAGGCTCTTTATTCCGAGGTCATCTATTGTGAGGGAATGCGCGATAATATTTATGTGGAAGTGGCAATGCAACACAATGATTCTTATAATGACGGCACCTATAGCTTTGTCAATAATATCATTACACCGGAGGGTGGAACACACCTTTCGGGCTTCCGCAATGCGCTGACGAAAACGTTTAATGCCTACGCGAGAGCCAATAAGATATTAAAGGACAATGAGCCGGCATTGACGGGCGATGACATCAGGGAGGGGCTGACTGCGATCATCAGTGTGAAGATCGAGGAGCCGCAGTTTGAGGGGCAGACGAAGCAAAAGCTCGGAAACAGTGAGGCAAGGGGAGCGGTAGATTCCGTGGTGAGCGAGCAGCTTACTTATTTTCTGGAGCAGAATCCGATCGTTGCAAAAAACATCTGTGAAAAATCGCTTTTGGCGCAGCGTGCGCGTGAGGCTGCAAGAAAAGCGAGGGATCTGACAAGGCGAAAGACGGCTCTGGAGGGAATGGCGCTTCCGGGAAAGCTTGCCGACTGCTCGGATAAGGATCCGAAGAATTGTGAAATCTTTATCGTAGAGGGAGATTCTGCGGGCGGTTCTGCCAAGACGGCGCGCAGCCGCGCGACGCAGGCGATCCTTCCGCTGCGCGGGAAGATATTGAACGTTGAGAAGGCAAGACTTGACCGCATTTACGGAAATAATGAGATTAAGGCGATGATCACTGCCTTTGGAACGGGAATCCATGATGATTTTGATATTTCAAAGCTGCGCTACGATAAGATCATCATTATGACGGATGCCGATGTGGACGGCGCTCATATTGCAACTCTGATGCTGACGTTTTTGTACCGTTTCATGCCGGAGCTTATTAAGCAGGGACATGTGTACCTTGCAACTCCTCCGCTCTATAAGGTGGAAAAGAATAAGAATGTATGGTATGCGTACAGTGATGATGAATTAAATAAGCTTTTGAATGAAGAAATCGGACGCGATGGCAATAACAAGATCCAGCGCTACAAGGGCTTGGGCGAGATGGATGCGGAGCAGCTCTGGGAGACGACTATGGACCCGGAAAAGCGCATCTTAAAGCGTGTCATGATCGACGAGGAGAAAACCTCAGAGATTGACGTTACCTTTACCACTCTGATGGGCGATAAGGTTGAGCCGCGGCGTGAATTTATTGAAGAAAATGCAAAATATGTCCAGAATCTTGATATATAAATGATTTGTTTTAAGTAAGTAAAGGGTGGGTCAGAAAATGTGTATGCTGAAATTTTTTGACCGGAAATTTGTGCCGAAGCGTCACAAATTCTAAACTGACAGAGTGAAAGCAAAAATGTTCCAGTTTGCTTTTTAAAATTTGTATGCTCTGTGTAAACGCTTTGGAATGGAGTATAAGTATGGATGATAAAATTTTTGATCAGATACATGAAGTCGACCTGAAAAAAACGATGGAGGAATCCTATATCGATTATGCTATGAGCGTCATTGCACAGCGGGCGCTGCCGGACGTCAGAGACGGATTAAAGCCGGTGCAGCGGCGTGTCCTTTATTCGATGATCGAATTAAATAACGGACCGGATAAGCCGCATCGTAAATGTGCGCGTATTGTCGGTGTTACCATGGGTAAATATCATCCGCACGGAGACAGCTCTATTTATGGAGCGCTTGTCAATATGGCGCAGGATTGGTCGTTCCGCTATCCGCTCGTAGACGGTCACGGAAATTTTGGTTCTGTCGATGGAGACGGTGCGGCGGCAATGCGATATACAGAGGCGCGTCTTTCTAAGATTTCGATGGAGATGCTTGCCGACATCAATAAAAATACCGTTGATTTTGTGCCGAACTTTGATGAGACAGAGAAGGAGCCTACCGTTCTTCCGTCACGTTTTCCGAATCTTTTGGTCAATGGTACGACGGGAATCGCGGTTGGTATGGCGACCAATATCCCGCCGCATAATCTTTGCGAGGTAATCGGCGGTGTGGTGAAGATTATTGATAATCAGATAGAAGGAAACCGCGAGACGGATATTGAGGAGCTGCTTTCGATCGTAAAGGGACCTGACTTTCCGACCGGAGGTACGATTTTAGGAACAGCGGGTATCAACGAAGCCTACCGAACCGGACGTGGAAAAGTCAGAGTCCGCGCCGTAACAGATATTGAACCGATGCAGAACGGAAAGAACCGTATTGTTGTGACGGAGCTTCCCTATATGGTGAACAAGGCGCGTCTGATCGAGAAGATCGCAGAGCTCGTAAAGGACAAAAAGCTGGACGGTATCACTGACCTGCGCGATGAATCCGATCGTCAGGGTATGCGCATCTGTATTGAATTGCGCCGTGATGTAAATCCGAATGTCATTTTAAATCTGCTCTATAAGCATACACAGCTTCAGGATACGTTTGGCGTGATCATGCTGGCGCTTGTGGATAATCAGCCAAAGGTATTAAATCTTTATGAGATGCTGAATTATTATCTCATGCATCAGAAGGATGTTGTCACCAGAAGAACGAAGTATGATCTGAATAAGGCGCAGGAGCGCGCCCATATTTTACAGGGGTTATTGACAGCGCTTGATCATATTGATGAGGTTATCAACATTATCCGCAGCAGTAAGACAACACCGGAAGCAAAAGAGCGGTTGATGGAGCGATTTTCCCTGACGGAGGTGCAGGCGCAGGCAATCGTGGATATGCGTCTGCGTGCGCTGACCGGATTGGAGCGTGAGAAGCTTGAGGCAGAATATGCGGAGCTGATGGAACGGATTGCAGAATTGAAGGCGATTTTGGCAGATGAAAAGAAGCTGCTCGGCGTTATTCGGGAAGAAATTCTATTGATTGCAGATAAGTACGGCGACGACAGAAAAACCTCGATTGGCTTTGACGAATATGATATTTCGATGGAAGATCTGATTCCTGTGACAAATACGGTTATAACGATGACAAAGCTTGGATATATCAAGCGCATGAGCCTTGATCATTTCCGTGCACAGAACCGCGGCGGTAAAGGGATCAAGGGCATGGAGACGATTGATGAGGATTACATCGAGGAGCTTTTGATGACAACGTCTCATCACTATATGATGTTCTTTACAAATACCGGTCGTGTGTATCGGATGAAGGCGTATGAAATTCCGGAAGCAAGCCGGACGGCGCGGGGGACGGCGATCATCAATCTGCTGCAGCTTCAGCCGGGGGAGAAGATCACGGCGGTGATTCCGATCAAAGAGTACACGGAAGGTCATTTCCTGTTTATGGCAACAAAAAAAGGCATCGTGAAAAAAACGCCGATTACCGATTATGCAAATGTCAGAAAGACGGGACTTGCAGCGATCAATCTGCGCGAGGATGACGAATTGATCGAGGTAAAGAAAACGGACAATAATCAGGATATTTTCCTTGTAACAAAATATGGTCAGTGTATTCGTTTTAAGGAGACAGATGTCAGAAAAACAGGAAGAACCTCAATGGGTGTTATCGGTATGAATCTCACCGATGACGATGAAGTGATCGGTATGCAGATGGAATCACAGGGAGAATCTTTGATGATCGTCTCCGAAAAAGGGCTTGGAAAATGCACGATGATTTCTGAATTTACGACGCAAAACCGCGGCGGAAAGGGAGTAAAGTGCTATAAGATTACTGAGAAAACAGGAAATATCATTGGTGTGAAGGCTGTAAATCAGGATAATGAGATCATGCTCATTACAACGGAGGGAATTATTATCCGTATCAAGGTCAGCGATACGACAATTCTGGGACGCATTACCTCCGGTGTGAAGCTGATCAACCTAGATGAGAATGTGACTGTTGCAAGTATTGCAAAGGTACGTGAGGATAAGAGTCTGATGGAGAATGTGGACGACTCTGAGCTTTTAAGCGAGGAGGAGGAAGCAGAAAGTCTTGCGCTTGCGGCAGAAAACGCAAAAAAGGCTGCCGGAAAATCTGAGCTTACTGAGACAGATGATGAACTGATGAAGGAGCTTCTGGAACGCGCGAATGCTGACGCCATGGATGATACAAAAAATGTTTGACATGGAAATTAACATTTTGTATTATGAAACTATCATACGTTTCAGAGGAGGTTTATGGAAATGGAGACAATACTTGGTTTAGGAATAAACTTCGCAGCGTTGTTGTTTGCGGGCATCGTAGGAATTGTTATCTGGGTGTTCATGTCCCTTGCGCATATGAAGGCATTGAATGCACTTGGGTACGATAAGGCTTGGATTGCATGGATTCCGTATGGCAGCTATTATGGATTAGCAGATGCCGTGTGCGAGAATGAGGAGAAGGTAACACTATTTGGAAAGTTTGAGATTCCTTCGATTCTTTTTAAGCTTTGGTGGATACTTCCGCTTGTGCTCGTTTTTCTTCCATTGGGAAGATCATATACACTGATTACCAGAGTAATTTACGTCATATTCTTAGGATGTACTTATGCTAAGATGTATGCAAGACTTGATGGGAAGACAGAGCAAGAGACACAGGTATTCGGCTGCGTGTCCGGATTTATCCCGCTTATTGCTGCATGTAAGTTTATCGCGATCAAGAAATAAAACTTCATAGGAAAACTAAAATAGCAGACAGATAGAGATTTTTCTGTCTGCTATTTTTTAATTTAATGTATTCAATGACATAGCGAACATTATAGTCAGAAGGGAGTATACAGTTGATGAGAGATAAGCATTACGTCACAAGAGAAGCGATTTTGATCATATTTCGTATTTTTATCGACTTAATTGTCTTTTTCATCCCAATCACAGTCAATGAGATTATCAATGGCAGCATAGAATTTTCCAATACCATTATCATGTTCCTCATGGTATTTATGCTGTTGGAAATTGTGCTTCAGGTCGTCTATATTTTTATTGAGCTCCATCTGACAAAGAAATATAAAAAGACGCTTTCGAGGGAAATATATCAGAAAATATTTCGGATGAAGTATGATTCTCTGATCCGGTATGGGACGACCTATCTGGTGGAGCGGGCGGATGCTGCGGTGATCGCTTTTTCCAACCTTTATGTGCGCTCCATTCCCATTCTGATTTCCAAGGCTGTTATGATCGTGCTGATCCTTACATATTCTGTTACGATCAATCCGGTGATGTTTTTCGTGATGCTGTTTATTCTTGTTCTTAATGTCCTCGGTTTTTATATGCTGAACAAAGAGCTCCTCAAAAAATCCGGGGAAATGCAGCGCGTGATCCCCAAGGAGCGCAAGGACATCTACCAGATTGCAGAGCAGGTAGATTTTATCAAACAAAACGATGATAACAGCCGATTAAACGGAATTTTAGAACAGCATCTGGAAAAAATCGAGCATCTGACGATGAAGGTCAATATATTTGCAAGCGGAATGAATGAAATCATCAATTTTTTCAATATGTTTGCACAAAATGTAATCCTTATTTTTTCATTTTATCTATTCTTGCAGGGAAAAACGGGGTTGAGCGATATTTTTACGATTTCTATTTTGATGTCCTACTTTCTGCCGGCTGTCATGTGCATTGTCGGAGTAAACCTTGATTTAAGAGAAATCAAGGCTTCAAAGGAATTTTTAAGGCTTTTGGAGGATAATAAGGAGAAAAGCGGGAAGAAAGAGTTAAATCAGGTAGAAAATGTAACGATTGACATGGATGCGCTTTGTACCGCGGAAGGACAGATTTTGGCGGAGGATATACATATAGAAGCAAAAAAAGGAGATATTATCGGAATTATAGGTGAATGCGGCTGTGGAAAGACTACACTGATGAAATCTGTCATGAAGTTTTGGGAGCAGAATCATGGGATAAAAATAAACGGGATTCCGCTGGAGGAATATGATAACACAGATTTCAGAAAGAAAATATCCTATTATTCACAAAATGTTCCGATCATCACCGGAGGCTTGTACGATAGTCTGTGTTTCGGCAGAGATAAGGGAAACGAGGAAAGCTACGAGCGATTGGAATTTCTTGAGAAGTTCAAGCAAAACGGAAGTCTGGAGGGAAGGACGATTCTGGAAAACGGAAATAATCTTTCCGGCGGAGATAAGCAGAGAATAGCGCTTGCAAGACTTTATACCGAGGATGCGGAAATTCTCATTTTGGATGAGCCAACCAGTTCCTTAGATAGTGAGACTGAGCGAAAAATTTTAGAACCGATCTTTGCAAAAAGGGATAAGATTATTTTCCTGATCACACATCGGCAGGATAATCTCAAATACTGTAATAAAATATGCAAATTAAAGCCTGTGAAAAATTAACATTGTATCAAAAAAGCAACGCACTGTAATAGAAAGTTTTAAAATGAGATAAGAGTTTCTGCTCTTAATGTAACAGATAATTTTAAATTTGATGTTGTAAGCAGGGATGTGAAATAGAAAAAAGGAGTGTTTTTATGGAATGTTCTATAATTGATTTAGATAGCATATATCTTGGAATTTATGAAAAGGGCAGGAATGCGATTCAAAATCAAAAGGAATATATCGATCGTATGATCGATAACTTATCAGATACTCGTATGGGATTAACAGTAACCATTCGTCCGTGTGTGGAAAATGAAGGACTTGAAGTTAGTGAAAATATCGAGAGATTTATAAAAGATTTAGCAATCGTAGAGAAGGAACAATATTATTATCCCAAAGAGGACTTCCATATTACCTTATTGGATCTAATAGTAGCCAGAAAAGATTTTAAATATACAAAAGAACAGGTCGATGCATGTGTATCTGTAGTTAGAGAAGCGATAAAAGGAGTAACTCCATGGGAAATTGAATTTCGGGGAGTTGTAGCCAGTGATGCCGCTGTTTTGATAAAAGGTTATTATCAGAATGAATTTGAAGCATTACGGCAAAAATTACGAGCTGAAATAGATAAAAGTATTCTTGTACATGATGAGCGCTATCCGGCAAAATCTTGTCACATGACAGTTGCTAGATTCCGCAAGCGGTTACAAAACAGGAAAGAGCTTTTGGAAAAATTATCCGAATACAAAAACAGTTACTTTGGAATTATAAAGGTAAATAAAATGGAATTGGTGTATCATAATTGGTTTGATAGTAAGAAAGAAATTTTAGAGGAATTTTATTATGAATGATCAGGGAATGAAATCCGATTTAACGTTTAAAGGTTTAAGGATTATCATGCAGTTGTATTGATGGAATAGCCAAGTAATTTACAATATGCAGAGGGGCTGTCGCTTTAACGATTAATAAATCGTGAAACGTCAGCTTCCTTTTTGCTG
>Garnier_p1__coassemble_470_pt1 | contig 32111 bp, 30 predicted proteins | sample Garnier_p1__metabat2_high_PE_021 | metagenome-assembled genome bin Garnier_p1 | reverse complement strand
CTCTATAAGAGAGAATCACCGGATCTTGTTTTTCTTGATATTGTCATGCCGAAAAAGGACGGAAATGAAGCGATCAAGGAGATTATGGATTACGATAAAAATGCCGATATTATTGTCGTGTCCTCTGTCGGAACACAATCTCAACTGAAAAATGCCATCGAGGCTGGCGCAAAAGACTTTATCCAGAAGCCGATCCAGCCGGAATTTATACATCATATTATTGCTTCGCGCTTTGAAGGGAGATAGAAATGTACGCTCAATTTTTTGGGAATTATCTGTTGGCACGAAATATGGTTACAGCAGAGCAATTATTGCAGGCTATGCAGAAAAAGTCTTCGATGCAGATCAAGCTTGGTATGCTTGCTATCCATGCCGGTTATATGACTGCCGGTGAAGTGGAGCGCGTTGTCATTCTGCAGACACATCAGGACAAGCGCTTTGGTGAGCTTGCAATTCAGGAGGGGTATTTAACAGAGCTGCAGGTTGCAGAGCTTTTAAGCAAGCAAAAACCTGATTTTCTGCTGCTTGGACAGGCGCTTGTCGAGAACGGTGTTTTTGACAGAGAGCAGCTCCAGAATCTGATTCTTGATTATCAGTCCGAAAACGATCTGGAAACCTTTGAGTATTCGTCCGAAACACAGGAGACGATCCGCCAGATGATTGAGAAATTTTTTGTTTTGGCAGAGCGCCCTCTGTCTTCACAGGAAATCTCACTCTTTCACCTGTTTTTAAACAGCCTGATTCGTTTTATCGGCGATGATTTTACAATCGTTCCTCCGAGTATCTGTACGGAATATCCGACAAATTACTGTGTCTCACAGAAGATTCAGGGCAGATTTTCCACGCATTCGTATCTGGATATACCGGAATCCTGCTGTATTGATTTTGCATCCAGATATGTTGGTGAGAATTTTACAGAATTTGACGAGTATGTACGCGCCTCTGTTGAGGACTTTTTAAATCTTTATAACGGTCTGTTCCTTGTAAATATGTCGAACGACTATTCTCTGGAATTGACGCTTGAGCCCCCTGTTACTGAGGAGGCAGAAACACTTCTCGTTTTTAACGAGGAAACTTATCTTCTTCCGATTGTTTATCCATTCGGAACCATTTATTTCCTTCTGACACTTCATCAGATGCATTAATTTTTAGTAAAGATAAGCAGCGTTCCGTCGATCGGTGGAACGCTGCTTATCTTTTAGGAACAAAAGTGGAATTTCTGTTTGATCAGAAACCAACCTCCCATTTTTTATTGATCATATAGACAAAAATCTTCTTGTAAGTCTTTGTAAGTGTTTATGGAACATACTCGAAAGCTGTTTAAATAAAGGATTTTCACATATTTCTATTTATCGCTTTGTATCTTAGCATCAGTTGTTTTTGCCAATCATCATGTTTCACTTTACTTGTCATGCCTATTCCGCCATTATCATAGGAAGCCGCCCAGTTAATAAATTCCGCATGACGTTCATGCATATCGCCGCTGGTATCAATTCTGGAGCCAAACTTCTCCCGTTCTCTTGTCTTTAATCTTTCCAGTCTAAGATCAGTATCGGTCTCAATGCGAATTGCTAATGTAAATAGAGGTATTAATTCATCACCCCAATCTACAAGAGAGCCGGAGATAACTACATTATCATATCGTTCTATATCTTCTCTCATTCGTTTAATTCTAATAGAAAGATTACTCTTTTTTGCATATGGTGGATTGGTTGGTTCCCAAAAATAATTGTCGGTATCCATAAAAAAATACCCTACTATATAGTATTACATTCTTCTTTTATCTTTCTAAAAATGTCGCCAAACATTTCTTTATGACAGCTTCAAAAACTTTTTTACAGCCTCCTGCATATGAGAAACCTCGCAAACAGTATCGTGAAGTACCTTTGCGTCCCGGATTTCCTCAATCGCATGCGGAATCTGAAGCTTTGCGACGGCACTCATCTCCTCCGCCAGCGCAAAATCCTCCATGCCGTCATATTTTGCATCGATCGCATGCATAACACTGCGGGTAAACTTAAACGGGCTTGCAGTCGAAGCGATCACTGCCTTTGTGTCGGTATCTCCTGTCTGCCTGCGGTACTTCTCATAAACAACTGCCGCTACGGCAGTGTGGGGGTCGATCAGATAGCCCGTTTTCTCATACAACGCGCGTATCATCTCCGCTGTTTCTTCCTCGGTGCTGTAGCCGCCAAAAAATTCCTGCAGCTTCTCCCTCATTTCCGGCGTAATCTCATATCTCCCGCTTTCCGCAAGCTGCTTCATCCATACACCATTTTTCTGCGCATCGTTCCCGCTGATATGATAGAGCAGACGTTCAAGATTACTGGAAACGAGAATATCCATCGACGGCGAGCTCGTCAGCACAAACGGGCGATTCTTGTCATAAATACCTGTGGAAAAAAAATCGTACAGAACCTTGTTTTCATTGGAAGCACAGATCAGCTTTCCGATCGGCAGTCCCATCTGCTTCGCGTAAAAGGCAGCTAAAATATTGCCGAAATTTCCGGTCGGAACAACGACATTCACCTTTTCGTCCCGTGCGAGCACACCGTTTGCATAAAGCCTTGCATACGCATAGACATAGTATACGATCTGCGGCACAAGACGTCCGATATTAATGGAGTTTGCCGAGGAAATCTGATACCCTGCCGCAGCAAGCTGAGCCTCCAGCGCCCGATCTGCAAACATCTGCTTAACGCCGGTCTGCGCCTCGTCAAAATTACCGTTGATACCAACCACAAAGGTATTAGCCCCTTTCTGTGTCACCATCTGCCGCTCCTGAATCGGACTGACTCCGTTTTTGGGATAAAAAACGATCACCTTCGTTCCGGGAACATCGGCAAAGCCTGCCAGAGCCGCCTTTCCGGTATCGCCGGAGGTCGCAGTCAAAATCACAATCTCCTTCTTCGCCTGCAGCTTTCTTGCCGCAGTCGTTAAAAGATGCGGTAAAATAGAGAGCGCCATATCTTTAAACGCGATCGTCTGACCATGAAATAATTCCAGATAATATGTACCGCACACATCGGCAAGCGGGACAATTTCCTTTGTATCGAACTTACTGTCATATGCTGCGGCAATGCAGCTTTTTAATTCTTCTTCAGTAAAATCAGTAAAAAACAGCCGCATGACCTCATATGCCGTCTCCTGATAAGACAGCGCCGCCAGCTCGTCGATCCCAAGTGCGAGGGACGGTATCTCTGTCGGTACAAATAATCCCCCATCCTCTGCAAGACCTTTTAAGATCGCTTCCGATGCAATGACGCGTTCCCCGTTATTTCTTGTGCTTACATATCGTAATTCCATAGCCTTCCCTCACTCTCATTGTCTTTCACTACCAACTATTTTCCGTCATTATAGCGGAAATTCCTTCTCTCTGTCAATGGATACGCTTGCATCCGGCGCAGATTTTTGCTAACATAAGCTTACTTTATGATATAGATTGATCGATCCTAAAAGGAGGATGCTAAGATGACAGGTGTCTCACAGGCAACGAAAAAAAACGGCTCTATTTACTATCGCTCCGGCATCACCTATCGCGGAAGACATATCAGTCTCGGCAGCTTTTCCACAGAGGCCGCGGCTGCGGCTGCATATCTGGACGCCTCAAAGCTGCTTGCCGATGCTGCTGTAACGCTTGTGGATTTTTCGACAGAACATTTTACGCTCTCCTTTGAAAAAATCATTATCCTTCTTAATTTCCGCGATAACGGGATTTATTTTAAAACGCCTATTTATTTAAGAAAAGGATATTTCAGTTATTTTTTGACACCTCATATGGAATTAAAATTTGACATCGACGATCTGTTTTACTATTCCGGCAGGAAAATTCAAAAAAGGCAGGGTCATCTTTTTGTCAGCGACTACGGTATGCAGTATTCCATCTCTGCCCGCTACGGTATCAAGCCCTACGCTGTTTTGGGACGCGATTATGAATTTGTCAATGGAGACCCGCTGGACTATCGCTACTCGAATATTATCATTCATAATCATTATCATGGTGTGACGAAGATTGAAAAAAACGGTTTTTGCAGATACCGCGCAGTCATTCATATCAACGGCAATCATGCCATTGGCATCTATGCCTCTGAGGAGGAAGCGGCAATCGCTTACAACAAGGCTGCGGCGCTCGCCAAAGCTTCCGGTATCTGCAAGAGTTTTCCGGAAAACTACATTGAATGCCTGAGCGGAAAAGAATATACGGAAATTTACAATGAGATTAAGGTTTCCGAACGCTATCATTCTTATCTTGCCGGTCTCGGCTCTCCCAAGCAGCATTGATCATCTGCATCTCTCCCGCATAAATATACTTGCCATCAACCTCTTTCATGTTATAATAAGTATAAATTTATGTTATGAGAGGATTTCTATGATGAATCAAAGTCTATCTTCCTATCGGATTTTCTATACTGTCGCCAATACCGGAAATATTTCCAAAGCGGCAAAGGAGCTCTATATCAGTCAGCCGGCAATCAGCAAATCTGTACAAAAGCTGGAGGAAAGTCTCGGCTGCCGCCTGTTTTCCCGCAGCTCACGCGGCGTTTTTTTGACGGATGAGGGAAAGCTTTTATATGAGCATGTCCGCACGGCGTTTGAAACGCTCTCACTCGGTGAAGAAAAGCTGCGGCGCTCCATTGAGCTTGGGGTGGGACACTTAAAGCTCGGTGTCAGCTCCACGCTCTGTAAATATCTGCTGCTCCCCTACCTCAAGGAATTTATTCGGAGAAATCCGCATATCTCCATATCAATCTCCTGCAGCTCTACGAACGATACCCTAAAGCTCTTGGAGGAGAACAAGATCGACATCGGGCTGATTGGACGACCTCTCGGCTTTAAAAATATTCAGTTTGATTTTTTGGAAGAAATCGAGGATGTGTTTGTAGCGACTCCGGACTATCTACAAAATCTTTTGGAGCGCGGCATTCCCCGGAATGCGATCTTATCGAATGCCACGCTGATGCTGCTCGATAAGCATAATATGACAAGACAATACATTGATAATTACCTGCTGGAAAACCAGATGCAGCTACATGATTCCATTGATATTTCCGACATGGATCTCCTGATCGATTTTGCACGCATCGGCGTCGGCGCCGCATGTGTGATCCGAAATTTTATCCAGAAGGATTTAGCGGATGGCACGCTGGTGGAAATTCCCCTTACCGTGCCGATTCCAAAGCGCGAGGTTGGCTTTGCTTACCGCACCGATCTTAAGCCATCAGCTCCGTTAAATGAGTTTATCCGTTTTTATCAGGAGTTTGGGGCATAAACTAATCAGTTATGCCCTGTTTCCCTCAAAGCCGTACAGCCATTTCCCTTTGACAAAATACAAAAGGAAGATGATCGAGCTGATCGACCATGTCAGGGGATACGCCCAGAAAATGACAGCAAGCTTCGGAATAAAATGAACCGTTACAGTAATATAGGTAATCCGGATCAGACACCAGGAAGCCAGCATGACAAGCATCGGAACTGTAGATTTTCCCGCTCCGCGCACAATTCCGGCAATGCAGTGAGAAAATGCCAGCAGACAGTAAAAGAGCGCCTCCACATGCGCCTGTCTTGTCGCAATTTCCACAACTGCCGCGCTGTTGTCAAAGGCTGCCGCCAGATACGGCATCAGAAAAAAGACGCAAAGACCGACAAGCTCTGCCAATGACATCGAGCAGAAAATCCCGAACACTGCCCCCTTCTTTGCGCGTTCGAGCTGTCGTGCACCAAGATTCTGCCCGATAAACGTCGTCAGAGACATAGCAAAGCAGGTAATCGGCAAAAAGGCGAACCCTTCGATCTTGGAATAAACGCCGCAGCCGGCGACTGCCATTACGCCAAATTTATTGATATTTGACTGCACCACAATGTTTGCGATCGAGATGATCGAGTTTTGCATACCGGAGGGCAGACCAATCTGTATGATCTGGCGAAGCTGCGTGCGGTGAAAACGGATTTCACGCACATCTACCTGATAGACCTCTTTCGTCCTGACCAGACGGATAAAGCAAAGAAGTGCGCTTGCCGCCTGTGAAATCGCAGTCGCGGCGGCGGCAGAAGCGACGCCCCAGCCGAATACCCCGACAAATAAAAGATCCAGCGCTACATTTATGATCGAGGAAAAAATCAGATAATAAAGTGGGTGTCTGCTGTCTCCGACCGCCTGTAAAATTCCCATGACAATATTATACATAACAAATGCCAGAGAACCGGCAAAATACATGCGGAAATATAAAATAGAATTTGGCAGCACTTCCTCCGGTGTTCCCATCCACACTAAAATCTGCGGTGCAAGCGCCATGCCAATGACTGTCAGGAGCACGCCCGCCACAAGTCCAAACGCCACATCGGTATGCACTGCTTTTTTGAGATTCTCATAATCCTTCGCACCGAAATATTTGGAAATAACAACACCCGCTCCCACGGCAATGCCGTTAAAAAAGCCGACCAGCAGAAAAATCAGGCTGCCCGACGAGCTGACTGCGGCAAGCGCGTCGCTTCCAAGAATATTTCCCACAATAAGGGAATCTGCCGTGTTGTACATTTGCTGAAATAAATTTCCCAAGAACAGGGGGATTGCGAATGACACAATCCCCTTCCAGATAGAACCGTTTAATAATTTTGTTCCGCTACTGCTATGCTCCATTTCCAACTTACTGCTCCATATCTCTTTTCTTATGTTTTTCTTGTATTATCTTACTCTAAAAGCTTCCTTATTTCAAGCTTAAGATGCCTGCCTTCTGAATAAAACAGCACACAAACAAAGAGCAAACCCCATCTTATGATAAGTTTTTATTATCATTTTAATAAAATATATATGTTTTTATTATTGAAAACTTTGTAGTATGCTGTTATCACAAAAGGAGGTCACAACATGAAGAAAAAAACAAACCCGAAAACACTGTGGCAGCTATTTACATCCATGTTTCTGTTAAGCTCCTGCACCTTTGGCGGCGGCTTCGTCATCGTTTCCCTGATGAAAAAGAAATTTGTCGATGAAAAGCACTGGCTCGACGAGGAGGAAATGCTCGATATTACCGCGATCACACAGTCCTCTCCCGGTCCGCTGCCTGTAAATGCATCCGTGATCATCGGCTACCGTATGGCGGGTCTGATCGGCTCTCTCATTGCCGTGCTCGGAACGATCCTGCCGCCGATGATCATTATTTCACTCATCAGCCTCTGCTACGAGCAATTCCGCACAAATACAATCGTTGCGCTTGCGCTTCAGGTGACACGCGCCGGTGTTGCGGCAGTCATTATCGACGTTACGTTAAACCTTGCGTCCAATATCATCGCCATGAAAAATTATTTCTATGTGACATTGATGATCGTATGCTTTCTTGCAGCCGTTGTATTTGACTTCAGCGCGATTTTGATGATCCTCTTATGCCTGATGATCGGAATCATGACCGCTGTAATTTCTTCCCGAAAGGAGTGTGCTTAATATGCCGTTAATCTTAAAATTATTCTTTTCCTTTATGCAGGTTGGTATGTTCAGTGTCGGAGGAGGCTATGCAGCCATTCCTCTGATCCAGGATCAGATCGTCAATATCCTGCAACTGATGTCCATCGAGGAATTCAGTGACCTGATCGCGATTGCGGAAATGACGCCCGGTCCGATTTCCATTAACTCATCCACCTTTGTGGGTATGCAGCTTGGCGGAATCCCCGGTGTACTCGTATGCACGCTTGGATGCATTATTCCGTCCTTTGTTATCTGTCTCTCACTCGCGCATTTTTACTATAAATACAGAAGCTTTTCCGGCATCCAGATTGTTCTGGCTTCTCTGCGCCCCGCTGTCGTAGCGCTGATCGCTTCCGCCGGTTTTTCTATTTTGGCGCTTGGCATTTTTAAAGACGGTGTGGCTGCGGTTGCAAATCTTCAGTATATTGAGCTCTCGCTCTTTGCCGTGTGCTTGTTTCTTCTGAGAAAATATAAGGTAAATCCGATTCTGATCATTCTTGGCAGCAGCGTTGTAGGAACACTTTTATACCTGATCCTTTAAAAGTGCAAGAAATGCTTCCATTGCAGGAGAAATACGCTTGTTTTTATGATAAATCAAGCGTATCGTTCTTTTAAATTCAAGGTCATGCCACGGCAGAATGGCAAGGCTCCCCTCCCGTACCTCCTGCTCGATCATCATGCTTGATAAAACGGAAACGCCATCCGTATACAAAAGCGCCTGCTTGATCGCCTCAATATTGCTGCAGGAATAATTAGAGGTAAGCGTTACCCCCAATTCCTGCAAGTGGAGCTCCAACTGATTCCGCGTGCTGCTTCCGCCCTCGCGTGTGATAAACGGATATTTCTCCAGCTCTTGAATTTTAGGCTCTTTTTGCAAGAGCAGCGGATGATCTGCACGAACCGCGATCACAAGCGCATCCTCTGAAATATTTTTCATAACCAGATTTTGGTTATCGACATACCCCTCTACCAATCCAATATCCAGATTATAATTCTCTATCATTTGTTCGATTTTACTCGTATTGTCAACCATGACCTCATAGGTCACAGTCTCCTCCCGCCGGGCAAGCTTCTGCAGCAGCGGCGGCAGCAATCTCGTTCCCACGCTGACCGACGCACCGATACGGATATGACGACGCGCGCCGCTGCGGTTGATCTCCGTCTCCATCCGCTCGTACGCCTCCAGCACCTGATAGGCATAGTCCCGCATTGTCTCGCCGATCGGCGTCAGGTACAGGCGGCGGTTCATTCGCTCAAAGAGTGAAATCTCATAATACTTTTCAATGTCGGTGATCGCTTTGGAAACGGCAGGCTGTGAAAGATTTAATTTTTCTGCCGCCGCATGCGTCGTTTTCTCACGGCACACGGCGACAAATATCTCTAAATGGTGCAGGGTCATGACATACTCCGTTTCTGAAAATTCTTTATTTCATTACGATATTGACAATTCTGCCCGGTACATAGATTTCTTTTACGATATTCCCCGTCAGCTTATCGGCAATCGACGCTTTCGCCTTTTCAATGACAGCATCCTTTGCATCATCTCTGCCGATTTCTAACGTCCCCTTTGTCTTTCCGTTAATCTGCACGGCAATTTCCACGGTGTTCTCTACCGTCTTTGCCTCGTCATACTCCGGCCATGCCTGCTCATAGACATATCCCTCGCCGCCCGTGATCTGCCATAACTCCTCGGTAATATGCGGCGCAACAGGATTTAAAAGCAAAATCAGCGTCTGATATTCCGCCCGCGTAATGGCATTTTTCTTTGTAAAATCATTTAAGAGCGCCATCATTGCGGCGATCGCCGTATTATATTTTAAATTCTCGAAATCGCTGCTGACCTTTTTGATCGTCTGGTGCATCTTCGTCTCAAGGTCCGCAGAATAAACATTCTCATCCGTCATTATATCCTGCAATTTCCAGACACGCTCCAGAAAACGGCGGCAGCCCTTAACACCATCCTCCGACCATGCGGCACTAAGCTCAAACGCCCCGATAAACATCTCGTAGGTTCTTAAAGTATCCGCACCGTAATCCCTTACAATATCATCTGGATTTACGACATTCCCTCTTGATTTTGACATCTTCTCGCCGTTTTCACCGAGAATCATGCCGTGGGATGTCCGCTTTTTGTACGGCTCAGAACATGGCACCACCTGCTTGTCATATAAAAATTTATGCCAGAATCTGGAATAGAGCAAATGCAGTGTTGTGTGCTCCATCCCTCCGTTGTACCAGTCGACCGGCATCCAGTATTTTAATGCCTCCGGGCTTGCCAGCAGCTCCTTATTATGCGGATCGCAATATCTTAAGAAATACCATGACGAGCCTGCCCACTGCGGCATCGTATCTGTCTCTCGTTTTGCAGGACCGCCGCAGCACGGACAGGTCGTATTCACCCAGTCGGTCATGGCTGCAAGCGGAGACTCCCCGTTATCCATCGGCATATAGCTGTCAACCTCCGGCAGCATCAGCGGCAGCTCGCTCTCGTCCACCGGCACATAGCCGCATTTTTCGCATTCCACGATCGGAATCGGCTCTCCCCAATAACGCTGGCGGGAAAATACCCAGTCTCTTAATTTATAATTTGTCTTTGCCGTGCCAAGCCCCTTTTCTTCCAGGTAAGCGATCATCTTTTCCTTGGCTTCCTTCACTTCCAGACCGTTTAAAAATTCAGAGTTGATCAGCACACCCGTCGCAACATCCGTAAATGCACCTGCATGAATATCCACTTCCTCACCGTCTTTGGCGACAACCTGAACCATCGGAAGATCAAACGTCTTGGCAAACTCCCAATCGCGCTCGTCATGCGCCGGAACTGCCATGATTGCCCCTGTTCCGTATGACATCAGCACATAATCGGAGATCCAGATTGGAATTTCTTTGCCGCTTACCGGATTGACTGCGGAAAGCCCCTCGATTGGAACTCCCGTCTTATCCTTTGCAAGTTCCGCACGCTCAAAATCAGACTTCTTTGCTGCCGCCTCCCGGTAAGAAGCGATTGCATCCCAGTTTGTGATTTCCGTCTTGTACTTATCAATCATCGGATGCTCCGGTGAAACGACCATATAGGTCACGCCAAACAGTGTGTCACAGCGTGTGGTATAGACACGAAGCTTATCCTCTTTTCCCTTGATAGAGAAATCTACCTCAGCCCCCTGTGATTTTCCGATCCAGTTTTTCTGCGAAACCTTGACGCGCTCAATGTAATCAACATCCTCAAGCCCCTCTAAGAGCTTATCCGCATACTCCGTAATCTTTAACATCCACTCGCTCTTTACCTTACGGACAACCGAAGAACCGCAGCGCTCACAGGTGCCGCCCACGACTTCCTCATTTGCCAGACCAACCTTGCAGGACGGACACCAGTTGATCGGCATCTCCTTCTTATATGCCAGACCTTCCTGAAACAGCTTTAAGAAAATCCACTGCGTCCACTTGTAATAATCCGGGTCTGTCGTATTCACCTCTCTGTCCCAGTCGAAGGAATAGCCGAGCGAATGCAACTGTTCCTTAAAGCGTGAGACATTGTTTGCCGTAACAACCTTCGGGTGGATCTTATTCTTGATCGCATAATTTTCCGTGGGCAGACCAAAGGCATCCCAGCCCATCGGATAGAGCACATTATAGCCCTGCATCCTGCGCTTTCTTGCCACAATATCAAGCGCCGTATAAGGTCTTGGGTGACCGACGTGCAGTCCCTGTCCCGACGGATAGGGAAACTCCACCAGCGCATAAAATTTAGGCTTGCTGTAATCGCATGTTGCGGCAAACGCCTTCTTCTCATCCCAAATATCCTGCCATTTTTTCTCGATAACCTTGTGATTGTAAAGTTCTGACATCATGTTCCTCCTTAAAATAAATCAAAACAGACAAAGCAAAGTACTCTGCCGCCCCCACGCGGTACGCTCCTGCAAAGCTTTTCCTTAGAAATATAATATTTTCCAGCAAATCAAAAAATCTCCGTCTCAAAATAGAGACGAAGATTTTTCTCCGTGGTACCACTCTGCTTCGCATCGGTATTTTACAGAAACCCTTTGGGCGGCTGCTCTTTCCCATGCGCTCTTTCTATCCTTAACGCGGACAAAACGCCCAAACCTACTGACAAGTGCTGTCGGTTCAATCCGGGAACTCAAAGGCGAGTTGGGAGCTTTTGCTGCTGCCTCTCACCACCCGGCAGCTCTCTTAAAGCATACGGCTCTTAATACTCCTCATCCATGTCTGTTTCCTATGAAAACGTTAGAAAACAACGGGCATCACACTCACAAGCTGCCCCTATTGCATAAACGTTTTTACTATGCTTCATTCTAACATATGCGGCGTATTTGTCAACCGCTTTTTATGGAGCTTAGTTGTTGATAAACTTATCTTCCTCGTTGTTCCAACTATAAAGACCGCGAATCTCCTCTCCGACCTTCTCTGACGGATGCTCTGCGGCGCGCTTTCTCATTGCTTTAAAATGCACCTGTCTGCCTGCCGGCGACATATCAAGCAAAAATTCTTTGGCAAAGGAACCGTCCTGAATATCGGAAAGAATCTGCTTCATTGCCTGCTTCGTCTCATCGGTGATGATCTTTGGTCCCGTTACATAATCACCGTACTCCGCCGTATTGGAAATAGAATATCTCATGCCGGCAAAGCCCGATTGATAAATCAGGTCAACGATCAGCTTCATCTCATGAATACACTCAAAATAAGCGTTTCTAGGATCATACCCTGCCTCCACGAGCGTCTCATACCCTGCCTGCATCAAGGCGCACACGCCGCCACAAAGCACTGCCTGCTCGCCGAAAAGGTCCGTCTCCGTCTCGGTGCGAAACGTTGTTTCAAGGACACCTGCTCTTGCACCGCCGATGCCGAGCGCATATGCAAGCGCAATATCCTGTGCCTTTCCGGTCGCATCCTGTTCTACGGCGATCAGACACGGCACACCCTTGCCCGCCTGATACTCCGAACGAACCGTGTGTCCCGGTCCCTTCGGCGCGATCATCGTAACATCCACATATTCCGGCGGTGTAATGCAGCCAAAATGAATGTTAAAGCCATGTGCAAACATCAGCATATTGCCCTCGGCAAGGTTAGGCTCGATCTCATTCTTATAAAGATCCGCCTGCTTCTCGTCGTTGATCAAAATCATAATAATATCTGCCTGCTTTGCCGCTTCCGCCGCCGTATACACCTCAAAGCCCTGACGAACCGCCTTCTCCCATGATCTGCTTCCCTCATAAAGTCCGATGATGACATGGCATCCGGATTCCTTTAGGTTTAGGGCATGTGCATGACCCTGGCTGCCGTAGCCGATAATCGCGATCGTCTTTCCCTCCAGATAAGAGAGATCGCAATCCTCCTGATAAAAAATTTTTGCTGACATAGTCGTTTCCTCCAAAATAAAATTTTATGGGCAGCGCACATCTACAGGGATTGCAGATGTCCGTTCTCATCAAATATCTTTACATCGGCGCAGCCTCTTGACAGACCTGTAATACCGGTGCGCGCCAATTCCAGTATCCCGTAGCCCTCCACCAGATCCAAAAAAGCATCCAGCTTATCCTGTCCTCCCGTCAACTCCACAACCATAGAATCATGCGTGACGTCCACAAGCTTGCCGTGAAAAATCTCCGTCACGCTGATGATCGGCTGACGCTCGGTGTCCTTTGCCCGAAGCTTCACCAAAAGGAGCTCCCTTGTAACAGAAGCCCCAGGCTCCAGCGTCTTAATATCCACCACGTCCTCCAGCTTTGCGAGCTGCTTTTCAATCTGCTCCAAGATCTGCTCGTCCCCGCTTGCCACGATCGTGATTCTGGTATATCTGGGATCAGCCGTCACCCCGGAGGAAAAGCTGTCGATATTATATCCTCTGCGGCTGAAAAGACCGGAAATATGACTTGTCACTCCCGGATTATTCTCAACCAAAAGCGATAACACCTGTTTTCTCATATAAAACCCTTTCTTACATTGCTTCATTCCTGCTAAAACTTATCTCTGATAATAACAATATCCGATTTTTTTGTCAATCATCCGTCAAAAGTAAACATCAATTTTCTCCTGAAAGTACCGGAGCATACTTGCTTTCTGACAAAAATTCCGCTACACTTGTGATATATAAATTCAAAGAAAGGGGTCGTCTCCCAATGACCAAAGCATCCAAAAATATCCGTCCGCGTTTTCTGTTATTCCAATACTGCCTCCTGCAGGGCGGCTACTGGGCGTCGTTTTGCGCCATCTATGCATTTTCTACAGTGCTTTTGCTTGCCAAAGGCTTCACAAGCTCACAAATCGGCATTACCGTTGCGCTCGGAAATATCCTTGGCGTCATTTTACAGCCTGTTTTTGCGGGAATCGCAGATTCCTCCAAACGTATTTCAATCCACAGCTTAACAGCCGTCATGACCTCCCTGACAGCGATCTCCTTTGGACTTTTATATCTGTTCCCAAAACCCGCACTGGCCGTATTCACCTGCTTTCTCGCGACAAATACCTTTCTTCAGGTCACCCAGCCGCTGGTAAACTCCGTCAGCATCTATTACATAAATCACGGCATATCCGTTGACTTTGGAGTTGCGCGCGCCGTCGGTTCTATTTCCTATGCTGCCGCGTCCTCTGCTCTTGGCTGGCTCATTGAGAAAAAGGGGGCAAACGTTATCATCCCTGCCGCCTTACTGTTTCTTGCCCTGATGCTTCTTGCCCTGCTGTCGATGCCTGCACTTTCTTCTGCCGAAGCATCTGTCCCGTCAGAGCAGCGTGCCAAGCCTGAGACCATAAGAGAGCCCTTTTTTCACTTTTTCTTCCGCTATCGGCGTTTTACACTTGCCCTGCTCGGCGTCACGCTGCTGTTCACCTTTCACAATATGACAAACAGCTATCTGATCCAGATCGTGGAATCGCTTGGCGGTGACTCTGCCGATATGGGAGCCGCACTTTCGTTTGCCGCCGTCTGTGAGCTTCCTGTCATGCTTCTTTTTACCAAGCTTAAGAAGCGTTTTTCCAGCAGCCGGCTTTTCGTGCTCTCCGGCTTCTTTTTTGCCGCCAAAGCAGGCGCTTATCTGCTTGCCCAAACCGTTCCGCAATTTTTGATCGCCCAGATTTTTCAGATGGGAGCCTTTGCGCTCTATATCCCCGCCTCCGTCTATTATGTAAATGAAACGATGGCGCCGCGTGATAAATTTAAGGGACAGGCTGTCATGACGGCAACCAACACGCTTGGCGGCGTGATCGGAAGTCTGCTCGGCGGCTTTTTACTCGATCATTCCGGAGTCTCTCCGCTTCTTATCAGCGGCTTTACGCTGTCCGCTGCCGGAGCCATTCTCCTCTTTTTTGCCTGCCGCACAAGGCGGCAGTAAATACCGTCGCTTTCATCTAAGGCTCAATCACTTAATCTTCTGCCGTCCGCATCGGTGTTAATATTACCCGTCAGGATCATGATTCCCTCGATAAAGGACCAGATGCTCGAAATAAACGCCCCTAAGCCGCAGGTTAAGACCGTGATCAAAAGCTGCGCAACTGCCTTGCCGGTATAACCGAGATAAAAATTATGTACGCCGAACGCTCCTAAGAAAATAGCAAGCAGCCCTGCCGCCACCTTCGATTTCCCACCAAAGCCTGTGCTGTTTAACGCTATGCCGCAGTTTAAGCATACCTGGCTTCCCGGCTGTGTCGGCTGTCCGCAGTTAGGACAGTAATTTTCTCCCACCCCTTTCTTGGCACCGCATTTAACACAAATCACAGCCTCATCTGCTACATATGGCTGTCCGCAATTTTTACAAAACATTACGTTTCCTCCCTCTACTGATCATTCTGTTTCTATTTTAAAGCATATCCCGCTGCCTTGCAAATATTATTTTTTCGCTTATTATGGGAAAGCCCACAGCAAAAACTTCACTTCACGTTTGCATCAGATAAGCTTTGCCGTGACCATCCAGATAACTGCAGCCAAAAACAGCCAGATTCCCATTGTGCGTGTACGCTTTTCCGCGCTTTCGTTTCCTCTTGCATCCTTCCTCGTACACGCCCGCGGCGCTGCGATCATCAACGCTCCTGTAAGGAGCATGACAAGCTGAATCAATAACATCGTTCTCTCCCTCCCGCTATCCCCCGATTTCTCAGGTGATCTCCCATCAAACAACGAGCAACACGCTTCGCGGACCACTCTTATGCAAACAACCAGCAACACGCTTCGCGGACCACTCTTATGCAAACAACCAGCAACACGCTTCGCGCGCCGCTCTTATGTTAACAAAAATGCGCTTATCTTAGAGGGTTGTCCCACTCTAAGATAAGCGCCTCGTTTCTGCTTAAGCCACCTTGCTCTTTGCAAGCTCTGCCAGTGCAGCAAAGCCCTCTGCATCATTCACTGCCATCTCTGCCAACATCTTACGGTTGATCTCGACACCTGCAACCTTTAAGCCGTGCATCATCTGGCTGTAAGAAATTCCATTCATTCTTGCCGCTGCGTTGATACGCGCGATCCATAACTGACGGAACTGTCTCTTTCTCTCTTTTCTTCCTGCATAAGAACTTGTTAAGGCTCTCATGACAGACTGCTTTGCAATACGATACTGCTTAGAGCGTGCGCCTCTGTAACCTTTTGCTAATTTTAAAACTCTGTTATGTCTTTTCTTAGCGCCTAAACCGCCTTTTACTCTTGCCATTTTACGATCCTCCTTAACTCATTCCTATAAATATGGTAAAATCTTCTTCATATTCTTAACGTTTGATGCGTCAACCATTGCCGGTTTTCTGAGATTTCTCTTTGTCTTTGTCGTCTTTTTCGTTAAGATATGTCTCTTGTAAGCTTTATTTCTCTTTAACTTTCCTGTTCCCGTTACTTTGAAACGTTTTGCAGCCGCTTTGCTTGTTTTCATTTTTGGCATGATATGTTCCTCCTTAAAATTATTACTTCTTCTCTGCCAACACCATGCTGATGCTTCTTCCCTCAACCTTTGGTGCTTTTTCCACTACTGCTATTTCGCCGAGGTTTGCGGCAAAATCGTCTAAGATATGCTTGCTGGCATTCATATGTGCCATCTCCCTTCCACGGAAACGCAGGGTAATCTTTACTCTGTCTCCCTTTGAAAGAAACTTCTTAGCTGCATTCATCTTTGTATTCAAATCATTTGAATCAATATTAGGTGATAAGCGGATCTCCTTAAGTTCAACAATCTTCTGCTTCTTTCTGGCTTCCTTTTCTTTTCTCGCCAGCTCATACCGGTATTTGCCATAGTCGATAATCTTGCATACCGGCGGCTTTGCAGTCGGCGCGATCTTCACCAGATCAAGCTCTGCGTCCTCTGCCAGCTTCATCGCCTCTCTCGCAGACATGATGCCAAGCTGTTCTCCGTTCTCCCCAATCAGACGAACCTCTTTGTCTCTGATTTGTTCATTAATCATTAACTCGCTAATTGTACCGTACCTCCAAATAAAAAAGTGGATAGGCAGACTATCCACTAATCATTCAAACTGGGAACATCACTGTTCGCATTCCGAAATATAAACCATGAGTCACGCGATTGTGCTCCGGTGAGAGTGGATACTCTACTTTGTTTTCTAACAACTCTTAAACTATAACATACGAAAAAAAAATTGTCAATCCCTTTTATTGCTAAGCTACGCGATGCCTACCATGTCTTTTCCAACTGCATCTTAAAATCGACCTGATATGGACTGTCCTCCCTGCTCCTAATATCTTCATACACAGCCTGGCGCTCTGCACTGCTTTCCCCTGCCCAGTATTCATAACCGCGCATATAGCTTGCGACTAAGTCATCCCATGATCCAAACAACGGCTGTACTGTCTGTGCGATTTCCAAGGACTTGTCAAGTGCCTCATTCTCAGAATAATAGCCTGCCAGATAATAGAAGCTCACAAGATTTAACGCACGGCAATAATCCCAGCCTGCAATTGCATCCGCTCCATACTGCTCATACATCCCATACCAGTTTACATACGCTTCTGCTTCATCGGGCGTCATCTCAAAATTCTCCAGTACAAAGGACTTGCGATCCGCAGCCTCTCCCATGCCCATCTCCTCCAGATAAGCCATATTTTCTGCAAACTCTGTACGATGTCCCTCCGTCAGCGTCCAATCCAGTGTCTCATCCGCAGAAGCACGGTCTGTGACACCCCACCATTCCTCCAAAGATTCGATCTCGATCTGCTGCGTTGTCTCATTTGCAGCAATACCTCCAAAACGGTTATAATCCCATCCGTTCATTTCTGTCAGGACTGCATAGGATGCGTTGAACCACCGAATCGTATCTGTCAGTTCCGCCGTCGTTGTATCCATGCCTTCGATGACGCTCTCTGATTCGGCAAATTTGCTGCAGGAAACCCGAAAAGACTGCGTCATTCTTTCGTTCCATTTATCACCTACATATGCGATCGCATAAAAAGCATAGTCTGTTTCCCCATACACCACAAACGCCTCTCCGCTGATGCTGCCCGATGTAACCTTGCAACGTGTGGCAGACACATTCGACATTCCCGGAATTTCAAATACTTCTGCGTCTTCCTTCTCCGAGGTCTGAAAGCTTTCATCCACAAGGGTCTCCATATCGTCTATACTACTGATCTGATACCCTCCTCCTTTTGGAATCTGGAACATCAATACGCCTTCTGTTCCGTTGTCGTTTGCCACAATCAAAAGCTGATCCTCTCCCGTATCCTCTGACTCCCACTCCTTATTCAGATATAAGGACGCACTTTCATCCGAAAGTGCAAATTCTTTCATCTCTGCCAACAGCTCATCATCTGTTACGGCTCCTGTTCCACAGCCTGACAGCAATAACACCATGCATAAAAACAGGCTTCCCAGCATTCCTTTTATCTTTCTGTTCATCTTTTGTCATGACCCCTTTTCTTAAAATAATTAAATTATTTTTAAACCGGCGAATGTCTGTGGAAACGCAGGCATTTCTTCTATGCGTCCGCGTTCTCTTTGCCTTCATCAATGATCCTGTGCAACTGCCGCTGCTCCTCCATGGAGATCAGACTTCCGACGTCAAGTACAACGATCAGCTCCTTTTTGCAGGAAGCAACGTCGTGAAAGCAATTTCTCTCGCTGTTGACAAGCACCGGCATCGGAAGCATCCCGGCATTCTCAACGTCAACGATCTCCTTTACCCTTCCGACCTCAAGTCCGACCTTCATTCCATCGACATTTACAACGATCAGATTTTCAATCTGTCCCTCCTCCACGCCAAACCGCGCGGCAAGACGAAATACGGGAACGATCTCTCCGTGCAGACGGATAATGCCTCTGATATACCGCGGCGCCGTCGGCACATTTACGACCTGCTTGCGATTGTCAATCGATTCCACATCCTTTAGCGCTATTCCGTAGTCCGTATCATTTAAAGAAAATGTTACAAGCTGCATATTCTCTCTCCCTCTTATCCTTCGTTGTTCTGCTCCTATTATAGATGTTTTTTTCCATTTGGGCAACTAAATCCTATCGGTTTTCCTTTGACTTTTTTCAGTTTTTGTTCTATGCTTTTTTCAGTAGCTACATGCATTTTATCGCATTTTCCACGCAATAAAGCGCTTCAGCACGGAAATCACAGCGACAAAGCAAAACAGAAACGAGGTTTTTATGGAACGCATCATAGATTTACATGTACATTCAACAGAATCGGACGGAACGCTCTCACCGCAGGAGCTCGTTCTCGCCGCAAAGGCTGCCGGGCTTAGCGCCTTCGCGCTTACCGACCACGATACCGTCTCCGGCATTGCAAAGGCTGCCCCGTATGCCGCTCAATACGGCATCGAGCTGATTCCGGGCATTGAGCTGTCAACCGAATATGTACTCCCGACTGCCGCCGCACAGCGAAAGGAAATTCATATTGTCGGTCTCTTTATCGACACCTCCAACCCTCTGCTCCTTTCCAAAGCGAAAGAGTTTCAGGACTTCCGCATGCTGCGCAATCAGCAAATGATCGAGGCGCTGCAAAAGGAGGGCTTTGACATAACAATGGAGGCTGTCGCCGCTGAAAATCCGACCAGCGTCATCACGCGCGCCAATATCGCCCGCTACCTCTATGAGCATGGTGAAGTTACAAGCGTAAAAGAGGTTTTTGAAAAATATATCGGCGATGGCTGTAAATGCTATGTCGGACGTTTTAAGATCACACCGATGGAGGCAGTTTCACTGATTCATTCCGCAGGCGGTGTCGCTGTGCTCGCCCATCCTGTCCTCTACCGCCTGAACGCAGAAATACTCCAACGCCTTCTTGACGAGTTAAAGCCGTTTGGACTTGATGCGATCGAAGCCGTCTACGCAACCTACACTGCGGGCGAGGAGCGCCTGATGAGAAGGCTGGCAGCCGACAACGGGCTCCTCATCAGCGGGGGCTCCGATTTTCACGGAGCCAACAAGCCGTCGATCCGCATCGGCGTTGGCAGAGGCGGACTTTGCATTCCCTATGAGATATTGGAAGCTCTTAGGAATGCCCGCCAAGTGGTTCCGCAGGAATAAAGACACGCTCCGTATACACACGCTCCGGCTTTGGAACGGCGGCGATTGCCTCCTTGCAGAACTGCGCCTGTGAATCTACCAGCGCTTTTCCCCGCTTGTCTATTTTTTCGTATATGCCATTGCTCTTTAACACATGCGCTTTCATATTATCGGACAATTCTACGGTTAAAATATGCTTTACCTTCTCCTTGATCTCATCGTCCAATACGGGGAAAAGAATTTCCACACGCCGGTCCAGATTTCGCGGCATCCAGTCCGCACTTCCCATATAGATTTCCTCGTCTCCGCCGTTTTGGAAATAAAAAATTCTGCTGTGCTCTAAAAAGTTCCCGACAATGGAACGCACATGTATATTTTCACTGACACCGTGAATGCCAACCTTTAAACAGCAGATCCCCCTCACGATCAGATCGATCTTTACTCCCGCCGCAGATGCTTCGTAGAGCGCTGCGATAATCCCTTCGTCACAGAGCGAATTCATCTTTGCCACAATGCGTGCTTCCTTTCCGGCTCTCGCATGTGCCGTCTCACGCTCGATCAGATGCATAAACTTCCCGCGCAGCCAGATAGGCGCCAGCACAAGACGATTCCACGAAAGGGGCTCGGAATAACCAGAGAGCATGTTAAACACGGCAGTCGCGTCCTCGCCCACGGACTCCATACAGGTAAAAATACCGCAGTCGGTATAAAGCTTCGCGGTGGAATCATTGTAATTTCCTGTCCCAAGGTGCACATAGCGGCGGATTCCCTCCTCCTCCCTGCGCACGACAAGCGCGATCTTACTGTGCGTCTTTAGACCGACAAGACCATAAATGACATGGCAGCCAGCCTGTTCCAGCTTTTTTGCCCAAACAATATTATTTTCCTCATCAAAGCGCGCCTTAAGCTCAACTAACACCGATACCTGCTTACCGTTTTCTGCCGCCTTTGCGAGCGCGGCAATGATCGGCGAATTGCCGCTGACGCGGTAGAGCGTCTGCTTAATGGCGAGCACATCCGGGTCTGATGCCGCCTGCCTGATAAAATCCACAACCGGATCAAACGTCTGATATGGATGATGCAGTAATATATCGCCCCTGCGTATTGCGTCAAAAATCTTTTCTCCCGGCTCGATCTGCGGGATTCTCTGCGGGACATACGGCGCATAGCGCAGATGGTCAAAGCCCTCGATACCGTACATCTTCATCAGGAAGGTAAGATCAAGCGGTCCGTTGATCTGGAAAATATCCTCCTCCGCCACCTTTAATTCATCCTTTAGGAAACGCAGCAGCTTCTTATCAACGGAAGCCTCTACCTCCAGCCGGATGACCTCTCCCCACTGCCGCCTTTTTAGCTGCTTTTGAATTTCCTTTAACAGGTCTGCAGCCTCATCCTCGTCGATCGTCAGATCGGCGTTCCGCATGATCCGGTACGGATATGCACACAGAACCTTATAATTTAAAAACAGCTTTGCGATATTCTTCTCAATGATCTGTTCTAAGAGAATGAATGAACGCGCATTCTCCCCCTCGCTCTCCTCAGACGGAATCTGGACAAGGCGCGGCAGCACGGAGGGAACCTGGACCGTTGCGAACTCTACGGCTTCCTTCGTATCCTTCCCATGCTTTCCCGATAAAAGGGCTGCAATATTCAACGTTTTATTGCGGATCAGCGGAAACGGACGCGACGCGTCTACCGCCATAGGCGTCAGCACCGGATAAACACTCTGTTCAAAATAACGATCCACAAATTCCTGCTGACACTCCGTCAGATTTTCAAATTTTTCAATGATATGAATATGATTGGCACGAAGCAGAGGAAGCAGAGACCTGTTGTAGGTATGATACTGACTTTCCACCAGCTCTCTCGTTTTTTCATTGATCGCCGTAAGCTGCTGCGCCGCAGTCATGCCGGCAATATCCTTCTTTTTATAATTTGCGTGCACCATATCCTTTAGGGAGGCAACGCGCACCATAAAAAATTCATCCAGATTTGACGAGGTGATGCTGACAAACTTTAACCGCTCCAAAAGAGGAATACTCTTATCCTTTGCTTCGTTTAATACTCTCCCGTCAAATTTCAGCCAGCTTAGCTCTCTGTTTTCGTAGTACTCATGTTGGCGAAAATCAATCTTTTTTTCCATAGGCTACCTCTCCCTTTTAATAAGATACCCGCTTTTCCTTTATCACGGGCTTAATTCCGAATATACTTTCAAAATAAGCTGTCTTGGCAGCAAACAGGGTTTTTTCCAGCGCAATATCCTCCTCTGTCTCAATCGTGATCAAAAGCTCACGCTCCTTAAGCTGCGCCCTGACATTTTTAAATTTCTGCCGGTGGCTGCGATCCATGGCATTCGACACGCGCAGGATAGCCGAAAGCTTTGCTACCGTCAGATAGCTTTGTTCGTCCAGACGATCCGCAAGCTCGCCATATGCCGGAAGCGGATAAGTATTGTAGAGGACGATGCTCGCCACAATCTCCCGTTCCAGATGCGAAAGCCCCATGATCTCCGACGCCATGATAATGTCATAGGTGCACTGCGGCGCATTTAAAAAGCTGATGTATTTGCCGCAGTCATGCAAAATTGCCGCGACGCGCAGCAGCAGCCGCTCTCTTTTTCCAAGACCATGTTCTCTTTTGATGCTGTCAAACAAAAGCGTGGACATCTCCGTAAGGGCATCAATGTGCGGCGAATAGCTGCGGTAGCGCTCCGACAGGCTTCTTGCCGCCGAGAGAATATCCTCCTCAAAATTATGTATCGGCTTATAGATTTTGTTTCTCTCCGCATAATCACAGGCAATTCCGTCACTGACAAGCGCTCCCGGCGCCCAGAGCGTATCTGCCTTCAGCCGCTTGACCATGCATTTACAGATCATCAGATAAGGAATGATCAGTCCGTCGTTTTCATTGATCAGTCCAAGCTCATCTGCGATCTCCTCCAGCCCCTTCTTTCCGAGCTTTTCGAGATACTGCAGAAAGCGTTTCATATCCTCGACCTTTTCACCATGCTTTTTCTCCCCGCGCTGCACAAGCTCCGTCATGTAATCTCCAATGATGATCAGATACTGGATCTGCGTGTCCTTTAAATACATCGACTGAAAAACTGCCAGCTCCTTTACGACCATTTCTTCGATCTGCTGCTCATACTGCGCGAGACTGACGCTCTTTTTGGCAAGCTGCTGACGCATCCGCATCGCCCCGATCCCAAGATGCTGCGTCGTTAATACCTTCCCCTTGGAAAATAATGTGATCTGAAGTCCTGCTCCTCCCACATCGACAACCGCCGCGCTTGTTTTTATCATTTCCTCAAATTCCTCGCGCATCGCGACCGATTTATAGCTGACGAAACGATGCTCGGAATTACTTAAGACATGGACGGTCAGCCCGGTGCGAAGCTTGATCTGGTCGAGGATAAAAAGCTCGTTGCCCGCATCCCGAAGCACCGCGCCCGCATATGCCTCGTAGGCGTCTACCTTATATTCCTCCATGATCTTTGTAAATTCACCAAGTGTCGCGCAAAGTGTTGCGACAAGCTCATAGCCGATGCTTCCCTTTCCGTAAGCGTCCTTTCCAAGCTCAATCCTTCTGCGCACATAGTCCACACCGCGCAGCTTCCTTCTGGACGCCAGTTCAAAAATTTTCAGGCTCACCTCATACGAGCCGATATAGATTGCCGCAAATGTATGAATCGCCATATAAAGCTCTCCTTTCTCATAGTCTGCCGAGCAGATGGTCAATCAATTGCTGTGCCGCTCTCCCGGAGCGTCCCCCGTGGGACAGTTCCCAGCGGTTGGCTTCCGACAGCAGTGTCTCCTCATTCATTGTCAACTGATGCTTTTGTGCAAGCGCCTTACGATTTCTTCAAATTCTTTTTTATCGGGCTCTCCGTAATAAATTGTAACACCAAAGCGTGCGGAAAGCGACAATTTTTCCTGGACGGTATCACCGGCGTGCATATCCTCGCCGCGCTCCCTCTTATCCGAGAAATTTTCACGGATCAAATGTCTGCGGTTTGAGGTTGCATAGATCAGAAGATTGTCCGGCCTCTTTTCCAGACCGCCTTCGATCAGCGCCTTTAAGTATTTATATTCCACCTCAAATTCTTCAAATGATAGATCATCCATATACAGAATGAATTTATAATTCCTGTTCCTAAGCCGGACGATAAGCCCGCGCAGACTGCCGAGCTGATGCTTGTACACCTCAATGATCCGCAGCCCCCTGCCGTAATAATGATTGGCAAGCGCTTTTACACTCGTCGATTTTCCGGTTCCTGCCACTCCGTAAAGCAGACAGTTATTTGCCCTCCTTCCATTGAGAAAGCTCTCCGTATTCTCAACAAGCTTTTTCTTGGCGCTCTCATAGCCGATCACGTCACAAAGCTGCTCCCCGCCGGTTAAACCAAGCAGCAGAATCCTCACGTCCTCTCCGCAGTCCTCTATGCCGAACGCCCGATGCAGACCAAGTGCTCCGACACCAAAGCGTTGATAAAATCGCGTCACCTCCGCGCAAAATTCTTCTGCGTCCGCCGCCCTTGCAAGACTTCTGTAAAGGGCAGCAAGCCCTTCCTTCACTTCGCCACCAAAAACGTGCCCGTCCCCCGCCTCATAGGCTAAAACAGCTTCTTTACAGTCCACGTCAAAGAAGGTAAGCAGCCTTTCCAGATCAAATTGAAAATATTCAAGTAGAATGGCAAAATCATGCTTGGCAATCGCAGTGACAGACGCCTTGGCATCTCCCCGAAGCTCACAGGCAAGACTGTAAGCATTTTCATTTTCTACCAGAAAAAGCGTCAGAAAGCCCTGCCAGAGATTTCCGCCGAAGCCGCAGCGCTCCGCCGTCTCAACCAGCTCCTTTATGCACTGTGCCAACAGCCTTTTCTCCTCGTTTTCCTCCCTAACGGCGCCCTCGGCAAACCGCCGGATCAAATCCGCCAGGTCAGCAAATACTGGTTTCTCCGCAAAATTCCGATATAGGATCAATTCTCCGACGCTTCTCATACGCTCTCCTTTTCTTTGCACCTTGCCGCAAAAATCGCCTCTAATAATTGCCGAGAATCTTTAAGCAGATCGCCTCCTGTGACAAGCCAAACAGCGCGCTCTCCACGGCAGCATCGTTTAAGTTCCCGTCAAATTCCACAAAAAAACGGTATTCCCAGTTCTTAGCAGGAATCGGTCTCGACTCGATATGATTTAAGTTCAAGCCGTTGTAGATAAAATGCGACAGCATCTGATAAAGCGCACCGCTCTTATGCGGCGCTTCAAAGCAAATGCTGATCTTTTGCGCTCCCTTTACAAAAATACGGCGGTTTGTCAGGATCAAAAAACGCGTGGCATTTAATTTCTGATCCTGTATCGCGGCATCTAAAACCTTTAAGCCATAAAGCCCGGCATTCTGCGGACTTGCGATCGCCGCCGCGTTTTTCCGCCCATCTGCTTTGATCTTTTGCGCTGCCATTGCAGTATTTTTCATACTGTGTACTTCCCATGCGGCATGCTCCCGCAGATAAGCGTCACACTGCGCCAACGCCTGCGGATGGGAATAAACGTCGGTAATATCACTATACTGCGCCTCCGGCAGCCCAAGCAGTGCATGATCGATCCGCAATACCTGTTCTCCGACAATACAGTGCCCATATTCCACCAGAAGATCATAGATTTCTGGAATGATGCCCGCCGAGGAATTTTCAACCGGAAGCACCGCATAAGCGGCGCGTCCTTGGGCAAGCTCCTCCATTGCATCTCTCCAGGTGTCGACATGATAGCTGCATACGCCGTCTTTAAAATATTCCTTTAAGGCAAGCTGCGTATAAGCGCCCTCTGCCCCCTGAAACACGACACGTTCCTTAGACCCGCAAAGCGCGTCAACCAGTACAAAGCCTGTACCCGCAAAAGCTCCTGCCTCCGCCAGCAGTTGGTATTGGCGCTTACGGCTGACCGCCATGATCTGTTGAAACAGCTCATGGATGCTGTCCTTTTGAAACGGCGTCTCGCCAAGCCTGGAAAGTACAGAAAGCTTTTCCTCCTCACGCGCCTTATCAAACACCGGCTTCCTGCTTTTTTTCTTATATTCCGCAACCTCTCCGGCAATATCCGTGCGCCGTTTGTAAAGCTCTGTGATCTTGCGGTCAATCTCATCAATCTCCACTCTAAGCTCTCTTAAATCCCTCATAACAGGCTCCCTTTTCGCATACTTTTACTGTACTATAATACATTCGGGACGCAATCGCAAGAGACCCTTGCAACATCCGACAAAAAAAGCTATAATTTGAAAGAACGATTTCTAAAAATAACGAATGATGAAAGAGGGGTTTCTTATGAAAAAACATCTGGCGCTTATCATAGCGGCTGTACTCATCGTCCTCGCGGCAGGCGGCGGAACTGCCGTGTATCTGTTAAAACGCACCCATTTCAATGACGGCTATGTCAATGGAAATACTGCCGGCAATCTCTATAACGAGGGGCTTGTGTGTGAATATGACAACATGATCTATTTTGCCAATCCCTCCGACCGCGACAGACTTTATGTCATGAACAGCGACGGCAATAATCTCACAAAGCTCTGTGACGATTCCGTTTCCTTTATCAACGTAGATGAAAATTATGTTTACTATGTGCGGAATAACCCCGGCACATCAGGAGACTTTTCATTCCTGAACTTTAATACGAACAGTCTCTGCCGCATCGACCGCGACGGCGGTGAAAATTCCATTGTGATCCTTGACCCAGAGCCTGCCCTATACGCTTCCCTTGTGGGCAACTATATCTACTATCTGCATTATTCCGACTCAGAGGGCAGCTCACTTTATAAGGTAAAGATTGACGGGTCCGAAAAGCAGCAGGTAGCGGCAAGTCCGTTTTTTACCTGCTCGGTAAACGGTCAGTATCTGTACTACAACGGAATTGATAAGGAACACTACCTCTGGCGCTTAAATACCGCAGATGATTCGACAGGTATGCTCTATGGCGGCAACTGCTGGATGCCGACGGTTGTCGACGGCTCCACCGTCTACTATATGGACTGCGACAGCAACTATGCGATCGCCAGCGCCGATATTGAGACGGGCACAAAAACCCTGCTTTGTGAGGATCGTGCCGACTGCTATAATGTCGGCTATGGTTATATCTATTTCCAGCGCAATGATCCAGAGACGCCCGCGCTCTGCCGGATGAAAACAGACGGAAGTGACTATGAAGTGCTCATTGAAGGAAATCACATGAATCTCCAGACTACCGCAGAATATTTATATTTCCGTGATTATGAGTCAGAACAGACTTACCGCATGCCGCATAATAACCCGGGAAATATCGAGCTCTTTCATCCCGGTATTGTACATGAAGAATAAAATATTGCATTTTGACACAGGAATAGGGCGACGCATCTTATATTAGATACGTCGCCCTATGATCGACATAAGAATGGCTCGTAAAGCGTGGCTCGCGTTGTTGACATAAGCGCTGCGCGCGTTGTTTGGTAGCGTGCTTTATGCCTTATTTATTTTTTCCATCACATAATTGGTAAGGGAAACCCCATTGCGCACAACCTGCTGTTTCTGTTTCACTACATAACCGCGCTTCACAAAAAACGGCTTTGCCGTGACAGAAACATGAGAGACGACCGTATCAGCCAAAGTCCCCCGTTCCAGTCTGTCACAGATCGCGGTTGCAACTCCCTTTCTCTGATAATCCTTAGACACATACAAGCGGTCGAGATAGCCCGAAGCATCCATATCCCCAAACCCAACAATATGCCCCTCCCAGACTGCCACAAGCGTCTGATGCTTGAGAAAGGACGCGTTCCACTGCACCAGATCAACCGTTCCGGTCGCCCACACGTCAAGCTGCTCTTTCGTGTAATCCCTTGCGTTTACCGTATGTACCGTCTGGTAAAACAACTCCGCAAGCTTTTCGCAGTCATCCGGACAGTAAGCACGAATCGAAAGCATGCGTCCTCTCCCCTCTCTGTTTTAGTTTCTCTCCGCAAACGTCTTTTTCAGCGCCAGGAAAAAGAAAACAAGCGAAACCGTCATTAAAATGTGTGAAATTCCCGCAATTCCTGCGATCATCGCGTTGACCGCAGAGGACAACTCCGATCCCTGCACCTGAAAAATACCCCTGATCAAAAGCATCACGCAAAAGAACGGAAGCGAAATATTGTAAAGCACATAAAATCTTTGGAATGCCTTATGTTCCGCCAATTTCTTCTCCAGCCCGCAGAACAGTGCCGTCACCAGAAACAAAAACATACCGAGCACAAGTAAATGCGTATGCATCACGCCAAGCGTCGTTTTTCCCGTAAATCCCTGAAGCTTTGTAAATTCTCTGTAGAATACGCCCGCAACCATTGCAGCGATAAAGTAGATCATAGATGTGTTTATCATTTTTTTCATTGTATGTATCTCTCCTTTTCTTTTCACCTGTTTTTATTTCTTATCCTTCAGATAGCCCTTTTTTGCAAAATATGCCTCGTACCGCTGCCGCTTTGTCGCAATCATCTGATCCGAATTGACAAAACGGATAAATTCCGGCTCTGCCATCCATTGATAGGCTACCGTCTCTTTGTCCTGCAGACGAATCGCGTCCTTTTCACAGGAGGTCCGGCAAAAAAAGGTATGATAGATGCACTGCTTTTCATCGGAAACAAATGTTCCAAGCTCCTCAAAGGCATCCTCCAAAATTCCTGTCTCCTCCAAAAGCTCCCGCCGGATACACCGAAGGCTGTCCTCTCCCTTAAGAGCCGCTCCGCCTGCGGTCGCCTCAAAATATCCGCCGTAATTTGGCTTTCGCGGATCACGCTTCATCAACAGATACTCCCCGTCCGTATGCTGCACCAGCACCTCGCATACAAGATGATACAGACCTGCCGGAATCTGCACGCCGCGGATCAGATCAATATTTGCCAGTGTTTCATCCCGATAATATCCATCCCAAATTTCCATGTATGACCGCCTTTCCTCCTAACGCCTTAAATCTCTATCCGTCTGTCCTTGTAATAATATTCCTTATCGCGCGCACCGATCTCTCGCAGAACGCGGCACGGATTGCCCACCGCAACAACATTTGCACGAATATCCTTCGTGACCACGCTCCCGGCACCGATCACCGTGTTCTCCCCGATCGTCACGCCCGGCATGATCAGCGCGCCCGCGCCAATCCAGCAATTTCTTCCTATGTGAACCGGCATATTGTACTGGTAGAGCTGCTCACGCAGTTCCGGCAGGATCGGATGTCCCGCCGTAGCAATCGTCACATTCGGTCCGATCATCGTGTAGTCGCCGATATAGATATGTGTATCGTCCACGCAGGTCAGGTGGTAATTAGCATAGACCATTTTCCCAAAATGACAGTGATGTCCGCCAAAGTTTGCATAAAAAGGCGCTTCGATATAGACGCCCTCCCCGCAGTCCCCCAGCATCTCCTTTAACAGCGCCGCCCTCTTTTCCGATTCCGAGGGCTTCGTCTGATTGTACGCACACAGCCTGTCCTGATAGACCACCTGCTCTTTTATGATTTCCTCATCGCCCGGAAGATAAAGCTCTCCCGTGTGCATTTTTTCTTTCATCTCACTCATCAAAAACCCTCCATGCTTTTACCACATCGTTGTCTCACAGGCAACGAGCAGCGTGCTCTGTGAGCCCCTCTTATGCCAGATCAAACAGCGAAAGCTGGTTTGATTCCGGCATATCGCCAAGAATCCCAAGATCACCCATCAGATCGATAACCGTCTTTGTCGCCTTCGTGCGCTGACGGAAATCGTCCTTTGACAGGAACTTTCCGTCCTTCGCCGCCTCTGCGACTGCAATCGCCGCGTTGTCTCCCATTCCCTCGATCGTGTTTAGCGCCGGCATCAGCTTTCCGTCAATGATCTGGAAACGGTCGGGCTTTGCCTGATAGACGTCGATCGGAAGAAATTCAAATCCGCGCGCGTACATCTCCTGCACGATCTTCATATCGCGGTAGGTGTCCTGCTCCTTCTTCGAGAGGCTGTCCTTTCTGCGCGTATAGTCCTTGTAAAAATATTCAAGCCTTTCTTTTCCCTGACACATCAGCTCGTAGTTAAAGCCCGTCGCACGGATGGAAAAATATGCCGCATAATAGGCAAGCGGGTAAAACACCTTACAGTAGGCGATGCGCCATGCCATCATAACATACGCCGCCGCGTGTGCCTTCGGGAACATGTACTTGATTTTCTGACACGACCAGATATACCAGTCCGGCACGCCGTGCGCCGTCATATCGGTGATCCAGTTCTCCTTTAAGCCTTTTCCCTTTCGCACGGACTCCATGATCGTAAAGGACTCCTCACTGTCAAGACCCTGCTGAATGAGATAGATCATAATATCGTCACGCGTACAGATCGCGGTGGAAATCGTCGCCTTGCCTTCCTCAATGAGCGTCTGCGCATTGCCAAGCCATACGTCCGTTCCGTGTGACAGACCGGAGATACGGATCAGATCCGAAAACTCCTGCGGCTTGGCGTCGATAACCATCTGCATCGCAAATTCCGTTCCAAACTCCGGTATGCCAAGACACCCCAGCGGAATCCCGTGAATATCCTCCGGCTCGACGCCAAGCGCCTTTGTATTTTTAAACAGTGACATGACGGACGCATCGTCCAGCGGAATCGTCGTCGGGTCAATCCCCGTCAGATCCTGCAGCATACGGATCATCGTCGGATCATCGTGTCCTAGGATGTCAAGCTTCAGCAGATTGTGGTCGATCGAGTGGTAATCAAAATGTGTCGTGATCGTCGCAGTCGTCATATCGTTTGCCGGATGCTGTACCGGCGTAAAGGTGTTGATCTCCTCCCCCACCGGAAGGACGACGATACCGCCCGGATGCTGTCCCGTCGTTCTGCGCACGCCGACGCAGCCCTGCACGATACGATCAATCTCGCAGTTTCGCTTGCGGATGCCGCGCTCCTCATAATAGTTTTTGATATAGCCGAACGCCGTCTTATCCGCCAGCGTACCGATCGTTCCGGCACGGAATGTCTGTCCGTAGCCGAAGATCACCTCACAATAGGCATGCGCCTTACTCTGGTATTCTCCAGAAAAATTCAGGTCAATATCCGGCTCTTTATTTCCCTTAAAGCCAAGGAAGGTCTCAAACGGAATATCAAAGCCGTCCTTAACCAGCTTCTTGCCGCAGACCGGACAGATCTTATCCGGCATGTCACAGCCGCTGCGCCCGGAAAATGCCTTGACCTCCGGCGAATCAAAATCACTGTATTTACAGTATTCACAGCGGTAATGCGCCTGTAAAGGATTGACCTCCGTGATACCCGACATCGTCGCCGCAAAAGACGAGCCGACCGATCCGCGCGAGCCGACGAGATAGCCGTCCTCATTTGATTTCCACACCAGTTTTTGTGCGATGATATACATCACGGCATAACCGTTGGAAATAATGGAGTTCAGCTCACGATCCAGCCGCTCCTTCACAATCTGCGGCAATTCCTCACCGTACATACTGTGCGCCTTGGTATAACAGATGTCGCGCAGCATCTGGTCGGAATTTTCAATTACGGGCGGGCATTTATCCGGACGCACCGGAGAGATTTTCTCGCACATATCGGCAATCCGGTTGGGATTTGTGATAACGACCTCCTGCGCCTTCTCACTCCCCAGATACGAAAATTCGTCAAGCATCTCCTCCGTCGTCCGAAGATATAAGGGCGCCTGCTCGTCCGCATCCTTAAAGCCCTTGCCCGCCATGATGATCCGTCGGTACACCTCATCCTCCGGATCAAGGAAATGCACATCACCCGTAGCAACGACCGGCTTTTTGAACATCTCGCCCAGCGATACGATCCGACGGTTGATGTCAGCAAGCTCCTCCTTCGAGTTGATCGCCTCTCTGTCGCTGCGCAGCAAAAAGTCATTATTTCCAAGCGGCTGGATTTCCAGATAATCATAAAACTTGACCAGACGGATAATATCCTCCTTTGGTCTGCCGCCCAAAATTGCACGGTAGATCTCGCCGCCCTCACAGGCAGAGCCAAGCAGCAGCCCCTCGCGGTGCTTGACAAATTCACTTTTGGGAATCCGCGGCTTCTTGTGATAATAAGTCAGATGCGACATCGAGATCAGCTTATAGAGATTAATACGCCCGACGTCGTTTGCCGCAAGCATGATCGCGTGGTAGGTCGGCAGCTTCTTGATCGTCTCGGCGGACGCCTGTCCCATCCGGTTCACCTCATCC
>Garnier_p1__coassemble_407_pt1 | contig 34774 bp, 48 predicted proteins | sample Garnier_p1__metabat2_high_PE_021 | metagenome-assembled genome bin Garnier_p1 | reverse complement strand
CATCCTTTGGAATCGTAACTACCGGCCCTTGTTCGGGATAAAAAAGCTGTGAAAATCTCGGTTCAAAAAATGCGAACACAAAGCTTGCGGCAAGTCCGAAAATGACAGCCAGACACACTGCATAGGTAAGCTGCGCCAGAAGCTTCTTTTTATTCAGCGGCTTCTCTTTTCTCTTCTCATTGATAAAGGAAAATTTCTCATTATCCTTTCCCTGCATGACTTCCCCTTTTCTATGTACTTCTCATGCGAAACCCCAAAATTATATCCGTTAGTATTATAAAATGAATCCCATGTGCTTGCAATAGTATATTGAAATCTTTTCAATTCTGCTTTTCTTAGAACGTCGGATAAGCTATAATAGAGACAAAAGTAATGTACTGCGTCTTGCAGGCTATCGCGCAAAGTGCACCGCCGACAGCGCCGCCTTTTCGCATCCCGCACTTTTGGGAAAACGCCTGCAGGCTTAAAATCATGCCTCCCGTACACAACACGGCGCAATAAATCATATAAGGAATTATTTTATGAACGAAAAAGCATTGAAAACATTAGAATATCACAAAATTATCACAAAGCTGGCAGACTATGCGCACAGCTCGGACGCCAAAGCGCGCTGTATGGCATTGCGTCCCGGTACAGACCTCGCAGAAATCAATCTGCTGCAATTACAGACAAAGGACGCCCTGACAAGACTTTTTAAAAGCGGCTCGGTTTCCTTTTCGGGCGTCAATGATCTTAGCGCTTCCCTTAAAAGACTTGAGATTGGCGGTGCGCTAAGCACGATTGAGCTTCTGCGCGTCTGCTCCCTGCTTGAAGCAGCCAAGCGTGCCAAGGCTTTCTCCCGCACGGCAACGGAGGATGATCCGACCGCCAGTGATTCCCTCGCAGAGATGTTTGCACAGCTTGAACCGCTGACGCCCCTTTATGATGAAATCCGGCGCTGCATCTTATCTGAGGATGAAATCGCAGATGACGCCAGTCCAGCCTTACGTTCTATCCGCCGCTCCATGCGCGGCATGAACGATAAGATCCGTGCACAGATGAATGCACTGATCAACAATACGACAACCCGCAGCTATCTGCAGGATACCGTTATCACCATGCGCGACGGACGCTACTGTCTGCCCGTAAAAGCGGAAGCAAAATCACAGATTCCCGGCATGGTGCATGATCAGTCCTCCTCCGGCTCCACACTGTTTATCGAACCGATGGCAGTCGTCAACCTAAATAACGAATACAAGGAGCTTTTGTTAAAGGAACAGGACGAAATTGAGGTCATCCTTGCTGCTCTAAGCAATCTGACCGCAGAATACTCCGTGCAACTGCAGACAGATTATGACATCCTAACGGAGCTTGACTTTATTTTTGCAAAGGCTTCCTATGCTAAAGATTACAATGGCATTGCGCCCACGTTTAACGCCAAAGGACGCATCCACATCCGCAAGGGCCGACACCCGCTCCTTGATCAAAAAAAAGTTGTGCCGATTGACGTAACGCTCGGAGAGGATTTCAATCTTCTTGTTGTTACCGGACCAAATACCGGCGGTAAAACCGTATCGCTAAAAACGGTTGGGCTGCTCACACTCATGGGACAGGCGGGACTCCATATTCCGGCGTCAGACCGCTCTGAACTCTCGATTTTTGAGGAGGTATTTGCAGACATTGGCGACGAGCAGAGCATTGAGCAGTCGCTTAGCACCTTCTCCTCGCATATGACGAATATCGTCCGCATTTTAGAACAGGTCAATGACCGCTCGCTCGTACTCTTTGACGAGCTTTGCGCAGGAACAGACCCGACCGAGGGCGCTGCACTTGCGATTTCCATTCTCTCGAAACTGCAGCTGTGCGGCGCGCGCATTATGGCGACAACGCATTACAGCGAGCTTAAGGTTTTCGCGCTCTCTACGCCGGGCGTTGAAAATGCCTGCTGTGAATTTGACATAAACACGTTAAGCCCGACCTACCGGCTGCTCATCGGGATTCCCGGAAAGAGCAACGCCTTTGCTATCTCTACAAAGCTTGGTCTTGGCGAGGACCTCATCACCGACGCCAAGCAGCGTATCAGCGAAAATGACGAAAGCTTCGAGGATCTGCTCGCCGATCTGGAAAAGAGCCGCCTGACGATTGAACGTGAAGAATTGGAGATTAACCAATACAAACAGGAAATACAGGCGCTAAAAGAAAAACTCGAACAAAAACAAGAGCGCTTAGAACAAAGCCGCGACAAAATCCTGCGTGAGGCAAACGAACAGGCATACCACATTTTAAAAGAAGCAAAGGATATTGCCGATGAAACGATCCGTAATTTTAACAAATACGGAAAGGCAGCTGCTCCCATCAGCGAAATGGAAAAAGAGCGTACAAAACTGCGCGGAAAAATGGACGCCGCTGCAGGCAAAATGTCAGACCGCCAAAAAGCTGCCCAACCAAGTCACAAGACTCCCAAAAACCTGCGCATCGGTGACAGCGTCAAGGTTCTCAGCATGAACTTAAACGGAACGGTACACACATTGCCCAACGCAAAAGGCGACCTCTATGTGCAGATGGGCATTCTCCGCTCCTTAGTGAATATCAAGGATTTGATCCTGCTCTCGGACGAGACAGCGCCCACCGAAAAGAAATTCCACAAGACCGGCGCCGGAAAGCTGAAAATGACCAAATCAGCGTCTGTGTCCGCTGAGATCAATCTGATCGGCAAAACGACAGACGAGGCAATCTCCCTGCTCGATAAATATCTGGACGACGCCTATCTGGCACACCTGCCTTCCGTGCGTATCGTGCACGGCAAGGGCACGGGCGCACTCCGCAATGCCGTTCAGTCTCATTTAAGACGCCTAAAATATATCAAGTCCTTCCATCTCGGGGAGTTTGGAGAAGGCGATTCCGGCGTTACGATCGCAGAGTTTCAATAAGCGCAGGGGGATCAGCTTATGATTTGCAAGAAACATCACGATCACCAAAAATTTCTTTACATTTTAGCCCTGCTCCTTTCTACGGGAAGCTTAATGGCTTGCGCCAAGGAAGAAATGATACAGCCCTCTGACAGCCGGCAGATCACAGCGACAGAAAAAATTGCGGATGCTGACAGCTTCGATCGCAGGGCTTACGGCTCTGCCGGCAGCACATCACAGGAAAATACAAGCGACACACAGACAAGCACAACCACAAACAGTCTTTCACCGGAAATACTTGCAGACCGAAAAGCACGCTTCGGTCAAAACTGTATTGCAGAACAGACCTTTGAGGTTACGCTCAGCGAATATGGTGAAAAAATATTTTTCGTTCCATTCGCTCCCTCCGACAGCAATCCGGAATTTCACATGCAGCTCATTTCCGATACAGGTGTACTCTGCGAAATTTCTGCATATGTGCCGGAGGGACTGGCGGCGGGTGATTTTAAAAGCCTCGATGCCGTTTCTTTTTATGATGTAAATTATGACAGTCACACAGATATTGTTTTGATACAGACCTATGGAGACCGCGCCTATGCCGCCGTCTATTATGGTTACCCGCCAGAGCATCTCTATGCCTCCAGTGATGGAAAGGCTGCTTTTGATCTGCAGGAGTCATTGTCCCGACAGCTCTCCGATCTTGTGTCTCCTCTTTCCATTCCTGAAATTCGCAGTTTTCTTTCAGGCGGAAAAAAGAACGGAGACTTTGACAGCTATCAGGAGGCATACACCGCCGTCAGCAAACTAGACTCATTCGTATCAGAAGCAACAACCTATGATCTCATTTATATCAATGATGATGAGATACCGGAATTGTCAACGGGTGTTTCTGGGTACTTCGTAAGTCTTTATACTTATCACGACGGTACAGTTTATACCCTGATGGATCAGTGGTCATACGGTACATTCGGAAATCACGGATATGAATATTCACCGCGCAAGAACAGCATTCTCAATTATAACAGCGATTTTGCCGGCGCGATTTTATACACTACTTATATGCAAATAACTGACCGGCACACACTTGAGGTTTCTGCACAGATCAAAACCTATAACTTTGATGATGCAAACGGCAACGGCACTTTAGATGAATCCGAGTTTGATTCCGCAGAACGATACAGCGTAAGCTATTTAAACGGCAGAGAAATCTCTGCCGAAGAAGCTGCCTCCTTTGAATTGGGAGACTACATCTACATTGATCCGGCCCTTGATCTTACCAACCTGCATACGCAGCTTAAAACAAACGAATACAACGAAAAATAAATCTCTATGACATTAACGCAGAAACTTATTTTTTGTTGTACCAGCCGATGTTTACATATTACATATTATATTTCACATATTATTTCATATTTAGGAGAGGAGCAGCCCTATGGCAGCAAAACAAAAAATATTGATCGTAGACGACGACAACAACATTGCAGAATTGATCTCCCTCTATCTGACAAAGGAATGCTTTGATACGAGGATTGTCAACGACGGCGAGGAAGCGCTCTTGGCATTTGAACAATATGCGCCGAATCTCATCCTGCTTGATCTCATGCTGCCGGGCATCGACGGCTATCAGGTGTGCCGTGAAGTGCGTGCAAAAGCGAATGTTCCGATCATCATGCTCTCTGCCAAAGGCGAAATCTTTGACAAGGTTCTTGGTCTGGAGCTTGGTGCAGACGATTATATTATCAAGCCCTTTGATTCCAAAGAGCTTGTCGCACGCGTCAAGGCAGTCCTGCGCCGCTATCAGCCCGTAAAAGCAGAGGAACCCGCACCCGATTTAAAATGCGTCAAATATCCTGATTTAATTGTAAACCTCTCAAACTATTCAGTCGTCTACCGCGGACAGGCAATTGATATGCCTCCCAAGGAGCTGGAGCTTTTATATTTTCTCGCCTCCTCTCCCAACCAGGTCTTTACAAGAGAACAGCTTTTGGATCATATCTGGGGGTATGAATATATCGGAGACACGCGGACCGTAGACGTTCATGTCAAACGCCTCCGTGAAAAAATCAAGGATCACGCAAATTGGAGTCTTTCGACTGTGTGGGGGATCGGATATAAATTTGAGGTTCACGAATCATGAAACGCACACTCTACCCAAAGCTTTTATTTGGCTATGTATTGTTCGGCTGCATCGGCTTTTTTATCATCACGACCTTCACCTATCATCTGACCTTTCAATTCGTGGAACGTCGAAATGCAGCCAACCTTTATCGGGAATCTGCGCTGATCTCCTCCCACTATGCCGAAAACTACTTTTCCAAAGCGATGACCCTTGACGAGATACAGACGCAGCTAATGGTCCTAAGCGAATACCTTGCAAGTGACATCTGGATCGTCGACACAGGGGGCAACATCATACTCGATACTGCCGCATCGTCAAACACAGCGGAAAACAGACAGATTCCCGACTTTGACATCACAGACTTTGGCAGTAAATATTATCGCATGGGCAATTTTTACGAAATGTTTCCGACAGAAAGGCTCAGCGTCTTTACGCCGATTACTGTAAATTATAAGGTGCTTGGATACGTTTTCATCCATAAGCCGACCAGCGAGCTTGTGATCTACTCCAACGAATTGATCATGATTTCCTATGAAACACTTGCACTCCTCTTTGTCGCCGCCTTTATCGTGCTGATTTTATTTACTTATATTGTGTACATACCAATCCGCAAGATCACGCGTGCGGCAGATGATTATTCGCAAGGGAATTTTGAGACAAAAATCGATCTTCACTCCAATGATGAAATCGGCTATCTTGCCGCCTCCTTAGACTACATGGCGAATGAGCTGCATACACTTGAGAGCGATCAGCGAAAATTTATTTCCAATGTCTCTCATGACTTTCGCTCTCCCCTGACCTCAATCAAAGGATATATCGAGGCAATGTTAGACGGCACGATACCGGTGGAAATGCAGGACAAATACCTAAATATCATCCTCTTTGAGACAGAACGTCTCAACAAGCTGACCAAAAGCCTTTTGGAACTCAATAAATTCGGTTCTCACGGTGTCATGCTCGACATCACCGATTTCGACATTAACTATACGATCCGCATGACAGCACAGACCTTTGAGGGTATCTGCAAGGAAAAGCACATCTCCTTTGACCTGATTCTGACCGGAGAAAAACTCTATGTATCCGCCGATATGAGTAAAATCCAGCAGGTGCTGTATAATCTTGTGGATAACGCCCTAAAGTTCAGTCACCCGGATTCCTCAATCACGATTGAGACTACCGAGAAAAATGACAAGATTTTTGTCTCCGTAAAAGACAGCGGTATCGGTATTCCCAAAGACAGCGTACCCAAAATTTGGGAGCGCTTTTATAAGACAGACCTTTCCCGCGGAAAAGATAAAAAGGGAACAGGACTGGGGCTTGCCATTGTCAAGGAGATCATTCAAGCTCACGACGAAAACATCACCTGTATCAGCACAGAGGGCGTCGGAACAGAATTTATTTTTACACTGCCGTTAGCAAAAGAAAAATAATGCCCAGAATCAAAACAGAAGAACGTTTTGCTCCCAGGGAACAGCATTTCCCACAAAAATGAAAGTGTGCTTCGCACACTCTCTCGTTGTAATAAACTGTAAATGAAGCACACTTTTGCCGCGCCGCGCATGATTGCTCAGCAATACTTCCTCTCATGCGCGTACGCATCCTCACAAAAAGTGTGTCGTTATGGCATAGGCTTGCAGAGCAATTTCCTATGTCATAACAAAGAATCTGGCAAGTGAGATTCTTCGCTTGCGGCGGATCGCAACAGCGGCAACAACTCCATTCCGCCGCAGTGCATTCCCACGGAGAGTTTTACTTTACAGAAAACAACGTTTTCCTAGGTCAATAAAAAGAGGAAGATTTGTCATTTCATCACAAATCTTCCTCTTTTTATGACATATGGTATCTCGCAAAGCATGATGACCATTGTTTTATACTCTTGAAATTATACTAACTCAAGTAATACCTCTAAAGCGCCGTCGCCCTTACGCTGACCGATCTTAACGATTCTTGTGTAACCACCGTTACGATCTACATACTTCGGAGCAATCTCATCAAACAGCTTTGCAACAAGGTCTACTTCCTTTGTGTTCTTCTTTCTTCCTGCGCCCTCAGCCGGAACCTCCTTCACAGAATAAAGAACCTTCAACATCTCTCTGCGGGCATGAAGACGGGAAGGCATATCCTTCTTGATTGTCTTCTCTACTTCGTCATATACGGTAACTTTCTTGCCGTCTACAACCTCTTTCACTCTCTTGCCGTCCTTGTCCTTGCGGGCAACCTTAGCCTTTACAGTAACTTCCTCAAAATGATCCTTCTCTTTTACTGCAAGAGCAATGAGACCTTCTGCAATTTTACGAACCTCTTTTGCCTTTGCCTCAGTTGTAACAATCTTTCCGTTGTTGATCAGCGCTGTTACCTGTCCTCTTAATAAAGCCTTTCTCTGGCTAGAGGTTCTGCTTAATTTACGATACTTTGCCATTTCTTTTTCCTCCATTCTATGGTACATCCGGCACGCTCTTTGGTCTTACTTACCTGGATGAAACGCGAATAAATTCGCGTGAAAATAAACCGTTGCCGGTTTATTTCCGCTTTTATTCTTGTTTGACTGGCTACTGACATACTCCATGCTCTTTAGACTTACTGTTTCTGCCATATCATGATCTGAAGTTTCTTGGAAACTTCCGAATGAATCAAGCTTGATCAATCCTATTTATTCCTCACCTTGATTCAACTGAAGTCCCAGCTCCTTTAGCTTCGCCAGAACTTCCTCTAAGGACTTACGTCCCAGGTTACGAACTTTCATCATATCATCCGGTGTGCGGTTCGTCAACTCCTCTACGGTGTTGATTCCGGCTCTTTTCAGACAGTTATAAGAACGAACAGACAACTCAAGTTCATCGATATTCATCTCCAGAACCTTCTCCTTCGCGTTGTCCTCCTTCTCAATCATAACGTCTGCCTGCTGTGCTGCTTCTGATAAATCAATAAACAGACTTAAATGCTCACTCAAAACCTTTGCGGCAAGGCTGACAGCCTCATCCGGCTCCAAGGTTCCGTTTGTGTACACATCTAAGGTAAGCTTGTCGTAGTCTGTAATCTGCCCAACACGAGTATTCTCGATAGAGAGATTTACGCGTTCTACCGGCGTATAGATAGAGTCTACTGCAATTACGCCGATCGGAATATCTTCTGTTTTGTTTTTATCTGAGCTGACATAACCTCTGCCCTTTGTAATTGTCAGTTCCATATATAGCTTGGAATCTGCACCACCATTGAGGTTTGCAATTACCAGATCCGGATTTAAAATCTGAATATCAGAATCCACCTGAATATCCGCTGCCGTTACCACACCTTCGCCTTCAAACTCGATGTAAGCAACCTTTGGTTCATTTGTAGAACTGTTATTGCGAATTGCAAGATTTTTGATATTCATAATAATCTCAGTCACATCTTCCTTCACACCCGGGATGGAACTGAACTCATGTAACACACCGTCAATCTTAACCTGACTGACGGCTGCACCCGGGAGAGAAGAAAGCATGATTCTTCTCAAGGAATTTCCAAGCGTCGTGCCATAGCCTCTCTCTAATGGTTCTACCACAAACTTGCCATATTTCTTGTCTTCTGAAATTTCCGCGATCTCAATTCTTGGTTTTTGAAAATCGAACACTACAAAATCCCTCCTTCTCGGGTAATTTGTTCAGTGATTACTTAGAATATAACTCGACAATCAGCATCTCGTCAACAGGTACGTCGATCTGCTCTCTGGAAGGTAATTCTTTTACAGTTCCCTGTAACTTTTCAGCGTCAACCTCTAACCAATCCGGAACTAATCTTCCACCGGTCACCTCAAGGATATCTTTCATTCTCTGAGTACCCTTGCTCTTTTCTCTGATCTCGATCACATCACCGGCCTTTACGAGATAAGACGGGATATTTACCTGCTTGCCGTTTACCAATACAAACTTATGGTCAACAACCTGTCTAGCCTCTTTTCTTGTTCTTGCAAAGCCCATGCGGAATACTACGTTATCCAATCTTGACTCTAACATAGTCATCAGGTTCGGACCCGTCATACCCTTCATCTTATCTGCCTTTACATAGTAGTTGTGGAAAGGCTTCTCTAATACGCCATAGATGAATTTTGCTTTCTGCTTCTCTCTCAACTGAAGACCGTACTCGGACATCTTCTTGCTGGTTCTCTTTAACTCTCTATTGGATTTCTTGTCATATCCTAAATAACTCGGCTCTAAACCAAGTGATCTACATCTTTTCAGAACAGGAACTTTATTGATTGCCATTTCGTCTCTACCTCCTAATTAAACTCTTCTGCGTTTTGGTGGACGGCATCCGTTATGAGGTACTGGAGTTACATCCTTAATGCTTGTAACCTCAAGACCGCAAGCGGAAAGCGCACGAATCGCTGCCTCTCTGCCCGATCCCGGTCCTTTTACCATAACGTCAACTGTTTTTAATCCGTGTACTAACGCTGCCTTTGTAGCAGTCTCAGCCGCCATCTGTGCAGCATATGGAGTAGATTTCCTTGAACCTCTGAATCCAAGACCACCGGCACTTGCCCATGATAAAGCATTACCCTCTGCATCCGTGATCGTTACGATCGTGTTATTAAAAGATGCCTGAATATGTGCCTGTCCGCGTTCAACGTTTTTCTTTACACGCTTTTTTGTCACTTTTTTTGTAACTTTAGCCATATCTAAACTAACCTACTTTCTCTAAAATAAATAATGAATCTGTTACGAATTATGCCGTTTCTTTCAAAAGACTTACTGCTTGTTGTTTACTGCGGTATACAAAACAAACCGAACCATAAGCCCTATTATTTCTTCTTATTCGCCACGGTACGCTTCGGACCTTTACGGGTTCTTGCGTTTGTCTTTGTCTTCTGTCCGCGAACCGGAAGTCCCTTTCTGTGACGAATGCCGCGATAGCATCCAATCTCCTGAAGTCTCTTGATGTTCATAGCGATCTCTCTCCTGAGATCACCCTCTACGGTCTGAGTCTCATCGATCACTGCACTGATTCTCTTAACCTCATCGTCTGTTAAGTCCCTAACACGAGTATTAGGATCTACTTTTGCTTCTGCAAGAATACGGTTGGAGCTTGTTCTACCGATTCCGTAGATATAAGTCAAACCGATCTCAACACGTTTTTCTCTTGGTAAATCTACACCTGCGATACGAGCCATGTGTTTTGAACCTCCATAATTTCATATGATGCCGCAAATGCCGCATCCCGTTATTTTCTGAATTTAAACGACCGTCCCCTCGGTGCGGTCAACTACGGTTACCCGTTTCTAAGGCAAGTCACTTGACATCATGACTTTAGCGGATTCCTCCTAATATTTTAGAAAAAATCCTTCCAAAAACAGATCAGGGCAGCTCCGTTGTCCTCCGGCCTGAAATGTGTACCCCGCTGTTTTCTTTGCTATTTGGATGAATCTCTCCCGCGTCCTCGGTATGTAAACGGAGGAGAGCAGCTATCCCTGCTGTTCTTATGATAACAGTGTTACAACTTATCCTAGTGTCTCACTGCAGCCGCACATAAAAATAGTACACAAAAAACGACAAGAATTAACCCTGTCTCTGTTTGTGCTTCGGATTCTCACAGATAATTCTGATGCTTCCTTTTCTCTTGATGACTTTGCATTTCTCGCAAATAGGTTTAACTGATGATCTTACCTTCACAGCAAATCCTCCTTTCTTTTGTAACCATATCCGGTTACTATTTAGAGCTCTTTTTGCTTTCTGTGCGCAAAAAGGCACTATCCAAAAGTGTCCGTTTAGCATTATAGCACAAACACTTATTAGAAGTCAATCTTTTTTACTTATCTCTCCAGATGATTCTTCCCTTTGTCAGATCATACGGAGACATCTCGATCGTTACCTTATCCCCCGGAAGAATACGGATAAAATTCATCCGAAGCTTTCCGCTGATCGTTGCCAGAATCTGATGCCCATTTTCCAGCTCTACCTTAAAAAAGGCATTTGGCAGCTTTTCCACCACTGTTCCTTCTACTTCAATTACATCTGCTTTTGACATTCTAAAATCCTCCTAAAATTCATGCTTATGCTGTATGGCATGGTTATATAACTTGATTGCTCTTTTTATTGCGGTATCTGTTATCCCGTGCAAAAGACAGTCCGTCACCTCGGAAGGCAGCCTTTTGATCATCTGCAAATGGCTCCTGTTCTTCTTCTTGGGCGCATCAAGCGTCTTTGTCGTTCCGTTTGCCAAATATAAAAACCTTTCATCACTGCGTACGACCAAGTAAATCTCATTCCTATCGTGTCCCGCAAGCGATTTTGCAAATTCTATCTTCATAGCCTGCTCCTACACTCCCGCAGCGATTTCTGCTTCTGTCAGCGTCAATATTTCCGGCGCCCCTTCTGTGATCAGTATTGTATTTTCATAATGAGCAGAAAGGAACATATCCTCCGTCACCACCGTCCACTCATCGTCCATCCATACAACCTCTGCAGTTCCCATATTAATCATCGGCTCAATCGCCAACGTCATGCCCGGTCTTAGCCTGATTCCTCTGCGCATCTGTCTGAAATTAGGTATCTCCGGTTCTTCATGCAGTTGTGTTCCAATACCATGACCGCAGAGATCTCTGACAACACCATAGCCAAACTGCTCTGCATAAGTCCCAATCGCTCCAGAAATCTCATGAAGATGATTTCCCGCTTTTGCATATTTGATTCCCTCAAAAAAGCTTTGCCTCGTCCGCTCAATGAGAAGTTTCGCTGCCTCCGAAATCTCTCCGATTCCATGTGTTCTTGCCGCATCGGAATGATACCCTTTATAGATCACGCCGGCATCAAGACTGACAATATCGCCCTCCCTGATCAGCCGGCTGCGATCCGGTATACCGTGAACAACCTCCTCGTTCACTGATACGCAGATTGATGCCGGATATCCGTGATAATTTTTAAAAGACGGCTCACATCCAAAGCTGCGTATCATTTCCTCGCCCAATCTGTCGATCTCATAGGTCGACATACCCGGCTTTAGTACCTTTCCTAACTCCTCATGAACCTTTGCAAGAATTTTTCCCGCCTCACGCATCAGCTCTATTTCACGCGGGGATTTTATTGTAACTGACATTCCTATGCTCCTAAAATTGACGTAATATCCGCAAAGACTTTCTCCATTGGCTGTGTGCCGTCAACCGTCTTTAAGATATTCTGCTTCTTATAATAATCAATCAGAGGCTGTGTCTGCTCATGATATACACTAAGACGCTTCTGAACCGTCTCCGGCTTGTCATCGTCTCTTAATACAACCTCACTTCCACATCTGTCACAAATTCCCTCCACCTTTGTCGGAATTGAAACGATATGGTATGTAGCGCCGCAATTTAAACATGCACGTCTGCCGCTCATACGGCTTACGATGCTCTCATCGGGAACATCCACATCAATGGCATAATCCATTGTCTCATTGATACGATTCAGTGCTTCAGTCAGTGCTTCTGCCTGTGGAATCGTCCGCGGGAAGCCATCGAGTACAAAGCCATTTTTACAGTCCTCCTGCTGAATCCTGTCCATGACAAGATCACAGGTCAGCTCATCAGGCACCAGCAATCCCTGATCCATATACTGCTTCGCCTTCTGCCCAAGCTCTGTTCCATTCTTAATATTGGCACGGAAAATATCACCTGTAGAAATATGCGGAATGCCGTATTGATCCGCAATCTGCTTTGCCTGTGTTCCCTTTCCGGCTCCCGGAGCCCCTAACATTATAATTTTCATCATTAACCCCTACCTTTCTGTATAACCCTCTTTTCTCTGTCTGCACCCTAACTTTGATTTTGCCTCTGTAAAAATATACGCCGTACAAACTCCGCTATCCATAGATGAATAGATGAATTGAAAGTAACGCTGAACTTATAAAAGTCCAGCGTTACTCTCCAAAATCCAGCAGCTCTGCCGGCTTAATCATTCAAAAATCCCTTATAGTAGCGCACACGCATCTGTGATTCAATCTGCTTTAATGTCTCAATAATAACACCTACGATAATGATGATAGACGTTCCTCCAAAGGAAACATTCGCACCAAATACGCCATTAAAGAAAATCGGAACAAACGCAATAAATGCGAGCGCTATCGCCCCTATAAAGACAACGTAATTCAAAATCCGATTCAGATAATCGCTGGTTGGTTTTCCCGGTCTGATCCCCGGTATAAAGCCGCCCGCCTTCTTCATATTATTTGCAATTTCTAACGGATTGAAGGTCACGGAAGTATAAAAATAAGCAAACGCGATGATCAGTGCGATATAGACAACAAGACCTATCGAATAAATCGGTTCCTCAGGATTGCACCAGTTCGCCTGAGACATACCCTTTAAAATCTTGCTGCCAATTCCTGTTCCGTCGCCCTTTCCGAGCAGCCCTGCAATGATGACCGGAGTCTGCAGCAAGGACTGTGCAAAAATAACCGGAACAACACCGCCTGTATTTACCTTAAGCGGCATACTGGTTGCCTGACCACCAACCTGCTTTCTGCCCTGAATCTTCTTGGAATACTGAACGGGAATCCGCCGCTCACCACCCTGAAGCAGGACTACAAAGACTACCATTGCAACAATAATTGCAATAATGATCACTGCCGCAAGAATTGCTTTTGGAATATCCTTCCCCGCAATAAACTGCTGATACAAGGTTCTGATGTCACTTGGAATCCGGGAGATGATATTAATGGTAAGTACGATGGAAATACCATTTCCCACTCCCTTTTCCGTGATACGTTCTCCGATCCACATCAATACCGCAGAACCCGCAGTTAATGTAAAGATTACCATGATAATATCAAGCACGCCGCTAAATCCTTCATTAAATTCCAGATAACCGCCGCGCTTAAAGCCGATCGTCATGGCAGTTGACTCAACAAGCGCCAGACCAACCGTTAAATATCTTGTAATCTTTGCAATCTTTTTGCGTCCTTCTTCTCCGTCACGCTGCATTTCTTCCAGCTTTGGAATTGCTATGGTAAGAAGCTGCATAATGATGGAGGAAGTAATGTATGGCGTGATGTTCAATGCAAAAATTGCCATATTGTTAAACGAACCGCCGGTAATTGCATCGAAAAATCCCATTCCATCCGCAGTCTGACTCGCAAACCAGCTCGAAAATACTTCTGTATTTACACCCGGAATCGGAAGCTGACTTCCGATTCGGATGACAATTAACATGAAAAATGTAAAAATAATCCGATCACGAATATCTTTAATCTTAAATGCATTACGGAGTGTCTCTAGCATTAGATCACCTCTGCTTTTCCACCAAGAGCCTCAATTTTTTCTTTTGCGCTTGCGCTGAATGCATTTGCCTGTACGGTGAGTTTCTTAGTAAGTTCGCCATTACCCAGAATCTTAACCCCGTCTCTCGGGTTCTTAACAATACCTGCCGCCATCAATGTCTCCACAGAAACAACTGCGTCGTTCTCAAACACCTCAAGAGCAGAAAGATTGATACCGATGATCGTCTTGGAGTTTCTGCACTTGAAACCTCTCTTTGGCAATCTTCTGTATAACGGCATCTGACCACCTTCAAACCCCGGTCTTGGAGCTCCGGAACGAGCCTTCTGTCCCTTATGACCCTTACCTGCAGTCTTGCCGTTTCCTGATCCGTGTCCGCGTCCTCTTCTGAAATTATCACTCTGTACAGAGCCCGCTGCTGCATGTAAATTTGATAAATCCATTCCTGACACCTCCTTATCCTGTTATTTTATGCTTCCTCAACTTTTACATATGGTGCAACCTTGCGAAGCGCTCCTGCGGTCGCTGCATTATCCGGCAGCTCAACTGTCTTATAGAGCTTGCTTAAACCGAGAGCCTCGATTGTCTTTTTATTTTTCGGAACTGCACCGATGGTTGATTTTACAAGTGTAACTTTCAGTTTCTTCTCTGCCATCTTAAATTCCTCCTTAACCTACGATTTCTTCTACGGACTTACCGCGAAGCTTCGCTACTTCCTCCGGGGACTTTAACTGACTTAACGCATTGATCGTTGCCAGAACAACGTTCTGCTTATTATTGGAACCCAAAGATTTTGTACGGATGTTGCGGATGCCTGCAAGCTCACAAACGTTACGCGCAGGACCTCCGGCGATAACACCGGTACCTTCCGGGGACTTCTTTAATAAGACAGAAGCGCCTGTGTGCTTTCCTGAAACATCATGTGTGATACTGTCAACCTCATCCATCTTCACAGTAATGAGCTTCTTCATCGCATCTTCTCTTCCCTTGCGGATCGCTTCAGGAATCTCAGAAGCTTTTCCAAGACCGGCACCAACATGGCCCTTGCCGTCGCCGACAACAACTAAAGCTGTAAAACGGAAGTTACGTCCACCTTTAACAACTTTTGTTACACGTTTGATTGACACTACTTTTTCATTTAACTCTAACTGACTAGCATCAATGATTTCACGTCTCATGCTTTCGTTTCCTCCTTTTAGAACTCTAATCCAGCTTCTCTTGCTGCTTCGGCTAATGCCTTAACTTTTCCCTGATATATGAAACCGCCTCTGTCAAAGACAACTGTTGTAATACCCTTATCTAATGCCTTCTTTGCAATCACAGTACCAAGATGTGCTGCTGCTTCGACGTTATTAGTCTTCTCGACTGCATCCTTAACCTCTTTCTCAAGAGTAGACGCAGAAACAAGTGTATTTCCAACTGTATCGTCAATAATCTGAGCGTACATATGATTATTACTTCTGAACACAGCCAAACGCGGTCTCACTGCAGTGCCTGCAAGATGATGACGCATTCTTTTATGTTTATTTTCGCGAACTGCTGTTCTTGATTTCTTACTAACCATTTTTCGTCACTCCTTTAATTATTTCTTACCAGTCTTACCAACCTTACGTCTAATAACCTCATCAGCATATTTAATACCCTTTCCTTTGTAAGGTTCAGGTCTTCTCTTATCTCTGATTTCAGCTGCGTACTGGCCAACCTTCTCTTTATCGATACCTGATACAACAATCTTATTTCCGTCAACCTTAGACTCGATTCCTTCCGGATCGTTCATCTCAACCGGATGGGAATATCCTAAGTTAAGCGTTAATACCTTGCCGGACTTAGATGCTCTGTAACCAACACCATTTACCTCAAGTACCTTTTCATATCCCTCTGTCACACCTACAACCATGTTGTTGATCAGTGTTCTGGTTAATCCGTGTAAGGATTTCATCTTCTTCAAATCATTCGGTCTTGTAACGATAACCTCGCTGCCCTCTAATTTGATCTCCATCTCAGACGGAAGGGTTCTCTCCAGAGTCCCCTTAGGACCTTTTACAGTCACATGATTATTTTCTGCAATCTCAACTGTTACTCCAGCCGGAACTGCGATTGGCATTCTTCCTATACGTGACATGCCCGTACCTCCTAATTTATAATATATGATGATCTACAAATCTCTCAGAGCCAACCTCGAAACCGTTTCGCGCTTCCTCGGTGTTTGGCAAAGCCGCTTGGCTCTGAACATTACCAAACAAATGCTAATACTTCTCCGCCGACCTGAAGCTTTCTCGCCTCTTTATCGGTGATGATTCCCTGGTTTGTGGAAAGAATTGCGATGCCTAAGCCGCCAAGCACTCTCGGAAGCTCATCCTTGCCGGCATACACGCGAAGACCCGGCTTGGAAATTCTTTTTAATCCTGTAATGATCTTCTCATTCTTATCTGCACCATATTTCAAAGTAATGCGGATGGTTTTGAAGTTACCGTCTTCAACGATGTCATATTTTGCAATGTATCCCTCATCTACAAGAATATCTGCAATCGCGATTTTCATTTTAGATGCCGGAACGTCAACTGTATCATGTTTCGCAGTATTTGCGTTACGGATTCTTGTAAGCATATCTGCAATTGGATCACTTGTTGTCAACATGTATATTTCCTCCTTTTTAAGTTCTGCGCCGTGCGCAGTCCGGTGTCTTACCAGCTTGCCTTCTTAACACCCGGTATCTGACCCTTGTATGCTAATTCACGGAAACATACTCTGCAGATTCCGTATTTTCTTAAAACAGAATGTGGGCGACCACAAATTTTGCAACGTGTATAAGCTCTGGTAGAGAACTTTGGTTTGCGCTGCTGTTTTATTTTCATACTTGTCTTAGCCATTAAAATTCCCTCCTACTTATTTTGCAAATGGCATATTGAACAGTGTCAATAACTCACGTGCTTCTTCATCTGTCTTGGCAGTTGTAACAAAGATAACGTCCATACCGCGTACCTTGTCAACCTTATCATACTCGATCTCCGGGAAGATCAACTGCTCCTTAATACCAAGCGCATAGTTTCCGCGTCCGTCGAACGCGTTAGGATTTACACCTCTAAAGTCACGCACACGCGGAAGTGCAAGGTTTACTAAACGATCTAAAAACTCATACATCTTCTCGCCGCGTAAAGTTGTCTTACATCCGATCGCCATACCTTCCCTGATCTTGAAGTTAGCAACAGAATTCTTTGCCTTTGTCGTCACTGCCTTCTGACCGGTGATCGTCTCCATGTCCTTAATTGCAGCTTCCAGCAACTTCGCATTCTCTTTGGCTTCGCCAACGCCCATGTTTACAACGATCTTATCGAGCTTCGGCACTTCCATAATATTTTTATATCCGAACTTTTTGATCATAGCGTCTACGATCTCATTCTTATACTGTTCTTTAAGTCTGCTCAACTGATTGGCCTCCTCTCTAAATTAGTCGATCACTTCGCCTGTAGCTTTTGCGAAACGTACCTTTTTATCTCCATCCATCTTAAATCCCACACGCGTAGGTTTGCCCTTATGAAGATACATTACGTTGGAAATATCAATAGGACCTTCCTGGTGAACGATACCGCCCTGCTGGTTTGCCATGCTCGGCTTTGTATGCTTTGTCACCATGTTTACGCCTTCTACAAGGACTGTATGATTTTTCTTATTGACAGCGATCACCTTACCCTCGCTGTTTACGTCTTTACCGGCAATAACCTTTACCATATCGCCTTTTTTAATTTTCATGGTTGCCATATCCTTGTCCTCCTACAATACTTCTGGAGCTAAGGAAACAATCTTCATAAACTGTTTCTCACGAAGCTCTCTTGCTACCGGTCCAAAAATACGGGTTCCTCTCGGAGTCTTATCGTCTTTTATAATAACCGCTGCATTCTCGTCAAACTTGATATAAGAACCGTCTTTACGACGTGCGCCCTTTACGGAACGAACAACTACAGCTTTCACAACGTCACCTTTTTTCACAACACCGCCTGGTGTTGCGTCTTTGACCGTAGCAACAATAACGTCACCAATATTCGCATATCTTCTAGTAGAACCACCCATAACACGGATTACAAGCAATTCCTTTGCTCCTGTGTTATCGGCTACTCTAAGTCTACTTTCCTGCTGTACCATGCTTGTAGCCTCCTTTAACTATTTTGCTCTTTCCATGATTTCTACAAGTCTCCATCTCTTATCTTTGGATAAAGGTCTTGTTTCCATTACTCTGACTTTATCGCCGATACGGCACTCGTTGTTCTCGTCATGAGCTTTTAATTTATAGGTTTTCTTAACGATTTTGTTGTAAAGCGGATGTCTTACGTTATCCTGAATTGCAACAACGATTGTCTTATCCATCTTGTCGCTGACAACAACACCAACACGTGTTTTTCTAAGATTTCTTTCCACGATCCGTTCTCCTTTCTAGAGTCTACTGCGCAACTTTTTCTTTCTCAGTGATGATAGTCTGAATTCTGGCAATGTTTTTTCTAACTTCCTTAATTCTGCTCGTATTATCTAACTGATTCGTTGCATTCTGGAATCTCAAATTGAAAAGTTCTTTTTTAGCTTCTACCAACTGCGCGTTCAGATCCGCAACAGTCTTTCCCTTTAATTCTTCTAAATATTTACTAGTTTTCATTTGATACACCGCCTTCTAAATCTGCACGCGAAACTACTTTACATTTACAAGGTAATTTATGTGTAGCAAGACGCAGCGCTTCTCTCGCAACGTCTTCCGGAACTCCGGAGATTTCAAATAATACACGACCTGGCTTCACAACTGCCACCCAGTACTCCAGTGATCCCTTACCGGAACCCATACGCGTCTCTGCCGGCTTTGCCGTTACCGGCTTATCCGGGAAAATCTTGATCCAAATCTTACCGCCACGCTTTACATAACGTGTCATAGCAATACGGGCTGCCTCGATCTGATTGGAACGAATCCAGCATGGCTCCATCGCCACGATACCAAATTCACCGTTCACAATAGTATTTCCTCTGGTTGCCTTACCTGTCATGGAACCACGGAACTGCTTTCTATGCTTTACTCTCTTTGGCATTAACATTAGTTAGCTCCCCCTTCCTTATTTCCTTTCACCGGAAGTACCTCGCCTTTGTAGATCCAAACCTTAACACCAACCTTACCATAGGTGGTATCTGCCTCTGCAAAACCGTAATCAATATCTGCTCTTAAAGTCTGAAGCGGAATTGTGCCCTCGCTGTAAAACTCTGTACGAGCCATATCCGCACCGCCGAGACGTCCCGAGCAGGAAGTCTTGATTCCCTTTGCACCAGCCTTCATGGTTCTTCCCATGCAGGACTTCATTGCTCTACGGAAAGATACACGGTTCTCTAACTGAAGTGCAATATTCTCAGCTACTAACTGTGCGTCACGATCCGGTCTCTTTACCTCTTTAATATCCACTACCAGTTTCTTATCTGTAAACTTCTGAACCTCGCCCTTGATCTTCTCGATCTCAGCGCCGCCCTTGCCGATCACAACACCCGGCTTTGCAGTATAGATGATAACCTTCACACGGTCAGACGCGCGCTCGATCTCAATCTTAGAAACACCTGCTGCGTATAATTTCTTCTTAAGATATGTTCTGATATTGTAGTCTTCCACTAAGAAATCTGCAAAATCTGCTTCCGCATACCACTTAGAGTCCCAGTCTTTGATAATACCGACTCTTAAGCCATGTGGATTAACTTTCTGTCCCATATTTACTCCTTTCCGGCGTCTCGCCACGAAACGCTACCCACAATAATGTGAGGCGTCACCTCCATTATTTCTCATCCAGCACGATTGTGATGTGGCTCATTCTCTTTTCGATCCTGTAAGCCCTTCCCTGTGCTCTTGGTTTGATTCTCTTCATTGTCGGCCCCTTATTTGCATAACACTCTGCAATGTAAAGGTTCTCTCTCTTTAAGCCGTTGTTTGTCTCAGCATTTGCGATTGCAGACTCCAGCAGCTTCTTTACCAAGCTTGAAGCATAACGCGGATTGTAGGTTACGATAGCAAGCGCTGTCTCAACATCCTTTCCACGAATCGCATCTAATACGAAGCAAGCTTTCTGAACAGACACTCTTGCATAAGATAACTTAGCGGAAGGTCTGGTATCTTTTACTTCATTTCTCTCTCTTTTAATCTGACTTCTATGTCCCTTAGCCATGGATGAAACCTCCTTTCAAAAATGTATCTTATCTAACACCTGATTTCTTTTCATCTTTTCCATGTCCTCTGTAAGTTCTTGTTGCAACGAACTCACCGAGCTTATGTCCTACCATGTCCTCTGTCACATATACAGGCACATGCTTTCTTCCGTCATGAACAGCGATGGTATGACCAACAAACTGCGGGAAGATTGTAGAACGACGAGACCATGTCTTAATTACAGATTTGTCTCCGGATGCATTCATAGCGTCTACCTTTTTCAGCAGGCTTGCATCTGCAAATGGTCCTTTTTTTAATGAACGAGCCATAATTTACCTCCTAATATTATCAGTTCTTCACACGCAACCGCGCGTTTCATAGAACCCGAAACATCTTTGCTATTATAACAGAGTTCTCCGAAAGAATCAAGCCCCAATCCTTTTCCTGTTTTCAGGAAGTAATCAGCGCCTGATTCTGTTTATCGGTTCACTCTTTCTTCATACGCGTCTGCGGGCAAAATCTCCACCAACGGGAGATCCGCCAGCAGCGAGAAGAATTGTCAAGGACAATTCTTCCGAGCATTAAAATGATTTGCGAAACAGATTATTTTAATGCTTTGCCATCACGTCTTCTTACGATCAGCTTATTGGAAGCCTTATTCTTCTTTCTTGTCTTAAGACCAAGAGCCGGCTTGCCCCACGGTGTACATGGACCCGGACGTCCGATCGGCGCACGTCCCTCACCACCACCATGTGGATGGTCATTCGGGTTCATAACAGAACCGCGGACGGTCGGGCGGATACCCATGTGACGCTTACGTCCTGCCTTACCGATATTGATCAGACTGTGATCACCGTTTCCGACAACGCCAATCGTCGCACGGCAGTTTAACGGAACCATACGCATCTCGCCAGACGGAAGACGAAGCGTTGCGTACTTGCCTTCCTTTGCCATAAGCTGTGCAGCCATACCTGCGGAACGCACAAGCTGCCCGCCCTTGCCTGCATAAAGCTCGATGTTATGCACCTGTGTACCAACCGGAATATTCTCAAGCGGTAAGCAGTTGCCGACACGAACCTCTGCCTCTGCGCCGCTCATAATGGTCATACCGTCTGTCAGACCAGCCGGTGCAAGGATATATGCCTTCTCGCCGTCCGCATAGCAGATCAAAGCGATATTGGCAGTTCTGTTCGGATCATACTCGATACCGATAACTTTTGCCGGAATACCATCCTTCTTATTTCTCTTAAAATCAACGATTCTGTACTTTCTTCTGTTTCCACCGCCGTGGTGTCTTACTGTAATCTTACCCTGATTATTACGACCGGCATTCTTCTTTAAAGAAGTTGTAAGGGACTTCTCCGGAGTCGTCTTTGTAATCTCGGAGAAATCAGAGCCAGTCATATTTCTTCTGGAAGGTGTATATGGGTTATATGTCTTAATTCCCATTGTAGTTCTCCTTTCGATGTTTGTTATCGCACATCACTGTGCATATTCGTGATTCAGCAGAGTGTTATGGCGGAGCAGAAGCGATTGGCAAGCTCGCTTGACATATCGCTCATGCTCTGACATATAAGCGTGCAGCACGACCGAGGGAACTTGTTCCCGATGACACTCTGCGCACAGCTATCCACTGCTCTTACAGACCTGCAAAAATCTCAATATCCTTGCTGTCCTCTGTCAGTGTAACGATTGCTTTTTTTGTCTTAGCAGTTCTTCCGATCACCATACCGCGTCTCTTTTTCTTTCCATCCATATTCATGGTGTTGACGCTGGCAACCTTTGTTCCCTCGAACATTTTTTCAACTGCCTCTTTGATCATTGTCTTATTTGCTTCCGGATGAACCAGAAAAGTATATTTTTTCTCAGCCATCGCAGCCATGCTTTTCTCTGTTACTACCGGTTTGAGGATTACATCATAATACTGTACGTTTGCCATTATGCATACACCTCCTCGATTGTCTTTACAGCGTCCTTTGTCACAACAACTGTATCATATTTTAACACATCAAATACGTTCAGCTCATTTGTCTGCGCCGTCTTTACGGTCGGCAGATTGCTTGCGGATTTGATCACATTCATATCCATGTCATTCAATACTACAAGCGCCTTCTTAAGATTCAGGTTATTTAAAACCTCTACGAACTTCTTTGTCTTGATCTCGTCAAGCTTTAATTCATCCAACACGATAAGCTTGCTCTCGGTCACTCTGGATGTCAAAGCAGACTTAAGAGCTGCTCTCTTTTCTTTCTTATTCAGCTTGAAAGAGTAATCTCTCGGCGTAGGAGCAAATACCACGCCGCCGTGTGTCCACTGCGGAGACCTTGTTGAACCCTGTCTTGCATGTCCGGTTCCTTTCTGTCTCCACGGTTTTCTGCCACCACCGCTTACTTCGGAACGAGTCTTAGCCTTCTGTGTTCCCTGACGGTTGTTTGCCAACTGCTGAAGCACAGCCATATGCACTAAATGCTCGTTTACTTCTACGCCGAAAACAGCATCGTTTAACTCCAGCTTGCCAACTTCCTTGCCTTCCATATTATAAACAGCTACGTTAGCCATTGTTAAGTTCCTCCTTTCCTATTCTAAGCACTATTTACCGGCTTTTACACTCTCTCTGACGGTCACTAAGCACTTCTTAGCACCCGGCACGGAGCCCTTTACCAAAAGCAGGTTGTTCTCTGCGTCAACTCTTACAACCTCAAGATTCTGTGTTGTCACCTTAACGCTTCCCATGTGTCCCGGCATTCCCTTGCCCTTAAATACGCGGCTCGGTGAAGAACATGCACCGTTGGAACCCTGGTGACGATGGAACTTGGAACCGTGAGCCATAGGACCTCTGTGCTGTCCTAATCTCTTAATAGCGCCCTGGAAACCTTTACCTTTGGAAATAGCAGTTGCGTCAATCTTGTCGCCTGCCGCAAAAACATCCGCCTTGATCACATCGCCCAAATTGTACTCATCCGCATTTTCAAGCTTGAACTCACGAACAAATCTCTTGCCGGAAACACCTGCTTTTGCAAAATGTCCCATCTCAGCCTTATTCACACCATGTCTGCGGCTTACTGTCTTCTTTCCGTTCGCATCCTTGTTGACAACCTTTTCCTTCTTGTCAACAAATGCAACCTGCACTGCACTGTATCCGTCGTTCTCCACAGTCTTGATCTGTGTAACGGAACACGGACCTGCCTCCAATACAGTTACCGGCACTAATACGCCGTCTGCATCGAAGATTTGAGTCATTCCGACTTTTGTTGCTAAAATCGCTTTCTTCATACTTTTACCTCCTGTTTTCTCTACAGCGGAACGCTTCATGCCCATTCTTGTGGGGCAGCGGAACCGTTCATCCTAGAAAGTCCATATAAGTGGATGTGGAACAAACCACATAGAAAGATGCTTTTACACCCTTCCAAGAATGGAGGCTTCTGCCGAACATTCTTTACTTCTATATAAAACCCTTCAGGATATTCACTAATTAAGCTTTTCTGAAAAACCTGTTTGTTTTTCAGGGAAATGAAGACTCTTATTTATTCTTCATTTTGATGTCGATATAAACACCTGCCGGCATTTCTAAACGGGATAATGCATCAACCGTCTTCTGGGTCGGTGTTACAATATCGATAAGTCTCTTATGAGTTCTCTGCTCAAACTGCTCGCGGGAGTCCTTGTACTTGTGAGTAGCTCTTAAGATCGTAACAACCTCTTTCTTTGTCGGCAGAGGTACCGGTCCGCTCACCTGCGCTCCGTTCTTCTTTACAGTTTCGATGATTTTCTGCGCTGATGAATCAACTAACTTGTGATCATAAGCCTTCAGAGTGATTCTCATTACTTGACTTGCCATAAAAAAAGTCGCCTCCTTTTCGCACTTTCATTTCAGTACGACAAGCGGTGACTGTACACATACCCGCGTGTATCGTGAAATTCTTCCACAATGAGAGTTTCCTCTCCAGATAACCCGTGAGCAGATCATCCGCACGCCTTGTTTCTACATCATGTAGACGTTATTCGTGATACAGTGACTTGTCGCCAGTTTCCTAACTTGACATTCGCTCCACGGAAAACCTGCTTTTTCAAGCAGCAACCTCACGCTTCCACGCTATCAATGTCACAGCACAAATGAGTATACATGATAAATGGCGGGATTGCAAGGACTTTTTTTAATTTTTGTGATATTTTCCTAAAGATTTTAGCAGTAATTTTCAAGCATGATTTTTTGCGCATTGCATTGTTCCATTACGTTCCTTCCGGAAATAATATAAATTGTATAAATCGAACCCCACAAAGAGAGAGACACTCGGAACTTTGTCGTTCCGAGTGCCTCGAACATCGATGATTCTATGCAGCAATACGCCGCATTTGCTGCTATCCCTGACGGATTCCGGTTACTTCGTCATAATAGTAAGTCCTTCCGTCTGGCAATGTCGTCCATCCGTGGTGCATGATACCGGTTACAATGTCATAGTAATACCAGTTTCCCTCCTTGGAGCAATATTCTCCGTGTATCATCCTGCCCTCATCATCATATCTGTACCAGTTCCCCTCTTTGGAGCAACGCTCTCCGACTTTCCTTTCACCGGTTACCTCATCGAACCAATACCAGTATTTCGTGGTCGACAAATCATAATAATTCCATTGGTCGCCATGTTCGTTCTCTCCCTTTACCATACGACCATCTTCCCCGTAGTAAACCCATTTTCCCTCCGTGCGGTCTGGATTATAAGGAATAAACACATCCTTATTTCTTGCCATAGTACCATCCGCATCAAACCAGTACCATGCGCCTGTTGACGGATCAAGCCACTCTCTGTTTGCCAGCTTTACCCCGTTTTCATAGCGATAACATTTTCCTCCATCCCGAAACCAGCCATTATGCATATCAATGCCAAGCGGTCTGTCTCCCGCCGGTGGGTAGCTCCAGCCAGCCGCCCGGTATAGATCCATAACCCTTCCTATGACTGCTGGGTCCGTGAATGCCTTCACCGATCCATGCCGCCCGGTACACTCACGCTCCTCCCCGTCCTTCCGCTCCAATAGCCGGACCCTTGTATTTTCCGTCCAGCGGGAATTTAAGTCTGTCGTACAAGTGACATGAATGCCCGTTTTACCGTCCGAATTCCCCGGTGGGTAATCCGCAAGTTTATCGGTATAGACATAATAACTACCTTGATACTTTGTCAGGCATGGTCCCTCAAATCCGGTTACAAAATCGCTGTTTACAAGCCTCCACGCAGCCGGATCAGCAACCTTTGTAAGGCTGTCAATAGACCAGATTTCATTTACTGTCCCATACCGTTTCACGACTAGATAATATCTGCCCCCCTCTTTATACAGCGCACCGTCGATCCGATCCTCCGTCTCTATCCGTGCAGGATCACCTTGATATTCTTTTCTTTTTCTCGCTTCTCCCCGCTCATCTGCAATCTGCTCCTTTGGCAGGTTAATGGGAATCGCTTGCTCGTACTGCGTAACAGGCGGCAGCTCCCATTGCTCCTTGGTTTCAAGATTGCCGCATCCCGGATTCGGTAAAAGCTTCGGCACCCGTACCAGATACGGTTTCATTGTGTCGCTCCAAGCTCCCGTTTCATGCCATTGCCCATAATACCCCATACTGACCACAACCCAAACCGTACCATCTTCATCCAGAAACGGATCCGGTGCAACACAGTCAAATAGTTGATTTGTTCTCTCACCATATCTTGTGTATGGCCATCCATATGCCGTGTTGACGGATACATTTTCCTCACTCCCACTTGCAGGCAAACTCCAATGAATCAAATCCTTGGAATATCCCCACATAGGAACGAAGCGATGTGGAGGCACCTTCGGTACCTCTTTCTCTGTCAGAGTAAACCCCGACATCGTCCAGAACACGCCATCCTTATATATCAGACCCGGATCATGCAGACATCTTCCCTCTTTACCTTCTATCTCATAGTCGCCCTTATCATCAGGCGCCCTGTCTTTGTACGCCTCCGCAATCTTACGAAACGTAAATCCATCAAAAGAAACATAGATACTGTCCGTCATATCCTCTTCACTGTTAAAAAATATCCCCAACAACAGCTCCCTTGGGTTTTCCTCTCTTGTACTCATCCCCATTGTTTTCTCCTCTCTGTGCGATCAAGTTCATTTTACTATTTCCTACAAAACAGCATTGCTACCCCGATTTCTGTTCAAGCATTCTCTGGATCATTTTCCCTCCTTTCCCCATTTTTTCTATATTTGTAGTTTTATTATAACTCTAATTCTCTTACAAATCAACATTTTTATTAATCACTTCTTTGTCGCTACACTAATGTCACAATCCTAAACATGTGCATCTCCCCCGCTCCAAGTTTTCCCCACTAAAACTTCCTTTAGATTAAAACAGAACTCAAACATGGCATTCATCTCCATAACTTTTCTTGTATCAAAACTACTCAAATCAAGACTCTCTACACTGCACAACTCAAACATAGAACTCATATGTGTCACATTGTCAGCATCAAAGCTGCTCACATCCAGATATTCCAAGTCGTACCAGTATTGATCGTACATATCAATCTTGTCTCAAACATCCCCTGCATGCTTGTCACGTTCCCCGTGTTAAAGTTCTTCAGTTCAAGGCTCTGCAAGCTCCTGTAATCATAGAACATATAACTCATATCCGTTACCTGACTCGTGTCAAGATTCTCCAGATCACATATTGTAGTTTTCCCAGCCATTCTTCTGTTCCTCTCCACAGGCTCCCACGATTACAAGCTCTCCGTCTTTTTTCAATATCCACTCGATGCTTCCATCCATGCCTTTGTGCTTGATCTCCTCATCGATGACACCTCCCTCCGCATCACTGATCTCCCGTCCGAAGATTCCCGTGACATCATCAAACCAAAGAGTTTTCCCGTCAATGATCACTTTTCCCTTTTCCCTTTTTCCTTCGCCATCGCTCCGGTCATCGGGTCAAAGTAATACGTTTCATTCTTACTGTCCCAGCCCTTCACCATATAACCGTTCCCATCATAGCGCACCCACTTTCCCATACCATCCGCACGGTCCGCATACTGTCCGCCCCATGACTCCAGATAGACGTCTTTGTTCTTCGCCATCCGACCGCCGTCCACCGCATACCGCATCCAGCCAATACCACGCGTTGGTGCCCGGATCGTAGATCTCCTTGCCGCGCCCCTCGGTTCCCTGCTTTACACCGTTCTCATACCAATATAAATTGCCGCCTTCCTCGCGCCGCTCGCCCACGGCTTCCTCCGCGTGCGCCGTCACCGGCGGTGCAGCCATAACCATTCCCACCGCCATCATAATACCAAGTATCCACATTTCTGCCAGTCTTTTCTTTTTTTCTCTCATGATTTCCGCCCCTCTTTCTTAAAACCATCATCGTCGTATATACAAATCTTAACCTGAATACTCTACTGCCTCAGCAAGCATTTTCTTAATTTTTATATAATTTTTGACGTCACCGGCGTTCTGTAGCCTTCCTATAACCCAACCATCCGCGTTTATCATCTGCTGCATATACACAACTTTTCCTGTAGCATATGTAAACGAGGGAGCTACTTCTATTTCATTTTATACTTTTTCTTCAAAAAATAAGATATTATGGTATAATGTCCGTAGCTATACGGCATGTATCGCAAATACAAATAAATTCATGGTAAACAAGGAGTATTCATTTATCAATGTTATCATCGTCGTCATCGACGAAAAGTCAATAGATATCCGGTGATTGACATGCTTACCGGGCGTTTGAAATTTTTTACGATGATGGCGCTCTTACTCCCATCCGCTTGGAAACAAAAACAGCAAAGAAAGAAGGATTTTTATGTGGATTGCAGATAATTGGAAGGATTATGAAGTCATAGACTGCTCAAAAGGGGAAAAGCTGGAACGCTGGAGCAATTATCTTCTGGTGCGCCCCGACCCGCAGGTGATCTGGGACACGCCAAAGACCCACAGGGGATGGCACAAAAAAAATGGACATTACCATCGCAGCGCAAAGGGAGGCGGCGAATGGGAATTTTTTGACCTGCCGGAGCAATGGACCATTCACTATGGTGCACTCACCTTTCACTTAAAACCGTTCAGTTTTAAGCACACCGGACTTTTTCCGGAACAAGCAGCCAACTGGGACTGGTTCTCCGAAAAAATCCGGCATGCAAAAAGACCCGTCAAGGTCTTAAATCTTTTTGCCTATACCGGCGGCGCTACGATCGCGGCGGCGGCGGCAGGCGCGATCGTTACACATGTGGACGCTTCCAAGGGCATGGTTACATGGGCAAAAGAAAACGCCGTCTCCTCTGGTCTTAAGGATGCGCCCATCCGCTGGATCGTGGACGACTGTGTGAAGTTCGTGGAGCGCGAGCTCCGGCGCGGCAATCACTATGACGCCATTATTATGGACCCTCCCTCGTATGGACGCGGTCCCAAAGGCGAAATTTGGAAAATTGAGGACGCGATCTATCCGCTGGTGCAACTGTGCGAACAGCTTCTGACCAACGAGCCGCTTTTCTTTCTGATCAATTCATATACTACAGGGTTACAGCCCGCTGTGCTAAGCTATATGATGCATACTGCACTAAAAAAGTATGGCGGGACCATTACCGCTGATGAGATCGGACTCCCCGTTTCCTCCAACGGGCTTGTGCTCCCATGCGGAGCAAGCGGACGCTTTTCACTGTAACAAGCGGACACAAAAACTTTGTTATAAATTGCGTTGTAATAAATTGTAAAAAAGCACATTTTTGCCGCGCCGAACATGATTGCGAAGCAATACTTCCGCTTATCCGCGTGCGCATCCTCTCACGAAGTGTGCCGTTACGACATAGGATTGCAGAGCAATTTCCTATATCATAAAAAAAGAGCGATGCGAGGGTATCTTTATAGCCCCACATCGCTCTTTGCCATATATGCCTCTGTTTCCCGCACGGTCTGCACCAGATAATGCATCGCTTCTACGGGGTAGTTTCCCGCAGCCGTTTCTCCTGTGAGCATCACCGATGACGCCCCCTCTGCCACAGCGCAAAAAATATCAGACACTTCTGCTCTCGTCGGAATCTGCTTTGTTTCCATGGATGCGAGCATCTGCGTCACTACCATAAACGGCTTTCCCGCTCTCCTGCAAATCTCCGCCAGCCTTGCCTGCACAACAGGAAGCTTCCAAAGCGGCATGGAATTTCCCAAGTCTCCGCGTGCAATCACGATCTCATCGCAATGCGCAAGCAGCTTTGGCAGACTTTCCACGCCGTCCATATTTTCAATTTTTGCAAAAATACGAACGTCTCCGGCATGCTCCCTCTCCAACGCCTCCCTAAGACAGCACAGGTCTGCGGCGCTTCTTACAAACGGCAGCATGACACCCGTAATCCCAAAGCGACGTGCATCTCTGATATTGCGCAGATCGCAGTCAGTCAGTGTCGGTGCCTTCCACGAAGTCCCAGGAAGTGCAATGCTCTTTCTGCTCCGCAGACATCCGCCGCGCACGACGGTGCAGCTTACCGCACCTCGTTCTCTCTCCGCCGGCGTTTCCTCCACCATAAGCAAAAGCTGTCCGTCATCCAGTAAAAGCTCCTGTCCTCGCGCTAGGTGCGGCAGAATGAATCCGGGCACCGGAATGGTTTCTGCTCCCGCCGTCCCCTTTCCCGCCATGTCTGCCAGTATGACTTTCTCCCCCTCGGAAAGCTGCCTGGACTCCCGAAGCGTTCCAATCCGAAGCTCCGGTCCCTGCAGATCCATTAATATCTGAGCGCGGTCTATCCCTGCCCCTCCGCTTTGGCTCTCATACGCCTGATGGATATTTGCAATCCAATCGGCGGCATCCGCAAGACTTGTATGCGATAAATTAAGGCGAACTCCTGTCATCCCCTCCGCAAACAATCGACGAAGCGTCTCCACTGACCGGCATGCCGGTCCAATCGTTCCATAAATGTTTGTCCTCATAGCCTCTCCCTAAAGCATTCTCTTTTTATATAAAAACAAAAGCGTCAGAATACAGATCAAAAGTGTCAGGACACAAATGATCAAAAATCCATGCGGCGTATCGGAAAGCGGCATCCACTTCTCCTCCACGTTCATACCGTACATCCCGGAGATTACCGTAGGAATCGCCATAACGATCGTAATAGACGTCAAATACTTCATAACATTATTCAGACGATTATCAATGACTGACGACATAAGCTCTCTTGTACCATTGATAATATCCCTGTAAATAGTCGTCATCTCAATCGCCTGACGGTTCTCAACGATAACGTCGCCCAAAAGCTCCTTGTCCTCGGGATACTGCTCCAGCCGCTTATAGCGTGTCAGGCGATCGAGCACAACACCGTTTGCCCGCAGCGAGGTTGCAAAATAAACAAGTGTCGATTCCAGTTCATGCAGATCGATCAAATCTGCATCCTCTGTATGCTCTCCGATCCGCTCCTCGATCTCAGTTCTCCGCTTATCAATGATGCGCAGATTTGCCTGATAAATTGTCGCCGTTCCGTAAAGAATCTGGTATACGAAGCGCAGCCGCTTTTTTGTGCTAAACTCCTTCACGCGGTTTGTCACAAAGTTCTTAAGCACCGGCGTATCCTCCGTGCAGATTGTAACGATAACATCCTGCGCGAGTATGATCCCCAGCGGGATTGTCGTATAGGACTGCTTCTCGTGACGAATCTCTGTTGTCGGAATATCTACAAGAATCAGCGTATAGCCGTCCTGCAGCTCAATACGCGAACTCTCCTCAGGATCGAGCGCCGCCTTGATGTCCTCTATATCTACATTGAGCGCCTGAGCAATTTTCTCACATTCCTCCTGCGCCGGACTTGTAAGCTGCACCCACACGCCGTCCCCGATCCGCTCCTCCTCATATAAAATCTGATTATCTGTTCTAAAGTATTTTAACATGGCACTCACCTCACCTTTTCTTAGCCTCTGTCATAAATAATCTGATATGCATGGAGACTCAGCTTTTTTCCGAATTTAATCCCCGCATCGCGGATAGTTCCGCAATAGGTAAAGCCAAAGTTCTCGTGCAGATGAATACTTGCCTCGTTGCCGCTCGCGATCAGAGAAATCACCGTTTGAATCTCCTCACAGTCTCTTGCATGGGAAAGAATCGCTTCCATCAGCCGGCTGCCAATCCCCTGCCCCCTGTATTGCTCACTGATATAAACAGACAGCTCCACCGCCACATCAAACGCCCGCCTGTCACGGTAACGGGACAAAGACGCATATCCTGCCACACACCCCTCCGTCTCATACACCAACAGGATATGACGCCCGGTATGCTCCGCAAACCATGCCCGCCGTTCCTCCATATCCTTGCTCTCTGTATCAAACGTTGCCGTCGTACGTAAAATCGCATCATTATAAATATTCATCAGCTCAGGAATATCTGCTTCTACCGCTGTCCGAATCATGTCTATTCTCTCCCGCATAAAATTGTACAAATATATCGCTATTAAAAAAGAAAAGCCTTCAGCAACCGACCGCTTTGGCTTTTTCTTCATTATAACACAGTCCGGTATCCCCCGCCACCCAACTTTAGAATTTTCTTACACCATATTAAGACATTCTTTCGATTCCCGTCAAGATTCTGACACATTTTTCCTTTATCATAAGTAACATCAAACAAGGAGCTGTTGAGTTTCGATTTTCATTGGGGTTCTGTCAGTTCCGACAAACAATTATCCCGCGGCACATGCCGCGGGTTTTCTGATTTCTTATTAATTTTCCGGCTTCTGCCATTTCTCCCGCGGTACGCTCCGCTCCGCCAGACGTTTCTTGACAAACGAACGGAACAGGGCATAGAGCACCGAGCACAACGGAATAAAAAACAGGATTCCTGCAATGCCGAACAATTTTCCTCCAAGCGTCACCGCCACAAGCACCCATATGGACGGCAGTCCGATCGACCCTCCAACCACATGCGGATAAATGAGGTTTCCCTCCACCTGCTGCAGCACCAAAAACAGGATCAAAAACCACACCGCCTGCATCGGATTTACCATCGCGATCAAAAACATCCCCAGCACACAGCCGATAAATGCTCCAAAAATCGGGATGAGAGCGGTGATTGCAATGACGATTCCTGTCATCATGGCATACGGCATTCCAAAAATTGACATTGCAATAAAAAACATTGTGCCCAAAATCACTGCCTCCATGCACTGACCGGATAAAAAGCTTGAAAAAATCTGATTGGAAAGCTTTGCAATCTCAAGTGACTTCTCTGTAAAACGCTTCGAAAAGACCGCATACAGCACCTGCCTTGCCTGCCCTGCCAGCTTTTCCTTCTGGAACAATACATAAATAGAAAATGTAAAGCTGATGATAAAGGTCGTCACGCCGCTGACCACGCCGCTGAAAAGTCCCATGCCTGAGCTGACTACGCCGGAAGCGATTCTCTGCACCATTTTAACCGCCGAAGAAGAAATCGCCGACCAGTCAATATTAAGCTCCTCGATCGCAGGCGCTAGCGCCGGCCATTGCTCCGGCAGTTCCGCCAGCCACCGCTGCGCCCGCCGGAAGGCAACCGGAATCTGCTCCATCAGCATCGAAGCCGTATTTCCAAGCTCTGGCGCAATGACCATCGACGCCAGCATAAACACGCCGATCACGCACAGCAACGTCAACAGATAAGCAAGAGGTCTGCGGAACTTCTCGCCCTTTTGATTTTTTACAAACAAATGCTTTTCAATTCTTTTCATCGGAACATTCAGGATGAACGCGATAATGCCTCCGATCACAAATGGCATAACGATCCCAAGTGCAAACCGGAATACGGCAATCACAATATCCAGATGCTCAATTCCACAATACAGTAAAATTGCAAAGGCAATGATCTGCATCAAATGCTTTTTTGTTTCTCTTGATATTTCCATATATTTAACCTACGAATTCTTCTACACATCTGCGGTATGCGGCTACCGGGTCCTGTGCCTGTGTGATGGGTCTTCCGACAACAATATAATCTGAGCCAAGCTCTCTCGCTCTCGCCGGTGTTGTGACACGCTTTTGATCCCCCACGTCACCATCGGCAAACCGCACGCCCGGTGTAATCGTCAGGAATCGTTCCCCGCAGAGCTTATGTACGGCTTCCGCCTCCAACGGAGAACATACCACGCCGTCCAAGCCTGCCTCCATTGTATTTTTCGCATAATGCATTACCGTCTCCTCCATCGGATGGTCGATGAAAAGCTCCTTCTGCATCGTCTCCTCCGCCGTGGAGGTAAGCTGCGTCACCGCGATCAAAAGCGGTCTTGTTCCATCCGCTCTCGTAAGCCCCTCAAGCGCCGCCTCCATCATCGCCCTTGTTCCTGCGGCATGCACATTGCACAGATCAACCTCCAAGCCAGAGAGCACCGACATTGCCTTCTTTACCGTATTTGGAATATCATGAAGCTTTAGATCAAGAAAAACCTTATGCCCCATATCCTTGACCGTGCGCACGATCTGCGGCCCCTCCGCATAGAAAAGCTCCATTCCGATCTTAACAAACGGTTTCTCCTCCTTAAATTTCCCTAAAAAAGCGATGACCTCCTCCTTGCTGTTAAAGTCACACGCAATGATAACATCCTTTCCCATAGCATCCTCCCTTACCGTAAATTCTGATAGCCATTATACACACAGTCTTATTGTTTTGCAAGCGTTTCCCCCGAATCTAAGTCGGGTAAACTTCTCTGCCCCCATCGGCTTATTCCTAAAATATCGCTGATATACCTCACCATTCGGTTCCTTTCGCACGACAGACGGCTCACACGTCTCCACGCTTTTCGCCACACATACAATTCCAAGCTTCCTGCAAACCTCTCCGCTGTCCCCATATTCAAAAATAACGAAAAAATAACGCGACCGGAACGGTCAGAAAAAGAAATTTAAGTCTTAACGGTCCGTTGAAATGCCCTTGAAAAACTCTGCATAATCTACCCCGAAAATCTGCTGCAATCCCACTAAATCACTGATGTAAATATTACCTCTCCCAAGCTCGATCAAAGAGTAGGTACTTCTGCTTAGCGGCGAACCCAATAATTGCAGCTTAGCAACTGTCTGCTCCTGTGAGAGATTACAAGACAAACGTATACGTCTCAGGTTTTCTCCAAAGATATTATCGCATAATAGTTTCACCCTTATGCACCTCCATATTGCTTATACTTGTAAGCTAATAACTTGATTTTAGCAATATAAAGGTTTATAATTGCTTATATCTATAAGCAACCAAGAAAGGAAGCTACTATGCCAAAAATATCAGAAAATACGTGCCTTAGCTATATGACAGAAAAAGAAATGTACCAGACAATGTATCAAAATCTCTTTCATAAAATATCAATGGCGCTCTCCATTCTCGAAAGCGGGGAAATGAATGCTGTCGTGGAGGCGATTCAAACGTTAAAGAATGCACAGTGTGACGC
>Garnier_p1__coassemble_385_pt1 | contig 36595 bp, 34 predicted proteins | sample Garnier_p1__metabat2_high_PE_021 | metagenome-assembled genome bin Garnier_p1 | reverse complement strand
GGCAACGGACTCTGACTCCGTCATTTCAAGGTTCGAATCCTTGTAGCCCTGCTAAGAAACCCCAATGGATGATTCCATTGGGGTTATTTTTATCACATGGGAAATTGCTCCGCAACGCTAGCCTGATCATGCGAACACAGTCCGGAATGGTAAAGACAAGCTTCCCTTATACCCAGTCGGGCGGATATGCTGAGTTCGGTAATGTTCTATGGAAATTCAGTTATGTATACCTTCTTGGCTTTGGCGGCAATGTTGGAGTATTTACAGGAGAAAAATATTTCTTAAGGACTTTATCTCTCAAAACCCCGCTCTTAATTTGACAGTCATTGATGAGACCTATGGTTATAATTCCACAAGATACAGCGGATATATGATAATAAATGACCGTTATCATGAATGGATCATGGAAATCTGTCATGAAGGCGCGAGGGTCTTTTGGGCGGAGGAATAAGATGTATGGCTATGAAATTATCAGGCTGGAATTTGTCATTAAATAATAAAATTCATCATAACAGACAGCATATGACATAGCATAAATATAGTAGCTGATATTAGTGCAGCCGCATTTTTCTTCCATAGTGAAAATAATATAAATGCTATGCAGGGCATGATACACAAATCCAAAATTATTACAGGACTTATTATCCCTGCATAGTATAAGTACCAGCCAATATAATATGGGGCTATCAGGAGCATCATCGCACTAAGCGATGATGCTCCTGATAGGTTTCTTACGGTTTTTATTGATGATTATACAAAGCGCCGCAATCATTACAACTTGGAAAAAAGAAGCGATCATATTTACAAGAGGTGTCACTGATTGATTCCTGAATACATCATTAGCAGTAGGAACAGCGAACCATACAAAATTGGGAAGCATAATCACCAAAAATAAAGCCAATCCCCCTATATCAAAACCTATCTTATAGTTTCTTATTTGGAACATTATTCTTTTCTCTCCAATTCTTATTTGTTCAGTCGTTACGTTTATATGATACGATCTCTACATATACCATGCAATAAAAATTAGCATATCCGCATGATTTTTTATGCTTTAAAAATCAAACATCTATCATGTTGTGATGGGCGGGAAGTAACAGAGTCTTTCTGGGATGCTCCTACGCGATAGTCGGGAGTGTAAAGATTGTGAGCGTTCCGACCCGAAAGAAATAAATGGAATTTCACAAGCACAGCGATCTGTGGTTTGCGAAAAAGAAAAATCGAACATTTGTACTTTTTCTTCGCTCAAACTATATACTTTTCAATGTTGTTTTGCTATAATAGCAAAAAGACAGAGGTCGGCGGAGGGAGAACCGGCAGGGGGATGTCCGAAGAACCAGTGCTGTGACTTTTATTCGCTGCAACTTAAAAAATGTTAAAGATTTTAAAATAATAAGCATGCTTGAAACAAAGACTGTATCATAACAAAGTAAAATTTTGCAAATTTATAAATCGTAGAACTAATTATGAAGGAAAGGATTACGATGGACCATTTCAAATTAGTATCAGAATATGCGCCTACGGGCGATCAGCCGCAGGCAATCGCAGAGCTGGTCAGGGGGTTCGAGGAAGGCAACCAGTTTCAGACCCTTCTTGGTGTTACCGGATCAGGCAAGACGTTTACTATGGCAAACATCATTGAAAAATTAAATAAACCCACGCTCATCATTGCCCACAATAAAACCCTTGCCGCCCAGCTCTACGGCGAGTTCAAGGAGTTCTTCCCGGAGAATGCGGTGGAGTATTTTGTTTCCTACTATGATTATTATCAGCCGGAGGCGTATGTGCCGCAGACCGATACCTATATCGCAAAGGATTCGGCGATCAACGAGGAGATTGACAAGCTGCGCCTTTCCGCCACGGCGGCGTTGGTAGAGCGCAGGGATGTGATTGTCGTTGCGTCTGTTTCCTGCATTTACGGCTTGGGAAGCCCGGAGGATTATCTTGGGATGATGGTTTCCCTGCGCCCGGGGATGCAAAAGGACAGGGACGAGGTGATTCGTGCCTTGATTGATATACAGTATACGCGCAATGAGATGGATTTTCACCGCGGTACGTTCCGGGTGCGCGGCGATGTGCTTGAGATTTTTCCGGCAAACTTTGGCGATACCGCGGTGCGAGTGGAATTTTTCGGCGATGAGATCGACCGTATTACGGAGATTGATGTTCTCACGGGAGAGATCAAGTGCCGTCTTGAGCATTTTGCGGTATTTCCGGCATCTCACTATGTTGTGCCGCAGGAGAAAATATTGCGGGCATGTGAGGATATTGAGGCGGAGCTGGAAGAACGTGTAAAGTATTTTAAGGGAGAGGATAAGCTGCTGGAGGCGCAGAGAATCGCCGAGAGAACAAATTTTGACATCGAGATGTTAAAAGAGACGGGCTTTTGCAGCGGAATTGAGAATTATTCCAGACTTCTTGCGGGGCTTCCGGCGGGAGCAACACCTCATACGCTGATGGATTACTTTAAAGATGATTACCTGATCATTGTGGATGAATCGCATATTACGATACCGCAGGTACGCGGCATGTATGCCGGAGACCAGTCGCGAAAATCGACGCTTGTGGATTATGGTTTTCGTCTCCCCTCCGCGAAGGACAACCGCCCATTGAATTTTGAAGAATTTGAGAGTAAGATCGACCAGATGCTGTTTGTTTCCGCAACACCGAACGTGTATGAGGCGGAGCATGAGCTGCTGCGGACAGAGCAGATTATCCGTCCGACAGGTCTGCTTGACCCGGAGGTCGCAGTGCGCCCTGTCGAGGGACAGATTGATGATTTGCTTGGCGAGGTAAATAAAGAAATTGCAAATCACAACAAGGTACTGATCACAACGCTGACGAAAAAGATGGCGGAGGATCTGACCGATTATATGCGCGAAGTCGGTATCCGTGTCAAGTATTTACATTCCGATATTGATACGCTGGAACGGGCGGAGATTATCCGTGACCTGCGGCTTGATGTTTTTGATGTGCTGGTCGGGATCAACCTGCTGCGGGAGGGCTTGGATATTCCTGAAATTACATTGGTTGCGATTCTTGACGCGGATAAAGAGGGATTCCTGCGTTCAGAGACCTCTCTGATTCAGACGATCGGACGTGCGGCGCGCAACAGTGAAGGGCATGTGATCATGTATGCGGACAAGATTACCGATTCCATGCGTGTGGCATTGGATGAGACGGAGCGCCGACGTAAGATTCAGCAGCAGTACAATACAGTACACGGTATTACACCAAAAACGATTCAAAAATCGGTGCGTGAGCTGATCTCCGTCTCGAAGAAGGTGGCGCAGGAGGAGATGCAGTTTGCAAAGGACCCGGAGTCGATGAGTAAGAAGGAACTGGAGAAGCTGATAGCGGACATTCAGAAGAAGATGCAGAAAGCAGCGGCAGACTTGAACTTTGAAGCGGCGGCAGAGTACCGCGATAAGATGGTAGAATTAAAAAATATGCTGCGGGATGCATAAATATTGGAAAGAATATAGACGAAAGGAAGCGCTCTGCGGGAAATTTCGAGAAATATAAAAACAGCAGGGAGGGTGAGCATGAGAAAAACAGGCGAGAGAAAATACATTAAAATAAGAGGGGCAAGCGAGCATAATTTAAAGCATATTGACGTGGATATTCCAAGGGATGAGTTTGTTGTTTTAACCGGACTTTCCGGCTCCGGTAAGTCCTCGCTTGCGTTCGATACGATTTATGCGGAGGGGCAGAGACGCTATATGGAATCACTGTCCTCTTACGCGCGCCAGTTTTTGGGGCAGATGGAAAAGCCGAACGTAGAAAAAATTGAAGGGCTGTCCCCGGCGATTTCCATTGACCAGAAATCGACAAACCGCAATCCGCGTTCCACGGTCGGAACAGTGACGGAAATCTATGATTATTTCCGCCTTTTGTATGCAAGGATCGGGATACCGCATTGTCCGAAGTGCGGCAAGGAGATAAAGAAGCAGACGGTAGACCAGATGGTAGATCAGATCATGGAATTGCCGGAGCGGACAAAGATTCAGTTGCTTGCACCGGTAGTCCGCGGACGGAAGGGAGAGCACCAGAAGCTGTTTGAACAGGCAAAGCGCAGCGGTTATGTGCGCGTCATTGTGGACGGTAATATGTATGAGCTGACAGAGGACATCAAGCTGGAAAAAAATAAAAAGCACAATATCGAGATTGTTGTCGACCGTCTGATGGTAAAGGAAGGAATTGAGAAGCGACTGTCTGATTCCATTGAAAATGTCTTGGAACTGGCGGAGGGGCAGATGACGGTAGACGTGATAGACGGAGAGCCGATTCAGTTTTCCGAGAGCTTTTCCTGTGCGGACTGCGGTATCAGTGTTGGCGAGGTAGAGCCGAGAAGCTTCTCCTTTAACAATCCGTTCGGCGCTTGTCCGACCTGTTTTGGACTTGGTTATAAAATGGAGTTTGATGAGGATTTAATGATTCCCGATAAGAAATTGTCTATTGCGGAGGGGGCGATCCAGGTGATGGGCTGGCAGTCGTGTACGGATCCGTCAAGCTTTACTTATGCTGTTTTAAAGGCGCTCACGCAGGCATACGATTTTTCACTTGACACACCATTTGAGGAATATTCCGACGAAATCAAATATGTGCTGATCCACGGTACGGACGGAAAGGAAATCAAGGTACATTATAAGGGACACCGCGGCGAGGGTGTTTACGATGTGGCGTTTGAGGGGCTGCTGCGCAATGTACAGCGAAAATACCGCGAAACCGGATCGGATGTTATGAAACAGGAATATGAGCAGTTTATGAGGATCACGCCCTGTGAGGAGTGCAAGGGGCAGCGTTTGAAGAAGGAATCGCTTGCCGTAACGGTGGCAGATAAGAACATTTACGAGATGACGGCGATGTCAGTCAAGAAGCTGAACCTGTTTTTGGAGGAGCTTGCGCTGACTAATCAGCAGCAGTTGATCGGTGAGCAGATTTTAAAGGAAATCCGTGCGCGCGTTGGTTTTTTGAATGAGGTTGGACTTGATTATCTCTCCCTGACAAGAGCAACCGGAACGCTCTCCGGCGGTGAGGCGCAGCGTATTCGTCTTGCAACGCAGATTGGGTCGGGACTTGTGGGGGTAGCATATATTTTGGACGAGCCGTCGATCGGACTGCATCAGAGAGATAACGACAAGCTGCTCGGCGCGCTGAAAAATCTAAAGGAGCTTGGAAATACACTGATCGTTGTCGAGCATGATGAGGATACGATGCTTGCTGCCGATTATATTGTGGACATCGGACCGGGGGCGGGCTCGCATGGCGGCGAGGTTGTCGCATGCGGCACGGCAAAGGAGATCATGAAGAACAAAAAATCTCTTACGGGCGCTTATTTAAGCGGGCGCATTCAGATTCCTGTACCTGAGGAGCGCCGAACCCCGACCGGATATTTGACGATCCGGGGAGCAAGGGAGAACAATCTTAGGAATGTTGACGTGCAGATACCGCTTGGGATCATGACGTGTATCACCGGCGTGTCAGGGTCGGGAAAGAGTTCTCTGACAAATGAAATTCTTTATAAGCGTCTGGCACGCGACCTGAACCGCGCGCGCTGCATACCGGGAAAGCACGACGAGATTCTCGGGCTTGAGCAGCTTGATAAGGTGATCGACATCGATCAGTCTCCGATCGGAAGAACGCCGCGCTCCAATCCGGCAACCTACACAGGCGTTTTTGACATGATCCGTGATCTGTTTGCGGCAACACCGGATGCGAAGGCGAAGGGTTATAAAAAGGGGCGCTTCAGCTTCAATGTAAAAGGAGGGCGGTGCGAGGCGTGCTCCGGCGACGGTATTTTGAAAATCGAGATGCATTTCCTGCCGGACGTCTATGTGCCGTGTGAGGTCTGCGAGGGAAAACGCTATAACAGAGAGACGCTGGAGGTTAAATATAAGGGCAAGAGTATCTATGATGTGCTTGATATGACGGTGGAGGAGGCGCTGGAATTTTTTAAGAATGTACCGTCTGTGCACCGCAAGATACAGGCGCTGTATGATGTGGGACTTTCGTATATAAAGCTCGGACAGCCGTCCACGGAGCTCTCCGGCGGTGAGGCACAGAGAATAAAGCTTGCAACGGAGCTTTCCAAGCGGAGTACGGGAAAAACGATCTACATTTTGGATGAGCCGACGACAGGACTGCACTTTGCAGACGTGCATAAGCTGATCGAGATTCTGCGCAGATTATCGGAAAGCGGAAATACGGTGGTCGTCATTGAACACAATCTCGAAGTCATTAAAACGGCGGATTATCTGATTGATATGGGACCTGAGGGAGGAGACGGCGGGGGGACGGTCGTCGCACAGGGAACGCCGGAGCAGGTGGCAGAGATTCCGGAGTCCTATACCGGTCAATATGTGAAGAAATATTTAAAAAAATAAAGAAATTCTTATTTTTTTGAAAAAAACGGTATCAGGAGTAAAAAAGCCTTTGAAAAATCCCATTTTTTGTATATAATAGTGCTGTATATGGAAAAATATGATTAAATGCGTCTCTGCGTCCATTTTGGGCAAAAGAGAGATATTTGACAATAGATAGCACACAGAGAATGAAAGGGGCAGAAGGAAAGATGATGAGTACAGACATCGGTATTGATCTTGGTACTGCAAGCATATTGGTTTATATTAAGGGGAAGGGTGTCGTATTGAAGGAGCCGTCCGTAGTGGCGTTTGACCGTGATACGAATAAGATAAAGGCGATCGGAGAAGAAGCCAGATTGATGCTTGGAAGAACACCGGGCAATATCGTGGCGGTTCGCCCGCTTCGTCAGGGTGTGATCTCGGATTACACTGTGACAGAGAAGATGATCAAGTATTTTATTCAGAAGGCGATCGGTAAAAAAACTTTCCGCAAACCCCGCATCAGCGTCTGTGTGCCGAGCGGTGTCACAGAGGTGGAGAAGAAGGCGGTTGAGGATGCGACCTATCAGGCGGGTGCGCGTGAGGTGCAGATCATAGAAGAACCGATTGCTGCGGCGATCGGAGCAGGGATCGATATTACAAGACCGTGCGGTAATATGATCGTGGATATCGGAGGCGGTACGGCTGATATTGCCGTTATTTCGCTTGGAGGTTCGGTTGTCAGCACATCTATTAAGATCGCGGGCGATGATTTTGACGAGTCGATTGTACGTTATATGAGGAAGAAGCACAATCTCCTGATCGGAGAGAGAACGGCGGAGGACATCAAGATCAAGATCGGAAGCTGTTTCCCGCTTGCCCAGAATGACACGATGGATGTCAGGGGACGTAACCTTGTAACAGGACTGCCAAAGACGGTCACGGTATCCTCCGAGGAGACCGAGGAGGCGCTCAGAGAACCGGTGATGCAGATTGTTGAGGCGGTGCATTCCGTGTTGGAGAAGACGCCGCCGGAGCTTGCTGCCGACGTGGCTGACCGGGGGATCGTACTGACCGGAGGAGGCGCTTTGCTGCGCGGTCTGGAGGAGCTGATCGAGGATAAGACCGGAATCAATACAATGACGGCGGATGAGCCGATGACCTGTGTTGCAATCGGAACAGGTAAGTTTGTAGAATTTTTGGCGGGAAGACATGACGAGGATTAAGTTATCGGGCGTTTCTGCCGATATATAAATGAGTGGCAAGTCACAGAAGAAGGAGTAGGTTTATGGTAAAAGGATTGTATACCGCGTATACGGGAATGGTGAACGAGCAGCATCGTCTGAACGTGCTTTCCAACAACCTTGCGAACGCCGATACGAACGGCTACAAGAAAGAAGGAACGACGTCTCAGACCTTTGCGGATGAGCTTGCAGTAAAGATTAAGGACAGCTCTTATTATAAGATGCCGCAGAGGCTTGGCGGTATGAGTATGGGCGTGCATATCGGGGAGACCTATACCGATTACAGTGCGGGAAATTATCGTGTAACGGATAATGCGACCGATTTTGCATTAAAGGGTGATGGATTTTTTGCGATTTCCTATACGGATAAGGCTGGAAATTCATCGGTGAAGTATACGAGAGACGGCGCATTTACCATAAATACGCAGGGGTATCTGGTGACAAAGGACGGTGATTTTGTCCTGAATCAGAATGATGCGATGGCAGGAAATGTCAACGGCAGAATCCGTGTCAATCCGAATGAGAAGATTACCGTGGACGAGTTGGGAAATATTTTCCAGAACGGTCAGCAGATAACGACGATCGGTCATGTGGACTTTACTGATTATAATTATCTTGCAAAATTCGGAGAGAATCTGTATGATGTGGTGGAGGGAGGCACGATCGTTGCTTCCGACGCACAGGTATCACAGGGCTTGATCGAGTCCTCCAATGTGAATGTTGTATCGGAAATGGTGAATATGATCACGATTTCTAGAGCTTATCAGGCAGGACAGAAGGTCATCAATGCGGTGGACGAGACGTTAGAGAAGGCCGTGAATCAGGTAGGACAAGTATAATAGCGGGAGGTAACTGACTTATGATGAGAGCACTTTATACCGGAGCGAGCGGTATGATTGCACAGCAGACTAATGTAGATAATATTTCCAATAACCTGGCAAATGTAAATACGGTCGGATACAAGCAGGAGAAGGCAGAATTTAAATCGCTGCTGTATCAGACAATTCAGACGAGGACTACGACTGCCAACGGAGAGGAGAAGCCGATCCCTGCTCAGGTTGGTCTTGGAACACGAATTGCTTCCACTACCTCGATTTATAAGCAGGGCGCAATGCTTGCCAGCGAGAATGATACGGACTTTGCAATTGTGGGCGATGGATTTTTTGCGGTTCGCGGGGCAGACGGGGAGACTTATTATACAAGAGCAGGTAACTTCAACTGGGCAATGGGCGTAAACGGCGTGACCTTGACGAATCCGGACGGGTATCCTGTACTGGATAGGAACAATAACCCGATCGTATTGCCGGCGGGTGTTAGCTCAGGAAGCGTAAAGGTATCTGAAGACGGAACGTTTGGGTATATGAATGCGCAGGGTGTTTATGTGCCGCTGAATCAGACGATTGGCTTGTTCCAGTTTAATAATCCGGCAGGTCTTGACAAGATCGGAGATAATCTTCTGCAGGTAACGCCGGCATCTGGAAACCCGTTGAATGAGGCGACAAATGCGAACCTGATTCCAAGTAAGGTACGTCAGAATTTCCTGGAGGGATCTAACGTGCAGGTAGCAGATGAGATGGTAAATCTGATCATTGCGCAGCGTGCTTATCAGTTAAATTCAAAGGCGATCACGTTGTCAGATGAAATGCTGGAGCAGGCAAATAACCTGAGAAGATAAAAAGCGAGGTGGCATATGAGTATTGCAATAGGCGGGATTTCGTCATTCGTGGATACGACACAGACAACAGCCGCGATGAATCAGGCGGAAAAGCTTTCCAATTCTGCGAAGGGAATATCCTCTGAGACTACAGAGGAGGAGTTGCTTCAGGTCTGCAAGGATTTTACTTCTTATTTTGTGGAAGAAATCATGAAGGAAGTAAAGGAAAATATGACATTAGAGGATGAGGAAAAGGACTCCTCAATTCAGACACTGACAGATTTTCATATGGACAGTACGATACAGGTATTGGCAGATGAAGTGGTAGATCAGGTCGGTGAGAGCTTTACGCAGCAGCTTTATGAGCAGATGAAGCGAAATTATAATATTGAGTAAAATAGGGGCTGTCGCATGGAGGATAACTTTAATGCGGCAGCATTTTTTCTTTAGCAGGCAGCATTGGTTTGGTTTTGGAGAAAGGAAAATGCGCTGTGTGAACGTGCAGTATCGGATAGAAAAGTGCTGTACACAGGGTTGTGCTGTTTGGGGAGTGTGATGCTGTCGGGGGATAGGAATGTCTGGAGGTCATTGTTCATAAGAGGAGACAGATAGTGGAAAAGCTGACAGGATATGTGGAGCATATCATTTATAGAAATACAGATAACGGTTATACGGTGCTGAACTTGGTCAGTGACGAGGAAGAAATCACATGCGTTGGAATTTTTTCGACAATTTCAGAAGGTGAAAATATTGAGGCAAGCGGAGAATATACCGAGCATCCGACCTACGGCAAACAGTTTAAAGTAGAAAGCTTTGAGGAAAAAGCGCCGGAGGACGAGGCGGCGATCGAGCGGTATCTGGGCTCAGGAGCAATTCATGGGGTAGGAGCTGCGCTTGCGGCAAGGATCGTTCGACATTTTAAGGATGATACGTTTCGTATCATTGAGGAGGAGCCGGAACGTCTCGCGGAGATCAAGGGAATCAGTGAACGCAAGGCGATGGAGATTGCGGATCAGGTAAATCAAAAGCGTGATTTGCGTCAGGCGATGATATTTCTGCAGCAATACGGCATTACGATGAACCTTGCAGTCAAGGTATATCAGACCTATGGGCAGGAGATTTATGGAATTTTAAAAGAAAATCCATATCGGCTTGCAGATGATATTGCCGGTGTCGGCTTTCGGACTGCAGATGAGATTGCAGCACGAGTCGGAATCCGTATGGATTCTGATTTTCGGATTCGCAGCGGGGTTCTCTATGTGCTGCAGCAGGCTGCCGGAGAAGGGCACACATTTCTTCCGGTGGAGGAACTGACAAAGCGCGTCACACAACTGCTGGAGGTTTTACCGGAGCAGATTGAGAAGCAGTATATGGATCTGGCAATCGAGCGAAAAATCATAATGAAGCAGAGTGGGGGAGAACAGACGCAGATTTATGCGGCGTCCTTCTATTATATGGAAGCGAATACGGCAACAATGCTTCAGCAGCTAAATGTTAATTATGATGTGCCGGAAATTGAGATTGAGCAGCGCATCCGAGAGATCGAGAAGCAGACCGGAATGGAATTAGACGAGCATCAGGTGACGGCAGTAAAGGAAGCAGTGCGCAACGGACTTCTCGTGATTACAGGCGGACCGGGGACAGGTAAGACAACAACGATCAATACAATCATCAAATATTTTGAACTGGAAGGAATGGATATATTTCTGGCTGCCCCAACGGGGAGAGCGGCAAAGCGTATGAGTGAAACGACCGGCTTTGAGGCGCGGACCGTGCATCGTATGCTGGAACTGAATGGTGGTGTTGAGGGGAGCGCGGGCTTTGAGCGCAATGAGCAGAATCCTCTGGAGACGGATGTTATCATTGTGGATGAAATGTCGATGGTCGATATTACGTTGATGCACTCTCTGCTGAAGGCGATCCCGGTTGGCACAAGGCTGATTCTTGTGGGAGACGTCAATCAGCTTCCGAGCGTGGGACCCGGAAGTGTTCTACGGGATATTATCCGCTCGCATGCCTGTAATGTGGTGATGCTGACAAAGATTTTCCGTCAGGCGTCCACCAGTGATATTATTGTGAATGCGCATAAAATCAATCAAGGGGAAGAAGTATCCCTGGACAATCAGAGCATGGACTTCTTTTTCTTAAAGAGATATGATGCGGACGTCATTATCAACGTGGTGCTTCAGTTGATCAAGCAGAAGCTTCCCAAGTTTGTGGATGCGTCGCCTTATGATATTCAGGTACTTACGCCAATGCGTAAGGGGCTGCTGGGGGTGGAGCGTTTAAATAGTATTTTACAGCAGTATTTGAATCCTCCGATGAAAAATAAGCTGGAAAAGGAGCAGGGAAACATCATTTTTCGGGAAGGCGATAAGGTGATGCAGACCAAAAATAATTATCAGCTTTCGTGGGAGATACGCACGAAGCTTGGCCTATGCGTGGAGCAGGGCACGGGAGTGTTTAACGGAGATATGGGCGTGATTCGTGAAATCAATGATTTTGCAGAGACAATGACCGTTGAGTTTGAGGAAGGGAGGAAGGTCGAATATCCCTATAAGCTGCTGGAGGAATTGGAGCTTGCCTATGCGATCACCATACATAAATCGCAGGGGAGCGAATATCCGGCAGTCGTGATTCCGCTTTTGTCAGGTCCTTCTATGCTGATGAACCGGAATCTGCTTTATACCGCGGTAACACGCGCCCGAAAGTGTGTAACGCTTGTGGGAAATGATGCGGCGTTTGTTCAAATGATTCAGAATATCTCGCAGCAGAAGCGCTACAGCGGGCTTGCAGAACGGTTGAGAGAACAGTAAAGGCAAGTTATAAAAAGCTGCGGATAGAGGAAGGGGTCTGAAAAGAAAGCGCGAAAGGAGGAGGAAGAAATGAGGCGTGGGGATGGTTTTTGGAACAGGAGTGACAGAACTATGAGCGGCTGGCGCATGCTGCTGCCAATCGTCGTCGTTGCGATATTGCTTGTGATCGTCGTTGCGGTTTTTATAAAAATAAGTCGGGGGAAGGAGCCCGCCGAGGAAAAACCGGTGATTTCGACGGAGGTTGGCAATGCGGAGGTCGGAGGGCCGAATACGCAGGAAACGTCAAGCATTCCGGTTACCGATCATGAGCAGGATCCACAGAATGTGTTTGCGGGAGCTATGACGGCGGGAGAGAATGATGGCGAGGCTGTGCCGACAGTGCTTTCGGCGGAGGCTGTGCCGGAGCTTTCCGGCAGGAGTCTTGGGATTGATGTGTCGAAGTTTCAGGGAACGATAGACTGGAGACAAGCAGCGGACAGCGGTATTGAGTTTGCAATGGTGCGCGTCGGCTATCGGACGCTTGAAACGGGGGAAATCTGCGAGGATACGAATGCGAGATATAACCTGCAGGAGGCACAGGCGAACGGACTGAAAGTCGGGGCATATTTCTTTTCTACGGCGGTCACGGAGGAGGAGGCCTGGGCAGAAGCGGACTGGGTTGCCGATCTGATCGCGCAGTACCGGATCACCTATCCCGTAGCCTATAACTGTGAGGGCTTTACAAATCCCAAGAGCCGTCAATATGAATTGACGCAGAGTGAGCGGACGGATATTGCAGATGCATTTTTAAAACGTATTTATGAGCGCGGCTACACGCCGATGTTCTATGCGGCAAAAAATGAGATGGAGGGCGACGCGCAGTGGGACACTTCGCGGCTGCGGCAGTCCTATAAGCTTTGGATGGCATGGTATCCTGACGGGATTGCGCCGACGGATGAGGGAGCAGACAGTTATGCGGACGGATATGCCATGTGGCAGTATACAAACAAGGGCAGCGTGGCGGGAGTGCCGGAACCGGTGGATGTCAATGTGGCATATTTTACCTATGAGGGAACAGCCGACGCAAAGAGTGATCTTGCGCCGGAGAGTGCGGAAGCCGACGTGGAGGCGATGATGCGTTTCACGGAGGTGAATGAGGTGGTCACTGCGAAAGAAAAGACGAATCTGCGTGATATTCCAAGCCAGGGAGCAGACAGCACGGTGCAGGCGGCACTGGCAAACGGGGAGACGGCGACCCGCACAGGCGTCAGCGACAGCGGTTGGTCGCGCATTGTTTATAATGGGCAGACCTATTATGCAGTTTCTAATTATCTGACCACAGATTTGAATTACCGGATGCCGTATGATGCGCCGGCGGATCAGGGAGACGGTCTTAAGACGAAGTTTACGGCGGTGAATGACAGCGTGACGGCAAAGATAGAGGTCAATCTGCGGACGATGCCAAGCGTGACACATCCGGATTCTGCAGTCGCTGCCGTTCTTCATAACGGGGAGACTGTGACGCGAACTGGAATTAATGAGGAATACGGCTGGTCAAGGGTGGAGTATAACGGGCAGACACTATACTGTATCAGCAGCTATCTGACAGGCGCACAATAAAAATAAGGACTTGTTTTGACGGGGGTTTACCGGTAAAACAAGTCCTTATTTTTATCAAATTAGGTGCAGGCCGCGAAGTGACAAGCTTATTTATTGCTTTTAAATGAGCTTCATGCGCTTACGGGGTCTCTTTGCAGCAGGCGTCTCCTGTGGAGCATCGTCTGCAAGGAAGGAGGTGTCCGCAAGGAGCGCATCCATCGTTTGCTGCTGCAGCTCCTGCTGCTTGCGCTGGGCGATTTCAAGCTTGCGTCTGCGGAATCGCTCCGCCGTTTCCTGAATATATTTGTCAGCGACAAAATGCTTTAATGTCTCCTCGTCGATCGCGATACGGTTATCCATTGTTTTCATGATATCAATGATATGGAGCGATTTGCTGATAATAGGATCGCTCAGATCATAGATGACGTTGTTTGAGAACTTTAGGATCATCGGTCTTGTGAAGTCCGCCGCGTTTTCCTCAAGAACGAGCGCCTTTTCTCCGTCAGAGAGGTCTACACACGATCCGGTCGGCAGAATATGGATACATTCTGCCAGCGCATTGACTACCAACGGGTTGTAGGTGCTGTTGTGCTTATGAAGGAAAGTCATGGCTGCAACCTCGGAGACAGGAGGATTATTAATATTCATCGCAGTCAGGCGGTCGAACCGATCCGCAGCTTTTAAAATATCGTACAGAAGCTTTACATTATCCGCAGGCTCCTTGATCTTAAGCGTCTGGCTTCCCTGAAAAATCATTTGCTGGATAATCTCAAGCGAGATCTTGGGAAGCTCGCATTCCTCGTAGCGCGGACGTATTGTTTCATAGCCCCGTTCGAGGTTCATCTGAATAAAGTTTAAGTCGCTTTCGGTAAGATCATCACCCTTATCGAGAACAGACTGCGGCACATAAAGATACCCGAAATCATAAAGCAGAGCAGCGGTAATAAGCGCGCGCGCTTCCTCCTCCGGAAGCTGCATCTGATTCGAGATCATTGCGGTAAGGATCGCCACGCTGATGGAATGCTTATATACAAAATCTGCCGAACTGCGCAGCGTCTGCGTGAAATTCAGCTTGTGATCCAAAACACCGTAATGAGACTGAATATCATTGACCAGCTCAAGAAGCGTGGACGGAGCGAGATTGCGTTTAAGCCTGTCCATATTATCCTTTAACTTAAACATATAGATGGTCTGGAACTGTTCAAACTCCAAATCTTCTCTTGAGAGCGGCGGCAGCGGCTCTGCCGGTTCAAGAATAAAAATTCCGATAAGACCGAAATTTTCAATGCTGTTGATGCCCTGTAAGGTAAGCCTTGTATCTCTTTCATAAAGAAGAACGCCCATCCGGTTATAGATCGGCTTTGCCAGACGCATGCCCGGCTTTAGGTCAGCAGTTTTAACAAATTGCATAAACAATCCCCCCGTTCAATACCAATGTAAGATATAATGTCCACATTATACCATATTGAAAGGTTAAATACAATCTGTTAGAATAAGTATATCATTATCTTTTTGGGGAAAGGGAATACATATGAAGCATATTCTGTGGAAAAGAATTTTGAGCGCAGCACTGGTGCTTGGGATGCTTTCCGTCAACACATCCTATGCCAAAACGACGCAGCAGAATATTGAGGATGCTAAGAATCAGATCAACAGTCTGCAGCAGCAGAAGGAGGAAGCGCAGGAGGAAGTAGATGATATTTCCGATAAAAAGGGGGATATTGAGGCAAACCTAAACGGGTTAAACGGGGAGCTTCAGAACATCGCCTCCTCGATGAATAAACTGGAGGGTGAGATAGAGACGAAGGAGACTGAAATCGCACGGGCGCAGGACGAGCTTGCGGCTGCGGAGCTCCGCTCTAAGGAGCAGTACGAGGATATGAAGGTCAGAATCCGGTTTATCTATGAGAACAGTACAGCCTCCGCATGGCAGACGCTGCTTGAGGCTTCTTCGATGAAGGATTTTTTGAACCGGACGGAATACATTTCGCAGATTAATACCTATGACAGACAAAAGCTGGACGAATTTCAGCGTGTGCAGCAGGAGATCGCTGAGCAGAAGGCGGGGCTGGAAGCCGATATGGAAACGCTTGTCGCAATGCAGGATGAGATGAAGCAGAACCAAAAGCGTGTCAACAGCCTGATCAGCACGGCGCAGGCAAATCTTGCGCAGACAAATGAGGAGCTTGCGCAGGCGCAGGGAGACGTAAACGAGCTGGAGAAGAAGCTTGCCGATATGATCGCCTATGAGCAGAAGCTGGAGGAGCAGAAGGCGCGCGAGGATGCGGCGCGTTTAGAGGCGATCAAGCAGCAGGAGCAGGAGGATACGTCAGGCGTGGTCTATGTGCCGACAGACAGTGACGCATATCTTTTGGGAGCGATCATTCAGTGCGAGTCTGAGGGAGAGCCCTATGCCGGAAAGCTTGCTGTGGGGAGCGTCGTTTTAAATCGTGTAAAAAGCTCTTATTTTCCGAATACCATATCGGGCGTGATCTATCAGAGCGGGCAGTTTTCTCCGGTTGCAAGCGGACGTCTTGCTTATCGGCTGCAGGCGGGCGTAAATAATGAATGTCTTCAGGCGGCACAGGAGGTCTTAAACGGGAACATCACCTTAAACTGCCTGTACTTCCGCAGAAACAACGGGATCATTCAGGGGACGGTCATCGGCAATCATGTATTTTATTAAGAACAAAGGGCAATTTTGTGGAAAATACACAAGAATTGCCCTTTTTCTTTTTGATAGAGCCAGGTTTTCATGATAAATTTTTAACGAAAACGGGGAAAGAAAGCAGACAAAATCAAACTTTACAATTGTGAAAAAAGCAGAAAGTTATTGCATTTACAAAAGAAATATGGTAGCATGAGAAGGTAGCAGAAACCTAGAAAAACGCTGATAAAAAATGAACCATGGCTGAGGGAATAGGGGAAAACAGAAGGCTCAGACATGGTTGTGTGTTTTATTTTTTTACAAAAAGATTGTTAAAAAATTAACAACTATTTTTGGCGAATTTTATTTAGAGAAGAATACATATTCTCTGCAAAAGAACAGGGGTTTGTGCGAACAGGGAAAGGAGAATTCAAAATGGCAAAGAAAGTAGTTTTGGCAGGTGCATGCCGTACCGCTATTGGTAAAATGGGTGGAGCATTAAGCAATACTCCGGCAGCAGATTTAGGGGCAATTGTTATTAAAGAAGCATTACAGAGAGCAGGGGTAAAACCGGAGCAGGTAGATGAGGTTATGATGGGATGTGTCATTCAGGCGGCACAGGGACAGAACGTTGCCCGTCAGGCATCGATCAAGGCAGGACTTCCGATCGAGGTACCGGCTGTGACGCTTAATGTCGTGTGCGGTTCCGGTCTGAAATGCGTAAACGAGGCAGCCGCTATGATCATGGCAGGTCAGGCAGATATTGTTGTTGCCGGCGGTATGGAGAATATGTCTATGGCTCCGTATGCTATGACGAAGGCTCGTTTTGGGTATCGTATGAATAATGCGACGATCATCGACACAATGGTAAACGATGCATTAACAGACGCATTCAACCATTATCACATGATGATCACTGCAGAGAATGTATGTGATAAATATGGTATTACACGCGAGGAATTGGATGAGTTTGCAGCAAGCAGCCAGCAGAAATGCGAGAAGGCTCTGGCAGAGGGTAAATTTAAGGATGAGATCGTTCCGGTTCCGGTGAAGGTAAAGAAGCAGGTAGTTGATTTTGTAACAGATGAGGGTCCTCGTGCAGGTACGACAGCAGAGTCTCTTTCCGGCTTAAAGTGCTGTTCAGGAAAAGAGGGCGGACTTGTAACTGCAGGAAACGCATCCGGTATCAATGACGGTGCGGCTGCGATCGTTGTGATGAGCGAGGAGAAGGCAAAGGAGCTCGGTGTAACACCGATGGCTACATGGGTTGCCGGAGCTCTCGGCGGTGTAGAGCCTGAGATCATGGGCGTAGGACCTGTTGCTTCCACGAGGAAGGTATTTGAGAGAACAGGACTTACCATTGATGACATTGACCTTGTAGAGGCAAACGAGGCGTTTGCGGCGCAGTCTATCGCGGTAGCAAGAGATTTGAACTTCGATATGTCAAAGGTAAATGTCAACGGAGGCGCGATCGCTCTCGGACATCCGGTAGGCGCATCCGGCTGTCGTATTCTTGTGACATTGCTGCATGAGATGCAGAAAAGAGACGCTAAGAGAGGTCTTGCTACTTTATGTATCGGCGGCGGCATGGGCTGCTCGACGATCGTTGAGAGAGACTAAGGGCGTTGAAGTCTGCGGAAGACGTTCGGACGCTGCACGCATGGGCTGCGTCCGAACGTCGGAAGCTTTTGGATTAGTAGAAGTTCAAGGAATCGGAAAATAAACCTGACAGGAGGATATAATCATGAAGGTAGGAGTTATCGGTGCGGGAACTATGGGACAGGGCATCGCAAAGGCATTTGCACAGGTAGAGGGCTATGAGGTGGCTCTTTGCGATATTAAGCAGGAATGGGCAGACGCCGGCAAGGAGAAGATTGCCAAAGGCTATGCAAGACTTGTGGAAAAAGGAAAAATGACACAGGAGGCAGCAGATGCGATTGTTGCAAAGATCACAGCGGGATTAAAGGAAAATCTTTGCGCTGACTGTGATCTGATCGTTGAGGCTGCTTTTGAGGATATGGGCGTAAAGAAAACGACTTTCCAGGAGCTTGATAAGATTGCAAAGCCGGAGTGCATTTTTGCATCGAATACATCAAGCCTTTCCATCACGGAAATCGGAAACGGCTTAACACGTCCGATGGTTGGTATGCATTTCTTTAATCCGGCAGACCGCATGAAGCTGATCGAGGTTATCGCGGGTGTCAACACGCCGGAGGAGACGGTTGAAGCGATCAAGAAGATCTCCGTAGAAATCGGCAAGACGCCGGTACAGGTTAATGAGGCGGCTGGCTTTGTGGTAAACCGTATCTTAATTCCGATGATCAACGAAGCTGCATTTATTAAGATGGAAGGCGTTTCTGACATCGCCGGCATTGACGCGGCAATGAAGCTTGGAGCGAACCATCCGATGGGACCGCTTGAGCTTGGAGATTTTATCGGTCTTGACATCTGTCTTGCAATTATGGACGTTCTTTATAAGGAAACAGGAGACAGCAAATACCGTGCATGTCCGCTGATCCGCAAGATGGTTCGCGGCGGCAATCTTGGCGCTAAGAGCGGAAAAGGATTTTATGTATACAACGCTGACCGTACAAAGACTCCGGTTGATGCGCAGTAATATTAAAATTGATGGAGGAATTTAAATCATGGATTTCACTTTAGACAAGAAACATGAAATGGCGCGTTCTCTGTTCAGAGAGTTTGCCGAGAACGAAGTAAAGCCGCTGGCGCAGGAAGTGGACGAGACAGAAAAGTTTCCTGCCGAGACCGTTAAGAAAATGCAGAAGCTTGGATTTTTGGGGATTCCGGTACCAAAGGAGTACGGCGGTCAGGGATGCGATCCGCTTACATATGTGATGTGTGTTGAGGAGCTGTCCAAGGTATGCGGTACGACAGGCGTTATCGTATCGGCGCATACTTCGCTGTGCATTGACCCGATTTTAACTTATGGTACGGAGGAGCAGAAGCAGAAATATGTCAGACCGCTGGCATCCGGCGAGAAGCTTGGCGCGTTCGCCCTCACAGAGCCGGGAGCAGGTACAGATGCGCAGGGAACGCAGACCAAGGCAGTGCTTGACGGCGATGAATGGGTATTAAACGGATCCAAGTGCTTTATCACAAACGGAAAAGAGGCAGATGTTTATATCGTAATCGCTGTTACGAGCGTAGAGGAAGATAAGAGAGGAAGAAAGAAAAAGAGATTTTCTACCTTTATCGTTGAGAAGGGAACACCGGGCTTTTCCTTTGGAACAAAGGAGAAGAAGATGGGTATCCGCGGTTCCTCTACCTACGAGCTGATTTTTGAGGACTGCAGAATCCCGAAGGAGAATCTGTTAGGCGCGCAGGGAAAAGGTTTCCCAATCGCAATGCACACATTAGACGGCGGACGTATCGGTATCGCTGCACAGGCTCTTGGTATTGCTGAGGGAGCATTAGAGAGAGTAATTGCTTATACAAAAGAGAGAAAGCAGTTCGGACGCTCGATCGCTGCACAGCAGAATACGCAGTTTAAGCTGGCAGATATGGCAACAAGAGTTGAGGCGGCACAGTTGCTTGTCTATAAGGCAGCAATGGCAAAGGGAAATCAGAAGGTATACTCGGTTGAGGCGGCAAAGGCAAAGCTTTTTGCAGCGGAGACTGCAATGGCAGTGACAACCGAGGTGGTACAGTTGTTCGGCGGCTACGGATACATCAGAGAGTACGATGTAGAGCGTATGATGCGTGATGCGAAGATTACCGAGATTTATGAGGGAACGAGCGAGGTTCAGAGAATGGTAATCGCAGGCTCATTACTGAAGTAGTCAAAAAATAAGAATAAGGAGTGATAATACCGTGAAGATAGTTGTATGTATAAAGCAGGTACCGGACACAAAGGGCGGCGTGAAATTTAACCCGGATGGCACCTTAGACAGAGCTGCGATGCTTAGTATCATGAATCCGGATGATAAGGCAGGACTTGAGGCTGCGCTCCGGTTAAAGGAACAGTATGGGGCAGAGGTGACTGCCGTGACAATGGGACTTCCGAAGGCTGACGAGGTGCTGCGTGAAGCACTGGCGATGGGTGCAGACAAGGGAATCCTGATCACAGACCGTGTACTGGGCGGTGCGGATACATGGGCAACCTCCATAACGATTGCAGGAGCTATCCGTAATTTGGAGTATGATCTGATTATTACAGGACGTCAGGCAATCGACGGTGATACTGCACAGGTTGGACCTCAGATTGCAGAGCATTTGGGCTTACCGGTGATTTCCTATGCACAGGATATTAAGGTGGAAGGCGATTCTGTGATCGTACAGCGTCAGTATGAGGACAGATACCATGAGTTAAAGGCAAAGATGCCGTGTCTTGTCACTGCACTTTCTGAGTTAAACCAGCCGCGTTACATGACGCCGGGCGGAATTTTCGATGCCTATGACAAGGAAATAACGGTATGGGGCAGAGCAGACTTAAAGGATGTAGACGATTCTGATCTTGGTTTAAAGGGTTCTCCGACAAAGATTGCAAAGGCTTCGGATAAGGTTCGCAAGGGCGCCGGTGAGAAGGTGGTACTTGACACGGACGAGGCAGTTGCTTACTTAATGGGTAAATTCAAAGAGAAACACGTAATCTAATTATATAAGGAAAAGTGGTGAATAAAATGGCTTTAGAAGAATTTAAGGGAGTATTTGTCTTTGCACAGCAGGTTGACAATGTATTAGACGGAGTTGCATTTGAATTACTCGGAAAAGGAAAAGAGCTGGCAAAGGACTTAAACACAGAGGTAACGGCAGTATTAATTGGCTCAGGCGTGAAGAATCTTGCAGATGAGCTTGCAGTGTACGGCGCCGAGAAGGTTATCGTTGTAGACGATCCTGAGTTAAAGGAGTACAGAACAGAGCCATATGCACATGCACTGGCATCCGTCATCAATGAGTATAAGCCGGAGATCGTTCTTGTTGGAGCAACGGCAATCGGACGTGATCTTGGTCCGACTGTATCTGCGCGTGTTAAGTCAGGATTAACGGCAGACTGTACCGTTCTTGAAATCGGCGATTATCCATTGAATGTGGCACCGGGACAGGAGCAGTTACATAACCAGCTTCTTATGACACGTCCGGCATTCGGCGGAAACACAATCGCTACGATCGCATGTCCATATAACCGTCCGCAGATGGCGACAGTACGTCCGGGCGTTATGCAGAAGATCGCACCGATTGAGGGAGCAAAGGCAAATGTGGTAGATTTCAAGGCAGAGTTCAAGCCGAATGACCGCTATGTTGAGATTTTAAACATTGTCAAGGCAGTGAAGAATACAGCGAACATTATGGACGCTAAGATTTTAGTATCGGGCGGACGCGGTGTAGGTTCAAAAGAGAACTTCAAGATGTTAGAGGAGCTGGCAGAGGTACTTGGCGGTACGGTTAGCTGTTCCCGTGCAGTTGTGGAGAACGGCTGGCAGCCGGTGGACCTTCAGGTAGGTCAGACCGGTAAGACAGTACGTCCGCAGATTTATTTTGCAATCGGTATTTCCGGCGCAATCCAGCATGTTGCAGGTATGGAGGAGTCTGATCTTATCGTTGCGATTAATAAAGATGAGGATGCTCCGATCTTTGATGTTGCAGATTATGGCCTTGTCGGAGACTTAAGGAAAATCGTTCCGGCATTGACTGCTGCATTACGCACAGAGCTTGGCAAATAAAAAATGAAGGACCTGAGACGGGCGAGGACTGTCTTGGGGTTGATAAAAACAATGGAGGGCTTTGAGCCGTGGGACGGCAGAAGACCCGCCATTGGAAAATATGAATAAGAAAAGAGGAAAAGACTATGAAACAGTCAAAGCTTTCTACGAAGTATCTTGTGGAACTGGCACTGCTTGTTGCGGTTATCCTGCTCATGGCTTTTACCCCGATTGGTTATATCAAGACATTGGGACTTGAGATTACCTTAATCGTGATACCGGTTGCGGTGGGCGCTGTGACGCTTGGTCCGACAGGCGGCGCAATTTTGGGCGGCGTATTTGGAGTTACGAGCTTTATCCAGTGCTTTGGAATGAGTGCGTTTGGAACGATATTGCTTGGGGTTAATCCGTTTTTCACATTTTTGGTATGTGTGCCGACCCGTATTTTAGAGGGGTGGCTGACAGGCTTGATTTATCAGGGACTGCGTAAGTCGTCTCTGAAATCAGAGGTTTCTGTTACGTTGGCAAATCTTTGCTGTCCGCTGTTGAACACAGTGTTGTTTATGGGAACGCTGGTGGTGCTTTTTGCGGGAACGCTGCGGGAGCAGTTTGGTATGACGAAGGTAATACCGTTTATTGTGACGTTTGTTGGAATCAATGGAGTGGTGGAGGCGATCGTGTGCTTTCTTGTGGGAACAGGTGTCTCTATTTCCTTGAAAAAGGCGTTGCATCATACTTAATTAAACAAATAGGAGGCGCTGCAAAATAGATAAGAAATTATCTATGGAGCAGCGCCTCCTGTCTGTTTAAATACATATGGGATCAGAGAAGGACGGATTGTAAAATTAAAGGAGCGTGAATATTATCTGCAGCAAATGAACGGATTGCTTTGCCTGAACAGAAGAAAAAATTGACAGCTTATGATAAGTCTTTCGCGGGATGTGAGGAGAATATTCTTTTATATTACGCAAAAATAATCGAATGGGAGAATAACGAGAAAATCAGAAATGAAACAGCATTTTCTTAGGTTTTCGGACAAACGAGCTGGTCAATTTTGGAGTGCTTTGTTTTTTCTGCAAACCATCTTAATACTACACTTGGAAAAAGTGATCAGATGGTGTATAATAACGGCACATGCATCTGCATGTTTGCAACATAGATTTATGGGAGAGGAGGGCATATTATGCCAGAGAATAGTAGCTGCAGCAGTGCATCAAGCTGCAGCAGAGAGAGCTGTGAGGGATGTCCCAGCAGCCAGAAGGGAAACGGAATTGGAAAGGAGCCGATGAATGCGTCTTCTAATGTAAAGAAAGTCATTGGTGTTGTCAGCGGAAAAGGAGGCGTTGGTAAGTCTTTTGTGACGGCGTCCTTAGCTTGTGCCATGAGCAAAGCCGGATATAAGGTGGGTATCATGGATGCAGATATTACGGGACCATCGGTCCCGAAGATGTTTGGCGTGCATGGGCAGACCTACGGTACAGAGGACGGTATGATACCGTTAGAGACTGCAGGAGGCATAAAGCTGATGTCTGTCAATCTTCTTTTGGAGGATGAGGAAGCTCCGGTCATCTGGAGAGGACCGGTAATTGCCGGAGTAGTTAAGCAGTTCTGGAATGAGACGGTATGGGGGGAGCTTGATTATCTCTTTGTGGATATGCCGCCGGGAACGGGGGATGTCCCGCTGACGGTGTTCCAGTCACTACCGGTGGACGGCATCGTTGTTGTGACCTCACCGCAGGAGCTGGTGCAGATGATCGTCAAAAAGGCGTACAACATGGCACAGATGATGCATATTCCGGTGCTGGGGCTGATCGAGAATTTCAGCTATCTGAAATGTCCGGACTGCGGCAGAGAGATTCAGCTTTTTGGCGAAAGTCATATTGAGGATGTGTCAAAGGAGCTTGACGTGCCCGTATTTGGAAAGCTTCCGCTTGACCCTGCCTATGCGAAAAAGGCGGATGCGGGCGAGTTCGAGGAGCTTGAGAACACGCATCTTGAGACGGCGGTGGAAAAGCTAAAGAAGCTGAACGCATAAAACAAACCACTTACATGTAAAAATCAACCTCTTGGTGTAAAGTTATTTACAGCGGGAGGTTGTTTTTTTATACTAAAAGAAGGTCAGAGACGGAGGGGATGAGGAGCAGGGAATGAAAATAAGAATCGAGATAGAGGAGGGAATTGCAGAGGAGGAGGTTGTGATCCGATGCAGGGGGCTCACAGAGGAGGTGACGGCAATTCAGAGAGCAGTCAGTGATATGACAAATCTGACGGAGAGGTTTCCGTTTTATCAGGGAAATACGGAGTATTATCTGCCGCTTGAGGAAGTTTTGTTTTTTGAGACGGATGAGAAGGGGGTCTGCGCACATACAGGGAACGAATTGTATCGTACAAAATATAAACTTTATGAGCTTGAGGAGCTATTGCCGGGGAGCTTTATGAGAGTATCAAAATCCACTATATTGAATACAAAGCATATTTATTCCATCAGTCGAAATCTTACTGCTTCCAGTGTGGTTGGATTTGATGGAACCCATAAGCAGGTATTTGTATCGCGATATTATTACAAACCGTTAATCAGCAAATTAGAAGAAAAGAGGTTTTATTATGAAAAGCAGTAAAATATTTTGGGGCATCTTTTTTATTCTTGCAGCAATTTATGTTGTGATCAGTAAATTTGGAATCCTGCCGGACGTCGGAGTGTTCAGCATTATCCTGACAGTTTTTTTGATATGGATGCTGTTGGAAGGAATCCGTAATGTAAATTTTTACGGTATTTTATTTTCGATTGCGGGATTTTGCATCGTGTATGACGATCAGCTTGGGATCACGGAGCTGACCCCGTGGACGGTGCTGGGTGCGGCGCTTTTGGGAAGTATCGGTCTGTCCATGATCTTTGGTGGATTCAGAAGAAAAAAAAGCATCCAGAAGTTTCGGAGTGAAGGCTATGCCGGGTGCGGCAGTGAACAGTGTACCGGGGAGCAGCTCTGCTGTGAAAATAACTTTGGCTCGGCGATCCGCTACATCAATTCCGACAATTTCAAAAGTGCGAAAATAGAAAATAATTTCGGCTCGCTGACCGTCTATTTTGACAATGCAGTGGTGCAGGGGGGAACAGCGATGGTACATGTTGAGAGTAATTTTGGCGAGGTGCACTTGTATCTTCCAAAAGAATGGAGGGTTCAGAATCATTTGGAGCGCTCGTTTGGAACGATCCGTGAGGATGGCAGCAGCATCGGCAGCAGTGCCACGGTTCTTTTTGTGAACGGCTCTGCAAATTTTGGAGTGATCACCATTCACTATGTGTGAGGAGAAACAGTATAGAGAAAATGGAGATGAAAAGGGAGGAAGTTGACACGAATGCGACGGTGATTGCAGCGGAAGGAAGCGAAGGAGATAACTGTGATAGTGTGGGCGGCAGCTTTGGAAATGTGGAGCTTCAGATGAGATAAGAAAAAGACCCATCGGGGTCTTTTTCTTATCTCATTATGCTGTAAAATCAGACTTCGTCATCCCCGTAGTGGGTATCCTCATGAAGATTCGGCTTCATATCGAGTCCACGGTTGGCGTCGATATTTAAGTCCTTGCCGAAATGGTAGTCATTTCCCGGCAGAATGGCGTTTAAGAGGATGCCGACAATGGCTGCGATTGCAAGTGAAGTCAAAGTGACCGGCGTGCCTGCAACCGTGAAAGTCAGTCCGTCTGAAAAGCCCAGACCACAGACAAAGATGACCCCGGCAATGATCAGGTTTCTGGATTTGGTGAAATCCACATGGTTCTCCACGACATTGCGGACGCCGATCGCGGAGATCATACCATAGAGCATGAAACTGACACCGCCGATAATGGCGGAAGGCATCGAGCCGATCACCGCAGACATTTTCGGAATAAAGCTTAGAAAAATGGCGTAGCAGGCTGCGATGCGGATGACTCTTGGGTCATGAACCCTGCTCAGCTCCAGCACGCCCGTATTCTCTCCATAGGTTGTGTTGGCAGGACCGCCAACAAGCGCGGAGAGCGAGGTGGCGAGCCCATCACCGATCAGTGTGCGGTGAAGTCCCGGATTTTCGATAAAGTTTTTGCCGACTGTTGCAGAGATCGCGGACATATCGCCGATATGCTCCATCATCGTCGCAAGTGCGATCGGAGCCATAACAAGAATCGCGGAAATATCGAATTTGCACAGAGAAAACTCCGGGACACCCACCCATGCGGAGCTGCTGATCGATGTAAAATCAAGGATTGCAGAGCCGTCCGCATTCGTCATGCCAAGCGCGTGAAGGATGAGCGCGGCGCAGTAGGAAATAATGACACCCATGAGAATCGGGATGATTTTAAACATTCCCTTGCCCCAGATATTGAAAACGATAATGGTTGCGAGTGCGATCAGCGCGAGCAGCCAGTTGGTGGAAGCGTTGCTGATGGCAGAGCCTGCAAGGCTTAAGCCGATACAGATGATGATTGGCCCGGTCACGACCGGAGGCAGGAAACGCATGACCTTTTTTACGCCGACGAATTTGATGATCAGCGCAAGGATCAGATATAAAAGTCCGGCAACCACAATGCCGCCGCAGGCATAGGAAAGCTTGTCCGCGTTGGACATATCGGCAAACGCACCCTCGTCCATATTGGCAATCGTGGCAAAGCCGCCGAGAAAGGCGAAGGATGAACCGAGGAACGCCGGAATTTGAAATTTGGAGCAAAGGTGGAAAAAGAGTGTTCCAAGTCCCGCGCAGATCAGAGTAACCTGCACATGAAGCACATCTTCCCCGAAATAGCTGTTGACAAGAATCGGCACAAGGATCGTAGCACCGAACATGGCGAACATATGCTGTAAGCCTAAAATTAACATTTTGGGAACCCCGAGTTTGCGGGCGTCACGGATGATTCCGTTAGTTTCATTCATAAAAGTCCTCCATTCCGAAGCGATTTTTGATACGAAACGCTTCCTGTAAAAAAATTTCCGGTACATTATAGCACAGAAAACACCGTTGTGCGCGTTTTTTTCTGAGGCTTTACAAGAAGCTGTAAAACAGAGTATACTTTTGGAAGAAAACAGGGAGAAAAATCATGTGGAAAAAAGACGAAAAAAGTGAAACAGGGCTTTATATTATGGGATGGTGCATACTTGCAGCGTTGGTGCTGCTTGTGATATTTCTGCGCGTGACGGGGATGAGATTGTCACAGTTGTTAGGACCGTGCATGATCCATACGTTTACGGGCTATTATTGTCCGGGCTGCGGCGGGACAAGAGCGGTTCATGCGCTTTTTTCCGGCAATCTGCTCCGCTCCTTCCTCTATCACCCGGCGGTTTTGTACATAGCGGTATTTGGTACTTGGTTTATGGTGAGCCAGACCGTGCAGCGGCTTTCACGCGGGAAAATCAGGATCGCCATGCATTTCCGAACGGGTTATCTGTGGGTTGCGCTTGGCTTGATTGTTGTAAATTTTCTGATTAAAAATCTGGCGCTGCTTATTTTTCATGTCGATTTAATGGCGTGAGAAATGCTTGAGATTATGGATAAGCTTGGATATAATGAGAGCATTGGCTTGTGCAGGCTGTCCTGCCGAAAAGAAGAAAAGAGGAACAAAGATGGATATTATTGCAAAGATTTCAGAGGAGCTTGGGATTAAAAAGCAGCAGACAGAAGCTGCCGTAAAGCTGATTGATGAGGGTAATACCATTCCCTTTATTGCCCGCTATCGAAAAGAAGTGACGGGTGCGCTTGGGGATGAGACGCTGCGGAATCTGTTTGAACGGCTGGGCTATCTGCGGAATTTAGAGGAGCGTAAGGAAACGGTGCTTGCAAGCATCCGGGAGCAGGGGGCGCTCACAGAGGAGCTTGCGGCACAGCTTGCGGCTGCGGAAACGATGGTCGTGGTGGAGGATTTATACCGCCCGTATAAGCCCAAGCGCAGAACGCGAGCGACGATCGCGAAGGAAAAGGGCCTAGAGCCGCTTGCCGATATAATTTCGCTGCAGGTGATAAAAATGCCGCTTGCCGAGGAGGCGGAAAAATTTATTGATGCGGATAAGGGTGTTATGACGGCGGACGACGCGATTGCGGGAGCAAAGGATATTCTTGCAGAGCGTATTTCGGATGAAGCAGACTACCGCAGCAGGATTCGTGAGATGACGATGAAAAAAGGACGGATGGTTTCTGCGGCGAAGGATGAGAAGGCGGAATCCGTGTACGAGATGTATTATGCGTTTGACGAGCCTGTGGCAAAGCTGGCAGGTCACCGGATTCTTGCATTGAACCGAGGGGAGAATGAGAAATTTTTAACCGTCAGAGTAGAAGCGCCGGAGGATGAGGTTCTCCGCTATTTGGAAAGACAGGTCATCGTGCGGGACAATCCGCAGACGGCAGGCGTTTTAAAAGAAGTTGTGTCAGATGCCTATGACAGATTGATCGCTCCCGCGATTGAACGGGAGATTCACAGTGAGCTGACAGAGCGCGCGGAGGACGGCGCTGTCAAGGTCTTTGGCAAGAATTTAGAGCAGCTTCTGATGCAGCCGCCGATTGCCGGACAGGTGGTGCTGGGCTGGGACCCTGCATTCCGTACGGGGTGTAAGCTTGCAGTTGTCGATCCAACCGGAAAGGTGCTCGATACGACGGTGATCTATCCGACCGCTCCGCAGAATAAGGTGGAGGAGGCAAAGGCAGTCTTAAAAAAACTGATCTTAAAATATCATATTACGCTGATCTCGCTTGGGAACGGAACGGCGTCAAGAGAATCCGAGCAGATTATCGTAGAGCTTTTGAAAGAATTGCCGGTAAAGGTGCAGTATATCATTGTCAATGAAGCGGGCGCTTCGGTATATTCTGCGAGCAAGCTTGCGACAGAGGAATTTCCGAATTTTGACGTTGGGCAGCGCAGCGCGGCCTCTATGGCAAGGCGTCTGCAGGACCCGCTGGCGGAGCTTGTAAAGATTGATCCAAAATCGATCGGCGTGGGGCAGTACCAGCATGATATGAATCAGAAGAAATTAAGTGAGGCGCTGGGCGGCGTAGTGGAGGATTGTGTGAACAAGGTCGGCGTAGACTTAAATACGGCGTCTGCATCACTTTTGGAATATATTTCCGGCGTTAGCAAGGCGGTTGCGAAAAATATCGTGGCATACCGTGAGGCAAACGGGCGTTTCGTATCGCGGAATCAGTTGCTGAAGGTGGCTAAGCTGGGACCAAAAGCTTATGAGCAGTGTGCCGGATTTTTGCGGATCACAGGCGGTGAGAATCCTCTGGATGCCACCGGGGTACATCCGGAAAGCTACGCGGCGACCGGACAACTGCTGGAGCGTCTGGGCTACTCTCTTGCGGATATTAGGGAGCGACGCGCGCAGGATATTGCAAAAAAGGTTTCTGATTATAAGAAGCTTGCCAGAGAGCTTGGCGTGGGAGAAATGACATTGCGGGATATTGTAAAGGAGCTGGAAAAACCGGCGCGCGACCCGCGTGACGATATGCCAAAGCCGATTTTAAGAAGCGATGTTCTTGAGATGAAGGACCTGACGCCCGGCATGACCTTAAAAGGAACGGTACGCAATGTCATCGATTTCGGCGCGTTTGTCGATATAGGCGTTCATCAGGACGGTCTCGTACATATTTCCCAGATGTGCGACAAGTTTATCAAACATCCGCTTGAGGTAGTCAGCGTCGGTGATATTGTTGAGGTAAAGGTCATGAGCGTTGATTTAAAAAAGCAGCGCATTCAGCTTACAATGAAGCTTTAAAAATTCGTAGTTTTTTGTTGACAGACAAAGAAAAAGCGCATAAAATGAAAATATAAAAAATAAGGAATTCTTCGGGGCAGGGTGATATGAGTGATTCATAGATTCCCGACCGACGGTGATTCCGGTCGTTAGGACCGGAAAGTCCGTGAGCTGCCTAAGCGGCGGTTGATCCGGTGTGAATCCGGAACCGACAGTATAGTCTGGATGAGAGAAGAAGGCGTATAAGATGCATTGGCGTGACTGCTGATGCGTACCATTGCGTTTCATGCCCCCGGAGATTGCTCCGGGGGTTTTTCTGTGACAGAGGTATTCTGCCGAATGATCTCTTTTGGGATGCGCAGGAACATCTTTATGCAAGCATAGCTCAAATACAAGGATTCCGTAAAGAGAAAAGGAGAAAAAGTATATGGACACAAACAACACGATGAGCAGCCGTCCGGCTGCGGCAGGCAAGGCAGGAGAAATCAGAAGCGTGCGTTATCTCGCGGTAACGGCAATGCTTTCTGCGGTATCATTTATTCTGATGTTTCTGGATTTTCCGATTCCGTTTCTGATTCCGAGCTTTATCCAGATGGATGTCTCGGAGCTGCCGGCATTGGTAGGGGCATTTGCATTTGGACCGGTGTGCGGTGTACTCGTCTGTCTGGTAAAAAATTTGCTGCATCTGTTTATCACAACGACTGGCGGCGTCGGCGAGCTGTCGAATTTTTTTCTGGGTGCATCCTTTGTGCTGGTAGCGGGCTTATTTTATAAGCGTCAAAAGACGCGGAAAAATGCCCTGCTTGGTTCTATGGCGGGTGCTGCGGTCATGGCGGTGTGCAGCGTAGTGATCAACTATTTCCTTACCTATCCGGTGTATTATCACTTCATGTCGGAGGAAATGGTGCTTGCGATGTATCAGGCGATCGTGCCGTCAGTCAAAAATATTTTGCAGTGCCTGATTCTTTTCAACATGCCGTTTACGTTTGTAAAGGGGCTGTTTTCGGTAGGGATCACAATGTTTATCTATAAACACATTTCGCCGATCTTAAAAGGAGTGGGGCGGTAGAAAGTACGGAAAAGATGCTATTGCGATAGCGTCTTTTCTTTTTGTGCAAAAAATGCTATACTCTAAAAATACGATAGGAGGATTGATGCATGGCAGTGGAATTTGATATAAAGCTGACGGTGAAGGATATGTACCGTTTTAAGATGTACCAGATTTATGCGGGAGTGCAGGGCTGGATTTCTGTGCTGGCGGCGGCGTTTTTGTTCTGGCAGGCGGCAGACAGCTATGGGGAGGTGACGAGTGGGCGCACGGCTCTTTATGTGCTGTTTGGGATCTTGTTTCTTTTTTATTTTCCGCTGACGCTCTATGTCCGTGCGAAGCAGAGCATCACGGCTTCCAAGGTGCTTCAGGGAACGCTGCACTTTGCGGTCGGTGAGACGGGATTTACTGTTTCGCAGGGCGAGGAGACGGCAGAGCTAAAGTGGGGGCAGATTTACCGCATGGTTGCGACGCGGCATAATGTGCTGGTATACAGCAGCCGCATTCATGCTTATGTGCTACCAAAAGAGCAGCTTGGCGAGTGCTATTCGTCGTTGGCTGCGCTTGCAGATCAGAAGCTGGAAAAGCACCGTGTGAAGATGCGGTAAGGTGCCGGAAATGGAGTGGAGGAGCAATGAAGGAGACGGTTTATGAGACATATGCCGCAGAGGAGACGCATGCACTTGGAAAGCAGATCGGCGAACAGGCGCTGGCGGGAGAAGTGTATACCCTGATGGGAGATCTCGGTGTCGGCAAGACAGTATTTACACAGGGAATTGCGGAAGGGCTTGGGATAACAGAGGCGGTATGCAGTCCGACCTTTACAATCGTGCAGGTCTATGAGGAGGGACGGCTGCCGTTTTATCATTTTGATGTATATCGGATTGGCGATATTGCGGAGATGGAGGAGATTGGATATGAGGACTATTTTTACGGAGATGGTCTTTGTATGATTGAATGGGCAAATCTGATCGAGGAGATACTGCCGGCGCAACGCCGTGAGGTGACGATTGAGAAGGATTTGGAAAATGGCTTTGACTATCGCAGGATTACGATAAGAGAATACTAGGAGGCGGCGATGAAATTATTAGGACTGGACAGTTCGGGACTGGTGGCAAGTGTTGCCGTTGTTGCGGATGACGACCTGCTGGGAGAATACACCGTAAATTACAAAAAAACACATTCGCAGACACTTTTGCCGATGCTGCATGAGGTGGCGCAGATGATAGAATTAGACCTTGAGACGATTGACGCGATCGCAGTTGCGGGCGGTCCGGGTTCGTTTACGGGACTGCGTATTGGCTCCGCGACGGCAAAGGGGCTGGGACTTGCTTTGAATAAACCGATCGTCAGCGTGCCGACCGTTGAGGCGCTTGCATATAATCTTGTCGGACACCGGGATGTAGTGTGTCCCTTGATGGATGCAAGGAGAAATCAGACCTATACGGGGGTTTATCGTTTTGCGGGCAACGCGCTTACCGTTTTGCGGGAGCAGTGCGCCATCGGAATAGAGGAAATTGTCAGCGAACTGAACCAAAGAGGGGAAGCCGTGGTGTTTTTAGGAGACGGCGTACCGGTATTTCGCGAATATTTAAAGGAGAAGCTTTGCGTGCCGTACTCCTTTGCGCCGGCACATTTGAACAAGCAGCGGGCAGGAGCGGTCGCGGCGCTTGGACTTTGCTACTTAAAGGAAGGGCGTATCGAGACGGCGCAGGAACATAAGCCGGAATATTTAAGGCTGTCGCAGGCAGAGCGCGAGCGCAGCGAACGACAGCAAAAAGAGGTGTAGCGGCATGAGCAGGATCAGAATCAGAAGAATGCAGCAGCAGGATGTCGTGCAGGCAGGGGCGTTAGAGGCGCAGATTTTTTCACTGCCGTGGAGTGAACAGGCATTTTCAGACGCGCTTAAGCTTACCCATACAGTATTTCTCGTAGCGGAGGAGGGAGGACGTGTGGCGGGTTATATTGGAATGTACCTTTCTTTGGAGGAGGGGGAGATTACCAATGTTGCCGTTGCTCCGGAATTTCGCCGGAGGGGAATTGCGGATGCGCTGCTTACGGAAATAAAGCGGGAAGCGGCAGAATGCGGTGTGACCTCGCTCGTGCTGGAGGTGCGTGTATCCAATCAAAATGCCATTCGTCTGTATGAGAAGCATGGATTTGTTTCGTGCGGCGTGCGAAAGGGATTTTACGAGCAGCCGAAGGAGGATGCTTTCCTAATGATTCTGGGCCAGTAATTACCACTATATATAAGTAGAAGTTCTTTATATAATGAGTAGGAAGCAGCAGCGAAACGGAGGAATTTCTATGAGCAGAAACAATGATATGATTTATTGCAACCGGTGCGGGAGAATTATTTGCAGGATGGAGCAGCAAGAGCGGACGTCCTTTCTTACCGTGCGCAAGAATTGGGGATACTTTTCGGATAATAAGGATGGAAAGCGCTACAGTGTGGATATTTGTGAGCCATGCTGTGACAGACTGGCGGAGGAATTTGTCATTGCGCCGGAGATAGAGGAAAATATAGAATTAATATAAAGGAGTCGATTCATGTTAGATGTATGTCTTTTGGGAACAGGGGGGATGATGCCTCTCCCGCGCCGGTTTCTGACAGCAGCAATGATGCGCTACAATGGAAGCAGTCTTTTGATTGACTGCGGGGAGGGAACGCAGGTGGCGGTCAAGGAAAAGGGATGGAGCTTTAAACCGATCGATTTGATCTGTTTTACGCATTATCATGCGGATCATATCAGCGGTCTGCCCGGTCTGCTTCTTACAATGGGAAATGCGGAGCGGACAGAGCCGTTGCTTCTCGTCGGTCCGAAGGGATTGGAGCGGGTAGTGGGGGCGCTGCGGGTCATTGCGCCTGAGCTGCCGTTTGAGCTTCGTTTTCGGGAACTGACAGAGCCTGAGGCGTATTTGGAATATAACGGTTATCATATCCATGCCTTTCGCGTCAACCACAATGTAATGTGCTACGGCTATACAGTAGAGATCAAACGTGCCGGAAGATTTGAGGTAGAGAGGGCGCGGGAAAATGAGATTCCGCAGAAGTTCTGGAGCCGTCTGCAAAAGGGAGAGACGATCAAGGACGAGAGCGGAAAGGTCTACACGCCGGATCAGGTGCTCGGTCAGCCGAGAAAAGGAATCAAGGTAACTTACTGCACTGATACAAGACCGACAGCAGCTTTGGAGGAGGCTGCGCGGGCATCTGACCTCTTGATCTGCGAGGGAATGTATGCAGAACCGGAAAAGCTGGCAAAGGCAAAGCAGTACAAGCATATGACATTTTATGAGGCGGCGGAGATTGCTGCACGGGCGGGGGTAAGGGAATTGTGGCTGACACATTTCTCACCTTCTCTGGTGCGGGCGGAGGAATATCTGCCTAAGGTGCGTGAAATATTTGCACCTGCGCAGCTTGGCAAGGACGGAAAAACCATGGAGCTGTTATTTGCAGAGGAGTAGGAAAAAGGAGGGACAAAGGATGAAAAAGGCGGGGAGAATCATAGCTGTGGCGGCGGCAGTCGGATTGGTCATAGGAGGATACTATTATTTTTCTGTTGTGAGAAATCCGGCGGCGGAGACTGGCGAGGAGCTTACGGAGGTTCAAAGGGTGATCACAAAGGACATGGAGGAGAATTATCCGGCAACGCCGCGGGAGGTGGTAAAGGATTACAACCGGATATTAAACTGCTTGTATAATGAGGAATATACAGAAAAAGAGCTGTATGCGCTGGGAGATCAGGCAAGGCTTTTGTTTGATGAGGAGCTTTTGGAGAATAATCCGAGGGATGCGTATTTTGATGCGCTGACAGCGGAGCTTGAAAGCTATAAGGAAGCGTCCAAGAAGATTATGAGCATTGATGTCTGTGACAGCAACGATGTCGATTATCAAACGGTTAGGGGGGATGAGTGCGCCTATGTGAGAGCTTCCTACTTTATGGATGAGAACAAATCGTACAGTCGTGCGAACCAGATGTACGTCCTGCGCAAGGATGACGACGGGAAATGGAAGATATTGGGATTCTATGAGCTTGAAGGAGATGCTTCAAATGGGCAGTGAAATAAAAATACTTGCGATTGAAAGCTCCTGCGATGAGACAGCGGCAGCAGTTGTGGTGAACGGGCGTGAGGTTCGCTCCAACGTTATTTCATCCCAGATCGAGCTTCATACCCTGTATGGGGGAGTTGTGCCGGAGATTGCTTCGAGAAAGCATATCGAAAAAATCAATCAGGTAATCCTGCAGGCGCTGAAGGAGGCAGACACTGCCTTAGAAGAAATCGACGCTGTCGGCGTGACCTATGGTCCGGGACTGGTCGGAGCGCTTCTGGTTGGAGTGGCAGAGGCGAAAGCGATCAGCTATGCAAAAAATATTCCCTTGATAGGCGTGCATCATATTGAGGGACATATCAGTGCAAACTATATTGAAAATAAGGAGCTGGAGCCGCCCTTTTTATGCCTTGTAGTTTCGGGCGGACATACGCATCTCGTTCGCGTGCTTGATTACGGAGCATATGAGATTCTTGGAAAAACAAGGGATGATGCGGCGGGAGAGGCATTTGATAAGGTTGCAAGGGCAATCGGGCTTGGTTATCCGGGCGGGCCAAAGATTGAAGCGGCGGCGCGTCATGGAAATCCGCACGCGGTAGAATTTCCGCGTGCCAAAATTGTTGACGGTCCCTACGATTTTAGCTTCAGCGGTTTAAAATCAGCCGTACTTAATTATCTCAATCAGTGCCGGATGAAAGGGATTCCCGTTATTCAGGCGGATATTGCCGCATCCTTCCAGAAGGCGGTGACAGATGTTCTTATCAGAAATGCAGGGAAAGCACTTGATGAATTTGGAGCAGAGCAATTTGCAGTCGCGGGAGGCGTTGCTTCCAATGCTGCGCTGCGGGAAGGGCTTCGGGAGGAATGCGAAAAGCGTGGGGTGCGCTTTTACCACCCTTCTCCCGTTTATTGTACGGACAATGCGGCGATGATCGGGGCAGCGGCATATTATGATTTCCAAAAAGGAAAAAGAGACGGTCTGAATCTCAATGCAGTTCCTAATTTAAGACTGGGGGAGCGATAACAATGGCAGACAGAATTACGGCAATTTTGCTCGCGGGCGGCAGCGGAAAGAGAATGAACAGCACGGTACCGAAACAATATATGACGCTTGCGGGAAAGCCGCTGCTTTATTATGCGCTCCGTGCATTTGAGGAAAGTGAAGTGACCGGCATTGTTCTTGTAACGGGCAGAGGCGAGCAGGAATATTGCAGGCAGGAGCTTATAGAGAAATATAATATCTCAAAGCTTTCCGCGCTTGTAGAAGGCGGGAAGGAGAGGTATCACTCCGTGTATGCCGGCTTATTGGCGGCGGATGGAGCAGATTATGTCTTGATTCATGACGGAGCAAGACCTCTTGTTACGGCAGAGCTTATTTCACGGAGTATAGAGGCTGCCAAAAAATGGAACGCCTGCGTGACCGGAATGCCGGTCAAAGATACGATCAAGGTTGTGGGAGAGGATGGCTTTGCAAAGGAGACGCCGGATCGCGGAAAGCTGTGGCAGATTCAGACACCGCAGAGCTTTTCCTATGCGATGATTATGGATGCCTATCAGAAGCTCATGGCTGTTGGTGACGATTCCGTCACGGATGATGCGATGGTTCTTGAGAAAATGACGAAGCAGAGAGTAAGGCTGATCGAGGGAGATTATCGTAATATAAAAGTGACGACTCCGGAAGATATGTGTGTTGCGGAAGCGTATCTCAAAGATATGTCAAAAAAATAAAAAAAGTGTTGACATCAGACTATTTGGGTGGTAGTATTGTTTGTGCACTGATTTGAACAAGATATGGAGAGGTATCGAAGTGGTCATAACGAGGCGGTCTTGAAAACCGTTTGT
>Garnier_p1__coassemble_355_pt1 | contig 39334 bp, 25 predicted proteins | sample Garnier_p1__metabat2_high_PE_021 | metagenome-assembled genome bin Garnier_p1 | reverse complement strand
GTTTCATGATTGAACCTCCTGTTTAAAAAATAAAAAGCTTTTTTCTTAATCATAACGAATGGAAAAACCGGAGGAAAGTGGAATCATTTTAACTGGTGTGTATTTTATTTTGGTAAGAAATCATATCCATCGTAAGGATCGCAGCCAAACGCCCGGATGCATGGGTGGCAAAATGCAGCCCGCTGTTTCCGCCGAAATGAAGCTGTAAGCGTTCGCTGACATTGCGGATACCGAACCCCCCGCTGACTGCCAGCTCTACATCTTCATGGGCAAGGTAGCGGTTTAAAAGTGTGGGATCGCAGCCATTTCCGTTATCGCAGACCTCGATCGTGATCGCATGAGGCGTCTGCCGGATGATTACCGTAATTTGAATGGCGGCGTTTGAAAGATAATTCCCATGGACAATGGAATTTTCCACAAGTGGCTGCACGGTAAATTTCGGAATATAGATTTCTGCCGATGACAGATCGGGGACGACAAGCAGCTCAATGGAATTGCCGTATCGAATCTGCTGGATAGAAATATACTCCTGAATATTCTGTAGTTCCTGACGCAGTGAAACAAGGCTGTCAGGGGCTGTAATGCTATAACGCATTAAATTTGAGATGGAGGAGACAATGGCGGCGATTTCCTCCTCGTTTTTTGTTAAAGCAATCCAGTTTACGGTGTCCATGGCATTGTAGATAAAGTGGGGATTGATTTGCGCCTGCAGGGCGCGCAGTCGATATTCCGTCTGCCTTTCTCCCTGCAGCCTTACATCTTCAATGAGAGCGTTGATGCGGCAGATTAGTTTGCCGAAATTTTTCTGGAGGATTTCCATTTCCAGATCCTTTGACACATTTAAGGCATCCAAAGGAAAGCTTCTCGTATCATCAATGGAAGCAACCGCCTCGGAAAATTGGATGAGAGGCTTTGTTATTTTTTGGGAGGCGATATACGCAAGCAGGATCGTAAGCGCAATAAAGGACAGTGAAAATGCAATATAGATGCTGGTGGTGCTTTTTACCTGCTCCATAATGTCCGAATAGGGTGTAAAAAATACAAGGGAAAGACCGTGGTTCATCGGCTGGTAATAGGTGATATACTCTGTCTGCTCCATGGTAAGCGCAGTGCGAAACGTAGAAGTGCTGTCTGTCGTATCATCCTGCCTCTGCAGATAGTTCAATAAATCGCCGGATAAGTCTGGATTACCGCCGCTTTGATACAATACCTCCGAATGATCGCGAATCAGCATATAGCCGCTGTTTGGAGTGATGGGAGGCATGGAGAGGATCTGCTCTAATCTGTTTCGCGGTACTTGGATTACGATGACTGCGAGACCATCCTTATAGAAAGGACCGGTATAATAATTATTTTGAATTTTTCGTGCATAGCAGAACTCGTCGGTACTCTCATTTACAAACAGGTAGGTTTTATCAGCAGAATTTAATGTCTGGCGATACCAGTCCTGCCCCCGGATCTGTCCGTTGGAGTACACATTGCTGGAGCGCGAGGGCGAGGAGGTATCCAGGGTTTCCGAGGGAAATGCTTCTGCGATCGGCAGCTCGCTGTTTAAAAACAGCGTATTTTGATAGAAAGAATTTCCGTCTCCGGTCTGCAAGGAAAGATAATGTGAAAATTGTTTGTAAATGCCGGTGCTCACCCTGATTTTTGTCATGCTGTCGGTGAGTTCCTGGCTTAAGTATTTTCCGATTGCCTCATCCCCCACCAATAATATGGAGGTTTGATCCATGGATTTGAGAAAACCTTCGATGACGTTTTGGTTCAGGGAAATCAAAGTGTCTTGCTCATCTTCAATTTTGGAAACGAGAGTCTGATACAATAAGCCGTAGATCACGCCATAGGAGAGAAGTAAAACAGTGACGGTTATAGTAAGCAGCGTGACAAAGACCTTCTTTTTGATACTCATGACAATTCTCCTTTGGGCAGCAGTGTATTTTTTTGCAGAGAAAGATTCCGGTACTCGCTGGGAGTCATACCGCATTTACGCTTAAAGAGCCTTGCAAAATACTTCGCGTCCTCGTAGCCGGAAAGGATGGCTGCCTCCGCAATGGAATGGGAGGGATCGGCGAGGACTTTTTTTGCATGACTGATGCGCATCGCGCTGATATAGCTGCTGAGGTTGATTCCAGCCGTCTGTTTAAACACCGTGCTCAAATAGGAAAGAGAAACGTTCATTTTATCCGCAAGTGCAGAGATGTTAAGGTCGGGCTCAGTATAATGATTTTCTACATACTCCTTAACATAGGAGGAGATGGAATCAAGATTTTTATTTTTTTGCGTATGTATACTCAAGAGCGTGTCATAGTAGGTGCTGATGAGGTAATTTGCCTTGGCATCCTTGTCCGGAAGGTTCCAGTATTCGTCCATCGCCCGTTCCTTTGAGGCGGCTACAATATCAGGATTGATGTGCAGTTCGCCCAGGTATAGATAGAGAAAATTTAAAAGCTGGATCCCGTAAGCGTTGGAGTGATCCCTGGCAAGGCGTTCCTGAAAGTGCGGGGAGCTGAAAAAATCATCAAACATTTTGGCGTCCTGACTTCTTAAGGCAGCCAGAATAGATTCCTCAAAGGTAGGTTTCCAGTTACTTAAGAATTCTTCTTTATGGTCGTTTCGCTTATGATAAATATCCTCAAGGATCAGTTGAAGGTCATTGATTTTTTCTTTGGTGATCGGTTTTAGAATGTAGTTTGCCACCTGGTATTGAATGGCTTTTTGCGCGTACTCGAACTCTCCGTAGCTGGTGAGCAGAATGATCGTAATATCTGGAGCGTGTTCATGAATATGGCGCGCAAGGCTGATGCCATCCATAACGGGCATCTTAATGTCAGAGATTACCACATCCGGTCTGGTATGCAAAAACAGCTCTAACGCTTCGGCGCCATTGCTTGCCGTGGCGGTCAGTTTGCCGTGAAAGGTATTCCAGTCCAACAGCTTTTTCAATCCTTCCAATACATATCTGTCATCATCCACAAGCATAATATTCATTTGAATGTCCTCCCATTCTATATTGATGATTGAAAAAAAGAAACTACAAAACTTCTTTTGCATTATTTTACAACAGACATAATCAATTGAAAATAACAAGATAAAAAAATGAACCTCAGTTAAAAATTGTCTTCTTGTGGCTGACAGAGGCGGAAATTATAATAAGGGTTATCAAACAGCAAGCTGATGTGTGACTTGTGGAATCACAGAAAATAGAAGGGAGAGGAAGTCATTGGGAAAAAATCAAAACCCTATGCAAAAAAAGGGGAAATCGGGAAGAAGGATGACCGCCATAAAAAAGAGTATGCCGCTTACGATGATGGCGTTACCGGGCATCGTGTTGATGCTCATCTTTAAGTATTTGCCGCTTGGCGGGATCATACTGGCGTTCAAGCGTTTTAATGTGAGGAAAGGAATATGGGGAAGCGACTTTGTCGGATGGAATAACTTTAAATTTTTGTTTCTGTCCTCAGACGCATGGGTGATCACGCGGAACACACTGCTTTATAATCTTGCTTTTATTGCGCTGGACGTCGTTTTGGCAGTGACGTTTGCCATCATTTTAAATGAGCTTCTGCATAAGAAAAGAGCAAAACTGTTTCAGAGCATTTATATCGCGCCATACTTTCTATCCTGGGTTGCCGTATCTTTTGTAGCATATGCGTTTTTGAGCGTGGACAATGGACTTCTTAATCGTCTGCTGATCGATTTGGGAAAAGATCCCGTTAGCTGGTATGCGGAGAGTAAATGGTGGCCGGTCATCATTATTGTTTTTGAGGTATGGAAGACGGTAGGTTACTCTACAATCATGTATATGGGAGCTTTGACGGGGATTCCAAACGATTACTATGAGGCTGCCCTGGTGGACGGGGCAACAAAGTGGCAGCAGATCAGGCATATTACCATTCCTTGTTTGAGAACGATGATGCTGGTATTGGTAACGCTTGCGATCGGAAGGATTTTCTTTTCTGATTTTGGATTGTTTTACCAGCTGCCAAGAAATTCAGGGTCTCTGTTTTCAGTGACGAATGTCATTGATACATATATTTATCGTGCGTTAAAAGAAACGGGAGACATCGGCATGTCGGCGGCAGCCAATTTATATCAGTCGGTAGTAGGATTCCTTATGGTACTTGGCGTGAATTTCATCATAAGGAAGGTAGATAAAGAGAGCGCTTTGTTCTAGGAAGGGAGGAAATTGGGCATGAGGCACAGAAAAAAAGAGCGGGAGCATGAAGATTGCTTTAAGGCGAATCAGATTTCCAAGCGGACAAATTTTATTTTGGAGTTGATTATGGGAGTGATCGCATTATGTACCGCGCTTCCGGTAGTTCTTGTAGTCATTATCTCCTTTAGCAGCGAGCAGAGCATCTTTGAAAAAGGCTACTCGTTTACACCGTCTGAATTTAGCTTTAAGGGATATGAATTTTTTCTCAAGCTGGGAGATCAGTTGGTAAAATCCTATGGAATTACGATTTTTATTACGGTTGTTGGAACAGCGATCAGCTTAACGGTCACGGCGTTATTTGCGTATGTCATTTCAAGATCGGATTACCTGTTTCGGAAACCGTTGACCTTTCTGATGCTCTTTACAATGCTGTTTAATGGGGGAATGGTTCCTGCTTACATGATCAATACACAGCTTCTTCATTTGGGAGACAGTATATGGGCGCTGATCTTGCCGATGACGATCAATGCGTATTATATCATTGTACTGCGCGCTTTTTACCGTGGGATTCCGATGGAAATTATAGAGGCGGCAAGAATAGACGGAGCCAGTGAGTTCTACACTTTTTTGCGGATTGTTTTGCCGCTATCAAAGCCGGGAATTGCAACGATTGGATTATTTACCACGATCACTTACTGGAACGACTGGTTTAGCGGTATGCTATATATGATGGATACCAAGAAATATCCGGTTCAGACATTGTTATGGAGTATGCAAAACAGCCTTGAGGCAATGAAAGCGTCATCCGCAAATGCATTGGAATATGCGGAAATGGCGAAAAATGCGCCAACCGAAAGCGGAAGAATGGCATTAACGGTATTAGTTATTTTACCGATTCTGCTGGCATATCCGTTTTTCCAGAAATATTTTGTAAAAGGACTGACGATAGGAGGTGTTAAGGGCTAAATCAATGATGTATGGTAACAGATCAACAGCAAAATTATTAAGAAATGAGGGATGAAGAATGAAAAAAAGAATGGTAAGCGCATTATTGACTGTCTGTATGCTGGGAACATTATTGACCGGATGCGGCGGGAATGAACAAAGTGCAGGAGAGACGTCTGCAAATGCGGCAAGTGAAACTGGTGGAACCGGAGATGAAGAAATCGTGACATTAAAATGGTATATGTCCCTGCCCAACGTGGCTGCGGATACAGATCAGGTGATTACGGCGCTCAACGAATACACCAGAGAAAAAATCGGAGTAGAGATCGAGTATATGCCGATGGCGGATTCGGAGTATATGGAAAAGATGCCTACCTATATTAACTCGGGTGAAGATTTTGATATTTGCTTTACGGCAAACTGGTCTACGGATTATCTTCAATTTGCGCAAAGGGATGCATTTTTAGATATTTCGGAGCTTCTGCCGGAGTATGCGAAGGAAACCTGGGAATTTATTCCGGAACAGCTGTGGAAAGCAGTCACTGTCAATGGTGCAATCTATGGCGTTCCTTCCTATAAGGAGATGGGCAGACAGGGCGGCATCTATGTCAACAGTGAAATGGCAGAAGCGTATGGCATCGACTTGTCAAAGATAAAAACACTGGACGACTATACCGAGGTGTTAAAAACGGTGGCAGAAAAGTCTAAGGCGGAAAACAAAAAGGTAATTGGAATCAGTGGATTATCGGATGATGGATTTGGTATTATAACACCGTACGAGGGGCTGGTCGGAAATAGTCCTGGAGTTGCAGCGGTTGAGGAATACGGACTTTTTAAGGATCAGCCGGAGGTATTTAACCAGTATGCGACGCCGGAGTATATGGATTACTGCAAGACGGTCTATGAATGGAATAAAGCCGGGTATCTTCCGGCAGACCCGATCAACTACGATCAGGATGTGGCGAACAGAGACAATGATTTTGCAAATGGAACGCTGTTTTCCCATATCATTTCTTATGCGCCAGGTGCGGCAGAATCAGCAGCGGCTTTGTATGGTCATGAAGTAACCTTTGTTCCGCTGATGACGCCTTTGCTTGAAACAAGAAATGGCCTGGGAGGTCTTCTGGCTGTCTCCTCCGGTTCTAAGCATCCGGAAAAAGCAGTTGAATTTTTGAATCTGCTCAATACGGATGAGTACGTGGGAACCTTGATCCGTCATGGGCTTGAGGGAACTCATTACAGCGCGGTGGGAGATACGCAGGTGGATAAGACAATGGGAGGAACATTGGCACCTGAGGATAACGGATATGATTATACGTTTGGATGGCAGTTTGGTTCTCCGTTTAACCAGAAGTGGGATATTTCCTATCCGGACAATATTGAGGATCTGTTCCTTACATATAACGAATCTGCGGTTACAGGCTCTCATGTGGGATTTACATTTGATTCTTCCAATGTAAATACAGAGATTTCCGCACTTGCGAATATTGTGGAGCAATATGACGCCGCCTTGCAGTCTGGCATGGTAAATCCGGAAGAAAAAATACCGGAATTTATAGAAGCGCTAAAAACGAACGGTGCAGATAATCTGCTAAAAGAAATACAGACACAGCTGGATGCATGGAAGGCTGCCCAGACGTCGGAAAGCTAGTTTGATAAGACCTTGCTGACACTCAGAGTAAATTCTGAAAGTCAGCGAGGTTTTTTAAAAATCTCATAAACACACACTTTGGTTCATGAGTGCGGAAATTCAGGTGGAAAAGTAATCCGGTATTCTGTTAAAATAGAATACAGAAGAAACAATCGGTGTTTCCGGTAATAAGTGTAAATGACGCAGCAGGAGGAAAAACGCATGATCATCCAAAAACACTATGAAAACTTAAATGTTCTGCATGAAAATACAATGCCGGCAAGAGCATATTATATACCTGCCTCAAAAAGGACAGATACCTTGGTTGAGCACAGAGAGGATTCGGACAGAATCCAGATGCTTAGCGGGAACTGGGGGTTCCAATATTATGACAGCATAGATCAGATGAAGGAAGCTTTTTATGAGGAGGACTATGACAGCTCGGCTTACGATACGATTCCTGTGCCGGGGGTTTGGCAGATGTACGGCTATGATGTGCCGCAATATACCAATGTCCGCTATCCGTTTGCCTTCGACCCGCCCTATGTTCCGTATGAAAATCCCTGCGGTGCGTATCTGCATGAATTTGATTACCACAGACAGCAGGAGGCGCCGAATGCTTATCTGAACTTTGAAGGTGTGGATTCCTGCTTTTATGTATGGCTGAACGGGGCGTATGTGGGGTACAGTCAGGTGTCGCATGCCACCGCGGAATTTGATGTCACCGAGTATCTGCGGGAGGGAAAGAATCAGCTGGCAGTTCTGGTACTCAAATGGTGCGACGGAAGCTATTTAGAGGATCAGGACAAATTCCGCATGAGCGGGATTTTTAGAGATGTCTATTTGCTCAAACGCCCGCAGCAGGCGATCAGAGATTATTTTGTAAAAACAACGCTGAAAAAAGACTGTGCTGAATTATCGCTTCAATTAGAATATTTTGCGCAGGCAGTGCCGACCGTTGTCTCGTTGTATGATGCAGACGGAAAGGAGATTGTGCGCAAGGAGCAGCAGGCAGAGGGGGCAGGAGATTCCTTGCAGATAGATGTCGCCGTTGCCGAACCGATTCTTTGGAATACAGAAGCGCCTTACCTATATACATTGTATTTGGAAACCGCAGACGAAACAATTACCGAGTACGTCGGGTTTCGTGAGATTTCGATCGTTGATCATGTCTTATATTTTAATGGAGAAAAGGTCAAGTTTCGGGGAGTCAATCGTCATGATTCTGATCCTGTCAGCGGGTTTGCGGTCGACATCAATCAAATGATGCGTGATCTTACTTTAATGAAACGCTGCAATATCAATGCTGTCAGAACAAGCCATTATCCCAATTCTCCTGTCTTCTATCAGCTTTGCGATAAGTATGGCTTTATGGTCATTGATGAAGCGGATATTGAAAGTCACGGACCGGCAGAATTTTATTATAAGGATCGTTCCAGTCAAAATATGTGGAATCATTGGAGTGAGGCGATTGCGGATCAGCCGCAGTGGGAGGGCGCGATTGTAGACCGTGTGCGCCTGTGTGTAGAGCGGGATAAAAACCGTCCGTGCGTAGTGATTTGGTCGATGGGAAATGAAAGTGCATACGGCTGTAATTTTGAACAGGCGCTGGCATGGACCAAATCTTTGGAGGACGGAAGATTGACGCACTATGAAAGCGCCCGTTACCGTAAGGAGGGAAAAACATATGATTTTTCCAATCTTGACCTTTACAGCAGAATGTACCCATCGTTTGCGGAAATACAAGATTACTGTCAAGGGAAGCCGGATAAGCCGCTGATCTTATGCGAATACAGTCATGCAATGGGAAACGGACCGGGAGATTTGGAGGAATACTTTCAGCTCTTTCATCAAAACGACTGTATGTGCGGCGGCTTTGTATGGGAGTGGTGCGATCATGGCATTTACAAAGGGAAAACGAAAGACGGAAAGGCAAAATATGCTTACGGCGGAGATCATGGAGAGGTCATCCACGACGGAAACTTCTGCATGGATGGATTGGTATATCCGGATCGAACGCCGCATACGGGACTGTGGGAATATAAAAACGTCAATCGTCCGGCAAGAGTGGTTTCCTATGAGCAGGAGACGGGTGCGCTTGTCATCAAAAACTATATGGACTTTACCGACTTAGAGGATTACCTGGACATCAGCTATGAAGTCAGTTGCGACGGACAGGCTGCGGAGACAGGAAAAGTCCCTCCTTTCTGTGTCAAACCGCATCAGACAGGAAAAGTGACATTAAACTGCAAAATACCAAAGTGCGGCAGGGCCTATTTGAAGCTTTTTTATTATCTGCGCAAAGAAAATCCATGCGTTCCAAAGGGATATTTGCTGGGGATGGAAGAAATCCGTTTAAAGAACGAGGATGGCAGAAACCAGACTGTGCTTAGGTGGATGGAGCAGGCGAAGACGGCAGATGCAGCCCTGCAAATACAGGAAACGGAAGAGAGGGTTCTTTGTAAAGGCGCTAATTTTACATATAGCTATCACAAGCATACTGGAATGCTGGAGGAAATGGAGTTTGGCGGAAGACGTTATCTGGACGCACCTGTTGAAATAAATATCTGGAGAGCCCCTACAGATAATGACAGATACAGAAAGGCAGAATGGAAGCGGGCATTTTATGACAGGATATATACCAGAGCGTATGAAACGACAGTCAGCAGGCAGGATGGCGGAGCAGTCATCAAGGTAAGGATGGCGGTACTGGCAGTAACGATGCAGAAACTGATGGATATTCACGCTGTATGGAACATCAAAAATAGCGGGGCGGTCCATCTGGAAATGAAGGTGGAGAAAAACAGCGAATTTCCGGAGCTGCCGAGATTCGGGCTGCGGATGTTCTTAGATTCCGCTTTGGAGAATGTTACATATTACGGTATGGGACCGTATGAGAGCTATCGGGATAAATGCCGTGCGTCCAGTCATGGCTGTTATCAGGCAAAGGTAAGGCAGCTACACGAGGATTATATCCGTCCGCAGGAAAACGGCAGTCACTATGACTGTGATTATGCGATGCTGGAGAACCGTCCGTTTGGACTTATGGCGGTATCGCAGCAGCCATTTTCCTTTCAAGCTTCGGTATATACACAGGAGGAGCTGGAAAATAAGGCGCACAATTATGAATTGGAAGAAGCAAAAAGTGTGATTTTGTGTCTGGATTATGCACAAAACGGAATCGGCTCTGGGAGCTGCGGTCCTGAATTGTCAGAGCAATACAAATTGCAGGAGGAAAGCTTTACATGGAGTATTAGTCTGATGCCTTTTCAAAAAGAAGCGTAAGAAAAAGTGAGATTGTGACAGAAACACAGAGCAAAATGAGGCGCCCGAAAAAAGGACGCCTCATTTTGCCACGGTACTTTTAGATCGTGGTGTTCACACCGTTGACTGCGGCGTGCTCGTCCTCATCCATCGGAATGACGAGACATTTTTGACCGTCAATCATTTGGGAGTGGATCTGTCCGACCTTTTCCGGCTTGACGCGCAGGATCACGTCATAGGTTTTGACAGCGGGGACACCGTCGTCGTCCTCCTCCGACGGAGTGACGGGAAGTGCGCGGGTCTCGGCGAGCTGCTGTTTGAGGTTCTCTACCTGCTGCACAAGTTCCTGCTTTTCCTTGCGTTTTCCATTTGCCTCGACCAGCTTTGGGTCTACTAATTGCCCGGCATCCGGCAATTCCTCATGGAATGCATCCTCATAAACCTTTTCAATAACTGCAACCTGTTCCTCGGCGACGCCGCTTTCTGTGAGAACCTCTGCAATGACATCCGAGGTCATAACGACAGGTTCAGGCTCTGTCGTTTCATCCTCCGTTACGGGAATCATATCGTTTAGATTTCCCTGAATATTTAAAAATAAAGCTTCGCCCTCACTCTCATCCTCGCCGATGACTTCCTTTACGATATTCTGGAATGTGAGCTTTTTCTCGGTAGCGGTCAGCTTCGTGCCGCAGCCAAGACCAGACTCCATAAATTCGGCATGGGGTGTCTTGGTATCGCGGGTATAGAAAAGGACGGAGTGAATGTCGGTACTGCGGTCCGTGAATGCCGGAAAAACAAAGCCTGTGTCCGGTACACCGACCACCCAGTCACGGATGCGCGGACCGATGCGGTTCTCATCCTCGCGATAGCCAAGTCCCGGCTTGCTCAAAGAAACCGGGCAGATGGCACAGAGCAGATATTCATAGACCTCCTCCGATTCATCCAGCTTATTGTGATCCGAGGTTTTTGTCATGACGTCGTAAGCATCGTGGAAAATCAGAATCAGATAATTTCCGACATAATCATAGCTGTCGATCACGAGATCAAAAAAAGTCTCCATCAGTTCTTCGCTCTTTAATGCGTCTGCCCGCAGTCCCATCAAAAACTGCTGTCTGCCGCCCGCCGCCTCCTCGGCAGTCGGAAATTCCAGCTCCAAAAGATTGTTGCCGATCGTGCCGGAAAGCACTTTCTTTGCGATCTCCAGATATTTATAAAATTCTTCGTCATCAAGATTTAAAAAGGTCTGCCCAAAGGAAGTAATTTTGTTGCGGTCTGCGTCCACATAGCAGCCGCAGAGCCGTGTAAAGGTGCAGGCTTCCTTTTTGAAGCGTTTTTTCAGTTCTAAAATATCTTTTTTGTTCATATCAGATGTCTCCGTTTCTCCTGTCAACGTATCAGCCGCGAAATGCGGGGCATGGTTGGCATAAGGGTCAGTGATGTATGTACTGCCCATGGTAAAAGTGCAGTAAATTTATTATAACGAGAATTTGCGGCAGGTGCAAGGAGAGAATTTCACGCAGAAAAATACAAAAAGCTGTTATCCGATATGTGCAAAAGAGGGTTTTGAAATTGTGCAATGTGCACATAAAATTATTTTTAGAAAGCCAATAAAATGACAAAAGGTAAATATATTACATGATTGGGTAAATATCATTCATTTATTAAAACAAATGTGAGAAGTATAATTACAGTGAAACAATATAAAGTGCACAGTATGGAAGGTGTGCTGGAATAGGAGGGAGAAGGAGCATAGCTGAACCGGTAGTGATCAATTTTTTTAAGGAGGAGGTTATATGAAACAACTCAAATTGCTGCGTTTTTGGGGGAGGCTGGCAGTGATGTCAGGCCTTATTGTATTTGGTATGACAGATACAGACATTCATGCAGCAAATCAAAAGGAAACACCGTTGGTAAATCTGGCGAAGGACCGTACAACGGTAGTGGACAGCAAAGGGCAGGCGCTGACAAGTCCTGAGCTATTGACGGATGAGGACAAATATTATTTAAAGCACAACGACAGCGGAAATCTTGTGCAGGGAAGCTTAGTGCAGGGCCATCAGGGAAAGAACGGATGGGAGGCATATGTAGAGCAGGGAGCAAAGATGTCCAAGGATGCGGACTGGATTCAGTTGGACTTGGGAGCTCCTTATCCGATCGAGGTTATTAATTTAAAGCGCAAGATGTACGAGGGTACGTCAGACGCCAATATGAAGGAAGGGCATAGTAACAAGGCACTAAAATATGAAGATACTGTGATTGTCATTGGCAGTAAGGAGGATTTATCAGACGGCTATGTGGTCTATTACAATGATGATGACGGAAGTGTCGTCTTACCGGATGGCGTGACAAAGCCGGAAAATGTGGCAGGCGGCGGTCTGACAGAAAATATGGCGGGCACATATTTTTACATGGACAATATGAATGAAAACGGTACGGGCTATACTGCGCTTGGTACGACAAAGACCGCGCGCTATGTCCGTGTGTATTCTGACAGCCCGGAAGCTGATCAGGAGCTGATGCTGATGGAGCTTGGAATCTATGGTTACAGAACAGAGGAAGGGGTGAAAAAGCAAGCAGAGCAGGGGAAGCGGCAGGTCATTAATAATGAAGAACCGCTGATGATTGCCGCTGCTTACTCCGATGATCAGTTTCATCTTGGGCAGGAGAAGGAAGTAGGACTGCAGGGCTACAATACGATTGCGGGCAGATGGAATACGATCGCGGACGACTTGAAGGAGAATACGGTGCTGATGATGCACAGCAATAACCTGCGTTCTTTTTCACCGCATTATATCGGGCAGGCATATATCCACGGCTATTATGAGGAATGCTTAAATGAGGCATATCAGGCAGACGCGCAGACGATGCTGATGCTTGTCAATGCATCTTCCTATCCGGGTGGGACAACATGGTGTATTACCAGAGATGTTGATTACCACTGGGTTGACCTGATGTTCCGTATGTATCCGAACCTTGAGGGTATTTTTAGTACGGAAAATTTCTGGTCACATCAGATTGATGGCGTTGCGCAATCTGTTGCATCTTATCTGGAGATTGCAAACAGATATGGCGGCTATCTTGTCTATTCGGAGGAAGGAACGGAGATTTTCAATCAGTTGGCGAGCAATGCTAAGTTAAGAAGCGCTGTGGAAAAGTATGGTCAATCTCTGTTTTTTACCTATAAGAATACCGCAGGCGGAAATGATTGTCTGCTGACGCAGAGCCATATTATCGGAAGCTGGCTGGCAGGCTATACCGGAGGCTTTGGAATGCTCTCCGACAGTTGGGCTTGGGGAAATAACGGCAATGGTGCAATTTATGAGACGGGAAATTGGAATAAAAAGTGGCAGCCCGTTTGTGCAGAGCCGGAAGCGATCTTTGGTATGCAGATGATCAACACATGGCTGTCCGGCGGTATCGTATATACCTTTGAGTTTCCCGAGGTGGTATATGGTGCTATCGATGAGAAAAGCCCGGCGTATACCCATGTGGTAGAACGTGTATTCCGTCATGTCTGCCAGAATCCGGCGCCAAGTCGTGCCGAGGTTTTAAATAGTACAAAAACAATGGTTTACGACCGTGTGCCGGCAGATCTATATGGAAAGACAGTGGGCGGGGATAATGTACTCGGACTTTTCCACACGAGCAGATACGGTTCTCTGCCATCTGTTCCGACCTGGGGCACAAAAGATGAGGTAACACAGAAGTTGCAAGAAACGGCAGCCAAAGAAGGGGCGGCAGCGCCGGAGCTTCTTTCTAATACGGATGAAAAGCTGACCTCCGGGGCAAAGGAATATTTTGATTCTTTATATTCCTCCACATATGAGGGAGATGCTTTCGCAAAGCAATACCAAGGCGAATGGTTTGTTTACAATAGTACGGTAAACAGTGATGTGGACCAGTCTGCGACATTGCCGTTAAAAGCAGCAGAAGGCAATGCCAGATTGACAGCGACCCTTAAACCGCATACCTTTTTTGTGGCAAGGGAAAATGATGACAATACGATGAACATTTCCGTGAATAATTACAGGGTAAATGCGAAAGAGCTTGTCTTCAATAATCCGAAGCAGTGGGATTGGAGCGGGTCTTCTGCCACAGGGCAGGGCGTTTCACCTGCAAAGCAATCCATTTACCGGTATATGGCATACTATAATGCGGTAAATGCGAAGAAGGGAGTGCCGAATCTCGATACACCGGATCCGAATGATACGATTGATCAGTTAAGTCCGAATGACAATGAGCTGCGGACGACAACGGTGAAGTTTACGGGACTTTCGGCACAGCCAACCGTGGAAGTTTTGGAGGGGCAGATGCCGGATACAGACGGAAAAGAGCAGTATCGGACACCGATCGTTTCCTATGATGCGGCTTCTAGGACAGCTACCGTTACGATTGAATCAAATGGATGGGTGGAATTAAAGATTTCGGGACTGTCCTATGAAGCAGCTTTGCAGGAATGATGATAAATTTCGGAAGTGATGGATAGGTTTATTTTTAAGGAGTAAAGGAATACAGGAGTGCCGCAAACCATTGAAAAATATTGTGTTTGTGGCACTCTGTGTTTCATGTGCAAAATAATTTCATGTTTCGTATGAGAAGGGGGAGAAATCTATGAAGGGGTGTTCACCATTGCGTTTGACGGGACGATGGGTGTTGCTGTTAGGTCTTGCCGTACTTTGACTTACAGATGTAAAAGTCGATGCAGCCACCAAAAAAGAGACACCGTTAGCAAATCTGGCGAAAGGTTGTATGGACGTGACGGACAGTGAGGGACAACTGTTAGAAAAAGCAGAATTGCTCACAGATGAGGACAAGTACTATCTGGAGAAAGATAAAGAGGGGAATAAGCTATGAGCAAAGCCCCCTTTACTTTTGCACAGGCAAAAAAGGGGGCTTTGCTTGGTAATGCTTTCCGATAGATTTCTACCGGATTATACATGATATTCCATAGGATAAGTCAGATAAGAAATCTCATCTAACTGGTCACAGGTAACGTAACCTGCGGGAGCATTCAGTAAGCTTGGAATGCGGTTGATAACCGTAGCACAGGTATGCTCAACAGTAGCGGGCTTTACTACATGGAACTCTGTGTCAGGCTCGCCGGTGATCCACCAGTCGCACATATCGCCATCGTCCGGTCCGTAGACTTTTCCGATCGTTTCTTCTTCAATCGTGATGCCCTGCATTGTTTCGATAGTCACCACTGCGGACATACCGATGCATCTGCCGGCAGAGATTGTCTTTCCTAATGTTTCTGAATGCAGATCATGGTCAATGATGCAGGGAACATGCTTTTGTGTGATGCTCTTAATAGTCAGTCCCAGCTTGCGGCAGATACCTTCGCTGGCGTTCCATGCGTAGGATGGTTCAAATACATCGGGATGCGCGATCTGGGTTTCAAATTCCTCCGGTGTCAGGTCACAGCCATGCGCTTTTGCAAGTGCTAGACCATATTCATCCACATTGTAGCTATAAGCGCCTTTGATTTTTTCAATGCGGTGGCAGCTTCCAGCTACCATGCCGACCATATTGATCCAGAACGTATCCTGCATGCCCGAACCTGTAATTGTGCAGCCGTTTTCTTTTGCAAGTGCGTCGAGCTTATTGATCTGACCTGCGGCAGTCGTCCACGGGTAAATAGCTTCTTCGCAGGTGGTGATAACATTGATACCGCGGGTTACACATTTTTCCACATGAGAATAAATATCGGCAATAAAGCTGAATAAGGTTACAATCGCGACATCTGCGTCACATTCGTCAAGTACCTTATCGGCATCATTTGAGATAATAATACCGGTTTTTACGCCAAGTTCTGCGAAATCACCGACGTCCTGACCGACAACAGCGGGATTCACATCAATAGCTCCTACGATCTGTGCGCCGTGTTCGTACAGATACCGAAGAATATACTTAGACATCTTACCGCACCCATACTGTACTACCTTGATTTTTTCCATAAAAGCAACCTCCTTGTGGTTTTGTTGTTGCTTTTATTATAAACTCTGCAATAAGATGAGAGTCAAGCCCATGTTAAAAACTTACAGGAACTTGTAAGCGCAGGAACATACTGCGCTGTTGGTCGCTGAATACGTTAAATTCAGTCAGAACCTCACAGAGATAGTCTCCTGTGATCGTGTAGTCATTTTCTTTGCAGAAACGGAGCAGCCGCCCGGCGCTCTCCGGTTCATTATCAAACCCATCCAGATAAATGCAGGCATACATGCCGCTGTCAAGAACGGAGGTTTGCAGTCCCTGCGCATTTTTGGCATTGGTGAATATAAACATTTGATCGGGCGCGAGGTTTCCCTCCACAAAATCCTCGCGGCGAATGGAAGTTCCCGTATTGTAGGAATGAATCTGCAGGAGATTTTGTTCTGCCATCTGCCGGCGGAGCGCGGCAAGCTCCTGCTCGTAGCTGTCAATGCCCTGTTGATAAAAATTACTTTTACAGGGAATCCCCCAAATATAGCGTCGGTCAATGTATTCTAACGACAACGTTCCTGTCAAAGGAGATTTGCGATAGCGTTCTATACTGGCAATGGCCCGTTCCACAGCATCGTGCTGTTCCTTTAAATCACGGATCTGACGGTGTATTTGTTCATTCTTCTGAGACAGAATCATTTCCACCTGGGTCAGGTCCTCTTTTTCAAGCACCTTTCTGATTTCCGCTATACTCATTCCAAGTTCTTTCATATAAGCGATCATATCTAACCGCGCATTTTGGTGGAGGGAGTAATAGCGATAGCCTGTTTCCTGATCCACAAAGGCAGGTTTTAAAAGGTTCATTTTATCATACAGGCGCAGCGTTGGAATACTGACGCGGTTAAACTTTGCCATTTCTCCGATAGAAAACAGGGATCCTCTCATAAAAATCCTCCAAAACTCTAACTATAAGATAGAGTTTAATGGACACTCGGTGGGGTGTCAATGATGGTGTATGATAATTCCTGACAATGCGCAAACAAACTTGACAAATTTGACGGATCATGTATAATTAGTCTGCGAAGAACACAGACTTTATGAAATGAAAGTTGGGGACAAAACAGGCGTCCGCTCCTTAGCTATTTTCTTCAATAGTAAGGTGTAGCCAGTGATGGCTGCACCTTTTTTGATGAATCGGAAACTATGTTTCCGATTCATCAAACCCTCCGGGTGATCGCACTGTGGCGGAGAAGAATAGTGTCGCAAATGCGACCCGCCACAGGCGCAGAGTTTCGCAAACGAAACTCATTTGAGCGGAAACTATGTTTCCGATTCATCAAACCCTCCGGGGGATCGCAGGAGCAAAACGGTTTCATTTTGATAGAGACAGTATAAAGGAAAACGACATGGCAAAATTATATTTTTATTATGGGGTGATGGGCAGCTCCAAGACGGCAAATGCCCTGATGACGCACTTTAATTATGAGGAAGTGGGACAAAAGGCGCTTTTGTGCAAATCACAGGTTGACACCAGAGACGGTGTCGGGGTGGTGCATTCCAGAATCGGATTAGAGCATCCGTGTATTTCGATGGAAACGCTGCATGAGATGCCGGAGGAAGAAATACGCAAATATGATTGTATCATTGTGGACGAGGTGCAGTTTGCAACGCCGGAGCAGATTGATTATCTTTCCGATATAGTGGATTTTATGGACGTGCCGGTAGTCTGTTACGGCTTGCGGGCAGATTTTCAGAACAAGCTGTTTCCCGGAAGTGAACGGCTGATCGCAATTGCAGATGTGATCCAGGAGTTAAAAACGATGTGCTGGTGCGGACGTAAAGCGACCTGTAATACGAGATATAATGAAAACGGCGTTGTGCGTTCAGGTCCGCAGGTGATGCTTGGCGCAAACGATCAGTATATGCCGCTTTGCAGAAAGCATTTTAAATTAGGGATGCTGGGGCCGCACAAAACAAAAGATGAGAGTGGAGAGAGAGTACCCTCATAAAAAGTGATTTCATCCCCGCAGGGGCGGCATAGCCGAAAGGCTATGCCAGTTTCATAAGAAGCAACGGCGTTTGGATTGTCTTAACAAATCGTGTCACTCATACCGTTTATGCTTTCACAGGTATTTCAATTTGCGTAATATAATCGTCCATGTTGTCGATCACAAGTTCATTGATACCCACTTCATAAGAAAAACCATGCAGGGACAGTGCATGCTCTTTGGCATACGCAAGGATTTCCTCATATTTGTTTGGAAGCTTGTCCCAACTGCCTTTACAAAATGCGCGCAAATATGTTCCTGCGGGCTGTAAATGAAGCCCTTTCTTGGAAATCGCGTAGGGCATTTCAATATATAAAGCTGCATATTCATTAAATTTTCCTTGATAAAGATTTTCGACCGAAATCATTGCTCCGTAGGAAGCGTCGTGCAGACGGCGAAGCTGATATTTTTTTGTTTCTGCAATAACCTGTTCGATCGTCCCATCCAAGGGCGGATCGGAGGATACATCGACGGTTACGAAATAGCGGCTCTGTTTTTCTACAAGGCTGATGGAGAATAAATCCAACGAGCGCAGTGTTTCCATATCCTGTTTATGATTAGATAGTATTTTTCGTATCGATTTCAAATGAGAAATCGTCTGATTCAGCTCACCAATCTTTTCTTCTAAAAGTAATTCCATAGTATCGATGGTTCGATGGCTCATAAAGTTCTTGATTTCATCGAGAGACACATTCAGCTCCCGCAGCATCAGGATAGTTTCCAACGCTGCACTTTGCTGATAATTGTAATAGCGGTAGCCGTTTTCTTTGATATACGCAGGTTTGAGTAAGCCGATTTCATCGTACCACATGAGCGTTTTTTTATTTATTTCATGGAGTGCGGCAAACTGACCAATCGTAAATAATGTATTTTTTTCTTTTAACATTTTTAAAAATCCTCTTAACCGTACAGTTACTGTACGGTCTATTATATGAAATATGCAAGAGAAAAACAAGGAGGATGTTAATTTATGCAAAAAGAAAATCCATACAGCCAGCCTGTTACGTTTCGTAATGTTTTGAAATTTGCTGTTCCAACTATTATTATGACGGTGTTTATGTCTTTTTACACAATGGTTGACGGTCTGTTTGTTTCAAATCTTATCGGAACAGATGCGCTGTCTGCGGTCAATTTGACAGCCCCCATTATTTCATTGGTCACGGCGATCTCTACGATGCTTGCCACGGGCGGAAGTGCTGTCATTATGCGAAAGGTAGGGGAGCAAAAAACACGGGAAGCCAATGAAGATTTCACATGTGTGATCATTGTGAATGTGATAGTCGGACTGCGGATGTCCGCACTTGGATACGCGGTTATGGATCATATTTTTAAAGGTATGAATTTATCGCCTGCCGTATTCAATCTTTGTCATGCTTATTTGAGCCGTTATTTGATTTTTGTGATCCCGATTCTTCTGATGAATAATTTTACCCTCTATATGATCGCAACCGGAAAATCTACGCTTTCTATGATCTGTTCGATTGCGGGCGGTATTTTGAATATGGTGCTTGACTATGTTTTGATTGCCGTGTTCGACATGGGAATTGCGGGAGCCGCGATCGCCACAGGATTGGGATATTCCGTAACGGCTGTTGTCGGTTTTGTATTGTTTTCCAATAGAAGGAGTCTGCTTCATTTTGTAAAGCCTGTATGCCGCAGGAAAGCGCTGATACAGGCCGCGGCAAACGGCAGTTCGGAGATGGCGACAGCGTTGGTGACGGGGATTGTCACAATGATGTTTAACTGGACAATGCTTAAGTATGTCGGGGAAAACGGCGTGGCGGCAATTACCATCATCATGTATGTGCTGATGTTTGCCACCTCCTTGTATACCGGTTATTCCTATGGGGTTGCACCGATGATCAGTTTCTATTATGGTGAACAAAACCATGAAAAGCTAAAGAAATTGATTCGGATGAGTTTAAAGATTATCGGAGTGATCGCGGCGGTGACACTGGTTGTTTCGTTGGCAGCGACAGAGCCTTTGGTATCCGTATTTGCCCGCTCTGACAATCCGGTTTATGACTTAGCCGTTGCCGGAAACCGTATCTGCTCAATGGCACTGATGTTCATCGGTTTTAATGTGTTTGCCAGCGGAATGTTTACGGCACTGTCCAATGGATTGATTTCTGCGATCCTTGCTTTTTCGCGTTCCTTTGTATTCATGGTAATTGCGATGCTGATACTCCCCGCAGTCTGGGGCGTAACGGGAGTATGGCTTGCTACACCGGCTGCAGAATTTGCGGCAATTTGCCTGTCAATCCTGATGTTTGTAAAGTATAGGAAAAAATATCAGTACTGAATGGAATAGGTCAGTGAAGTCATGAGACGGGGAGAAATACCCTTTGTGTGAGGAAGTATTGCTTCGCGATCATGCGCGGCGCGGCAAGGGTGTGCTTCCTTTAGAGTTTATCACAACGCGGGAGTGTGCGCCCCCCCCTCCGGGGGAACGCACTGTGCGTTGTTAAGAATCAGCGGGAGGATTTGAAGTGGTTTTTTGTAAGTCTGCCAATGTTTTTCCGTAGAAAAAGTTATGGGTCAGCTCATTAAATTCCCGCCAGAGCGGAAGCGTCTGACAAAAGTCTGCCCGGTCACAGGGGGTGGCATCCTTGGAAAGGCAGGCAACCGCCGCAAGGCGAACCTCCATCAATTCTAAGATCTCGCCAACGGTATATTCGGCGGGAGAACGGGTCAGACGGTAGCCGCCGCCTTTTCCGCTGCTGCTGTCAAGCAGATGGTTGGAAACAAGTGTTTTTACAATCGCTTCCAGATATTTTTTTGAAATGCCCTGTCTGGCGGCAATCTCCTGAAGTGGAATATAGGTATACGGATCCTGTGCCGCAAGGTCTAACATTACACGAAGGGCATAACGGCCTTTGGTAGAAATCATATGAAAATACCTCCTAACTGTTTTTCGTCTCTATTATACAGCAAATCAACGTGAAAATATAGTATTTCCTCTTTACAAATGACATTGATCGTCAAAAAGCAGTCATACAATTTTTGTATGGCTGCTTTTTTAACATAAGAGCGGCTCGCGAAGCGTGTCGCTCGTTGTTGACATAAGAGTGTCTCGCGAAGCGTGTCGCTCGTTGTTGACATAAGAGTGTCTCGTGAAGCGTGTCACTCGTTGTTGACATAAGAGTGTCTCGCGAAGCGTGTCACTCGTTGTTAGCAGTCCCAGCGCTTTGCGTTATATGCTAAGGCATTCGTCATTTGCACATAAATTTTGTTGAAATATATGGAGAAAGCGTTGAATCTACGGTGTGCAAGAAATGTGTGTTGTGCAAAAATAACATGTTGTTTATTAAAATGCGGGATGATATATTTGAAATGCCTAATCGCAAATAAAAATCATGAAAAGATGAGGAGGTATTTTATGAAAAACAGAGGAAAAGGGACGCGAATGACAGCCTGCCTGTTGGCGATGGTTATGGCGGCGGGCACGCTGAGCGGCTGCGGTAAGGATACCGCACAGGAGGAGGCAAAGGTGATGTCCACCGAGGAAATCAATAATATGGAGGACATTACATTTCCGTTAAAGGAACAGGTGGAAATCACGATCGCGACAGAGGACGGAACGACGGCTTCTCTCGCAAACAACCTTCCGTTATGGAAAGAAATTGAAAAGCGCACCAATATCAAGATCAACTGGGACGTGACAGCTCCGGCGCAGTATGTGGAAGTGATGAAGCTGCGTGTGAGCGCCGGCGGCGAGCTGCCGGATGTGATGCTGCTTCCAAACGGCGTTAATTTAGGAGAGCTTGGAAGTGACGGAAGAATCGTTCCGCTGGAAAACTATATTGAAAAGTTCGGCGAAAATATTCAGGCGATGTACGAACAATTTCCGCATGTGAAAGCGCTGACTTCTGCGGACGGACATATTTATTCCTTAAATACAGTCAGCGAAAACGCATATTTTATGCCGTATTCATTTGTTGTCCGAAAGGACTGGCTGGATCGTCTGGGATTAAAAGAGCCGGAGACGATTGATGAGTGGATGACGGTATTGGAGGCGTTCCGCGATGAGGATGCCGATGGAGACGGCAATAAAGGCAATGAGATACCGTTTTCGGTAGGCGGTCACGCTTGGTATACAACATTTTTTGCACATGCATGGGATCTTCACCTGTTTTATTCCGATGGCTGGTATCCCGATGAAAACGGCAAGATGCAGTATGAGTTTATCAGCGACCGTGCAAAAGAGTTTTATACATGGCTGAATGCGTTCTATGAGGACGGTCTTTTGGATCCTGAGTTTTTGACGATGGGCGATGAAACGAAGCTGTATGAGAAGGTAGCAAGAAACGAGGTCGGAGCTTTCCTTGCTTATCCAGCAAAGATTCCGGCGCTGGAGGATGCGTTAAGAGCAAACGGGGTGGAGGATGCAGAGCTTGTGCCGCTCATTCCGCCAAAAGGTCCGTATGCGCAGATGACGGAGATTCTCGGCGATGTGACGGTCAACGGCTATGTGATCACAGAGAGCTGCGAGCATCCTGAGGTTGTGGTCGCATTGATCGACTATCTGATGAGCCCGGAGGGTACGGCGCTGATGAATCTTGGCGTTGAGGGTGAGACCTATACACGCGAGGCGGACGGTACGGTCAGATTTACCGAGTATGTGACGCAAAATCCTGACGGACTGGAGGCTACCGAGGTATTGAATGCTTATGGATGTCAGATAGGACTTCCGTATATCATGTCAAAGGAGCGCGGCGAAGCAATGCTCTTTGAGTATCCGGAAGAATTAAGAGACAAATTTGTGGATGTTTCAGACAGGACAAGACCTTATGCGAAATCGTCGCTGATTCTGCCTCCGGCTACTGAGGAGGAGAGCAAGGAAATCTCCGGCTTAATGGGCGACTTGTCGACCTATGTCTGGGAGATGACCGGTAAATTTACGGTGGGTACAGCAGATATTGAGAAGGAATGGGATAATTACGTTTCTTATGTAAAAGAGCTTGGCTTAGATAAGATTTTAGAGGTCAAACAGGCACAATATGACAGATTAGCAAAATAAGAAGGAGTGTTTGTGCGTTTATGAAGAAAAAATGGGAGAATTTAAAAAAGAATATCAAGCGTGATAAGGCACTGCTTTTGATCATCCTGCCTGTGGTGATTCATTATCTTATATTTTTCTACTACCCGATGTACGGAAATATCATTGCATTTAAGGATTATTCACCGGCAAAAGGAATCATGGACAGTGATTGGGCGGGATTTACCTACTTTATCCAGTTTTTCAACTCCCCCTATTTCTTCCGGGTGCTGAAAAATACGGTATTGATCAGTGTGTACAGTATTTTATGGGGATTTCCGATACCGATTATTTTTGCCCTGATGACAAACGACTTAAAAGCGGGGGCATATAAGCGCATTGTGCAGGCGGTAAGCTATATCCCATATTTTATTTCCACGGTGATCATCTGCGGTATGATTGTGACCTTCCTCTCTCCGAGTAATGGGATCGTCAATACGATCATTGAGTTTTTCGGAGGAGATCCGATCAACTTTTTAATGGAACCGAAGTGGTTTAAGACAGTCTTTATCGCCAGCGGTATCTGGCAGGGCTTTGGCTGGTCGGCGATCATTTATCTGGCGGCGCTCACAGGCGTCAGTCCTGAATTGTATGAGGCAGCCAAGATTGACGGTGCGACGAGATTTCAGAGAGTGCGTCATATTTCACTGCCGTGCATCATGCCGACGATCGTTGTCACATTTATTCTGCAGATCGGTACGCTGATGAGCATTGGCTATGAAAAAATTATTTTACTGTATAATCCGGTTACGCTTGAGGCTGCGGATGTCATTTCTTCCTACACCTACCGGACCGGTCTTGTGGAAGGAAATTACAGCTTTGCATCTGCAGTAGGACTATTTAACTCTGCGATCAACCTGATCCTTGTCATCATTGCCAATCGGATGAGCAAAAAAGTATCGGAGGTTTCGCTGTGGTAAAAGAAAAAACACAATGGAAGAAAAAAAGACAAAAAATGACGCTGGGCGATAGGATCTATACGGCGACCAATTATACGTTCTGCTTTCTTGCGGCATGTATTGCGGCGTATCCGCTGATCTATGTGTTCAGTATGTCGGTCAGCGATCCGCAGGCGGTGATCTCCAATACGGTGACGCTGCTGCCGAAGGGGTTTGATCTGACCGCCTATGAAATGGTGTTTAAAAATCCGGAGATCTGGCGTTCTTATTATAATACGATCTGGTACACAGTCGTGGGAACGGCGTTCAGCACCATACTTACGCTGATGGCAGCGTATCCGCTTTCGAGAAAACAGTTTTTCTTAAGAAAACAATTATCGTTTTTCTTTTCGATCTCGATGTTTCTGGCAGGCTCGCTGGTACCGATGTACATATTGATCAACAAGCTTGGTCTGTATAACACGAGATGGGCGATCATACTTCCGGTCGGCGCTGCTCCTTACTATATCATTGTGGCAAGGACGTTTTTATCAACGATACCGGAGAGTTTGTATGAGTCCGCAAAAATAGACGGTGCGAATGAATTTACGGTTTTGCGGAAAATATTTATTCCGCTGTCAAAGCCGATTGTGGCCGTGCTCGTTATCTATTATGCCGTACAGCAGTGGAACGGATATTTCACATCCATGATCTATCTGCCGGGCAGAAAGGACCTACAGCCGTTACAGGTATATTTGATGAAGATACTGATCAATAACGAGAGTATGGGCAATCAGATCGGCTCTGCCGCACAGAGCATGATAAGTCTGCAGCTTAAGTATGTCGTGATCGTTGTCGCACTCCTGCCGATTTTATGCGTCTACCCGTTTTTGCAGAAATATTTTATTAAGGGTATGATGATCGGCGCGGTCAAAGAGTAGAGCCAGAGGTGCGGCAAAATGAACGAAATATTTTCTTTTCGCACGGAGGACGGGAGAGCGAGATGCTGCATCCTTGGCGCGGAATGCTTAAAGGCGATCTATACGGCGCTAACGACAGGCGTATTTTTGACGGGACTTTTGATGAGCGCCGGTATGGATGAGGCAGAGGTCGGGATCACCACGAGTATCCCCTTTCTTGCGGGTATCCTCTATCCGCTTTCGCCGCTCCTTTTGGAGAGGTTTTGCAGGCGCAAGGCGATTCTTGGAATTACAAGGTTTATTTATCACACGCTCGTCATTGCGGCGATCACATGTTTGCCGCAGCTTGGGGAAACCAAGTATCTGGTAGCGCTTACGGCGGTTTGCCTTACGGTGGGAAATGCGGTCAATATTCTTGTGGCAAGCGGATTTCCCGCATGGCATATCCATTTCCTGCCGGAGGAGCTCCGGGGACGCTTTTATGCGGTCTCCGGCGTCATCAACAGTATTTTCACGGCGGTGGCGGCAATGACGGCAAGCTTTTTGGCAGATATGGCAAAGATCACGCAAAATGAGCTCTACTGGATGAAATGGATTCGTCTGGCGGCATACGCCATCGCATTGGCGGAGCTTTTACTTTTGCTTTTGCCAAAAGAGATCACATATCCCGTGAGTAGCTGCAGGGGGCGAGAGCTTTTGGTCCTTCCGTTTCAAAATACAAAGTTTTGCCTGACAATGATTCCGGTGTTTGCATGGATGATGATTTCCACCATGACGCTGTATTCCTCAAACACCTATCTGCTTGATCATGTAGAGGTTCCGTACTCCTTCATCAGTCTGCTGCAGGCGATGAATATTGCGGTAACGATGATAACGATGCCTTTTTGGTATAAGCTTTTGAAAAAGGCTTCGTGGTTTGGAGCGTTTCAGAGGGTATTTCTGTTGTTTGCGCTCTATCCGTTTTTGCATATGCTGATCGACAGAAGCAATTATCTTTTTCTACTTCCGGTCACACTGCTCGTCTATCAGGCGATGCTGGCAGGCGGAACCCTATACTTTAACAATATGGCATATATTTTTACGCCGGAGGAAAACAAGACTGCTTATCTGTCATGGTATTTTATGGTGGTAAATATGGGGTCTCTCAGCGGGCAGGGTCTTAGCGCGCTGCTCTTAAAGCTTTTGAAAAAAACCTGGTATTTTGGAAGCTTTCCATTTACGCCGACACAGCAGATCCTGCTCTTGCAGGGATTGCTTGCACTGGCGTTTGGTTTTTGGTTTGGACGTGTGTTATTAAAAAAACTTCAGTCAGAAATATAACAGCAAAGGAGATAACTTACAATGGAGACGATTAAAATTGGATATGTGGGATTAGGGTGCAGAGGAACCTGGCTATTAAAGGATGTGGTATTGGCACAGGGCGAGGAGGTTGTTGCTGTCTGTGACGTTTATGAGGACAGGGCAAAAGAGGGAGCAAAGCTTGTCGCAGAAGCCGGACAAAAGGAGCCAGAGATTTATACCGATTACAGACAGCTTCTCTCAAACAATGAGGTCACGGTAGTCATTATCGCCACAGCATGGGAATATCATTCGGAAATCGCGATTGCAGCCATGCGTGCGGGAAAGGCGGTGGCAATGGAGGTAGGCGGCGCTTATACGCTGGAGCAGTGCCATGAGCTTGTCAAAGCATATGAGGAGACAGGCATGCCGTTTATGTTTTTGGAGAATTGCTGCTTTGGACGGCGTGAGATGATGGCGCTTCATATGGCACAGAATGGATTTTTCGGAGAGGTTGTACACTGCAGCGGCGGCTATCATCATGATCTGCGCGACGAAATTGCGGACGGACGTGAAAACAGACATTACCGTCTGAGAAATTACTTAAGCCACAACTGCGACAATTATCCGACGCACGAATTAGGACCGATTGCAAAAATCTTAAAGATCAATCACGGCAACCGCATGATGACGCTGACCTCAATGGCATCAAAGGCGTCCGGTCTGCAGGCGTATATTAAAGAAAAGAAAGCGGATGACGCATTTTTGAAGGACAAGACCTTTGCACAGGGAGACGTTGTGACAACGGTGATCAAGTGTGCAAACGGAGAAACGATCGTGCTTACACTGGACACCACGCTGCCGAGATATTACAGCCGCGGCTTTACCGTCAGAGGAACAAAGGCGATGTATGAGGAGGCAACGGATTCCGTATTTGTGGATTCCAAGGAGCATAAAGCGCACGATTATGACTGGCGCAAGGAGTGCATCAATAATGCCTCCGAATATGAGGAAGCATACGATCATCCTGTCTGGAAGCAGTATATCAAAGAAGGCGTGCAGGGAAGCCATGACGGTATGGACTGGCTGGAGTTTAAAAAGTTTTTTGAGGCTCTGCGTGCCGATGCACCGATGCCGGTTGACGTCTATGACGCAGCAAGCTGGATGGCGATCACGGTGCTGTCGGAAATGTCGATCGCAAAGGGCGGCGCGGTCGTTGATATTCCTGATTTCACAAATGGAAAATGGCACAGAAATATCGCAGATTAAGGTGAAAGGAAGGAGACTCTATGAAGCTTCGTTGGCGAAATTTTACAGGTACGACTTCCAATGAGATCACAGAGCGCGAAAAACAGCATAAAGGATTAGTTAGGAGAGCGGCAGCCGAGGGCTTCGTTCTTCTGAAAAATGAGGATTGCTTACTCCCCCTAAAAAGGGGGAGTAAGCTTGCTTTATACGGAGCTGGCGCAGGGAAAACGATAAAGGGCGGCATCGGCTCCGGGGATGTGAACGAGCGGGAGAGTATTGATATATACAGAGGTCTTGCACAGGCAGGCTATCAGATTACAACAGAGGAATGGCTAAGCGCGTACGACAGATGCCAAAGGGCAGCGCGCGAGGCGTGGAGTGCAACGATCCAAAGGAAGATGGAGGAGGAAAAGCTTCCGTTTTATCTGGCATATTTCACGACGCCATTTGAGATACCGGCGGGAAGTATTCCCGGTGAGGAGGCAGAGAGAGATGACGCCGATGCGGCAGTCTATGTGCTGTCGCGTATTTCCGGGGAGGGAGCAGACCGAAAGTCAGCACGCGGCGATTACTTCCTCTCCGATGAGGAGTTTTCCTTATTAAAACGAATCGGGGAGTGTTATTCCAAAGTCATTCTGGTGTTAAATACAGGCGGGATCGTCGATCTTGGATTTACGGAGGAGATTCCGAGCATTAAGGCGATCCTGCAATTTGGGCAGGCGGGACAGGAGGGCGGGAATGCGTTGGCGGACGTTATTTCGGGAGACGTCACACCGTCCGGCAAGCTGACAGATACATGGGCGTATTGCTATGAGGATTATCCGACTGCCCGATTTCCGAATAAAAGCGAAAATAAAAGGCAGGTGGAGTACCGGGAGGGAATTTATGTGGGCTATCGGTACTTTGACACATTTGATATACCTGCCCGTTATACCTTCGGCTATGGTCTGTCCTATACCGATTTTTCTGTGAAAGCGTTAAATATCGCGCTTTCAGGGGAGGAGGGAGACCCGCAGCTAACGGTAACGGCAGAGGTTAAAAATAGCGGGCAGCAGTATGCGGGAAAAGAGGTGGTGCAGGTATATGTCTCCTGCCCGCAGGGGCGTCTGGCAAAGGAGTTCCGCCGTCTGGCGGGGTTTGTGAAAACAAAAGAGCTTGCGCCCGGAGAGGCACAGGTGATAACGCTTTCATTTTCAATCGCGTCGCTTTCCTCCTATGAGGAGGAACAGGCGGCATGGATATTAGAAAGCGGCTGCTATGGGATCTGGCTTGGCAATGCGCTTTGCAATGTACGGCTGATCGGAACGGCTGTTTTGGCAGAGGAGGTCATGCTCCGCTCCTGTGGGGCGATTTGTGCGAAACAGACGCAGATCGAAGAAATATTCCCTGACTTAGCCGCACAAAAGCGCAGAGAAGAAGGCTGGCGCAGGGAGGCAGAGGAACAGGAGCTGCCATGCGTGATACTTCCGCATTTTTTATATACGCCCAAAAAGCCGGCAGTCTCTGAAGCATTTCTGGCAGTTTCCAAAGAGGCGGAGGAGCTTGTCAAGCGTCTCACAAAGGAGGAGATGATCGCCGTGACAGTCGGTGCGCTCGACGGTCAGAGCCGGGGGCTGATCGGCGCGGCAGGGAAAAGCGTTCCTGGTGCGGCGGCAGAGACGACCTCTGTCTTATGCGGCGAGCCATATCGGGTCGCGAGCGTTGTGCTGGCGGACGGTCCGGCGGGCTTACGGCTGCGGCAAAGCTATCAGGTAAAGGACGGAGAGCTTGTGGAGAGCGGTGCGATTGGGGAATTGGAGCAGCAGTTTTTTCCGAAAAAAGCGGTTACGGAAGGAATGACCTACTATCAGTACTGTACGGCAATGCCGGTTGGTACGCTGCTGGCACAGAGCTGGAATCCGGCGCTGGCGGAGGAGCTCGGAGGCATGGTGGGGAGGGAAATGGAGCTGTTTGAGATTTCTCTCTGGCTTGCGCCGGGTATGAACATTCACAGAAACCCGCTGGGAGGAAGAAATTTTGAGTATTATTCGGAGGACCCGCTTTTGACGGGGAGGATAGCGGCAGCCGTCACAAGAGGCGTGCAGTCTGTTGCGGGATGCGGAGCGACGATCAAGCATTTTGCCTGCAACAATCAGGAGGAGGAGCGCTTAAATTCAGACTCCGTTGTCTCGGAGCGCGCGCTGCGGGAAATTTATCTCAAGGGCTTTGAGATCACCGTAAAAGAAGCCCAGCCGATGGCTGTCATGACAGCCTACAATAAAATAAACGGAATCTATGCGGCGAACAATTATGATTTGTGTACAGAGGTTTTGCGCGGGGAATGGAATTTTGCGGGAATTGTGATGACAGACTGGGCGACCACGCTGTCCGCAGAGGACGGCACCTGCAGTGCCGCCGGATGTATTGCGGCAGGAAATGACCTGATCATGCCTGGGTCGGAGACTGACTGCGACAGTATTCGTAGGGCTGCAGAGAGCGGTACGCTGCCAAAGGAGGCGTTAAGAGATTGTGCGTACCGCAATATCCGCATGATCCTGCAGACCAATCAATATGAAAATGCGCCGGCCTATCAGGATCAGTTCATCTGGTGACGGCGGTATTCTCCCGGAGTGACGCCGATATATTTCTTAAAGATTCTTCGGAAGGTGATGTCGTTTTCGTAGCCGCAGCTATTGGCGATCTGCAGTACAGGAAGGTCGGTCGTCGTTAAGAGCGTGCATGCGTGCTCGATGCGTTTCTGATTGACATAGGAAAGAAAATTTTCCCCGGTCAGCGCCTTTATTTTCCGGCTCATCTGGCTCTCGGAAAGGGAGAAGGCTTCCGCAAAGTAGCTAAGCGACAGATTTTCATCGCAAAGGTGCTCGTCCAGCCATTCTAAAATCCGGCGGGAGGCGTGCTTTGACTGTTCCTCGGATGATTGTTCAAAGAGAGTGGTGAGCTTATCTAAGGTCTGCGCACAAAGCTCTGATAAGGTGGCAAACGCATCGCGGGCATCTGTGTTTAGGGCGCGCAGCGCCTCTGTATCAAGCGCCGACTGATATTCCTGCGGGAGCTTTGATGCAGCAATGAGCAACTGCTTTTGTGCATATGTCAAATGCTCCTTTTTGCCGTAGCCTGATTTGGAGATCAGGCGGAAATACTCCGAAAAATTTTCCTTTGCCGTCTGAAACCGAAAGGCGGAAAAGCTGGCATCCAGTGACTTTAACGTTTCGGGCGTCGGTAAATTGAGAACCTGCGCAGCAAACAGTGCATCGAAGGAAATTGCCTTTTCTTCTGTTTGCAGAGAGAAATAATCTAAGGTACAGATCGCCTGTGAATAAGAAATCGGCGCATATTTTAAATCCTCCGACATACTTCCGATTCCATAGGAACAGACGCCCTCCTCCTGTTCTAAAATGTCACTGACAGCTTTTTGGGACAAAAGCGCCTGCTGCTTGTCGGCACAGTTAAAGAATAAAACGCCCACATGCTTGCGGCAGGATAAATACAGGCAGACGACAGATTCTGTTGTCTGGCTTTTGGCAAGCTGATACCAGTAACCATGCGTCAGTGTCGGCGCGATGAGCGCAACGCAAAAGCAGATGGAAAACGGAATGCGCACACCAAGACTGGAAAGCCCGCGCAGAACCTGTGCATCGTCCCCGTTGTTTGAGCTTAGCAGCTCCAGCAAAAAGCTGTTGATCAAAACCGGCTTATAGAGCGAAAGCTGCTGCTCCAACAATGCTTTATTTTCTAAAATGGCGCTGACGGTGCTTTTTAGGGTTTCGTATTCCGGTTCATGCGCGGCTGCGGACGCGGTGTCCGTGATCATGGACGACAGCTCCCGGATCGGCGCATAATTTTTCTTGCAGATCGCATTTGCAAGCGGGATCTGCAGGCAGACTCCCACAAGAAAAATTACAGTAAATAAAAGCAGGCACAGCCAGAGCTGTTTTTGCAGAAAGTCTTTGGAATAGCCGACATAGTGCGTCCAGCCGCTGTGGGTATCCGCAGCGGAAAGATAGCGGTTATCGGAGGTAAGCCGGGCAAGCGTGGCAGCGGAGAGGGAGGCTTTTTCCTCCGGTGGAAGAAAAAGCGGGGAATGATTCTCTCCGAGGATAAAATACTCGATATTTTCTCCGACGAGGGCATCCAGCTCTTTTAAGATCTGTGCGTCGTCGAGAAATAAAAATAAGGTTCCGTAGCGGCTTCCGTTGCTGTTGATGAGCGGCAGAATGTAGACCGACTGCAGCGGCGTGTTTGTCTCTGCGATCGCGCCCTGCGGGAGGAACAGGTAATAGCCGGGGGTCAGAGGTCTTAGGTAGTCTGCGAAGGTATCGGAGTCCGTATTAAAAACACTCTGGCAAAAGCTTTCCAGTGTGATCGTTCCGTGATCTGATATAATATACTCTTTTTCCGTCAGGTAAACGCTCATGGAAGAAATATGCCGGTTGAGCGCCTTATGTGAAATAAGATCATGCTGTGCATTAAAAAAGATCGTGGAGTCGGTCTGTGAAAAATTAAGGTAAGGATTGCCGGAGGCAGAGATCGCAAGAAGCGGGTCGAGCCGTCCGACATTAAATGCGATCGTCTGGCACTCACGGAGCAGTCCCTCGGAAAAATCGGACAGGGAATCTGCCGACTGCCGCAAAAGCTCTTTTTTATGCTGATGGGACTGATAGGAAAACGTACAGACCCCGATCAGAAACAGAGTTACAAAGATCAAAAAAAGCTGTAGGAAATGGCGAAGAAACATTTTTTTATACATAGAAGTTGTAAAAGCAGGCTTAAAAAAATTTCTCATCATAAGTCTCCTTGTTAAAATATCGTATCAAGTAATAGTTATAGTGTACCATAAAAAAATCATAGATGCAAAAAGCTTGTGTGCATGGAGGTAACATGAAAAAGATGATTTCGATTGTAATTGCAGGCGCCGGCGGCAGGGGATTTCTTGCATATGCGCCTTACACCAAAAAATATCCGGAAAAAATGAAGCTTGTCGGGGTGGCGGAGCCGGATGATTTTCGGCGCGCGCGTATCCGGGAGGAATACGGATTGGCGGAGGAACAGTGTTTTTCCGATGCCAAGCAGTTGTTTGCCGTGCCAAGGATGGCGGATATTGCGTTTATCTGCACGCAGGACAGACAGCATGTGGAGCATGCACTGCTTGCAATGCGGCAGGGGTATGATATTTTGCTGGAAAAGCCTGTCTCCCCCTATGCGGATGAGTGCAGGAGGCTCTACCAGGCAGCATGCGGCTGCGGCGCTCTTGTGACAGTCTGTCATGTGCTGCGGTATGCGCCGTTTTACAGAAAAATCAAGGAGCTGTTAGAGCGTGGGGCGATCGGGGAAATAATATCCATTCAGGCGGCGGAAAATGTCGGGTACTGGCATTATACGCACAGCTATGTGAGAGGGAAATGGAGAAACAGCAAGGAGACCAGTCCGATGATCCTCGCAAAATGCTGTCATGATATGGATCTGTTCGTATGGCTGACGGAGAGCAGATGTCAGACCATTTCCTCGATGGGTGCGCTGACCTATTTTCGGGAAAAGAACGCGCCGTGCGGTGCGCCGGGCTATTGTATGCAGGGATGTCCGAAAAAGTCCGACTGTCCATTTGATGCCGAAAAGATTTATCTGACCAATGCTGTGAATGCAAGCGGGCAAAACGGAACGGACTGGATGCAGAGGGAGGTGCGCGGTGCGCGGGGGGAGGCGTGTTTGCGCGAGGCTTTGTATGACGGACCTTATGGACGCTGTGTGTTTCAGTGTGACAATGATGTGGTCGATCATCAGGTTGTCTGTGCCCGGATGGAAAACGGCGTGACGATCTCATTTTCGATGTGTGGATTTCACGAGAAGAATTACCGCACGATCCATATTATGGGAACTGCCGGAGAGCTGTACGGAACGATGGAGGAGGACCGTTTGATCTTGCAGCCGTTTGGGAAGGAGGCGGTCGAGATTATGACTGCGGCAGAGGGGGATGAGAAAAGTCATGGGGGCGGAGACGACCAGATGATGGAGGATCTGTATGAGGCTGCCACAGAAGGAGGAGCGACACTCACGGGACTTGGGGATTCGCTGGAAAGTCACTATATGGCATTGGCGGCGGAGGAATCACGCATGGAGGGCGGGAAGAAAATCGAACTGCAAAAATTTCGGATGCAGGGGTAGCTTGGGAGACGCTGTTGCGCTTACTTATGATTTTTGTTATAATTTCACAAAGATTTTATATTTGAAAATAGAGAATCCTGTTATACTAAGTGCAGTAAGAAGGGTTTGTTTTTAGAAGCAGGAGATGGGAGCGAAAGGGGTTGCCGCACTGAGGCATTGGTGGGCAGCTCCTTTTCTGTATGATTGTAAGGAGGCAGATAAAAGCGTGTTTATATTTCCGTGGTGTGCGTTAAATGATGAGATTAAGATTTTGTCAGAGGAAGAACGAAAAGAAAAATTAGAAATGATGCGAACGGATCATATGCGGTATATGAGAGTTCCCTTTGCAATCAATGTCATGTCGGGCGGTCAGTATGAGAAGAAGAATATAAGGTTTGGAGGTATCAGCGAGGGCAAGAAATTTACGACAAAGCAGGAGGGCGAGGGAACAAGCATAGACGGTAAAATGGTCTTTCCCGAAGAATGGGGGATCAAGGATCATCAGCATGATTATTATGAGCTGATGTATGTACTGGAGGGCGCGGTAGAACAGCAGATTGAAAACAGTACCTATGTGTATCAAAGAGGCGAAGGCTGTTTTATTAACAGGAATACAAAGCACAGAGAACTGTCGGGGACTGACTTTTTTGTCGTATACCTGTGCCTTTCTAAGGAGTATGTGTGGGAGCTGATCGAGGAAGCGGGCAAGACATCGGGAAATATTTATCGCTTTTTACAGTCAAGCATGGAGGAAAAATCTTTTTATAAGAAAGATTATCTTTATATTTCGGCAAAAGAAAATGAGGACGGGATCACGCAGACGCGTAATATTTTTGAAAAAATGACGCGGGAGCTGGTGGAAAAGGAGTCCGGCTATCTTCATATTTTTCACGGCCTTGTGGAGCGATTGTTTGGAGTGCTCCAGAACAAGGAGTTTTATCAGGTTTTGCATATCACGCTGGATTCTTCCGTGGAAGAACAGCTATTTGAGCAGATTAAGCGCCTGATCGAGCAAAATCCGGAAAAATATTCCAGACAGGAGCTGGCAAAGGAATTAAATTACAGCGGCGATTATTTGAATAAAATTGTCAAGAAGTTTACGGGGCTGACAATTACGCATTACTGCCAAAAGGTTTTGCTAAAGAAAGCAAAAGCATTGCTGCAGGAAAACGGGATGAGCGTATCGGCGGTCATGGCGGAGGTCGGATTTAAGAACTCCAGTCATTTTTACGAATTATTTAAGAAAGAATTTGGTGTGCTTCCGGGAGAGTGCAGAAAAGTGCATAAATAAAATGTCTGGATTTGATAGAAAAACATACAACATGTCGTGTTTCTGTTAATGAAATTTTCCTTTTTTTCGTTTATTGTAAAGGAAGTACATAATCGAATGAAGGGGAGGAACAGGTTCATGAGGGCATTTGGAAAAAATGCGGAAATGTCACAGGTAATTGCTGGTGAAGTAAAGGGTAGAGAGATGTTTGGCCATGCCATTGCAGGTTTTGGACAAAATCTTATTTTCGGTCTGTGGAGCAATTACATGCTGGTATTTTATACTGATATTTTTGGAATAGCCGCAGGCACGGCAAGTATCATTATGCTGCTCACAAGAGTGTGGGATGGAATTAATGACCCGATGATGGGCAGCATTGCGGACCGGACAAGGACAAAATGGGGGCGTTACAGACCGTGGCTGTTATTTATGGCGCCTGTGATTGTTATTTTTCTGGTATTGAATTTTAGCTCACCGGATCTGTCGCCAACATTAAAGGTCGTTTATGCGGGTATTACTTATGTGATGATGAGTATGGCGTTTACGGCAGTGGATGTGCCGTATTGGACAATGCCTGCCGCAATGTCCTCCGATGTAAAGAAACGGTCAAGGATTATCAGTTTTTCCCGTATGTCAACGACGCTTGCCGCCACCATTCTTGGAATTATCGCCATTCCGCTGATCCATGCGCTGGGGCAGGGAGATAAACAAAAGGGCTATATGATGACTGCGCTTGTCGTTGGATTGATCGGGGCAGGATTTTATCTGATTGGTTTTTTCTGCATCAGAGAGCATGTGCAGCCTGCGCTGAATCAAAAAATCACATTCAAAAGCTCTGTAAAGGCGATCATACAAAATAAGCCGCTGCTGTTATTGCTTTGCTGGGGGCTTCTTGGGAATATCGGCACGATGTTAAAGCAGGGCATGGTCATCTACTATGTCAAGGACTGTGTCGGGTCGGAAAATTTAATCCCGACATTCAGCCTTCTGTTCCTTCCGGGAATGATTTTCGGTCTTATCATTGCGCCGGTATTTGCGAAACGTTTTGATTCGAAGTCGGTATTTATCGGTGCAAGAGTATTTGGAATTATCGTAGATGTTATTTTCTTCTTTGCGGGCTTTGAAAATATACCGCTTGTTATGTTCCTGTATGCGCTGACAAGCATACCGCTTGGTATCTCGTCCGTAGTATCTGCAACTATGCTGACGAATACCATTGAATATGCGGAATGGAAATTTGGAAATCGTCAGGAGGGGCTGATCAGCTCTACACAGACCTTAACTGCGAAAATCGGTATGGCATTAAGCGCAGGTGTCATAGGCGCAGTTCTTGAGATTGCAGATTATGTGCCGAATCACGTCACAAGTGAAACGCAGATGATGATGCACGGAGCATTCACGCTTTTTTGCGCTTTCATTGGCGTACTGGCGATCATACCGATGTTATTCAATAAATTTACAGACAAAGAGCATCAAAGAATCATGAACGAATTAGCGGAAAGAAAAAGTCAGAAATAGGAACAGGAGAGAGTAAGATGAGAACAAAACAATGTTTTGATAAGGGTTGGAGTTATATCATAGATGAGGTAGGACCGCTGCCGAAAACCTATGCGAAAAGCGGGATTGTTGCAGGTATTACAAACGCGGTCGATGATGAGCTGTTTGAGCCGTTTGCAGGGGCGGGAAAGATGCTTAGGGCATTACAGGATATTCTGCCTGCCGGCGACGACGCAAAGGGCGATGTAGATGCTGCAAACATGCTGATGGGAAATCTTCCGGAAAAAGCAAAGTCCGCAAAAAATTGGAAAAAAGTAGATCTGCCGCATGATTTTCGTGTGGAAATCGGTGTGACGGAGGATGCGGTAAACTGGGCGCAGGGATATATTCCCGATGGTGTTGCATATTATCGGAAAGTATTTCAGATACCAAAAAGCACGCTGGGAAAACGGGTGGTATTGGAATTTGACGGCGTTATGAGGAATGCGTCGTTTTGGTATAACGGCTGTTTTATCGGAGATCATTATTCCGGCTATACAGGCTTTCAGTTTGATGTGACGGAGCTGACAAAATATGGGGCGGACGAGGGGGATAATGTGATCCTTGTCCGGTGCGATACGACGAACGGCAGTGAAGGCTGGTGGTATGAAGGCGGAGGGATCTATCGTCATACATGGCTTGTAACCTATGATGATATCCATGTCGACCGGTGGGGCGTTTTTGTAAAACCGGAGGTAAGCGGCAAGGACACCTTGTTGGAGATTGAGACAACGGTCTGCAATGAAACATTTGCCAAAGCAGATTATCGCGTATGCACAACGATCATAGACCCGGACGGAGCGGAGCTTGGCTGTGCCGAAGCAAGCGGCAGCTTACCTGTTTATGGGAAGGATACAAGAAAATACAGTATGGAGGTTAAGAATGCTCTGCTTTGGGATTGTGATCATCCGTATTTGTATACTGCTATAACAGAGGTATTTGCGGGAGAGCAGATGACGGATCATTATGAGACGACGTTTGGAATCCGCAGCATTGCATATACAGAGAACGGATTATTGCTAAACGGTGTGCAGACCCCTCTTTACGGCACCTGCTTCCATCAGGATTTTGTCGGAGTCGGAGCAGCGATTCCTGACGCGATCCAAAATTATAAGATTAAAAAGATCAGAGATATTGGCTTTAATGCGTTCCGCTCCTCTCATAATCCGGCAACCATTGAATTATTGGAGGCGTGCGATCGCATGGGAGTTCTCGTGATCAATGAGAACAGGATTATTGAGACAAGCAGGCACCGCATGGAGGATCTGGAGGAATTGATCAAGAGTTCCAGAAATCACCCGTCTGTTTTTGCGTGGAGTATGTCAAATGAAGAAATATTTGCAGGCAGCTATCAGGCGTTAAGAATTTTGGATAAGATGATCCCTTTTGCAAAGCATTTGGATGACAGCAGGCTTTTCCTGTCGGCAGAAGCATTTCTGTCAGGAGAAATGGCAGGAAAATACGGAATGGAAATCTATGACGTGTTCGGCATGAATTATGCGGAGTCTTCCCTGAATGAGAATCAGATCCAGAATCTGTCCCAAAGCTATCCGCAGATGAAATTTTTAAGTACCGAAAGCGCCTCATGGTATACCACAAGAGGAATCTACGAGGATAATAAGGAACGGGGGCATTGCTCCAGCTACGGCACCCGCTATGTTATGATGGGAGGAGAAGGCGGTCCGAATGCGGGCGGAACGGCAAGACCATGGCAGACATGGAATTTTTATCAGGAAAACCCTAAAACAGGAGGATTTTTTATCTGGACAGGCTTTGATTATCGCGGAGAGCCGACGCCGTTAAAGGAATATCAGGTTTGCTCTAATTTCGGAATTATGGATACCTGCGGTTTTCCGAAGGATGATTGTTTCTATTATGAGGCAAGAATGAAGTCTGCGCCTTTGATTCACATGATGCCGCATTGGACATGGGAAAAAGAGGGCGAAGTAAAAATAGTCCGTCTTTATACGAATTGTGATGAGGCAGAATTATTTTTAAATGGAAGGTCATTGGGGAAAAAGGAGCTGCAGGACGATTGGATTCAGTATGAAGTGCCCTATGAGCCGGGCGAGTTAAAGGCGGTTGGATATAAAAACAGCGAAAAAGCCGCAGAGGATGTGCAAAGAACGGCAGGAAAAGCATTTGCAATTAAAATGGAAGCCGACCGCAGCGTCATTCATGCCGACGGCAGGGATGTTTCGTGCGTGAAAGTATCAATTGTAGATGAGAGCGGAGTCGTTGTTCCAAACGCAGAACATAATGTGACGTTTGAAGTCACGGGAGCAGGACATCTGCTGGGGCTTGGAAACGGCGATCCGGGGTGCAGAGAAAATGATAAAGCGTCCTCCAGACATGCATTTTCCGGCTTGCTTCTGGCTTTGATCCAATCCAAGGAGGAAAGCGGGGAAATTGTGGTACGCGCTGTCTCACAGGGACTTCAGGAATGTGAATTTACGCTGATGGCAGAATAGCAAAGCTTAAGGCGTGATAGCCCCTTGCTGCAAAAGCTATGATTGCAGCAAGGGGCATTTTGTACGAAAAAAAGACAGCCTACACATGCAACCAAATCATGCGGTCATCCGGCAAGCTGGACAGCCCACTCATATACCCGTGATTTGCGGTATACCGAGTTCCCTACGATAATAAGTATAAAGAAAAAATACGCCAGGAACAAACATTTTCATTACGTTTTGTGTCTGGGCGAACCGAAAGGAATGGATATAATCATGGAAAGAAACATTAAGATCAGCGGGTTTGCGGATGAGATAGCAGAAGATTTAAAGAAATAGATTGAGGTTATAAAAAACTGGGAATTAACTCGAACGTACGAGTCCGGCAGGACTCGTTTATCACAAAGAAGGCATCCAAATGGATGCCTTCTTTGTGATAAAGAGAGCGCGAGACGGGACTCGAACCCGCGACCCCGACCTTGGCAAGGTCGTGCTCCACCAACTGAGCCACTCGCGCATATATGATTGAATCAAATTAATCAGCAAATATGAGATTGTAGAGAGCGCGAGACGGGACTCGAACCCGCGACCCCGACCTTGGCAAGGTCGTGCT
>Garnier_p1__coassemble_258_pt1 | contig 53020 bp, 47 predicted proteins | sample Garnier_p1__metabat2_high_PE_021 | metagenome-assembled genome bin Garnier_p1 | reverse complement strand
CCGTAATCTCTCAAACAGTGCATCAGCATCAGCTTTGCACAGTGTTTTTTTATTATCATTATCATTATCAGGGTTTTTTTGAAAAGCAAAAAAACCATTTGCTTTTTTTGCTTTCTCTTTATTTTCAGAATAACCATTTGCTTTTTGGGGTCTAACTCCTCTAATCGGGCATAGACACGCTCCAAAAAGTCCGCATCCGTACACTGATAACCGTAAAGCTTACGACACCAATCCCAACCGCAATAAGTGGCAGCGTTTAAGCTCTGATAAAACTGCTCTTTGTTTGGTGTGTTCATGGCTTCGCCCCCTCTCACTGCTGCACCGGTGAAACTCCTCGGTTGAGATACTCCACGAGCTTCCCCCAGTTCACAAGGTACTTGCACACGGCTTTCACATGTACGATCTGGTTACTTAAGCACATCTTACGCAAAAAGTCATAAGACACGCCTGTCCTTTTGCTTGCTTCCTTCAGTGTGATCATCTCCGGCACTGCGTAATTTACTTCTATCATCCTTTTAAATCCCCTTTCTAAGCTTTAAAATTAAATACCCGTATTAAAATTTTGCATAAATACGCTAACCTCTGCGCAATCGTTCGCCTATCGCTTTCTTTTCCTCCTCCGTAAACTTCCTACTACTCCTTTTCGTACGAAACGAAATAAATTCAACCGGGCAGGAATATGTATTGCCTACGACTTCACCACTAGCGAGCCTTGACCCCCTTTCTAATTTCCATTCTGTGGCTGGAATCTTAATAAGCTTATTTAATTTTGTCATCATGGTAGTGTCAGAGGTATAAATCTCTGCCCTGCCGTCTCCACGGCTAAAATTTATGTGTGTTTCTTGTTCTTCAATCATCAAACCCATGTGTGCCCCTCCTCTCCTACTGGTCGATAATCTCGGTTACATCCACGCCTAACGCCTCCGCAACCCTGCCGGCGCATACCGGTGTTAATACTTGGCTGTTAAGTATAACGTTCATTCTCGCCCGACTTACACCGTATGCTTTTGCTAAATCTGTTACAGTCATCATCTTACGCGCCATTGCAATATTGACTTTGTCTCTGTTTAGTTTCATGTTTTCACCTCGCTTCTATTGTTTAATTTTTAAACATTGTAATTTATATTTTAAATTTTGTCAACATATTTTTGATTAATATATAAACTTTTAGTGTTGACATATAATGTGATACTGATATAATAAATACAAAAAGGAGATGCCGTGAACGAGAGAATTAAATATCTAAGAAAAGAAATGCTGAAACTCACACAAGAAAAATTTGGGGAAAGATTAGGTGTAGGTAAATCCGTTTTGTCTCAAATTGAAAACGGCAGAAGCGGTGTTACTGAGCAGATGTTTAGGTCTATTTGCCGTGAATTTAGCGTCAATGAAGATTGGCTTCGTAACGGCACTGGCGATCCTTTTGTTATAAATACTGTTGATTCTGAGCTTGCTGGATATATGGGAGCACTACTTGCCCAAGGAGACCATGAAAAAAATAAATATGCTTTACTTGTCCTTAAACTAATAGTTGACGAGTGGGACTTGGTTTATAAAAACATAGACACTATAAAAAATATACTAACTTGGATTTCTGAAAGTTCGGAAGAAAGTTAAACCCATTGACATTCTATGACGTGCGCAAAATAACCACCGTACCCAAAAGAACGGTGGTTAGCCAAAACCTCTAAAGCGGACGGGCGCAAGATTGCGCGGGTTAAGATCGGACGAGCCAAAACTGGCCAGTCAGCTCCTGCACATTGAAAATATAATATACTTAACCGGAGAGCCGAAGGGGCGATATGCCAGCTGCCGAGTACTTGAAAGGAGCTGGTGCCTATGGTTACATATAGTGATTTATTCACTTTCGTAATTATGCTTTGTGCCGTAATAACTCTTGTTATTAATTTTAGCCACAAAAAATAGCGCCCTCGCTCTGGTAAAGTAAGGCGCTATTTTTACAACTTATTTTTACCGGCGGCTAGGCTTCATCTAGCTTTCGGCTCTCTTGTTAAGTATATTATATGCAATCGTGCGGGATTTTTCAACCCCAAAATAAAAAACCGCCCCAGTTGCCAACCGAGACGGTTCATATACCCCCGAAAGCGGTACAGAATAGAGGTATTTAACGTGGAAAGTATCGTTTCTTTTATTGTCGCTGTTGCGTCTGGTGTAGCCTGCCACTGCATCATCAAACGGAATAAGAAAACCCACGTATCGCCCCAGTTGCCAACTGGGACGGCTCATATACCCGAAAGGATATAATCTGCACTTATATTATATCCTTTCGGGGCAGTTCTGACAAGTGCGGGGCTGTATTTTTTATACCCATTTTTACGAAAGGATGGTCTATTTTATGGCAAGTATACGAAAAAGAGGAAACAGTTATCAGATCACTGTCAGCAACGGTCGGGACATTTACGGCAATCAGATATTCGAGCGTGTCACATGGAAACCAGACCCGAACAGGACCGAAAAGCAGAACGAGCGGGAGCTTGCACGCTTCACGCTTGAATTTGAGGAGAAAGTAAAAAATGGCAAATACCTTGACGGGGAAAAAGTCACGTTTCAAGACTTTGCGGAAAAGTGGCTTGAGGAATATGCAAAAATCCAGTTAGAGCCCACTACGGTAGACTTATACACGAACTTCCTATACACGCATATACTGCCCGCTATCGGGCATCTAAAGCTTGCAAGGGTGCAGCCTGCGCACCTAAACAAACTATACACGGATATGCTGCAGTCAAGGAAGGACAACAGGGAGGGCGGATACTCCCCGACATCTATTCGGCGATGCCATGCTGTGATCAGCTCTATCTTCTCCACGGCTGCACATTGGAACATTGTATCAGATAACCCCTGCGAACGCGTAAAACCGCCCAAGCAGACAAATACCACAGCAGATATAAAACACTTCACCATAGAGCAAACAGGGGCATTTCTGACCGAACTGGACGAGGAAACGGCGGGCGGGCTGCTTAAGCTCCAGCACAACATCTTTTTCCAGCTCTGTATCTTTTGTGGGCTAAGGCGTGGCGAAGCTGTCGCCCTGCTCTGGTCTGATATTGATCTGCATGATAAGACGGTCAGCATCACAAAGAGCACGACCATAGTAAACGGAAAGCCATACACCAAGACGCCCAAGAACCACAGTTCCGAGAGAGTGCTAAGCGTGCCGGATCATATCATAAAGCAGCTAAAGCGTTACCGGCTTGAGTATAACACCTACCGCCTTTCTATCGGCTGTCAGTGGGTAGAAAGAGCAGACAAACAAGAGTATTTATTTATACAGTGGAACGGGGCGCAGATGTACCCGTCTACCCCTTATAGCGTGTTTAAGTCCGTAATAGCGCACTATAACGACACGCACACGGAACAGCTGCCGGATATTCCCCTGCACGGTCTCCGTCACACCTCCGCTACACTGCTGATCAGTCAGAATGTGGACGTCCGAACCGTATCGAACCGGCTAGGGCACGCACAGACCAGCACCACAATGAACATCTACAGTCACAGCCTACAGAAAAAGGACGTTGCAGCGTCTAATGCCCTTGAGGAATTGCTCATAAAAAAATCAAATTGTTAGTCAAATGTTAGTCAAACATGAAAAAAGCACCCCGTCAAGGAGTGCTTTCATTCTCTCAAACCCTTGTAAATAAAGGCTTTTTGCAATGAGGCATCGGGGATTCGAACCCCGGACAACTTGATTATAAGTAATGTTGCATTTTTTTATACACAACAATCTGTTTTAATGATCTTTATTTTTCTGCTGCAAAAGCAGTCACAACCTCCGATCTATGAATATCTTAAATTCCAGACATTGAAAATATCATAGACTTACACAGAGAGCCGAAGGGAACGATATGCCAGTTGCCGCGCACCTGAAAGCAACCGGTGTCTATGGCTGCATACAAGGATTGATTGACTTTCGTAATTATGCTTTGTGCCGTAATCACTCTCGCAACTAATTTCAGCCACAAAAAATAGCGCCCCCAGTCTGGTAAACGAAAGCGCTATTTAACTCAATTATTTTGCCAGCGGCTAGGCTGCATCTGGCATTTGCCTCTCTTGCCCGCACTCACCCACCGACTGCCTTGTTAAGTATATGATATGCAATGACATCCATATGGGTAAGCCTATTTTTCTTCTATGCCTCGTCAATCGCCCTGCCGATATCCGTACGCATGTATTTGTTTTCAAACTGCACCCACTTCGTCGCCTCATAAGCCTTTGCGCGGGCTTCCTTAAGGTCGTTTCCGGTAGCCGTGATGCCGAGCACACGCCCGCCGTTTGTCACGATCCTTCCATCCGCATCAAACGCAGTTCCGGCATGGAAACAGTAATAATCATCCCTTCCTGCAAACTTCTCAAGCCCCTGAACCGGATAACCTTTTTCATAGCAAACCGGATAACCGTCCGATGCGAGTACCACGCAGACCGCGGCATTGTCCTCAAACTGCAAATCAATTTCATCCAGTCTGCCGTCGACGCACGCCTCCATCACGTCGATGATGTCATTTTTCATGCGCGGCAGCACCACCTGTGCCTCCGGGTCTCCGAAACGGGCATTGTATTCAAGCACCCTCGGTCCGTCCGCCGTCAGCATCAGCCCAAAGAAGATGACACCTTGAAACGGTCTGCCCTCGGCCGCCATCGCATCCACCGTCGCCTGATAGATATATTTCCTGCAAAATGAATCTACTTCCTCCGTATAGAACGGACTTGGAGAAAACGTTCCCATCCCTCCGGTATTTAAGCCCTGATCTCCGTCCTTGGCGCGCTTGTGATCCTGCGCGGAGGACATGATTTTGATCGTCTTACCGTCCACAAATGAGAGCACAGACACCTCGCGTCCGGTCATAAATTCTTCCACGACCATTGTATTGCCCGCCGTTCCGAATTTCTTATCCTGCATGATCTCCCGCACGCCGTCCTTTGCCTCCTCCAGCGTGCTGCAGATCAACACGCCTTTTCCTAGCGCAAGCCCGTCTGCTTTGAGCACGATCGGAAACTTCGCCGTCTCCAGATATCCAAGCGCCTCGTCCGGGGAAGTAAATTTCTCATAGGCAGCCGTCGGAATCTTGTATTTCTTCATCAAATCCTTGGAAAACGCCTTCGAGCCCTCCAAAATCGCAGCATTTTTACGCGGGCCAAATACTTTCAGTCCCTCCGCCTCAAATGCATCCACGATTCCCCCGACCAGCGGATCGTCCATCCCAACGATCGTAAAATCAATCCGATGCTTCTTTGCAAACGCCACAAGCTTGTCGAACTCCATCGCGCCAATCGGCACACACTCTGCGAGCGCAGCAATCCCTGCATTTCCCGGCGCACAGTATATTTGATCTACACGCGGACTATTCGCCACGCTTGTCACGATCGCGTGCTCACGTCCACCGCTTCCTACTACCAGTACCCTCATTCTGACATCCTCCTACTCTGCTTTTATCTGAACACGTCCGTCGCACACCGCTACCCTGCCGGCTGCGATCAGATTGATCGCCTGCGGAAGGATCACCCACTCCGCCTGCTCCATCACGCGGCGCTGCAGGGTTTCCGGCGTATCCTCCGGCTCTACCGCTACCTCCTTCTGCAAAATGATCGGTCCGGTATCCGTTCCCTCATCCACAAAATGCACGGTTGCCCCTGTAAGCTTCACACCGCGCGCGAGCGCGCCTTCATGCACCTTCAGTCCGTAATATCCCTTCCCGCAGAAAGACGGGATCAGGGACGGATGAATATTGATAATACGGTTTCGATACCGCTGTATCATTTCCTGCGGAAGCACAACCAGAAATCCGGCAAGCACGACCAAATCCACCTGATAGGAGTCCAGCTTCTCAAGAAATGCCTGATTAAACGCCGCCCGATCTGCAAAATCCTTCGGAGAAATACAGACCGCCTCGATGCCATGTTCGTTCGCACGCGTAAGCGCATACGCATTCCGGTTGTTGCTGATGACGACCGAAACCTTTGCATTTTGAATTTTTCCGCAATCCATCGCATCCAAAATCGCCTGTAAGTTTGTGCCGCCGCCGGACACTAAGACCGCAAGCTTTAGCATAAGGTCACCCCTTTTTCCCCATCTGTAATCTTTCCGATCACATACGGTGTGTCACCCGCCGCGCGGATAGCCTCCATTGCCGTCTCCACGTCTGCCGGATCAACTGCGACCATCATGCCGATCCCCATATTGTAGGTGTTGTACATCACTTCCTCAGAGACGTTCCCCTCGCGCGCCATCATAGAAAAGATCGGAGGGATCTCATAGCTGTTCTTCTCAATGACCGCGTGTTTGCCCTCCGGGAGCATACGCGGAATATTCTCATAGAAACCGCCGCCGGTAATATGGCTGCACGCCTTAACGGTAACGCCCGCTTCCTTTATAGAGCGAAGCGCCTTCACATAAATTCTCGTGGGCGCTAAAAGCGCCTCGCCGAGCGTCTTTCCAAGCTCCTCATGATATGTATTCAATGTCTCTGCATCCATGCGGAAAATTTTGCGCACCAAAGAAAAACCGTTTGAATGAACGCCGGAGGACGCCATACCGATGATCACATCGCCGTCCTTTAAATGCTCTCCGGTGATAATGTCCTTTTTGTCCACAACGCCGACTGCAAAGCCCGCAAGATCATACTCGTCCTCCGGCATAAGTCCCGGATGCTCCGCCGTCTCTCCGCCGATCAGCGCACAGCCAGACTGCACACAGCCCTCTGCGACACCGCCCACGATCGTGGCGATCTTCTCAGGATAGTTTTTGCCGCACGCAATATAATCAAGGAAAAATAATGGCTCGCCTCCGGCACAGGCAATATCGTTGACGCACATTGCCACACAGTCGATACCGATGGTATCATGCTTGTCCAAAAGAAATGCAAGCTTTACCTTCGTACCGCATCCGTCCGTTCCTGATACGAGCGTCGGTTCTTCCATCCCCTTGATCTTCTCCAGTGAAAATGCTCCCGAAAAACCGCCTAGTCCGCCGAGCACTTCCGGTCTCATCGTCCTTTTCACATGCTCCTTCATCAGCTCCACTGACTTGTAACCCGCCTCAATATCAACACCGGAATTTTTGTAATCCATTGCCTTTCCTCCATTCGATCAAACGTCCCGTTTGTATTTCTAACATTCTTTAGCTACAGTATAAATGGAATAACTTATATTTTCCAATTATATATTATTATCCATATTATTAGTTATGCTAATATATTTCTCCGATTTTTCATTTTTTCTTATAAAACAAATCTTACTGCCTGCTTACAGTGGCGAAGCGGGCAAGCTTCTGATTGTCTGCGAAGCTTCTGCTCTCTCTGCGAAATCTACTGCCTTAAATTCAAAAGTCTTCCCCCGCATTGCATGATAACGTTATGCAGCCTAATTCCTACCTCCCCAGCGCTTTCTTCCACTCCTCGATGATATACCCCTCTGTATCGCGTCCAAAATCATCAATGTCCCCAAATACATAAAATACGACGATTTCCTTATCATGTTCTAAATGCAACACGATGCCATACTGTCGCAATTCCTTCCCCGGAGAGCTTGCTTTACAGCAAAGCTTCCTGGAAAAGTGAGAAATGCCGCCACAGGAAAACCCCTGCGGCGGCGTCCGTTTTTAATAATTCTTATAGCCAACTTCCTGCAGTCTGGCATCCTTTGCCACGACCTGTTCTTTTAATTCTTCAGAATATTGTTTTAATTTTTGCAAAATTGCATCATCTGATGTTGCAAGAATTTTTGCTGCAAGTAATCCTGCATTTGCACCTCCATTGATCGCAACGGTCGCCACCGGAATACCGGACGGCATCTGTACGATCGAATACAAAGAATCACGTCCGCCAAGTGACGTCGTGTGCATCGGAATTCCAATGACCGGCATCGGAAAGATTGCCGCGCACATTCCCGGCAGATGCGCCGCCATACCAGCCCCCGCAATCAGCACCTTAAAGCCACGCTCCTCTGCACTCTTTGCATACTCAAAAAATACATCCGGCTCACGGTGTGCGGAAATAATCTTCATCTCATAACTGATGCCGAGCTTTTCTAAAATATCCGCTGCCTTTGCCATAACCGGCATATCAGAATCGCTTCCCATTACAATACCAACCTTTGCCATAATGATACTCCTTTTCTGTCTGTTCTTACTTTTTTGACTTATCGTTCCAACGGCTCATTGAGCTGCTCTGTACCCGCCAGCACAAATTTGCCTCCTGAAATTATATCAATTTCCCTTGCATCTTTGCAGATTGCCGTAATCTTGTCAAGCTCATCATACGGAATCGTAATATCCGTATGGCAATTCAGATAAGCCTTCTGCGCCTCGCCGTCATCCTCTGCCTTGCGCAGCGCAGACACCGCATTCTCTCTTGCCACGATTGCTTTTCCATCCGGATTGTAGGAAACATTATCCTCCTCATGACTGTAACAGGTATCGCCGACTGCAAAATGTGGTCCGGTCTTTTCAGCGATCAAAATCGGCAACTTGTCTGCAATATGAAAATCCCTTGCCATCCGGTACGCCGTCGTATTTGTTCCGATTGCAAATTCTCCCATCGGAAGTGTGTCATGATGCTTTAGGAGATTATCACGGATATATTTTTGATTTTCTTCCTCATCCGCAAAATTCGTGCAGGTGTAAGAGGAAATCATACCGTCCTTAAAATCAATCTCCAGATTCTCGTATTTTAACTCATTCAGATAAACCTGACTGACAAACAGCTTTCCGTTTGTTCCCTCAAGAACGGGAGAGGTAAAGACCTCCCCAACCGGAATATTAACGTCTGCCACACAGTTTTCAAACGCCGTCTCCTTCTTAGGATTCTTTAATTTCCAAATATTGACAGATAAATCTGTCTTATTTGTCCCCTGTCCGGTAATATGCACCCGCTCCGCCTGATCGAGCACATCTATCATGATCTGCTGCATCTTTTGATAGAGCGCATAATCTAAGGTATTGATCTTTACCGTTTCCTCAAAAATCTCCTCGAACTGCGCTCCAATCGCCGGTACCGGATAAGCGATGATCGTAAAACTGCGCTCCTCGCCTTTGATGTATTTATTGGTGATCTGCCCTGCCTGGCTCATCTCATAGACACAGAGCTGCTGCTGTTTCTTATCGTAATAAAGCGCTTCCTTCTTCGTCTCCGGCGAAAACGGCTCCTCCCCAAATACCTCTATCACAGCCGGTCCCGCCATGCCTGCCGCAAGAAGCTTTTCCTCCTCAAAATATGTCTTTCGGACCTCTAAGCACCGCTCTACATACGCTTTATCTATATAGTACGCACGATCCTCCTTGTGGTCATAGTCAAACTGCTTGTTTGCCGCCGTCCCTGTCGCTGCCATTGTCGGTTTCAAGCCCATCTTTTCCAAATTGCGGATAGCCGCACGGACCATGCGCTCAAAGCCGATCGGATAACGCACCTGCACGACCTTCTTTTTGCCAATGTCCTTGCCCGTCACTTCAAAACCGATGCGATACCCCTCTGTATAGGTATCCGCCATCGCCTGAATTTTTTCCTCCGGCAGACGGTTTAAAAATTCTGCCATCACAAGCTCATTCGCTCCGATATATGCCCCATAGCGGTACAGATAAGAGGGATCCGTCAAATCCGCTCCCATCACGATCTCGGTCTCAAAATTCTCCTCGGGATTGATCTGTCTGCGAATACTCTCCTCCTGAAAAATTTCACTGTAGTCGTGAAAATACCAATAAAAAATCTGTGGCAGCTCTTTTGCGCGCTCCGTCCCCTGTGCCTCGTCTTCCTCCCTTGCCCAATCCTCAAAGGTATTGTAGACCTCCACAAACAGCTCCATTGCAATCGTAAGACGGAGAAGATTGCCTCTGAACACCTCACGGATGCTCTCCCTAAGATGCGCTGCCATTAAGCAAAGCGGCTCTCCAAGCTCCCTGCCAAACACTTTGATGGCATATGCCGGATTGGCATAGCTGCTCTGATATGCCTCCGGCAGAATATCCTCATAAAGCTTAAAATTCTGCTGCTTTAGCTCTGTGGCACTTTTACTATCCTTTTTATCCCTGTAAAGCCTTGCCAGCATCAGCAAAAACGCCGCATTTTTTTGAAAATAATCAGCAAACTGCTCTTTTGTTTCCGCCTTGCTGCAAATCTGTGCGATCCGCTCCTCCATCAGTTCAAACCGTTCTTCTGCCTGATGATTCAATTCCTCATAAATCTCACTGTATCCCACTTGTCTCTCGATTCCTCCTATTCCTCTAATAGCTTTCCCTCTGCCGCATTCTTCTCGATCAGACCTTTCGCATACGCCCAAAGCTCGTCAGACCCTTCCATTGTGTGCGCATTTCTTTCCAGCACCTGGGACTTCTTCACGCCATGCTCGATCCACGACCTGCCGCCCGATGCATCATTGAGCAGAAGCGGCTGAACCTTATCGAGCGTATTCGCAAATTTTGCCTCTGCCGTTTCCATCGCCTCAAACTCGTCCCAAAGCGCACGGTATTCTTCTGCCTGCTCTTTTGGAAGCAATCCAAAAATACGGTCTGCCGCCTTTAACTCACGCGCACGCTTGGTCTTATTTCCCTCTGTATCATAGGCATAGGTGTCGCCCGCATCAATCTCAACCACATCGTGCAGCAGCACCATCTTCATCGTTTTTAATATATCAATTTCTTCCTTTGCATAATCGGCAAGCACAAATGCCATCAGCGCCAAATGCCACGAATGCTCGGCATCATTTTCCTTCCGGCTCCCATCTGCCAGATATGTCTGCCGTCCGATCTTTTTAATCTGATCCAGTTCCATAATAAAAGCGATCTGCTTTTGAAAATCATTCATCACAATTTCCTCCTCTGTCAGCCTGCCATACCTGCGGCGTAAAGCGCTGCCCAGATGCCGACGGCGCAAAAAGAAACAACCGTTGAAACATAAGGAAATAGTTTGAAGGAATTTTCCTCCCGCAGACTTCTGATCGCGATCACAAGTGCAACAATCCCAAGCAGCATTGCCGCCACACCAGCACTTCCCAGATACATACTTCCGTTTCCCTGGTTCCAAAATGAGTTCATGACAACCGCTGCCAGCACTGCCATCGACAGTACCGCTAACAACAGCGCAGCGATTCCTCGCTTGGACTGTGTTTTTTCCGTAAACTTATAATCTCTCCTCCGGCGTTTTCTCACCCTTATTCCCCCACAAGATTCTTTTTCCTAACCAATAAACAAAAAACCCAATGATCCCGCCTAACGTATTTAGCAGCAGATCATCTACATCGAAGCTTCCAACCTTCGCCACCAACTGTAATAATTCTACCAAAAGGCTGAGTTCAAAGCTATAGTATGCCGTAAACCAGAATTTTCTGCAGCGTGTGGAAAAAACAGGCAGAAATATACCAAACGGCACAAACGCGGCGACATTTCCTACAATATTCAAGAGCACGGTTCCCGTACCAAGTCTCTTATGATACCGGATAAATCTTCCGATTTCCTTAAACGGTACAAGATTATAATGATAGGTGCGCTCGCTGTAGGTGCGCCCAAGCTCCTCCGAAAAAAAGAGGAAATAAAATAACACGGTAAAATATAAGATAAATAATCCAATCGCCAGCAAGCGGCGTCTTTTCTTACTCACAGCCATACTGCCTGTAATATTCGTCGATCGCTTCCTTTATCCCATCGTCGATAACGACTCTGCCATGACACGGACGGTTGTACAAATGCTCTACCACCTCATCCATCGTCACGATCGCGTTTGCCGCAAAGCCATATCGCTCCTGCACTTCCTCAAGCGCGCTCTTGTCACCGCCAAGACCTTTTTCCATACGGTTTAAGGAAACCATCAGACCTATGATCGCAACATCTGCCGCTCCCTTCACCTTTGGAACTGTCTCCTCCATCGACTTGCCGGAGGTCGTTACATCTTCGATCATAACAACTCTGTCGCCATCCTTTAAGCTGCTTCCGAGAAATCCCCCCTTGTCCGCCCCGTGATCCTTTTCCTCCTTGCGGTCAGAGCAGTAACGGACCTCTTTTCCATATAATTTGCTGTAAGCAACCGCTGTCACAACACTGATCGGGATTCCCTTATACGCCGGACCAAACAGCACATCAAAGTCATCGCCATACGTCTTGTGGATTGCCTTCGCATAGTACTCGCCGAGACGCATCAACTGGCTGCCCGTCACATAGGCGCCTGCGTTCATAAAAAACGGGGACTTTCTGCCGCTTTTTAGAGTAAATTCTCCAAACTTAAGCACATCACTCTCTACCATAAACTCAATAAATTCCTGCTTGTATGCTTCCATCCTCTCTCAAACCTCCGTTTTATGGGCTTTTTAACACTTTCATTTTTATCAATCTTATCATACCCTATTCATATTTTCAATTCTGGAAATCATCGGATAGAAAAGAACCTGATTCTAACAATGCCCCGCCAAAACACGCGGCATCTGAGGTATCTTTTTATTTTAAACTCTGTTTCCTGTATGGTATAATCATTTTGTATCATTGAAAAAAGCAGGATGTGATTTTCCGATGATTAGATGCTCTCTGGTACACAAAGGGTGTGATACCCGATGAACACAATGGAGGTTCTCACTTTATTGCCAGTAATTTTTGCGGCTCTGTCTTACATATATAGTCATAATAACAAAAAGAAATAGCATCCCAGACCGTCCAAAGTTGAGGATGCTATTCTTATAATTCATTTTCTTACTGAGGACAATCGGAAATCAGTTCTGATCACCTTTCTGAGCAGATTATACACCAGACCGTTTGAGAAATCAGTCAGTCTGCTTAACATAAGCGCAGCTCGCAAACATTCAAATCATACGACAGGTGCCTTACTCAGAGCCTTACAGATCATTTCCCAAATCATTTTTTGCTCATTGGAATTAAAAAGCTCATAAGCTTTTGGGCTATTTCTTGAAAATATTTTCTTTTAGGAAGTCTTACAATATCTTTTCGTAACAAATCTCCTTCGGCTCTGTATTTGGCTTTAACTTACCTTTGGTCTCAAATCCGTGCTTTTCATAGAATAACCTTGCTCTTGTATTATCTTCAAAAACCCAAAGCATAACTTTTGAATAGCCCGCATTTGCAATATCATAAAGTACCGTATCCAGCATTTTGCTGCCATAACCTTTTCGCCATTGATTCTGCAGACTATGTATGCAAATAAGTTCGGCATATCCATGCATATCATGTTCACGAGTAGTATCCCACCATGCAATACAATGAGGCATCCCTTTAGCTTTTAGTAAATATCCATTTCCGATATTCTGTTCCAACAAACGACGGTACATTACAATTGCTTTATCAATTTGTGTGCATTTTTGCAGAACATCACCATTTAAAATATCTTTAAATCCTGCCTTCCAACTTTCCGTCTGTATATATGCCAATACTTCTTCATCGCCCAATTTAACCCGCTCAATCGTATATTCCATATTTTTACCTCATATAAATGCAAATCTACGAAACCAATCGATGTTTCATGTCTTACAGGAGTTCACTTAACTCACAAGTCTTTTTTGACTAAAACAGATTCATTTGTTCGTAATACTTCCTGAAAACCACATTTCATGAACAGTGAAATTGACGGATTATCTATTGCTATCTCATCAAAAATTACTTGTACTCCATTATCTTTTGCATTTTTGCATAAGAGCAATAGCGCCTCTCGACCATAACCCTTTTGTCTATATGGAGCATATATCATTACATCTGCGATGAACATTTCTCTTTCTTCCTCAAAATGATATGCTGCTTCTCCTAAAAAAGCATCATTTTCTTTCACATATCTGTAAAATCGCTTGTTGTCGGGATTTATTATCCATGCGTCATACCACCTTGCCCATTGTTCTTTTGGAAAGGGAATTGTACCGCCATATGCATGATTGTAAGACATCGTTTGCCCATCACTTAGCATTGTTTCCCGAAACCATAAATCTTCCATATGAGGTCTGTATAATTCAACCACCTTATACCTCCACAGCTCAGAATTTGTGTCGTATTTCATATCTGCATATTACCACGAAAAAAATCACTTGGCGTCTTTTTCTCATCAGCCCAATGCCGCTCATCATAGCAGTCTGCCTGTCCCTGATATACAAAGAAAGTGCGCTTACCTCTAACACACCGCGCCCACCAGTTCCTTTAGGCTCTCTACCTGATAGCGCTCCATATAGCTTTGGATACCGTCCACGATTTCCTTGGCGGCGTGCGGGTTTGTAAAGTTTACCGTTCCCACAGAAACAGCCGTCGCACCCGCAAGGATCATCTCAATCGCATCCTCCGCCGTCATAATTCCCCCCATGCCGATGATCGGAATCGAAACTGCCTGTGCCGACTGGTACACCATACGAACCGCCACCGGATGAACCGCAGGTCCTGACAGTCCTCCGGTGCGGTTTGCCAGTGCAAAGCACCTTCTGTGAATGTCAATCTTCATCCCTGTGATCGTATTGATCATGGAGAGCGCATCCGCACCTCCTGTCTCCGCCGCGCGCGCCATCTCCGTAATATCAGTCACATTCGGTGACAGCTTCATAATGACCGGCTGCTTCGCATGACGCTTGATCTCTCTTGTGATCGCCTCCACCGTCTGCGGAGTCTGACCAAACGAGATCCCTCCCTCCTTCACATTCGGGCAGGAAATATTGATCTCAAGCAAATCTACGGGCTGATCCCAAAGACGCTCCACAACCGCGACATACTCCTCCGTCGTATGTCCGCAGACATTGACGATGATCTTCGTATCAAATCTCTTTAAAAACGGAATATCCCTCTCAATAAACAAATCAATGCCCGGATTCTGGAGACCGATCGCATTTAACATCCCACCGTACACCTCCGCCACACGCGGCGTCGGATTACCCTCCCACGGCACGTTTGCAACGCCCTTCGTCACGACTGCACCAAGCTTGTTTAAATCCACAAACTCTGCGTATTCCTCCCCGGATCCAAACGTTCCTGATGCTGTCATCACGGGATTCTTGAACTTCACTCCGCACAAATCAACGCTCATATCCATCAGAACTCCACCTCCTCGGCACGAAATACCGGTCCCTCTTTGCAGACCCTCTTATTTTTTACATTGGAGTGCGCATCCTTCTCCTTTGACCGGCATACGCAGGCAAGGCAGGCGCCAATTCCGCACGCCATACGCTCCTCCATCGAAATCCAGCACTCGATATGGTTCTCCGCGGCATAGTCCTTTAATGCGCGAAGCATCGGTGTCGGTCCGCAGGCATAGATGACATCGGCATGCAGATCATTTGCCCGTATGGCATCCAGAACATTTCCCACTGTCCCAACACTGCCGTCCTCCGTCGCCACAAAGACTTCCCCGTATGCTCTCAGCTCGTCTGCTAAAAAAAGCTCTCTGTCACGGTAGCCCAGCACAATCTGTTTCTCACAATCAAGCTGCTTTGCCAGCTCAAGCATCGGCGGGATTCCGATGCCTCCTCCGATCAAAAATGCTTTTTTCTTGCCCGTCACAAAGCCATTGCCAAGCGGTCCGACCACCTTGACGTGCGCTCCTGCGCGCAGTCTTGAAAACTCCTCTGTTCCCTCACCCACAACGCGATATACAAGACGGATCCCGCCATTTTCCTTGTCGATCTCACAGATGCTGATCGGTCTTGGAAGCAGTCTGCTCCCATCATTGCAATAAACCGACACAAATTGCCCCGGTCCGGCATGCGCAGCAAGCTGCTCTGTTTTCAGCCAAAGACTGTATATCTCTGATGCGATCTCCTCCTGCCGGATGACGCACGCCAATTCTTCAAACCTCTCTGCCATCTCTGCCCTTACATCCTTTCCGCCTTTTCTTCATAGACTACGCTGCAGTCCACCACAGTCGCGCGCACTTTTCCTGTCACCCTTCTTCCGTGAAACGGCGTATTTTTCCCCTTGCTCGCAAAGGTATTCTTATCAATGGTATATGTCTCATTTACATCAAGGATCACAATATCTGCCGCTTTCCCCGGTTCAATGTCCCCCTTGTCCAGCCCAAGAATCCGCGCCGGATTATAGCTCATTTTTTCCGCCATCTGCATCGGCGTCAGATAGCCCCCAAGCACAAGCTCCGTATATGTAAGACCTGCCGCCGTCTCAAGTCCGACAATTCCAAACGGCGCCTTCTTCATAGAGGTATTTTTCTCCTCAAAGGTATGCGGCGCATGATCCGTTGCGATAACATCCATGATATTATCACGCAGCCCCTCCTTAAGCGCCTGTACATCTTCTCTGCTCCGAAGCGGCGGATTCATCTTAAAATTCGTATCTGCGTCCGCTTCGATCGCCACCTTATTCTCCGCATCCACCGTCGGCTCAATTTTACGAATATCATCAGAGGTCAAGATAAAATGGTGCGGACAAACCTCTGCCGTCACGGAAATCCCTTCCAGCTTTGCGCGCTCCACCATCGTCACCGAATTTTTTGTAGAGCAGTGACATAAATGAAGTTTGACTCCTGTATCGCGGCAGAGCATAATATCGCGCGCCACGATCACATCCTCCACAGAGTTTGTGATTCCCTTTAGCCCAAGCTCTTTTGCATGCGCATCCTCATTCATTACGCCGCCGTTTGCCAGATCCCTATCCTCACAATGCGCCATCACCACAAGAGAGCGCTCCGCCGCCTTAAGCATCGCCTTTCGGTAGAGCTCCGCGTTCATAACAGATTTGCCGTCCTCACTGATCGCATAAATTCCGGCATCCGCCATTCCGTCAATATCAGCCAGCTCCTCACCCTTTTGTCCCTTCGTGATCGCTCCCACCTGAAGCACATGAACAACGCCAACCGCCTTCGCCTTATTGTGCACATAATTGACCACATCCGCATGATCTGCTACCGGCTTTGTGTTTGGCATTGCAAGAATTGTCGTAAACCCGCCATGCGCCGCCGCACGGCAGCCTGTTTCGATCGTCTCCTTCTGCTCAAAGCCCGGATCGCGCAGATGTACATGCAGGTCAATAAATCCCGGCATCACAAGACAGCCGGACGCGTCAATCGTCCGGTCTGCCTGCCCTTCTATCCCCTGTTCCAATCTCGTTACTACTCCATCCTCTACCAGAACATCTAAAAGCTCGTCTGTATCGGTCGCCGGATTGATCACCCGACCTCCCTTGATCAATAATCTCATGCCATCCTCCTTATAATTTTCCATAAAGCTCCATCGGCACATATGCCTTGATTACAATACCGTCCGCACCGTATTCCTCGGCAAGCAGTTCCCCCTGTTTGCGGATCTGCTGAATAATTCCTGCATTATCATAAGAAATCGTACGTTCCACAAGCACTTTATCCTCTCGAAGCAAACCGGCAAGCAGCTCTTTTAGCTCCTCTAAGCCGCTGCCCTCTCTTGCAGAAATACAAAGCGTTCGATCCGCCCTGAAATCGCGCAGCGGCACATACTCCGTCAAGGCATCCTGCTTATTAAACAGCGTGATCACTGTCTTTTCCGAAATCTCCAACTGACGCAGCGTCTCGTATACAATGTGCATCTGCTTCTCATGCTGCGGATTCGAGGCGTCTACCACATGGAGAATATAATCTGCATACTTTGCTTCCTCCAATGTGCTCTTAAATGCCTCGATCAAATGATGCGGCAGCTTGCGGATAAATCCGACTGTATCTGTCAACAGAATTTCCTGATGCCCCGCAAGAGAGAGCACGCGCGTTGTCGGATCAAGCGTCGCAAACAGCTTGTCCTCCTCCAAAACTCCGGCATTTGTCAGGCGGTTTAAAAGTGTGGACTTTCCCGCGTTCGTGTATCCCACGATCGCCGCTACCGGAATCTGATTCCTCTGCCGCTTGGCTCTTGTCACCTCACGATGCTGCCTGACCTCCCTTAGTTCACGGTGTAACTGCGCAATTCTGTCTTTGATCAGACGCCTGTCCATCTCAAGCTTCTTCTCACCCGGTCCTCTTGTTCCGATTCCGCCTCCCAGACGCGACAGCGAGCGTCCAAGCCCGCTCAGCCTGCTCAGCCGATACTTTAACTGTGCCAGCTCCACCTGAATCTTGCCCTCACTTGTTGTTGCACGCGCTGCAAAAATATCAAGAATCACAAGCGTTCGATCCATCACCTTCGTATCGAGCGCCTCCTCCAAATTTTTTATCTGCGCCGGAGAGAGCTCATCATCGCAGACAATTCCGGTTGCTTTCGTCTCGTCAAGCAGCCCTGCAAGCTCCTCCACCTTTCCCGTACCGATATAAAGCGCCGGATGAATCGTCTCCCGTTTCTGGATCAAAACTCCGGCAACTGCTGCCCCCGCCGTTCCCACGAGCTCCGCAAGCTCCGCCACAGAATCCTCTGCATCATCGCCGTCCTGTTCGCTCACTCCAACGAGTATCACCCGCTCCTCGTTTTTTCCCATCTCAAATATTTCCGCCATAACACTCCTTTTGAAACCCCTCTTACTGCTGCGGCGCTTCCTCCGTTACCGTCTGAACCTCCGCCTCTATATGCTCCTCCTGCGTCGTACCTCCCTGACGTGTTTTTAAGAAAACATATTCTCTCTGCATTTCCACATCGCTTGGATAAAGTGCCGTATATTCCTGCACCGCCTGCCATGCACCGTTAAAATCTGCCGTATATTCCAGACAGATGATCTTATTTTGCATCAGCTCCCGCCGATTCGTGACCTTCTCCATGGTAAGCCCCTGATTGACATAGTCAAGCGCAGCCGTATAATTTAACTTTGCCATCTCAAGCTCTGCAAGCGCGTTCATCGTTTCAGAATCCGCCTTTCCTTCCTGCGCATACGCTTTATAATAATTCTCCGCAGACGCAGCGTCACCCTGTGCGTCGTACACCCTTGCCATAATCAGATTCGCTCTGCGGCTTCCCTTCTCAAGCGCAGCCGTAAGCTCCCCGATCGCATGCTCGTATTCTCCCAAAAGCAAATACAGCTCGCCGCGATAGGTCAGCTTTTCTGCGTTATCCCCCTTGATTTCCAAAGCCTTATTCAGATATTCTTTCCCTTCCTCAATTAAATTATAAGCGGCAAGGTTCTGATAGATATTGATGTAAAGCTCATAATTATTTGGATCACACGCCACTGCGGACGCAAAATCCGCAAATGCCTTCTCTCCCTCGTACCTCTGCAAATACAGACAGCCGCGTGAATAATAAGCCACCGCATCCTTATCATCATAACCGATCAGCGCATCATAGGTTGCAAGAGCACCCTCTGCGTCTCCCGCGGCAAACTGTGCCGCCGCCTTATAATAGCAAATATCAAGCTCAACCTCTCCAATCGTTCCAAGCACACAGGAGAGAGCTGCGTCAAATGCCGCAACAGCTCCCTGATAATCTGCGTTTTGCATCGCCTCAATTCCTGCCTGCCGGTATACAAGCTCCTGCTCCCGCCGTTCGCTTGTACACCCCGTCAGAAAGACCGCCATAAGGAATGCAGCAGCCACACACCGTTTTACACCTGTTTTTCTCTTTTTCCTCATCCACATGCTCCATTCTGTTCCACCGGCTCATTTCTTTTATAATTTATCAAGAGTATATACGAAATTTGTTTTTCTGACAAGGCGTCATCCCCTCTTTTATCACACGCACTGCATTCCCGTAAGCAATCTTCTCGATCGCATCCTCCGACAATCCGCTTTGATGAAGCCCTTCAAATAAAAGCTCCATTTCCGTGCAGTCTGCAATTTCAAACTTTCCGGTAATCCCGTCAAAATCTGTTCCAATCGCGGCGCATGCAATTCCCCCTTTATCAATGAGGTGCCTCACATGTGCGCACATACGGCTGACCCGGCTGACCGGATCCCTCTGGTCAGCATTTAAAAACTGCGGCGCAAAATTTAAGCCTGCGACACCGCCGCATTCTCCAAGCTCACGAATCATCTCATCTGTCAGATTGCGCGTTGCGGGCGACAGCGCCCGACAGTTTGAATGAGATGCCACAAACGGTTTTCCGGTGCGTCTTGCGATGTGTGCCACATCCCAAAATCCTCCGTCGGAAAGATGCGATACGTCCACAAGCATCCCAAGCTGCTGCATATATTCCACGGCATCCCTTCCAAATTCCGTCAGTCCGCAGCTCATTTCCTTTGGGTCATCCGAATGGCAGAACCCAAAACAATTCGGATCGTTCCATGTGAGTGTCATTAGACGCACACCCATCTCATACACCTGTGTGATCCGCTCCATGCACCCCTGTATCAGAAACCCGTTTTCTATCGTAAGGAACGCAGACAGCTTTCCCTGCCGTTTATTCTCCAGCAATTCCTCATAACTTCCCGCGGGCGCAACCATCCCGCCGCACTCCTCCATTGTGCGGCAGTAGATGTTATACATGCCCTCCAAAAGCTCCTCAGGCGCTGGCTGCTCTCCTCCCTCAAACCATCCGGCAGAGCTTTTCTGCGGAAGAAACATCGCAAAAAACTGTGCCATTGCCCCCGCCTCCCGCAGCCGGCAGACATCTGTCATCGTCTGGGAAAGCGTTTCGGCAGTGCCGCTTTTTCTCATCAATGCCTCCGCCAACGTATCACAATGCAAATCAATATAACAATACTTCATTTTTCATTCCACTTTTCTAAGCTATTGCTCTTACTTCTATGATATTCTCTGACTTCCAAAATTACAATGTTGCCGCCAAACCCTTCATCGCATCGATCGTGAGAAAGAACTATGGCGGAAATGATTTATATTTTTCATGGAAAAAATGATCTGTGGACAGAATCAGCAGAGTATCGCACAGACAGATATTACGAAGAAATGGATGCACGGAGCAGATCTGAACAAATCTGCTCCGGAAGGAAACCCGGATGATCCTGCTACCTCAGCTTCTCCACATCATCCACATACATAGAAACCTCACCGCAGTCCGGGCAGATGGCAACCTTAGGCTTTCCGATTCTTCCTCCAAGCACCTTATCCTCGTCTTTTGACAGCACGATCCCATAAATAGAAAATTCTGTCATGATCTGGCATCCCTCTTTCATTTCAGCGCCGCACCGGATACACGTTCTCACATTGCTTCCCCCTCTCCCAAATTATATGAAATAATGATAACATAACCCCTGGGTACTGTACATAAATTTTTTCTCAGATCATATACCCTCGTTTCTATTTTTTATGATAGTATTGTACCATTTTTAGACGGAATATCACAAGAAAAAGAACGGAATGATACTTATAATAAAGCCATACAATCACTGCATTTGGAAAATGGCAAAAGCGCGGAACACAGATTCCGGGAAAGGAAGGAAAGCATGAATTTAGAACAGGTGACTACGAAAAAATACGGAAGACCGGTTGCACAGTGTACAAACGAGGAGCTTTACTACTCCCTCCTTGCGATGACAAAGGACATGGCGAAGGAGCGGGAAAGCAGCGCCGGTAAGAAGAAATTATATTACATTTCGGCGGAGTTTCTCATCGGAAAGCTTCTCTCCAACAATCTGATCAACCTGGGCATCTACGAGGAGGTGAAGCAGCTTCTGGAAAAAAACGGCAAAAGCCTTGCAGAAATTGAAGAAACTGAGCCGGAGCCGTCTCTGGGAAACGGAGGACTTGGGCGTCTGGCAGCCTGCTTTCTCGACTCGATCGCAAGTCTCGGCTTAAACGGAGACGGCATTGGATTAAACTATCATTACGGACTGTTTCGTCAGGTATTTGAAAACCACCTGCAGCATGAAACGCCAAATCCGTGGATGGAAAAAGAAAGCTGGCTGAAAAAAACGGACGTGACCTATCCGATCTCATTTGGCGGGTTTACCCTGCAGTCGCGGCTTTATGATATTGACGTGATCGGCTATCATAACCGCACGACAAAGCTTCATTTATTTGATGTGGAGACAGTGGATGAAAGCCTTGTGAAGGAGGGCATTGACTTTGACAAGGAGAATATCACAAAGAACCTGACACTGTTTTTGTACCCCGATGATTCTGACGAGGCAGGGCGGATTCTACGCGTTTATCAGCAGTATTTTATGGTGAGCAATGCGGCAAGGCTCATTCTCGACGAGACGCTTGCAAGGGGCGGTGATTTGCACAGGCTCTATGAATACGCGGTGATCCAGATCAACGACACGCATCCGAGCATGGTGATCCCAGAGCTGATCCGTCTTTTGATGGAGCGCGGCATTCTGATCGACGAGGCGATTGCGATCGTTTCCAAGACCTGCGCTTACACAAACCACACGATTCTGGCGGAGGCGCTGGAAAAATGGCCGATGCATTTTCTAGAGAAGGCAGTGCCGCAGCTTGTTCCGGTCATCTATGAATTAAACAGCCGCGTAAAGCAGAAATATGCGGACAAATCTGTTGCGATCATTGACGATGAGAAGCGCGTGCATATGGCGCACATGGATATTCACTATGGCTTCAGCGTCAACGGCGTTGCCCATCTGCATACGGAGATTTTAAAAAATTCGGAGCTGAACAATTTTTATAAGATTTATCCTGAGAAATTCAATAATAAGACGAACGGTATCACCTTCCGCCGCTGGCTGCTACACTGCAATCCTGAGCTGACAGAACTGATCCGGTCGCTGATCGGTCCGGGCTTTCAGGCGGATGCCGCAGAGCTTGAGAAGCTTGGCGCATATGTAGAGGATGAAACAGTCCTTCGGAGGCTTTTAGAGATCAAGGCAGCTCGCAAGGCAGAGCTAAAGGATTATCTCGCAAGGACACATGGCATCACACTCGATGAAAATTCTGTTTTTGACATTCAGATCAAGCGTCTGCACGAGTACAAGAGACAGCAGATGAATGCGCTTTATGTGATTCACAAGTATTTTGAGATCAAGGCGGGCAGGAAGCCGACGCGCCCGATCACGGTGATCTTTGGGGCAAAGGCAGCGCCGGCTTATATCATCGCGAAAGATATTATTCATCTGATCCTCTGTCTGCAGGAATTTATTGCAAATGATCCTGAGGTTTCACCATGCTTAAAGGTCGTTATGGTGGAAAATTACAACGTAACACTGGCGGAAAAGCTGATTCCTGCGGCAGACATCCATGAGCAGATCTCCCTTGCGTCAAAGGAGGCGTCCGGCACCTCCAACATGAAGTTTATGTTAAACGGCGCGGTTGCCATCGGAACGATGGACGGGGCAAATGTTGAAATGCATGAGTTTGTCGGTGATGAGAATATCTATATTTTCGGCGAGTCCTCCGAGGATGTCATCGCGCACTATACGAAGGCGGACTATGTGTCGAGGGACTACTACGAGAAGGATGCAAGCATCAGACGTGCCGTAGACTTTATCGTGAGCGACGAGCTGCTGGCGATCGGCTGCAGGGAGAATCTTGAGCGTCTGTATCATGAGCTTTTGAACAAGGACTGGTTTATGACATTGCCTGATTTTAAAGACTATGTAACGACAAAGGAGCGCATTTACGCCGATTACGAGGACCGTATGGCGTGGGCAAAGAAAATGCTTGTCAACATCAGCAAGGCGGGCTTTTTCTCCTCCGACCGCACGATCGCACAATATAATGCGGACATCTGGCAGCTATAAGCACGGACTGTGGCATAACGGATGCATCCGGCATCGTTCTCTGTCCGTGGCAGATCAACAGATCTTTGCATAGGAATCAGCCGCCATCCCGCAGGCTTGCCCGACAATTTTTATCCGGCAGATTCGCAGTACAGATGAAAAAGGGGTGAACGCTTCGTTTTTAAGCGTTCACCCCTTTTTCGACTATTTTATTTTCCTCTAACTCATTCCTGCCAAATCTGATACGATTCCGCGCATCTGTTCCTTGGACGTAACGCTTCTTGCCGCGTCCAGCACCTGCGTCTTTTCTTCCTCCGTCATGCCTGCAAAATTTTCCATCGCCTTTTGATTTAACGAAAGCTGAAACGCAAAGCCCATCGGCATATCCTTGTTGTTTTCCATAAAAAATACCTCCGTATCATTTCTCTTTTTCAAAAGTATGACACAATTTGTATTTTTTTATTCACCTCGCCGAAAATTCAGACAACTCCGTACAATTTTAAAATCCAATAAATAATTCCGAGTATCCAACTGCTGAAAATTCCATATAAAATAACAGGTCCCGCAATCGTAAAAATCTTACAGCCAATCCCAAATACCTGTCCTTCCTTCTGAAATTCGATCGCAGGCGCCGCTACGCCGTTTGCAAATCCCGTGATCGGCACAAGCGCTCCTGCACCGCCCCAGTTTGCAATACCCGGATAAATATTAAATCCTGTGAGAATCACAGACAAAAGTATCAACAGCAGACTGCACCAGCTTCCCGCCGCTTTTTCATCCAGTCCATAGCTCATCGCCGTATTTAAAATAAATTGACCGATGCAGCAGATAACCCCTCCCGTCACAAACGCCTTCGCCATATTCCACCACAGGTTATGCGTCGGCGTAACCTCCTTGACGTACTGATTATATTTTTTTTGCAGACGCTGCTTTTCCTGATCCATACATTTTTCCTCCTTTTTCCTTATCTAAGAATAGTATGTACACCACAAAAGCTTTTATACGCTTTCGGAAATGACAACAGACCAGAGCTGCTTTTCCTCCCTGCCGCAGTTCAGCAGCTCCTTCATCTGCGCATCGTATTCTCCCGTCTGTCTGTAATCTAAAAGAAGCCCATACAGATAGGCTTCCTTCTCATCCTTTGGTACGCAGTCCGCCAGCCTCTCCGCCAGCAGACCTTTTAACTCGTCCGGCAGAATATCGTCTGCCACCTCAATTCCTGCAAGCCTTGCCGCAAGCCCTGCTGCATAATAAAATTCATAATTTCCCGTCAAAACCGATGCCTGCATATTACATTTTATGATAACGCTCTGACGCGCGATCGAAGTCACCATACGCATCTCCTCCTTTTTCTCTCCTCTATCATAAAATGTCAGACAGCAATCGTCAAGCATGGGCTTTTAGGACATACCCTGCAAAAAATAACCGCTGAAAAAGTAAAGAAAAGAACCGATACATTTTCCAAACGCCATTGCAAGCATCACGGCGGAAAGCCCCTCCTTAATATGCATTCTGCGGAATGTGATCGGAAACGTATCCAAGATTTCTGCAAGCGCAACGGCAATGCAGCCGACAAAAATTCCTGCCGAAAGTCCGTAAAGACACAAAAGCAGCGGACCAAGGGGAATGGAAATACCGGGAAAAACCGACAGAATCGTTCCCACGATCCCGCCGCAGATCACTGCATTCTCAAAATGCAGCGTCTCTGCCGCCCGGTTTGCCTTCCCAATCATACGCGGGATCACTCCAACAACGATCAGAAACGCAAACGTACCTGCAGAGACTGCAACGCCCGCCGCAAGTCCGCAGAATCCCAAAAAAATATGCCTAATTAACATCTATATTGTGCCCCTTTCGCCCCGCATTCTCTATAAAGGTCGTATCAATATCCTTCTCATACTTTCTCATTTCCACCTGGATCGGCGTTGGGTCGGGCGTGATCTTCTTTTTGCCGACATGGTTAAAAAAGACGATAATGCCAATCGCCAATCCTATGCTGTAGCAAACCTCAATCTCCGTCATGCCATTAGATTTTGCCCCTGTCACCTGCTCATAAAAGCGCGCAAACACATCTCCCACGCCAACATCATTATTAAACGCCATGATCGTAAACGCCGCTCCAAAAAAGATGATCACCCACAGCACGCCCGTCTTTAGCAGATTTAAAAGCTTCGGCTTCGTTCCGTCCGGCGTGTATTCCACGATAAAATCACTCTCTCCCTCATTGGAGATCTCAAGTGAAGGATACTCCTCATGGATCAGCGCAATGATCTTTAAAATAGAAAACACCTGCATCTGATTCTTTTTTCTCCCCGTATTTCCTGTGTCTGCAAACGTATAGATTTTTTTCTGCTTAAGCTGACGCACGATCGCAGCATCGGCGCACTCAAGCTTCGCAATATCGGATAATCTGACATGACGGTCCGTCACGATCGTATTCTGTGCAATCTTTAAGTAAAGCGTTTCGTTGTTCATGCCCATTCCATAACCTCACCAGTCCGCTCATGCTTAACAAGTGTCCCCTCTGCTGGAATCTGCCTTTCCTTTCCATATCTGATAAAAACGAGCATTCCGCAAATAGCAGCAACCGCGATGATTCCCATTAAGCACGCCCGGTATCTCCTACAATTCATACATATTCATCCTTTCTCGCCGTTCTGTCTTTTCTGTCATGCATTATTATTTCTATTTCAACAAATATTATGTATCGGATTGCATTTTACAAAAAAACATGTTACTTTTTCATAGGAATATTTCGACCACTGAAAAGAATTGGAGACAGCTATGGCAGTAATGACAAAGGAAATTCTTGCCCTATCGATTGAAATCGGCGATGCGCTGCTTAGAAACGGCGCGGAGGTCTATCGCGTGGAAGACACCGTCGTGCATATTTTAGAAGCCTATGAGGTGGAAAACTATGACGTGTATGTACTATCAAACGGTATTTTTGCAAGCGCCAACGAACACAAGGACGACGCCTGCAGCATGGTGCGTCATATCCCGCTCGGCAGTATCCATCTGGAGCGCATTGCCGCCCTCAACCAGTTGTCCAGAGAAATCTGTTCGCACGAATGCTCCCTGATCGACGCATGGCATCGCCTTGAGCAATGTAAAAGCATTCCCTATAGCCCCAAGCTGACCCAGCTCTTTTTCTGCGGTCTTGGCTGCGGCTGCTTTAGCTATCTCTTTGGAGGCGCTGTGCTTGATGCGGTAATGTCCTTTTTTATCGGAATGCTGCTGCAATTATTTCGTAGCAGCTTTAACCGGAAGAAAACCTCAAAATTTATTATCAATATCCTCGGAAGCGCGCTTGTGACACTGCTTGCCCTGACATTCTTACACTTAGGAGCCCCAACGCACTACGATAAAGTCATCATCGGGGGCATTATGCCGCTTGTTCCGGGCATCGCGTTCACAACGTCCATCCGCGATTTTTTTAACGGGGATTACTTATCCGGAGCGATCCATATGATCGATGCGATCTTAACGGCATTTTGCATTGCCGTCGGCGTCGGTACAGTCATCACCGTATTTCGTTTCTTACTGGGAGGTGCATTTTTAGCATGATCATACAAATTATCTTAAGTTTAATCGCAACTCTTTCCTTTGCGCTCCTTTTCGGCGCTCCAAAATCAGAGCTTCTTTTTTGCGGAATTGCCGGTGCTCTCGGCTGGGTTGTCTATCTGATCTTTTTAAACTTTGACAGCGGAGTGACTGTGCCGAATCTTGTCGCCACACTGGCTCTGACTGTATTTTCACGCACCATCGCCTCGATCCGCAGAAATCCGGTAACCGTATATTTGATCTCCGGTATCTTCCCGCTTGTTCCGGGAGCCGGCATTTATTATACGTCCTATTATTTCATTATGAACGACACCGCCAACAGCTCTGCCTACGGCATGGAAACCGTCAAGGTAGCCGGCGCCATCGTGCTTGGCATCGTTTTCGGCTTTGGTCTTCCGCAGAGCTGGTTTAATAAGCTTGGCACGCTTCGGAAATAGTGTTTCATTCTGCTCGCCCTCCAAAGCAGAATCCCCCTACTGCTTTGCTATCTTCTCCGCCAAATCCTCCAGATACATCCAGCGCTCCATCTTCTCCTCTAACGCGGCTTCCAATTCCTCTTTCTCAGCCATAAGCTGATTCAATTTCACAAAATCATGGGCGGATGCTTCAATCTCCTGATCTAATGCAGCAATGCGAGCTTCCAACTCTGCCATATCCGCTTCAATCGTCTCGTAATCCTTTTGCTCTTTATAGGTAAACTTCAGCTTCTGCGGCCCACGGGTACGCTGTCCCTTTTCCTTTGCGGGAGCAGTCAGCTTCGCAGCACTTCGCGTCATTTCGCCCTGCTCACTCCAGCCTTCTGCTTCCTTTCTCATCGCATAGTCTGTATACCCGCCTTCATACTGCCGGAGTCTGCCATTTTCTTCAAAAGCAAAGATCCGTTTCATCGTACGATCCAAAAAATAACGGTCATGGGAAACGACCACTGCTATGCCCTCATAGCGATCCAGATAGTCCTCTAAAATCGTGAGCGTGGCAATATCAAGATTGTTCGTCGGTTCGTCAAGCAAAATAAAATTAGGTGAAGCGGCAAGCACGCGCAGCAAGTTTAACCGTTTTTTCTCACCCCCGGATAATTTTCCAATCGGACTGTACTGCTTCTCCGGTGAAAACAAAAAACGTTCCAGCATGGCAGAGGCTGACAATACGCCATCTTCCGTTTGAATAAACTCTGCCGTATCTTTCACATAGTCAATCACTCTCTGGTCTGGATCCATATAGGACAGATCAATCTCACTGTTCCCTCCATGCTCCCCTGGCTTTTCTGAAGCGATCTCCTGCGCATAATATCCCATCTTAACCGTCTGTCCAATGATCACCTGACCGGAATCGTACGGGATCATCCCGGCAATTATCTTTAACAAGGTAGATTTCCCACAGCCATTCGGTCCGACAAATCCCACCCTGTCCCCCTTTAAAAAAATATAACTAAAATCGTCGATCAGCTTTCTGTCCCCGTAGCCTTTACAGATATGCTCCAGTTCTACGGTAGTTTTTCCCAGCCTTGCTGAAATAGAGCTTAACTCCAGCCTTGAGTCCTCTGTTGCCCCCGGTCGGTCTCTAAGCTCCTCATACCGCTGAATGCGCGCCTTCTGTTTCGTAGAACGCGCCCTTGCTCCCCTGCGCATCCATTCCAGCTCCACCCGCAGAATGGACTGACGCTTGCGCTCGCTCGCCATCTCCATATCTTCCCGCTGTGCCTTCAATTCCAGAAAGCCGGAGTAATTTGTCTGGTAACTGTAAATAGAACCCTTATCAATTTCTACGATCCGGTTGCATACACTGTCCAGAAAATAGCGGTCATGCGTTACCATGATCAATGCGCCTCTCCGCTTTTTCAGATAAGCCTCCAGCCAGTCCGCCATCTCGTTGTCCAGATGGTTGGTCGGCTCATCCAACAATAAAATATCCGCGGGCGAAAGCAACACAGAGATCAGCGCAAGACGCTTTCTCTGCCCGCCGGAAAGCTGTCCCGCCGGCTGTTCAAAATCATTGATCCCAAGCCGTGTCATCATTGCCTTTGCATCGCTTTCCATCGTCCACCTGTTCTCATCTGTAACATTACCGGCAAGCACACATTCCAGCGCCGACATCTTAGGAGCAAATTCCGGGTGCTGCGGTAAATATCGGATCACCACATGATTCGCGGTTGTGATCGTCCCCTCATCCGGTTCTTCCATACCCGCCAGCATTTTTAAAAGCGTGGTCTTTCCGGTTCCGTTCGTTCCGATCACGCCGACCTTTTCGCCCTCCTGCAAAGAAAACGACGCACGGTCAAACACCTTGCGTTCCGCGAATACCTTTGTTATCTTCTCTATATTCATCAAATTCATTGCTGTGCCTCTTTCCGTTATTTTCCCTCATTGTAACATAAACGAAACAGCAGTGATCCTGCTCCCTTATGCTGCGAAAAGGAAGCCTTATCAAAAAGCTTCCTCTGTGCCCATGCTTTATTTTATTATCCGAAAAAATAATCTTTCAAATCATTCCTCACCCTTGTGTCCGCTATGTAAGAAACTCATTTTACTAAAACAGCAGACTTAGGACATCGCCTCTGCGTTCTCCTCCTGCGCAGCTCGCGCCTCGATAATCGCTTCATTCAACTGCAGCATCTTTGCATCCAGCATAGACACGATGCCAGAGCACTCGCGCAGATCCCGGCTGATATAATCCGGCGCATTTCCCTCAAATTTATAATAAATCTTATGCTCTAAGCTCGCCCAAAAATCCATCGCCATCGTACGGATCTGTATCTCTACCTTCGTATCTATCACGCGGTCGGAAAGAAAGATCGGAACAGTCACCAGCATATGATAACTCTTATAGCCGCTCTCCTTCGGATGCCTGATATAATCCTTCACAGAAATCACCGTAAGATCATTCTGCTTGCCGATCATCTCCGCAAGCTTGTAAATATCCGAGGTAAAGGAGCATACGATCCGAATACCCGCAATATCGTTGATATGATTCACCATATTGTCAATCGACGAATCATAGCCGTAACGCCGCAGCTTCTTTACAATACTCTCCGACGTCTTGATCCGGGACTTGATATATTCAATCGGGTTATACTGATGCACCTGCTGAAATTCATCGTTTAAAATCTCAACCTTTGTCCGTACCTCCTTGAGTGCCGAATTATATAAGAAAATAACTGTATTCCAGCTATCCACTCCCTCACTTAATGTAAAATCTCCCAATACGAACGCCTTGTCCATTTCCTTCCTCCAAATCTAAAGAGCGTACGAAGCTTCCATGCTTCTGCAATAGTATAGCATACTTTCCACCATGACGGGGCAATATTTATCAATTTTTATGATATTTTAATCTCTGGCAAAAGCTTCTCTTAAATCATCGGACTTCCGGAAAAACAAAATCTCTTAAAAAGAGCTAATCCTCCTCTATCACCTGCATTTCCAAAAAATCAAAGGCAATCTCCTCCATAAAACTGTCCTGTGTAAAGCGCGTTTTGGCATGGCGCTTAAATTCCTCTACATTCGCGTCCAGCCAGACCGGTTTTCCAAGATCAAATTCGTAGCAAACATCATCCAGCGCACGAAAAATTTTGTGCGTTCTCGTATCGTCTGACATATCTGTCATCGTTGTATCACGCAGCAAACGATTCTCCTTTATCAGCTTAAACCAGATTCTCACCTTGTCTCTCCTCCCCTGCGCTGCCGATTCACCTCATACATTAACAGTGACGCGGAAACCGCCGCATTTAATGACTCCACCTTGCCCTCCATCGGAATGCGGATACAGGCATCGGCTCTCGCTGCCGTTTCCTCCGACAGTCCGTTTCCCTCATTTCCGATCAAAAAAGCAGTCGCTCCACGATAACACGGCTCATCGTATGGCACACTTCCCCTTAAGTGCGCCGCATAGATGGCAACGCCCCTCTCGCGCAGATGATCCACCGTCTCATTCAAATTGTCCGTCACAAAAAAAGGTACGCGGTAAATACTTCCCATCGTGGAACGGATCGTCTTTGGATGAAATAGATCCACGGTTGTCCGGTTCATGATCACTCCGGTAATACCCGCGCCCTCCCCGGTGCGCAGCATTGTCCCCAGATTTCCGGGGTCTTGGATACTCTCTAATATGAGCAGATGCGTCCGCTCCCCTTCGATCAGCTCCTCTGGCTCATAGTGCGGCATCCTCATAAGACATAAAATTCCCTGCGGCGTCTTTGTATCGGAAATTGCACGAAACACGGTATCTGACACAACCTCATACGGCTGCAGCAAAGACAATCCCGTTTGCTCCGCTTCTTTTAAAAAGCTCTCTGACACATACACATCGGAAATCCATTCCCTCGGCGCCTCCTCATACATCTTTCTGCCTTCTACAACAAAAAGTCTCTCGGCACGCCGCTCCTTCGCCTTTTTTACCAGCGCTGCCACACGTTTCATCTGCGCATTTCCGGCACTTGTAATCATAGCTCCCCCTCTTTCTCACTCCTGTACTCCCTAAAAACCTTACCGCTCCGGCCGTCCCTCCTGCGAGATCCTCCCCTGCGGCAGATCGCCGTTGCAACTCTTTTCTATTCTGCCGTTTTGCGTTTCCCCGGAGAGTTTTTGCTTGATAGGAAACTTCATTTCCTATCAAGCAAAAACTCCGCGAATGAAGATTGCATCTGTCATCCGCGGAGCGTCAGCGCTCCTGCCTCTATAAAGAAAGACTCCTGCTGATCTGGAACTCATATTCCGGAATCGTTTTCTCCATCGCAAGCGCCTCATCAATATCAAAATCGACAAACTCACCGTGGCGGTAGCCAACAACACGATTGCTCTTTCCCTCACAGAGCAGGTCCACTGCCAGCGCGCCCATCGTCGACGCATAAACACGATCCTTACAGGTCGGGCTTCCGCCGCGCTGCATGTGTCCAAGAATCGTTGCGCGCGTCTCCACGCCTGTCGCAGCCTCGATACGCTTTGCCATGCTCGCAGAATGTCCGATTCCCTCTGCGTTGACAATGATATGATGCTTCTTGCCGCGCTTACGGTTCTCGATAATGTGGTTGACGATCTTCTGCTCGTCGTAATCATAACGCTCCGGCAACAGGATGTCCTCCGCACCATTGGCAATACCGCACCAGAGTGCAAGATAACCGGCGCCTCGTCCCATTACCTCAATGATACTGCAGCGCTCATGAGAGGTCGAGGTATCACGCACCTTATCAATCGCCTCCATCGCCGTATTTACTGCGGTATCAAAGCCGATCGTATATTCTGTACAGGCAATGTCGAGATCGATCGTGCCCGGAAGCCCGATGGTATTGATCCCGTATGACGCCAGCTTCTGTGCTCCCTTAAAGGAGCCGTCGCCGCCGATAACGATCATACCATCGATGCCATGCTTTTTGCAAATTTCAGCGCCCTTCTTCTGTCCCTCCGCTGTTGTAAACTCCACACAGCGTGCTGTCTGAAGGATCGTACCGCCTCTTTGGATAATATCCGATACGTCCTTTCCTTCCATATCTACAATTTCTTCCTGAAGAAGTCCTGCATATCCCCTCTGGATTCCTTTTACGCTTTTTCCCTTTGCAATCGCTTCACGAACTACCGCACGAATGGCAGCATTCATTCCCGGAGCATCGCCACCACTGGTAAGCACACCAATTGTGTTAATCTCTTTTGCCATTTATCCATTCCTCCTAAAATAATATACCCATTATCCCTAGTCTATCTTATTCTAATCTCTTTCGCTATTCTTTTCAATGCTCTTTTCCACAACTTTTACATTGCTTTTCCCCAAAAAGTTAGTTAAATTGTTCACAATGTCCTCATTGATATGAATACTATAATTTTTCGGCAGCTTTTTCATCGCCTTGATCGATGAAATATAAATGACTACCGTATCTTTTCCGTCAGAATCACGAAGCCTTGTATAAAGCTCCTCCTCCTTGTCCGCAAACTCCTCCTTTGTCGCAAATTGCAGCCAAAGCTCCTTTTTGGTATCTTCAAAAGAAACAATACTCTCACAGATCAGCTTGCCGTTCTTATCCTCCTCCACCGTTGCCTTTCCGCGGATAAAAACCTTCGCATCGGTGTTCATCAGATGGTGATATTTCTCATAATCACGCGGAAATACAATGACCTCCACAGTTCCAAATAAGTCCTCCACGGTCAAAAATGCCATTGCCTTATTATTTTTTGTGTATTTCATCGTCCGTTCCGTGATCATACCGCCGACTGTCACTGTCTGCTGGTCAGCGATCTTTACCGTGCCGCTCTCCTCCTCGATCAGGAAATCCGTTGTAACGGCGGTTATGTTTTTACGCCATTTCTCCTCATATTCCTCGAGCGGATGACCGCTTAAGTAAATGCCCAGCACTTCCTTTTCAAAGCCAAGACGAAGCTCCTTGCTGTATTCGGGAACATCCGGGTACTGTACCTCATAAGACTTCTTTTCCTCCTCAGAAACAAGGTCAAACAGGGACATCTGCCCCTCCATTGACTTCTTCCTGTCTGCATTCAACTGATCGATCATCGCCGGAAAAACCATCATCATCTGCTGACGGTTTCCATCGAGACTGTCGCACGCCCCTGCCTTGATCAGATTTTCCACGGCGCGCTTATTGACCTCCCGTCCCGCCACCCGCTCAATAAAGCCTTGCAGCGTCTGGAAACATCCGTTTTCCTCCCGCTCCTTTGTGATCAGGTCTACAACCGGACGTCCGATGCTCTTGATCGCATAAAGACCATACCGGATTCCCTGCTCTGTTGCGGTAAAACGTCCGTCTCCCGCGTTAATGTCCGGCGGCAGCACCGCGATCCCCATCTGACGGCAGGTATAGATATACTCTGCGACCTTGCGCGGATTGTCAATGACCGAGGTCATCAACGCTGCCATAAACTCCAGCGGATAATAATATTTCAGATATGCAGTCTGGTAGGATACGACCGCATATGCCGCCGCATGGGATTTGTTAAACGCATATTTCGCAAAATCAACCATGGAATCGTAAATCTGATTTGCCGCCTGTTCGCTGATCCCGTTCGCAATACAGCCGCGGATGCCCTGCTCCTCATTGCCGTAGACAAAATTCTGCCGCTCCGCGTCAATGATATACTGCTTCTTCTTACTCATGGCACGTCGGATATTATCTGCCTGTCCCATCGTATAGCCTGCAAGATTCTGCACGATCTGCATGACCTGCTCCTGATAGACGATGCAGCCGTAGGTCGGCTCCAAAATCGGTTCCAATTCCTTGCAGATATAAGAGATTCCCTCCTTATCATTTTTCCCTTTGATATATTTGGGAATAAAGTCCATAGGACCGGGACGATACAGGGAAATTCCGGCAATGACATCCTCTAAGCTCTGCGGCTTTAGCTCCTTCATGAAATTCTTCATGCCCGCGCTTTCCAACTGGAAAATGCCGTCGCACCTGCCCGTTCCGATCGAATCCAGCACCCTTTTGTCATCATAATCAATCGCATCCACATCAATATGTATCCCGTGATTTTTTTCCACAAGCTCGACTGCATCCTGAATGACTGTAAGCGTCCGAAGTCCGAGAAAGTCCATTTTTAAAAGTCCCAGCTCCTCGATCGTCGTCATGACAAACTGGGTGGTAATCGTGCCGTCCGAGGCTCTTGAGAGCGGAACGTACTCATCCATCGCCTCCTCTGAGATCACAACACCGGCGGCATGCATGGACGTATGACGCGGCAGCCCCTCCAGACGCTTTGCCATATCAATCAGTCCTTTTACCGTCTCATCGGTCTCATACATTGTGCGCAGCTCCGGGTTCATCACAAGCGCCTTTTCAATCGTGATATTTAATTCATTCGGAATATTCTTGGCGATCGTATCGCAAAAATTGTAAGGCAGATCCATGACGCGTCCCACATCACGGATCACACCGCGCGCGGCAAGCGTACCAAACGTGATGATCTGCGTTACACAGTCCTTGCCGTATTTCTCCACCACATAATCAATCACCTCGCCCCGTCTCTCATAGCAAAAATCAATATCAATATCCGGCATCGTGACACGCTCAGGATTTAAGAAACGCTCAAAGAGCAGACTGTAACGGATCGGGTCGATATTTGTGATCCCTGTCGTGTAGGAAACAAGACTTCCCGCCGCACTTCCGCGCCCCGGTCCTACCGGAATGCCGTTTGTTCTGGCATAGTTGATGAAATCCCAGACGATGAGGAAATAATCGACATAGCCCATCCTCCGAATCACATCAAGCTCATAGTCAAGCTTCGGAAGCAGCTCCTCGTGGTTTGTCGGATAACGCCGTACCAGCCCTTCATGGCAAAGCTTGTTCAGATACGTCCATGCGTCATATCCCTCCGGCACGTCAAAATGCGGCAGCTTTGTCACACCGAACTCAAGCTCGACATGACAGCGGTCTGCAATCCTCTTCGTATTCAAAAGCGCCTCCTTTGCATAAGGAAACAGCGCCTTCATTTCCTCCTCGGACTTTACATAAAACTGTCCGCCCTCATAGCGCAGACGGTTCTCGTCGGAAAGCTTCTTTCCTGTCTGCAGGCAGAGCAAAACGTCATGCGCCTCCCAATCCTCCGCTTTTGTATAATGTACGTCATTTGTTACCACAAGCTCGATACCCGTCTCCTGACTCATGCGAAGCAGTTGCGTATTGACGGTCTTTTGCTGCAAAATGCCATGATCCTGCAGTTCAAGGAAAAAATTTCCCTTTCCAAAACACTGCTCGTAGCGGTATGCTACCTCCTTTGCCTCCTCATATAATCCGCGCAGCAAATAACGCTGTACCTCTCCGCCGAGACAGGCAGAAAGGGCAATGATCCCCTCGTGATACCGCTCTAAAATCTCCATATCGACACGCGGCTTATAATAGTAACCCTCCACAAAGCCCGTCGATACGATCTTCATCAGATTCTGATACCCCTGATGATTCTCAGCCAAAAGCACAAGATGATAATAACGATCCTCCCCGTGCGAGGTCTCACGGTCAAATCTGGAATTTGGCGCAACATAGACCTCACATCCCAAAATCGGCTCAATCCCCGCTGCGCGCGCCGCCTTATAAAAATCAATCACGCCAAACATGACGCCGTGGTCTGTGATCGCCGCCGCCGTCATGCCAAGCTCCTTTACTCTGTTTACATATTCTTTGATCTTATTGGAACCGTCCAAAAGGCTGTACTCCGTATGGACGTGTAAATGTACAAATGACATCGCATCTCTCCCTGTTTTGTAAATTAGTCCCAGTATACCATAGTTTTCCTGAAAAATCATTTACAAAAATTCTTTGCGTTGCCATTTTGAAATTAACAGAAAATTCTAAGCTTGCCGGCATACAGACAGCCAACGGTGTTCTCACCGTCACATAGCAGAATGCCGGCGCAAATGTCCCCGCCAAGCTGTCTTATGCCGTCTATCTTATGCTTCCTTCACCTGCGCAAAAAGCTCATTCTCCTTAACATCGATCAGAATCGTATCCTTCGCTCTGACCTTGTCGGCAAGGATCAGCTTTGCGGACAGAGTCTCCACATGCTTTTGTAAAAAACGCTTGAGCGGTCTTGCGCCATACATCGGGTCATATCCATGCTCTGTAATATATTGTGCTGCTGCCTCCGTGAGCTCCACGCCAATCTCCCGATCCTTAAGGCGGCGGTTCAAATCCTCCATCAAAAGTGTAATGATACTGCCGATGTCCTTTTTCGTCAGAGGCTTAAACATAATAATTTCATCCAGACGATTTAAAAATTCAGGACGAAAATGTCCGCGCAGCTCATTTGTAACCGCCTGCTCACACGCCGGATCAATCTCACCATTTTCATCGATCCCCTCAAGCAGATGCGCCGAACCAAGATTTGAGGTCAGAATGATGATCGTGTTCTTAAAGTCTACCGTCCGTCCCTGAGAATCAGTGATCCGCCCGTCATCCAGCACCTGAAGCAGCACATGGAAAACATCGGGATGCGCTTTTTCAACCTCATCAAACAGCACAACGGAATATGGTTTTCTGCGGACTGCCTCCGTGAGCTGCCCGCCCTCGTCATAGCCCACATATCCGGGAGGCGCTCCGATCAGACGGGACACCGAATATTTCTCCATATATTCGCTCATATCGAGCCGAACCATATTCGATTCATCGTCAAACAGGCTTGCGGCCAGAGCCTTTGCCAGCTCGGTCTTTCCCACGCCTGTCGGACCTAAGAACAAGAAAGAGCCGATCGGCTTACTCGGATCCTTGATTCCTGCCTTTGACCTTATAATTGCCTCCGTCACCTTTGTAACGCCCTCATTTTGTCCGATCACCCGCTTATGCAGCTCATCATCCAGATGCAGCGTCTTATTCCTCTCACTCTCTGTCAGCTTTGCGATCGGGATTCCCGTCCAGCGTGAAATGATTCTGGCGATCTCCTCCTCGCTCACATTCTCATGTATTAAAGAAAGCTCACGCTTTTTCACCTCGTCTTCTTCGATTTCCAGTTGCTTTTCCAGTTGCGGCAATCTGCCGTACTGCAGCTCCGCCGCTTTCTCAAGATCGTAGTTCTGCTGTGCCAGCTTAATCTCGTTTCTGACTGCCTCCATCTCCTCACGGAGCTTCTGCACCTTTTCCACAGAGGATTTCTCATTCTCCCACTGCGCCTTTTTCGCACTAAATTCATCGCGCAGCTCGGCAAGCTCCTTTTGCAGATTTCCAAGACGTTCCTGACTTAAACGGTCCGTCTCTTTTTTTAGGGCAGTCTCCTCAATCTCCATCTGCATCACGCGGCGGTTTAGCTCATCCAGCTCTGTGGGCATCGAGTCCAGCTCCGTCTTGATCAGCGCGCACGCCTCATCCACAAGGTCAATTGCCTTATCCGGCAAAAAACGATCGGAAATGTAGCGGTTTGAGAGCACCGCTGCCGAAACGAGTGCAGAGTCTGTGATTTTAACGCCGTGGAATACCTCATAGCGCTCCTTTAACCCACGCAGAATCGAGATCGTGTCCTCCACCGTCGGCTCATCAACCATAACAGGCTGAAAACGCCGCTCCAGCGCCGCGTCTTTTTCAATATACTCTCTATACTCATCCAGCGTCGTCGCACCGATACAATGCAGCTCACCCCGGGCAAGCATCGGCTTTAACAACTGTCCCGCATCCATCGCCCCGTCTGTCTTTCCGGCGCCGACAATCGTATGCAGCTCATCAATAAATAAAATGATCTGTCCGTCAGAGCTCTTAACCTCGTCCAAGACCGCTTTTAAACGCTCCTCGAACTCGCCGCGGTATTTTGCACCCGCGATCAGCGCTCCCATATCAAGTGCAAACAGCCGTTTATCCTTTAAGCCCTCCGGCACATCTCCCTTTACGATACGCTGTGCCAGACCTTCTACTACCGCTGTTTTTCCAACGCCCGGCTCACCGATCAGCACCGGATTGTTTTTTGTCTTGCGCGATAAGATCCGAACCACATTACGAATCTCATCGTCACGTCCGATGACCGGATCAAGCTTTTGTGCTCTGGCTCTCTCGACCATATCATAACCATATTTTTCCAGTGTATCATAGGTCGCCTCAGGGTTATCAGACGTAACACGCTGATTTCCCCGCACCGTGGAGAGCGCCTGCAAAAAACGCTCCCTTGTAATTCCATATTCCTGAAAAATCTCCTTCAATGCCTTATTCGGATATTTTAAAAGTGTTAAGAATAAATGCTCGACAGAGACATACTCGTCTCCCATCTGCTTTGCCTCATCCTCCGCATGGATCAAAACCTTATTCAGGTTCTGTCCAATGAGCAACTGTCCGCCCGACACCTTGACGCGCGCTGCCAGATGACGCTTTGCATTTTCCATAAAATGCTCTGTTTGTATCTCCATCTTCTCAATCAGCTTTGGAATCAGACCATCCTCCTGTTCAAGAAGCGCCACAAGCAGGTGTTCCTGCTCAATCTCCTGATTGCCATACTCGTAGGCAAGCTTTTCGCAGTCATTGATCGCCTCTACCGATTTCTGTGTAAATTTCTGAATGTTCATAGCGTACCTCCTGTTCCTATTCACAGTATGCATACATCCGCGTGTATCATACTCTTTTCCTTGATTCCCCGTTACAATTTGAGTTATAACACCTATTGTTAGCACTGTCAATAGGTGAGTGCTAAATAGTTTCTTAAAGCTTTCTAAACTTGCATAAAGGTTGAAAAATCAATACTTTACACATATTTTCAGAAATGAACCTTTCTTATTTGTTAAATTCCAAACTTCTGAATTTCTCATCATTTATCTTCTTTCCGGGATTGAAAAACAAAGAGGCATATGATATATTAGTACTAGAAAGGGAAACCAAAAGCGGCTTACCCAGACAATGAGTTACTTACTTCTTATGAGGTCAGCCGCCATTTTTTGATCATGGCGGCTATTTTCTTAAACAAAGCGCGGCGCGCAAAGCGTGGTGTCTATTGTTTTGTCCTTTCATCCGGTGAATCAGACCCAAAATAACGCTGCACAACCAATTCCATCACCATATGTAACTATTGGCTGTTCTTCTCTTTTTTAGGAGAACGTCATCCTCTTTGGTTCCCCCCTAGGTTTTCAAAACATAAATATAAAAACAAAAAGGAGCAACAGATAATATGTTTCACAAGCGAAAAAAGCGAGGACTTGCCTTGGTTCTAAGCGCTGGCCTTGCCCTTAGTCAGCTTTCTGTTCCGGTTTATGCACAGACCTCAGAAACCGGTCTATGCGAGCATCATAGCGCCCATAACGCGGAATGCGGCTACACCGGAGACTCCAAGGAGGGTGCATGTACCTTTTACTGCACAAGCTGCAATCCGCAGGCAACGGAAACTGACAGCGCATCCAGCGAGTCATCTGCAGTACCTGACACACAGACAGATGCTGCCGATCAGACAGTAACCACTAATCTGCAGACAGACGATGCCCATGAGCCGTCTGCACCGGATTCTGCTCCGGCAGAGGATGCCGGCGAACCGTCTGCACCGGCCTCTGACGTACAAACCCAAGCTGAGTCGGCAGCCTTGACAGACGCGCCTGTTTCAGAGGAAGCCGCAGCGGCAGCTTCAGATATGGCACGGGCAACAGAGCATCATTTTACAACCAAGTATGAAGATCTGTTGGGATGGATGAAATCAAAAAATGTACAGGATGGCGATACGATCATCCTGGATGCTGAGCCCTATGTAAATGCCGGGAGTTCTGACTCTAATCCGCAGGTCATTGATAAGCGTGTGACCATACAAGGTGGAAAAGCAAACACGATCCATTTTCGTTCGGCAGGAATTGTACTTGGCGCAGACGTCACTTTTAATAATATCGTTTTAAGCTTTCAGAACCGTATCCGCAACGCCATTATGGCGAACGGTCATACACTGACGCTTAATAATGTTACAAAAAATTCGGGGACGCGAGATATTCATTTACTCTGCGGCGGTCTAACCGGATATAATGTTTCTGCTACCCCCGGCACACATGGGAAGATTATTATTCAAGGAAATACTTCTTTAGGAAATATATATGCTGGCAGTCTCTCGAGCGATGGAGCTGAAAATACATATAACAATGACGTGACAATTACGATTGATCCATCCGCTACGGGAAGGATGGGAAAAATTTATGCCGGCGGAGCAAAAGAATTTCTTGTTGATCCGGATCAGCTGCTCAACCCCAACTATGAGCCAGAACCGCCAGCACCAGATGCACAGCGATATCGGGTTATAGGAAATGTAGCCATCAACCTATACCAAAACGTTTCCTCGACCGTTGACGGAACGACAGGAGGTTCTTCAAACGCTAAGGTCACCTATAATGGCAACGAGTATTTAAATAGTACGCTGAACGTGACAAACATCGGCGGTCTTACGGTTGCAACGGGTAATCTTGCTCCTGCTAAGGGTAGCAGCTTAAGCGGTGATAACGCTGAGATTTCCGTATCTGCAAACGCACAGCTTAACCTTGTGAACTTTAGCGAAAAACTCACAACCGGAGACTTCACCGGAGGCGGCACGATTATCTTAGCCCACAAGCAGGCATGGGTCATTACCGGAACTGTAGGTGGCGCAACGACAAAGATTGGTATTGGAGATATTTGGAATAATGCATCAACCAATATTCCTAAAACGAATCATGCCTATATATCTGCCGCAAATTCTAATGATGCATCCTTCCAGCTAGTGCCACATCAAATGTATCCTGATCAGATATTATGGCGGGATGCTTCCGGTGTTTGGAAGGTTGGAACTGCAGACAAGTCGGCAATCAAGGTAAACACTATCAGCATACCGGCAGATTTTACCTTAACGGAAGAAAATAACGGTGCGGAAATTCCTGTTACTGTCAGCTATGCTTCCACAAAAACAGGCTTAGCAACTGTTCCGGTTTCCATTACCGTAAATGATGCCACTGCCAACCGTTCTGGCAGCGAGACAGACGGATATACCTACAATGTCTCCGGACTTGGCACAATTGAATTTGCAGAGCTTGACAGCGGTGAAATTTTAAGCATCATGGGAACCGGTACGTTAGATGCAGTCGTTCCCGGCTCTTACCGTATTACCTGTACGATTCCTGCCGCTTACATGGCAAACAATCAGGTATACAGCATTCACACCACATTGACTGTCGCTCCCAGTGAGCTTGGAACCATAAAGGTACTGAATGGAGCTCAGGAAACAACCGCTTTCTCCTACGGCGATACGATCACGGTACAATTTACCCCGTCGTCTCAATCCGCAGGCAAAACGGCGAACGGCTTAAAAAATACTCCGTCTGCAAATCAGACGATCCTGTATTACGGTGATCAGCCTCTGACAGAAGCTGTGACGGCTGACAGCAACGGAATGTTTACATTGACACATGATACCGGTAAATCAAACACAATCCCTGCGAGTGATTTTACCTCCGGCAATCAGAAGACATTGACGGTTCACTACGGAGGCAGCAACGGACAAAACGGGGGCAGCGCAGATGTTTCTATTACGCTCAATCCGAAAACAGTCACTGCTTCTGTCGCAAATGAGATCACGAAACGCTACGACGGCACCACAAACGCCACCGTACAGCTTAACGTAAACACAGCCGACTATGTACGCACCAGTGACAGCGTCACCTTATCTGCCTCTGGTGCCTATGATAACGAAAATGCCGGAACAAATAAGCCGGTTGCTGTAACGATCAACACAAAGACAGGAACTAATCATGAGGCATACAACGTCATTGCCCCGTCAAATGCTGCTGGAACGATCACGAAGGCAGAGACAGCCGCTCCGCAGATACCGGAGCTGGAAAGCCGCAGTTCAAGCAGTATTACATTAAAGGCAATTCCGCCAAGCAACAGCGGTGCAGCGGCAGAATACAGTATCAATAACGGACAGTCATGGCAGACGGACAGAACCTTTGCTGGGCTCTCTGCCGATACGCATTATGCATTTGTTGCCCGCTATGCGGAGACTGCAAACTACTCTGCCTCTGTATCCAGCGGCGCAGCGGTTCTTCAGACGGAAAGCAGCGAACAACCGCAGCAGCGCTATACCGTAACGGTTTTAACTGACGGAAACGGCATCGCAGCCTCCTCTCCCGCACAGGCGACAGCGGGAACAAAGGTCATACTGACAGCTATCCCAAATAGCGGCTATCAATTTGACCACTGGGAAATCTCATCAGGTAATACTTCCTTAACTGCAAATTTCTTCTTGATGCCAAGTGGAAATGTCACGGTGAAAGCATATTTTACACCAGTGCCACAAAAGCCTAATCCGCAGCCGGAGGTTCTCAATGGATGGCATACGGATGGCAATAAGAAATACTGGTACGATCATGGCGTAATGGCGCGTGACAAAGAGGTATATGACCCATTGACAGATGCATGGTACTGGTTTGATCAGGATGGTACGATGGCAACTGATAAGGACGTCTTTATTCCGACCAATGCAGAACGAACCGAAGGAAAATGGGTTCGCTATAATCCCGAAGGAGGTATGGTCAAGGGAGAGGATTTCCGTTATGGAGGCTGGTATTGGTTTAACCCGATCACTGGTGAAATGATCAAGGACTTTGTATTCATTCCGGAGGAAGGAACCGAAGGAAAATGGGTATATTATGACAAAATAAATGGTCAAATGCATCACGGTGAAAGCTGCATTGACGGAAACTGGTACTATTTTGATGAATGGACCGGAAAAATGGTACATGGTGAATATTATCGAGACAATAATTGGTATTACTATGATGACGTAACCGGCATCATGGCACATGGCTGGGTTACCCTTCCAAACGGAGAACGGGCATACTACGATGAAGTAACAGGTGTGCGAAGATAAATTCAAAACGCCGTTCGGACGAAACATACTGTATTCGTCCGAACGGCGTTTTTTAACATCTTTTTATGATCTGAATAATATTAGCAAGCTCATCGTCATTGATACTGATATAAAATTCTGCTTCAAGGCGCGTCAGAATATCCTTTAAATCATTATAGAGACGCTTATTTTTTGAAATGATATACTGCGCCTGTCTATTCTGCGGCGATGGCTCCTGATTTTGAATGCGGTAGATCAGACATGCAATATGCATAAAAAGCCCAATCTCCTGATCCGAGGATAAGCCGCGCGCCGCCTTTTTCACCTTGCCAAGCACCGGCGGCAGCACCTCCTTTAACAACTGAATATCAAATCCCTCCAGTTGCTCCGCCAGATATGCATAAATCGCGTTGTAATTGACTGCCGCCACTGCCTGTGTCGTTTCCAGAGACAAAAGAATATCAAGCTTATCGGACGGTGTATCAAACAGCGTAGAGATCGGAATATAGGGAATGCCATACAGCTTTGGGTCGTAAGCGCCAACGACACAGACAATCTTCTGCTTTTTCTGTATCTGATTGACCTTTTTGAGCAGATAATCACGATCCGAAATTGCTAACGGGACAACATCGGTATTTTCGAGATGAATGTGCGCTGAAATATAATTTTTCATCTGAACCGCCGCGCCCTCTCCCGTCATACAAAGCGTAATGATGACCTGCGGATTTCCCCGATTTCTCGACGACTGCTCTAACTCCTGATACACCTGCTGATAAGATTCCATCACCTCTCGATATACCTCCTCCAGCGAGTGATAGCTGCTCGCTTTTCTGGAACAATCAAGTGCAATGAGTGTTGCCGGAACGCAGATGCTTTTGATTTCAATTCCGGTCTCCGCTCCGATCATCCCTGCCATCGTCTGCAGTGAGCCCATATCGTAAAGCATCAGTACACCTTTTCCCTGATCAATATCTATGACCGTCTGCTTTAGAGCCTCATACACCTGCTGCATATCCCTATCCAGCACGAGGTCAAACGCATAAATATTATCATCACCAACTAGGTCATTTACCACCTTCACAATGCTTGACGCCGTCGTATTCCCATGCATCGCCACCAGCACCACTGGTCGGTTCTCAAGCGCACTCTCATAATGCTCCTGACAAATAAACATCGTTAAAAATACGATCTCGTCAACAGGCAGACGAAGTCCCAGCGTTTCCTTCAGCTCTCCTGCAAATTTTGAGCAAAAAATATATTCCTTATTACACTCCTTTACCACCTTTGCAATCTGCTCATCCGTCATCTTCTGCGCCTTTAGCTGCCGCCCGGACATCGACGATAAATGGAGACAGATCGCATAGAAGGCTGCGTCAGGATATACCCGTTCAAACTGTTCCGAAGCCTCCCCAAGAAACTGCTCCACCAGCTCAATAAGCTTTGAGTCCACAATCTTGGAAAGCGATTCCTTATCAATCTCCTTCTTTCCCATACTCTGATCGATTTTATAAAAAATTTGATCCAGATTCTCATGAAGGATTGCAGAAATATCATCCTCCTCCACACCGTATTCCTTTAGCTCCTCCACCTTTCTGTCAATGATCTCATAGAGAGTGTCCCTTGGATTTTTCTCTGCGCTCTCCGCACTTTCCGGCTCCCGAAATGCATCGATGGCATCCGCCCGAAAAATATAGGAATAGTTATCCGGCAGGATTGCTTCAATCTGCGCCCTGTATTTGCGGTAGGAAAGCAGCCCTCTACGCACATAATCAGGAAAATCATGCATCGTGACCTCAATCTGCTCGAGCTTCCGGTCAAAATTCCTTGCATATCCGTTGGCACAGCCAAGCTTAATATCCTTTTTGAGCTGCTTGACATGAAACTGGCAGGGATATAGCAGCAGCGCCCGCAGCAATTCCGCATTTATTTTTATTTCCCGCTTCATACGCATTGCTTCCTTCTGGAAAAACTGCTGTATCATTTCAAACCGCTCCAAAAGCGTTCGAGCAGAGAGCGGAGGCAAATCTACTACAATCGAAAATTTAGAGGTATACAGGCTTAGCTGTGACGAGGTGGTCGCGTCATCCACCGAATAGATCAACACCATATCGCTCAAAGAGGTCTGAAAGATTTCTGCCTGACGCAGCAGCTCATTCTGCACGTCATGCCCCAGACAGTTGACGTGGTCAATAAACAACACGCCGTTCCTTGCCTTGTGAAACGCTCCTTCTGTCTCCGAAAAAAATACTTCTTTTCTCTTTTCCTCGCTCTCCTCCTCAAGATAACGGCAGTTGATCTTTACAAACGGCGCGTCTTGGCGCAAAATACCCTGCTCCTTTGCAAACTCATAAACTAAGGACGCAAGCATACTTTTCCCAGATCCATCGGGTCCCGTGAGCAAAAGCGGAAGCGCGCCGCCCGGATAAAGCAGCGCCGCCTTTGTCAACTGGATCGCAGACTTTAGGCTCTCCGCTGCCCCGATCAGCTTGCGAAAGCAGGACTCCTCTCCCTTCTTCACAGGAAAATAATAAACCGGTCTGCCGCTTGTCTTCTTAATTCGGTCCTCCTTTACCAATTCATTCAAAAGCTTGCTAAGATTGGAACGCTGCATCCCGAACACCGCAGAGAGTTCCTGCGTTGTAAACCGGACGCCCTTTGGATCCTTCTTTGCCTGCTCCTGCATATATTCCAGCACGATTTCCCTGCTTAACTTCATCTTTACCTTCCTTCCCCGAATGAAAACCCCCGCCGATTATCTCCTACTGTTTCAATAGCATCTCATGCTCAAAGAGGATGCCGCACGACAAATGGCAATTATCTCCATCCGTCCTGTGGCATCCGCTTTTTGTTGACATTAAGAGCATCCCGCAGAGCGTGATGACCGTTGTTTACTCTACATCCTCACCATTGGTTGCAATTACTTTCTGATACCAATAGAAGGAATCCTTCTTGTACCTTTTTAATGTGCCGGAGCCATCGTTATTCCGGTCTACATAAATAAAGCCATAGCGCTTTTTCATCTCTCCCGTAGATGCGCTCACAAGGTCGATGCATCCCCAGTAAGTATACCCAAGAAGCTGCACGCCATCCGCCAGCGCCTCCTTCATTGCCAGCACATGCTCTCTTGTATAGGCGATGCGGTAGGGATCATGTACGCTCCCCTCCTCCTCCAGCTCATCGACAGCTCCCAAACCATTTTCCACAACCATCAGAGGCAGTCCATATCTGCCGTACAGCTCATTTAAGAAATAGCGTAGACCCTTTCCGTCTATGCTCCAGCCCCATTCACTGTATTTTAAATAAGGATTTTTCGCACCCGTAGTAAAGTTCCCCTTTGCCTTCTCTGCATTTTCATCTGTTGTGATACAGCCTGTGGAGTAATAGGAAAAGGTCACCATATCTACCTTTCCCTCCCTAAGGTCCACAAAATCCTGCGACTCTGTTGAAAGCGTGACATCATACTCGTCCCAGAGACGCTTTGCATAGTAAGGATATGCTCCTCTTGCCATCGTATCCCCGCTATAGAAAAACTCGTCCTGCAGACGTCTCTGATTGGCAAGCACATCATCGGGATTGCTTGTCAGCGGATAACTGCAAACACCCGCCAGCATCGCTCCCACCATCATTTCCGGGTTGATCCGGTGCGCCGCGCGCACTGCCCTTGCGCTTGCAACAAACTGGTGGTGGAGACTCTGGAGAGACGCACGCACTGCTTCCTTTGGATAATTCGGAAGATAATTGCGTATCAGGATCGGGCTATTGATTTCATTAAAGGTCAGCCAGTATTTTACCAGCCCATTGTATTCCCGGAATAAGGTCTCGGCATATTTTTCAAAGCAGTCAATCAATCTGCGGTTTACAAAGCCGCCCAGCTCCTCCTCCAGATAAACCGGAAGATCGTAATGAAAAATCGTTACCAACGGCTCGATACCATACTTCTTTAATTCTAAAAATACATTTCGATAAAAGTCAAGCCCTTCCTGATTTGGTTCCTCCTCGATCCCCTTCGGATAAATGCGAGCCCATGAAACGGACATGCGAAACAGCTTAAAGCCCATCTCCGCAAACAAGGCAATATCCTCCTTATAGCGGTGATAGAAATCAATCCCTTCATGATACGGATAATAATAGCCATCGAAAACGGTCCTCTTAGCGCCTTCGGGCATCGGCTCAAACATCATCGCCTTGCCGGGTTTACCCTCTTTCGTCACATAAGTCGTATAACGCGGCTCGCTCAGGCTTCCCGCCGTCGAAAAGTCCGAGACAGTCGGCCCCTTTCCGCCAATATCCCATGCCCCTTCACACTGGTTCGCGGCGGTAGCTCCGCCCCATAAGAAATTTTTTGGAAAACTCATCCTTATTTCCTCCTCTTATTCTTCCTAAAGCTTTGTCCCATTTGGTGCAATAGCCTTTTGATACCGGTAGAAGCGCTCCTTCCGGCAGCGCTTATCGGCAATAGCCAAAGAGCAGTGCACACGCTTTTGCTTATTTCTCCAAAAATTCAACAATGTCACCGTCGTAAATCAGCTCCATCATCTGATATTCATCCTCATCCAGATGACCGATCCTGTTTCTCGTTCCGTCATTTACGATCGGCTTCTTCACGATCTGAATCTCTCCTGCATAATGCTTATAGTTATCATTTACCATCACAACGTCGCCGACTGCAAACATCTCCTCCTTACAAGCCCGCGGCTCCAACACTTCGCCTGGAAGGCTGTACTTAAATCTGGAAATCCTCGTTCTCCATATCCACTCAGAGCTGTCTCCCATATCAAGATGCGGGAAAAAATCAAACAACACTTCTTTTTCTTTCTCCGTAACCTCGGAATCGAGTGCAACCCGCAGACGTTTGATCGGTTTTTCCATGCTGATCAGACCGTGATCCACTAATAATTTTAATGTGGGATCCATCTCCTGATCCGATTTTTCATGATCCGCTAATACTTCTTGCAATTTCTGAAATTCTTCCTCGCTCGCATAGGCATTTCCGATCAAAATATCATCCACATTTCCGGTAGCCAGAAGTATTCTTGCCTGTAGATCGATCGGCAGCAGACGCAAACGCTCCACGGTCGGAAGTCCGCAGACCGCATCCCACACGCCATGTGTGTCCGGCGCCGTCGAGGAAATAAACGCACCGATCCTCAGATCCTTTGCACACGCCTTCAGCTCTATATTTTTCTCTATGAACTTCTCCCACTTCATCGCCGTATAGCGCTGCGGATAGAAATTGTGACAGACATAAAAGTCCTTTGCAGCAACGCCCTGTTCGAGCAGCCCCTTTACAATCTTCGGAGAATTATTAAACTCGATCGTTATCCCGTAAGGATTTCTGACAAGCTTTGCATCCTCTGCAGCTCCATAGCTTAAATCCATCCGCAGAATATCCACGCCAATACCGTGAAATACGCTAAGGTCATCCGGCTTTGCTCCCATTTTCTCAAAGCACATAGGATTGACGTCCAAAGACACCTTTAAGCTGTTCTTATGCGCCGCCACGATCAGCTTTCTAAAGTATTCCAGTACCTCCTCCTTTGTTCCCTGTACCGAAAACATACTGGAAAATACCCTCGATACGCCGTATCTGCCTGCCAGTTCAAAATATTTCTCAATTTCCTCTAACGGTCTTAAATCCGGATAAACTGAAATTCCCAGTCCATATTTCCTATTTTTCAATTTTATCGCCATCCTTTACCTTAATGCTCCTGCTGCTCAGCAGTTTCTTTTGCAATGCACTGTCTCTCGTAAACCTTGAAAAATGGAAACCATATCGCAAATACGATCGGGAACATCAACAGCACAAATACTACATTTCTCCAGTCCAGCGTTGACATAAACTGCTGGATTCCTACCGGAAGCGTTGTCATGATCAATACCGACGGGTATGACATCCACTCAAAGGTATAAGCAATGTACATAAATAACATCACCACAAGAGAATTTAAAACAAACGGAATCAGCAGGATTGGATTATACATAATCGGAAAACCGAAAATTGCCGGTTCATTGATGTTAAACAGCCCCGGTACAAAAGACGCTTTTGCCACCGCATTAATCTGCTTTGACTTACTCTTTAATCCCATGATACAAAGCGGTAATGTATTTCCGGAACCACCGAGAATCGTCAGACACCCATAGAGAAAGATCGGATGAAACACTAACGGCTGACCGGCAGAAGCTAATTCCGCATTTGTCGCATATGCACCGATATAAATCGGCATAATGGCAGTAAATACCACACTCCCGCCATGTATTCCAAAAAACCAGCTCAGACAGAATACCGTAACAATTACGATCATTCCAAGCGGAGATACTAAGTATGATAATGGCGTGGCAATCACTGTTGTAATCAATGTTCCAAGCGTCATAGAGCCATTTGTGAAGCCGGAAATCATATTTGCCAGTCCATACCAGAATAAGATATTTAAACCGGAAGGAATGATCGAATTAAAACTATTTAAAATACCCTCAGGCACTACATCCGGCATACGGATCATCCATTTATGATCAATCGCAAATTTCGTGATCCGCACAGAAATTAATCCAATCAGAATCGCGCAAAAGATTCCGTTTGCACCAAGCGCACTGACATTTAATGCGCGAATCGTCTGTCCACTCTCTGTCGTTGCCGAAACCAATGGGGAACAAACTAATATGAAACAAACCATTGACGTAAAGCCCGCCTGAATTTGCTGCTTGACGTCCAGACGCTTTGCATAGGTATATGCCAATGTAAAAGACATAAAAAGTCCCAGCAATCCCATCGTTAATTCATACGGCATATATAAAATATCATAAATCGGAGTCCCTGCCTTCCAGCCAAATGCTAATCCTCCGATCGCACAGATAATCTGGACCACCGCACCGATCATGATCAGTCCCATAGTTCCGCCCATTCCCTGACTGATCGTTCCAAAAGCCGGGCTTTGAGATAATTTGACACTTCCTTCCTGCAGCTTCCTCATAAATTTACTATTTGCAAATTGTTCCAGCTTACTATTCATACCTTTTCCCCCATTTCTTAGATCCCTGTAATTTTATGTGCTAATTTCATGACATTTTCCGCATTGCCAATCGCATAATCCAAGGAGGGAATACCCTCAACCGGAATCGTTAATGTTTTCTTCAATTCTTCTACGCGATAAGAAACCTGCGGCCCTACTAAAACACAATCATAATCATTCTGATAGCCCTCTACATTATTCACAGGCACCGCCTCGATCTTTAACTCCTCGCCCTTCTCCGCACAATACTTCTCAATTTTTTTCATTAAGATACTTGTTGATAAACCTGCTCCACATGCTAATAAAATTTTCATTTCTTTTTCCTCCTACTTCTGCACCTTGTAAAGTTCAATCATTTCTCTGATCAGCTCCTGCGCCAGCATACTTGTCATCAAATGATCCTGTGAATGAATCAGCAGTACGCTAATCTCTGTTTTTTCCCCATTCGCTTCTGCAATCAATAAATCTGTTTGTCCGTGATGCGCCTCCGCCGCTGCTTTTTGACTTTCTTCCATTAAACGTTCCGCCTCTTGAAAGTCATGCTTTTTCGCTGCCTGCAAAGCCTGAAATGCGAATGTCCGCGCATCGCCTGAGTGCGCAATCAGCGTCATTGCTATTGTTTCTGTATCCATTTTGTTACCTCCTTCTGTGCACTTCCCTGTTGTTGCTGCAATCATACCCTTTTTAGCCCTGACATTCAAACGCTCAAACCAACCGTTCCGACAGGCTTTTATACACTAGACTTATTTTTTATACACAAAATGACCACAGTCTCTCCAGGCTCCTCCTCACCGATCGCTTTGCCAAAAATATCACGTTCCCTGCCGATAGCGTTTCCGTTTTTCCTGAAAAATTTGCTATACACTTTCCAACAATTTTATACACTTTTTTATTTCTTTTTAAAACTTGCACAAAATCACTTTTAAATATTGTCATTAAATAGTTGTTTTTATAAAAAAGTACCTATGCTGAACATCTAATTGCAGCATTTATCCTTGAAAGAAATATAAGAGGAGCTTCCATTGAATCCTTCACATAATTGAAATACTCCCATGCATCCGAAAAAATCATCTGAAATAATTATTTTTCAAAAAAATAAAACTACAAATTGCGTTTTATTTTTACATGTGATATAATAAGTCCAGAAAAAGACAAAAATTGATACCAATAAAAATACCGGAAAACCCGGCAGAAGTTATCATTTCGATAAGCATAAGACCTTGGTTACTAAAAGATATTTTCTATAAATGATATGGCAGTCCGGTTTTAGCGTGAAGTTTATTGTTTTTACCTATCATCCATATCGGGAATGGAGGTGATTCCAATGTTCCTATTTACTGTATAAGCTTTTATGTTCACTGATTTTTGTTAAGGAGGTAAGTGTTTATGAGAAAACTTATTACAACGTTAGCTGTATGTGCTTTGTTTGTACCAGCTTTCAGCACGCCAGTTTTGGCAGAAGAACCTATGGATACTTGGGAAGTCGACGTATGCGGAGACGATATGAAGGAACTTGAAAATCTTCCCGAATTGCCCAATGCGGAACCGCTTTGGGAGGATATGGCTGTCAGCAGCAGAGCTGCTTCTATTAGTGTAAATGTACAGTCGCCTCTTGAAAGCTCCTGGCGCAACAGGTACAATGATCCTAAATATGAAGCAAGAAAAGTTGTTGAAAGAACCGATGACTTCCTGTCACAAAAATTCGGCATTGAATTTAATGTGACTTCACAGCCCGATTGGACTGTAGGTAAAGCCACTGCTGCTGCAGGCATTTTAAAAGACGCAGCTAAGAAGCATTGGACACGCAAGGAAGACCTAATGATCGCTTTTGCGGGACCTATTGTTGATACAGAGAACAAAGCGACCTTTGGTGTAGCCTTCAATGGAAGACCATTTTCTTTGATATTTGACCATAGATATAATCAAAACTGCAAGAGCACCCAGCACGAGATTGGTCATACCTACGGACTGAAGCATTGCAACGATACCTGTGTCATGAAATCTGGCTGGGATGATGATTGGGAACTTTTTAATCATCTTTGTTCCTCACATGAGCAGCAATGGAACAAAAACAAAAATAAATATCATCATTAAACATGTTGCGTCGTGCGAATTGGCGCGAATCTAGCGTAGTATGCAATTCGTACTCAGGTTCTTTTCTGTATAAAATTCACAGCCGGACTCCGAAAAGTCTGGCTGTGAATATAAAATAAAAGAATGCGAAAGCTTTTTTCATTACCAAAATCTTTACTTTCACCGACACACCATTATATTCCTTATCCATATAGGATTAATTCAACCTACTCCTGTCCCATTAGAATTTTATGAAATTGGGTGTATCTTTTTACATTTCAACGGCAGTATCTTCAATACGTTTGATCCATTGAGTGCACATCATTATTTATAAACTCTGATTTTTCGGAATCACAAGAATTTTTCCGCACATATTTACCTTTGTTCTCTTATCATATAACATACCTTTTCTTTTTCTTTGAACATTTTGAAGCCTTCTAAACAAGACACAATCTGATATAACTTGAAATATTACACAAAAATTTTGTATATTAAAAATTTTTCTCTCTGTATCAAAATAATCGCGCCAGACAAACTCAGGTAATTCACTAAGATTACAATTTTTTAAATATAATTCCTGTTTATCTATTTTAAATTTTGTTAAAAAAATTGTCTCTCTGCACAAATATTCTGAACCTTCATTTGCCTCTAAAAAACCACCAAGGATTCTTAACAAGGTAGTTTTTCC
>Garnier_p1__coassemble_254_pt1 | contig 55347 bp, 56 predicted proteins | sample Garnier_p1__metabat2_high_PE_021 | metagenome-assembled genome bin Garnier_p1 | reverse complement strand
ATGTCAAAATCATTCGGACCACGATTGGCAAGATGAACGGGAGAATGGAGGTGGAGCAGGAGATTGCTGCGGTTCTTGCGGGAAAAAGACTGGAAGGGCAGATCATGAATGGGATGCCGTTATTTATTCTTGCTTATATGACGGTAGCATCAGGAGATTTTTTGGACGTCCTGTACGGCAATGCACTTGGGGTGTGTATTATGACCGGAGTATTGGCGGGATATGGAGCGGCACTCAGATTGTCGGCGCGTGTGTTGGAGATTTCACTTTAGAATTTAGAAAGAAATAGGAGAAGATTATGGTACTGTGTATAAGCTCTCTGGCAGCGGCAGTGTTTGTTTGGATATTTGCGAGGAAAGGTCTGTCGGGAAATTACCGAAAGATGCTTGGGATCGGCATGGCAGCGGCAGTGCTTGGCATCCTGGCAGGAATGGGCGATGCCGCAGGCCTAAAGGAAGGACTGCTGCTGCAGAGAAATGAATACGGAGAGGGGGATTATGAGCAGCGTCTTATTTTGTCAGTAGAGGGGAAAGAGGAAATTCCATATGAGCTGACGGTTCCCGAACAGATTCTGACAACGGAACAGGAGCAGGAATATTTGAATGCGGCGGCGGAAGAAATCGAACGGGAATTTCCGGGAGAAAATGAGTCGGTGAACCATATTGAGCGGGCAGTCATAGTGAAGGATAGCTATCAGGAGGGGAGCGTGTCTGCGTCTTGGAGCTTTGAGGATACAGATGTGATCGATTTGCACGGAAAAGTGACAGCGGAGGAACTTCCGCCAGAGGGTGTGCCGTTGAAGGCGAGGGTAACGCTTGTATGCGGCGAAAGTGAACGGACGGAGGAGTTTTATTTTCGCGTATTTCCCGCAGAGCGGACAGAGGAGGAAGAACTGCTCTGGCAGATTGGCAGGGAATTAAAACGGCAGGGAGCGTGTGCCGGTGAAACATATCTGACGCTTCCGCAGAAAATAGAGGGTAAGACACTTGCATGGCAGACGCAAAAGAGTCATATGCCGGAGAAGATTTTTCTCTTTGGGGTGGCGCTGGCTGCTTTTGTACCCTTGCTTGAGCATAGTAGGAAAAGGGAGAAAGAGAAGAAAAGAGAACGTCTACTCACATTGGAATATCCTGAGATCATCAGTAAACTGGCGCTGCTTTTGGGAGCGGGCATGACGTTAAAGGCAGCCCTGCGAAAGCTGGCGGAAGCCTATGAGCAGCATAAGGGAAAGCAAGGAACAGGGTACAGACCGGCATACGAGGAAATTTTAACTGCCTGCAGGGAAATAGAAAATGGAATGGGGGAAGCAGCGGCATATGAGCGCTTTGGCGAGCGTTGTAAAAATGCGGAATACCGTAAGCTTGGAACGATATTGGCACAAAATCTAAAAAAGGGAAGTTATAGTCTTTCGCTTCTGCTGGATCAGGAGGCGGAAGCGGCATTTGAAAAGCGTAAGGCTGCCGCGCGTCGTTATGGGGAGGAAGCAGGGACAAAGCTTTTGTTTCCTATGATGCTGATGCTCGGACTTGTCATGATCGTCTTAATGGTGCCAGCAATGCTTGCATTTCAGATGTAACAACAATAATAAATGAAAACGGAGGTATTTGGATGAGAGGAATCAGAGAATTTATTGCAGAGGAAGATGGAATCGGAGTAGTGGAGTTAATTTTGATTTTGGTGGTTTTGATCGGTCTTGTGCTTATTTTTAAGGATCAACTGACGGATCTGGTGAATAATATTTTCCGAACGATCGCAAAAGATGCCGGGAGGGTATGAGATGAAGGCGCGTGGAAGTATGACCGTATTTGCCGCGTTGGTATTTATGCTGGCAGCGTCTATGTTGTTTGCTCTTTTGGAAGGAGCGAGGGCAGTGTCGCTGCGGCTGTATGCGGATATGACGTCGGAGCTTGCGGTCGAATCTGTTTTTGCGGAGTATCAGCCTCTTTTGTGGGAGGAGTATCACTTGCTTTGTTTGGACGGAGCTTATGGAACGAATACATTTTCTGAGCAGTATGCACAACGGGCGCTTAAATCGAGAGTATCGAAAAACTTAGAGGGCAAGGGAGGAACAAACAGTCTCCTAAAGCTTTCCTGTAATGCAGCGGCGGTGCATGAGTATCAGCTTTTAACGGACGGAGAAGGGGCGGTATTTTTGCATCATGCAGCTTCTGATATGAAGAAAAATTTTCCGTTGTTGGCAGCGCGGCATCTGTATCAACAGTACATCAGCAATCAATCAGTTGTTCCTAAGGAGCGGGAGACCGACCCGGTTGAGGATGCAAGACAGGCGCTTGCAGACCGGGGGCAAGAGGAATCTGAAACCGGAGCTAAGACCGTGGCAGAGTCAGGAGAGGGGGAGAATGTGCTTGATCTCGTAGCCGCGCATAAACGAGGTTTCCTGCTTGGCATGGTGCTGCAGGAGGCGGATGACCTTTCGGGCAGACGTATTGGAAATGGTGAAAGTCTGGAGCATCGAGCGCTTTTGCGAGGAACCTGTACAAAAATACAGCAGGTTAGCTGGTATGATAAGATTTTGGCACTGGAATATGCTGATAAATATCTTTCGGATTATGCAGCGCCGGCGCAGGATCGGGCATTGGCGTATGAGTTTGAATATGTGGTTGGAGGCAAAGAGAGTGATAAAGAAAATCTGGAAGCGGTTGTGAGACGTATTTTGCTGACAAGAGAGGCTGCAAATGTGGTTCACATCATGATGGATGGAAAAAAGCGTCTGGAGGTATCAGAGATGGCAATCATGCTTGCAGGGGTCACGGCAAATGCTGCGGTGATTAAGGCGGTTGAATATGGATTGATTGGTGCATGGGCGTATGCGGAAAGCATTTTGGATGTAAGGGCGCTGCTTCATGGGGATAAAATTTCTTTTATAAAAGGAAAGAATCAGTGGACAAGCAGCCTGATGAGTCTGTCGACAGTTCTGGATGGCAGTCTGCGGGCGAAAAATTGTGAGGGTGGATTAAGCTATCAGAGTTATTTGAAGGGGCTTTTGTTTTTGATGCAGGAGAAACAGTTAGCATATCGCATCATGGATGTGATGGAGCAAACGTTAAGAAAAACGGAGATGTATAGAAATTGCCGGATGGATGCGATGATCTGCGCGGCAGACTATGCGCTTTCCTATGAGGCGGATACACTTTTCTGGAAATTTTCCGTTATCGGACAGGAGGATATAGGGAAGTTTGTGTACCGGAATGAGCAAGCGTTTTCTTATGAGTGAGAATGGGGGTGTCGCGGTGTCTCTTTACCGTATGGAATATAAAAATCAAACAGGATTTTACAGAAAGGAAGGATCTCTCCCCGGGAAATGTGCTTTTCTCTCTCAAAAAGAGACACCGCGATGCCTCTGCTTTCACGCCTCCTTTACGTTAGAGGCAGCGGTAATACTGCCGCTGTTGGCGTGCTTTTTTGTGAGTGTTCTTTTTTTCTTCCGTGTCATGCAGATCGAAATCATTGTGCAAAAGACACTCGATGATACGGGCAGAAAGCTTGCGGTATATCTGGCAGAAAAAGAGGGTGGGGTTGAGCTTTTGGAGGCGGAGGCTTTGTTTCTTAAAGAGCTGACAGGAAAAGAACTCCCGGAGAAATATATCGAAAATGGAAGGCTTGGTATTTTGCTTTTGTCATCGCAGTTTGATGAACGGGAGGTTGCACTGGAGGCGACATATCATATCAAGCTTCCGATACAGATGTTTGCGATAGACGGTCTATGGGTGAGGCAGAATGCGGTGTGCAGAAAGTGGAACGGCTGGAAACCCGATCAGGCGGGAGGGGATCATGAAGAATGGGTCTATATTACGGAGACGGGGCGTGCTTATCATAGAGAAGATACCTGTTCCTATCTGGATTTAAGCATTCGTTCGGTCAAGCCGGAGCAGCTTGATAATCTGCGGAATGAAAACGGAGGAAAATATCATCCATGCAGTGAGTGTGTGGATGAGGAAAAGGCAAATGGAAATATTTATATTACAAATTATGGAGACCGTTATCATAATGATTTGAATTGCAGCGGAATTAAGCGCACCATTTATATGGTAAAGCTTCGGGACGTAGGTGGGAGAACGCCGTGCAAACGCTGCGGCGCTTGGAAGGAATAAAAAGTGTGTGAACGTTGTGGGATGAGGAAAGAGAGAGGGACGATGGGGAATAAAATAGCGGAGACAGTATTGCTTTTCATACTTGCGGGTGCAGGATATGAGGATTTTCAAGAAAAAAAGATTCATTTATTGATCCCGCTTGCAGGCGGAGTCGCGGGTATTTTATTGCAAGTTATCTTTCGCGAGCGGGGAGTGGCAGATTTATTGCTTGGCAGCGTGCCGGGCGCGGTTTTTTTGATGATTTCTTTGTGGGGAAAAGGTGTCGTCGGGTGCGGGGACGGAATGATGCTGCTTGTGTGCGGCATATATCTTGGATTTTGGGAAAGCATTGCACTTTTGTTTCTGGCGCTTTGGCTTATCGGAATCACAGCATTATTTTTCATTGTAATAAAAAGAAAGGGGAAACATGACAGCCTGCCGTTTGTGCCTTTTTTGGCGGCGGCATATCTTATTGGATTATTATGAGAAAGATTGATGGAAGTCTTACGGTAGAGGCGGCGTTAATAATTCCGCTGCTGTTATTTTTAATCGTAATCGCGGTTCGCGGCGGCGTCGATCTATATCTGGAATGCAGGGCTACGGTTGAATGTCTGGAGCAGGAGGAGCCTTTGGATGCAGTCGAATTATTTTATTTATGGAAGGGAGCGGGGGAATTAGCAGATCATGAAAATACGGTATATTAGAAGATTCATGAAAAGTTATATGGTCATTGCGCAGAGGAAACCGCCTGTTCGGTGGGAATTGATGATGATGACGCAGTTGGCGTTAGAGAGTGTTATGTTCGCGGAATATGTTTGCGAGGACGGGGAGGCGGAGCTGTGGTATGACATTACGGGAAAACAGTCCCTCGATGTGCTGTTGGATGACGGGCAGTTGACTTGTGAACTGCTTTGTCGAATTTTAATGGGAGTTTATGATGCGGCGGAGGGATTGGAGGGAGGTCTGCTCCGGTCGGAGGGCTTGCTGCTCCGGCCGGAATATATGTTTTCGGATTACGGGACAGAGCATATTGGTATATGCTATGATCCTGAAAATGAAATTCCGGTGGAGCAGGCATTTTCGCAGCTTATGGAATATCTTTTGATTAAGCTCGATCATGAGGATCCGCGTGCGGTGGAGCTTGCTTATGGAATTTATGAGCAATCCGTAAAGGGTGGATGGAATTTGTCTAAAATCAAGGATGAGATACATCTCTCCTATCAGAGTGAGGAGGAATATGGGGAGGAAAAGCTTATACTACCAAAGGAACAGGAAGAAGACCAAAAACAGGAACAGATGATAGAGGAGCTGCATAGGGAGACAGCAAACGCGCGCTTGCTAAGGTTGTTCGGGATTTTGAAGGTGCAAAAGGTACTCTGTGAAAAGCTGGAGCAGTGGAAAGTGGGAATCGGGTGTATTCTGGGACGGGGGACGAAAAAGGAGGCGGAAGAAACGTTTGTATTTGAACCCGAGCAAGCAGAGGAGACGGTTTCCAGACCGACGGTATTATTAAAGGAGCTTGGAAAAAAGGCGGAAGGTATTTTGCGGTATGAGGGAGTTGGGAAATGTGAAAATCTTGTTATTACCGGGGAGGAGTATATCATAGGAAGCGATGAAGGCTGTGCAGGATATATTCCAAGTAAAACAGTCAGCAGGCGACATGCGAGGATCACGAGAGTGGAGGATATTTATTTTGTGGAGGACTTAAATTCCCTGAATGGGACACGTGTGGGAGGGGAGCTCTTAAATTACAAGACAAGGGTAAGTCTCCAAAAGAATGAGATGATCGCTTTTGCAGATCAAAAATTTAGATTTATTTAAGAAAAACAGCGCATGAGATGTTTGCATTCTGTCACTGAAATCTCTATAATGACGGTAGAAAAATGTTTAAAGGGACGAAATAGATGGCAGACAGACAATTAGAGCAGATGTTTTGGGATGCAGGATACCGTATGCTGCAGGGACAGCGGAAAGAAATAAAGGTTTATTATAAGTACTACCGTGAAGGATTTTATACAGTGATAACAGTAGACCAGACACACGGCTATGCGATGACGGCGCAGGAAAAATATCAGACAGAGCAGTGGGTGATGAATCAATTTTATCATCCCACACAGGTCTTGGGGGATTTCCCGGAGGGCTTTCCCGTATATCAGGTAGAGGCTCTGACTCTTTTGCTCGGAGGGGAAGCGGAGCAGATACGCATTCTTTGTTCTGTCTGCCGGAATGTTTGGGGGTATTTTCCGCAGAATGGGCAGGTGATGATCTATGAAAATCAGCCTGGAGAATTTTATGGTCTAAGAACCTTGCTGGAAGCGAAGCCTTTAGCGGCGGGGAGCGCACATTTTGTGATTCCCTATGTGACAGCATCCATTATCGCGGTGAATATATTGATATTTTTGGTAATAGAAATGTTCGGGAGCACTTATGATAGTGGTTTGATGCTTAGGTTTGGGGCGATGTACCCGCCGTTTGTAGCGGAATATCATCAATGGTGGAGACTTTTTACTGCTGGCTTTTTGCATTTTGGAACGGCGCATTTGATCAATAACATGCTGATTTTGTACGGAATCGGTGAGCGGGTGGAGCACATTGTGGGGCGGTTTCGGATGTTTGCGATCTATGTTGTTTCTCTGCTGGGAGGAAGTCTTTGTTCCTATGCAGTTATGCTGCTTACCGGGCAGTATGCGATTTCTGCAGGAGCTTCCGGCGCAGTATATGGCGTGATTGGGGCATTTTTGTGGCTGCTGCTTTTTAACAGAGGGCGTTTGGAAGGAATTACAGCAAAAAGGCTTATGTTTTCGATCCCACTGATGATCTACTTTGGGTTTTCTTCCGAAGGAGTCGATAATTGGGCACATATCGGCGGTTTGCTCAGCGGATTTTCGGCTGCGGCTATTTTATGGCATAGAAAACGGCAAAAAGATTGATTTTAGAGGGAAAAATTTATATACTAGAGAGAGAATATAAATGGAGGCAGCAGATGAAAGTAAATATTTATTATGGCGGCCGGGGACTTTTGGATGACCCGACCATATATGTGTTAAATAAGATGGAGGAAGTTTTGCGGGAGCTTCGTGTAACTGTGGAACGCATCAATATCTATGAGCACAAGAATGAGATTGCAACATTGCCGCAGACAATGAAGGATGCAGACGGGATCATTCTGGCAACAACGGTCGAATGGCTCGGAATCGGCGGATATATGCAGCAGTTTCTGGATGCATGCTGGCTGTATGGGGACAAGGAGCGAATCCAAAAGACCTATATGCAGCCGGTTGTAATGTCTACGACTTATGGAGAGCGCGAAGGTGAGATGACGCTTGCCAATGCGTGGGAGATTCTCGGCGGGCTGCCGTGTTCGGGACTTAGTGGTTATGTGGACGAGCTTGTAAGCTTTGAGATGAATCAGGATTATACAGTGATCATTGAGAAAAAGGCAGAGAATCTTTATCGCACGATTTCCCAGAAGATGAAAAGCCTTCCGACAAGCAATCTTGCCGTAAAGCAGAGTGTCCTTCGCACGCCGCAGATGGAGCTCACACCGCAGGAGAGTGAGCAGTTGTCAAAGTATGTATCGGATGACAGCTATGTCAAGCAGCAGAAAGAGGATATTAAAGAGCTTGCATCGATGTTTAAGGATATGATGGGAAAGGCGAATCAGGACGAGGAATCTGCATATATTGAGCAGTTTAGAGAGCGCTTCACGCCGCAGCCGGATTTTCATGCACGCTATTTGTTTTTGCTGACAGATAAGAAGAAACCGCTTTTTGTTGAGGTAAACCAGGACAACCTGACGATCAGCTATGGGCAGGAAGAAAATATTGATATTTATGCAAAGCTTAGTCCCGAGGTCATGGAATCGATCATCGCCGGAAGGATGACCTTCCAGCGAGCATTTATGACCGGAGAGATGACGGCGAAGGGAAACTTTAAGATTTTAAGAATGCTGGATTCTCTGTTTAGTTTTGCATAAGAGGAAGTGAAATTGTGAAGGTGCATCCGTCGCCAGGGCGGGATTCACAGCTTATGGTGCCGTGATGCGCCTCGATAATTTGCTTTGTAATCACAAGCCCCAGTCCGCTTCCGCCTGTTTTTGAGGTAATAAAAGGCTGAAAGATCGTATCTGCAAGGGCAGAGTCCAGACCTCCGCCTTGGTCTGTGACAGTAATTTTAAGTGAATCATTGACACAGAAAACATGGAGTGTAGCAACTCCATCATGATTCATCGCTTCACAGGCGTTTTTGATAATGTTAAAAATTGCCTGCTTCAGCAGTTGGGGATCAAGTTCTACGGGAGGGATGTCCTCATCTAAGATTACATTACAGGTAAAATCATTCCATGAAAATGTATGGATGGTGCGCATGATCTGCTGAATAAAGGAGTAGATATTTACCTGCATAATATTAAGTTGGTCGCATAGACGGGCAGAAGAAAGCTGCGTTACCATATTTTTGAGAAAGTTGATCTCAGATATTGCCTCATGCCAATAATCGAAATCCACAACCTCTGGATGTTTTTTTGCAACCAACTGTAAGGAACTGCCTACAAGCGTGATGGAATTTTTAATTTCATGAAAAATATTAAGGTAATCATTATTACTTAACACGACGACCCCTGCTTTCTATCTAATGAAACGGTTAAGGATGAATAATCACGATATAGTGTAACATTAATGACTATGAAGTTCAATAGGAACAGTACAACAAAATTCGACAAGTGTAATTTTTATAAAAATAAGTGGAGGACGAGATGAAGGAGACAAATTGCATTTTTTGTAAAATTGCATCGGGAGAAATTCCGTCTAATACGATTTATGAAGATGATGAGTTCCGGGTAATTCTTGATTTAGCGCCGGCGTCAAAGGGACATTCTCTGATTTTGCCAAAAGAGCATTATGCGGATATTTATGAGATTGATGCAGAGCTTGCCGGAAGGGCGATGAAGCTTGCCAAGAAATTGGCGATGCACATGACGAAGGTTTTAAACTGCGACGGATTTAACCTTCTGCAGAATAATCATGAGGTGGCGGGACAGACGGTATTTCACTTTCATATGCATTTAATTCCACGCTACCGGAACGCGAAAAATCAGGATATGCTTATGTGGACAAAGGAGACGTTTTCAGAGGAGGAGATGCGGGAGATCAGAGACACGCTTCGATGTGAATAAAGCCAGATTCTTTGAGCAGGGGTTTGAGATATGTAGCTTTGTCGTCAAAGGAATCATACATGGGTCAAACCCCGGCTGCTTTTAGTGAGAGCCTTCGGCTGCGCTGTTGATCAAGTCGATGATTGTTTCGATGGAGTTCCCCATCCGGCTTTGTTTCATCGCATTCCAATAGGCATCTTTTTTCTGGAATACATGCTCGATCGCTTCCAGTAGAGTTGTGTTTGCAAGCTCATCTTCATCCAGCACATAGCTAAAGCCCTGCGCACGGAAGGAGTTTGCGTTTAATATCTGATCACCGCGGCTGGCTGCTGCGGGCAGAGGGATCAGTATATTCAGCTTGCGCAGAGCAAGAAGCTCGCAGATAGCGTTTGCACCGGCACGAGAGATGACAAGGCTTGCAAGGGCAAACATATCGGCAAGTTCCCGGTTTGCATATTCAAACTGTGCGTAACCGGAAACTGTGTCTAGGTCGGGGCTTAGGTTTCCCTTTCCGCACAGGTGGATGATATTGTAATTCTTGATAAGCTCTGGAAGCAGACCGCGGATTGCGGTATTGATTGAGCGTGCGCCGCTGCTTCCTCCTATAATCAAAATAACCGGTTTTATGCGCTCTGTAAAGCCACATAGGGAAAATGCCGCGTCCGCATTGCCGGTAAGGAGCTCCTGACGAATGGGAGATCCGGTTAAAACAGCCTTCTCTTTCGGGAGATAGGAAAGCGTTTCCGGGAAATTACAGCAGACCTTTGTAGCACGCGGAATAGCGATGCGGTTTGCAAGTCCCGGAGTCAGATCCGATTCGTGGATGATAGCCGGAATCCTGCAGTGTCGTGCGGCGAGTACGACCGGCACGGATACAAAGCCGCCTTTGGAAAATACAACATCCGGCTTTAGGTGCTTTAGGAGCTTGACGGACTGGCGATAACCTTTTAATACTTTAAATGGGTCTGAAAAGTTTTTCGGATCGAAATAGCGTCTCAGCTTTCCGGAAGCAATTCCATAATAGGGGATATTTTGCTCCTCGATCAGCCGCTTTTCAATTCCGTCATAAGAACCAATATAGGAAATATCATAACCTTCTGCCCGCAAGGCTGGAATCAGGGCGATGTTCGGAGTCACATGCCCTGCCGTACCTCCTCCGGTCATTACAATCTTTTTCATCATAATCAGTATTCCTTTCCGATGATTCTACTTCCCTATTTATAATACCCTTATGTCTAAAAGTCAAGAAAAGACTTGTAAATTCAGCAATAAGGAATAAAATAAAAAAGTACTGCAAGATAATCTGTCGCGTGAAAAATATGTCGCAAATTGCGTTAAAAAGTATCACGATTTCTCTTTCCAAATTGTAAAATTATTTTATAATAGAAACAGCCTGTCGGACAAGAGCCGGGGCTGGAAAGAGAGGTAATGTGTATGACGCAGACAGTTTCATTTATTATTGAGTATGCGCAGGAAATAGCGCTGCTCTGGTGTGGAGCTCTTACGGTGCTTGTGATCTTCACATTACATAGGATAAGAAGAATCTCAAAACTGATACAGGGGATTGCAGGAAATACAAAAGCGGTGAAAAACACGCAGAAAAATCAGGAATTATCAGAGCTTTCACGGGGAGATGGAAAAGGTGTAAATGCACCTGCTGTGCAGGCGGCCGATGACGTGCAAAAGCCCTCGGATGAAATGGGTGTGCGGGTATTACAGGAGCAGGAACAGGCGAAGGAGCAGCAAAAATTGCTTTCGGAAGTGTTGGACGAGGTATTTCCCTGAAATACTTGCGGGACAGTCGGTGGTTTGATAAAATAGTGCTTAATGATTTTATATAAATTAAGTAATTTTAGGGACAAAGGAGAGTATCACATGGGAAAAGTATCTTTTGATTATGGGAAAGCTTCGACGTTTATCAGCGAGGAAGAAGTTTCTTACATGAGCGGACTGGTCGCAGATGCAAAGGAGCTGCTTGTGGCAAAAACGGGCGCAGGGAATGATTTTTTGGGATGGATTGACCTTCCGGTAGACTATGATAAGGATGAGTTTGCAAGAATCAAGAAGGCTGCCCAAAAGATTCAGCAGGATTCAGAGGTGCTGGTAGTGATTGGAATTGGCGGCTCTTATCTTGGCGCACGGGCGGCGATAGAGTTTTTAAGACATGGATTTTACAATAATCTCCCGAAAGAGGTTCGGAAAACTCCTGAGATTTACTATGCTGGAAACAGCATCAGCGGCACATATTTAAAGGGCTTGACAGATGTGATCGGTGACAGGGATTTTTCGGTTAATATTATCTCAAAATCAGGAACAACGACTGAGCCTGCGATTGCGTTCCGCGTATTTAAGGAGCTGCTTGAGAAGAAGTATGGCAAGGAAGGTGCGGCAAAGAGGATCTATGCGACGACAGATAAGGAAAAGGGAGCGTTAAAAAATCTTGCGACCGAGGAAGGATATCAGACGTTTGTTGTTCCTGATGACGTTGGCGGACGTTTTTCTGTTCTTACGGCAGTCGGACTCTTACCGATTGCAGTCAGCGGTGCAGATATTGACCGCTTGATGGAGGGGGCTGCAGAGGGGAGACGTCTTGCACTGGAGCAGGAGTTTTCCGAGAATGATGCACTGCAATACGCAGCGATCCGCAATATTTTGCTTCGCAAGGGAAAGAGCGTCGAGGTGCTGGCAGATTACGAGCCAAGTCTGCATTATGTAGCAGAATGGTGGAAGCAGCTTTACGGCGAGAGTGAAGGAAAGGATCAAAAGGGACTGTTCCCTGCGTCTGTAGATTTGACGACAGACCTGCACTCGATGGGACAGTTTATTCAGGACGGCGCCAGAATCATGTTTGAGACAGTGCTAAATGTGGAACAGTCCAGAGAGTCGGTTGTGTTAAATGAGGAGCCGGTAGACCTTGATGGTTTAAATTATCTAGCCGGAAAGGATATGGACTTTGTGAATAAAAGTGCGATGAATGGCACGATTCTTGCCCATACGGACGGTCATGTGCCGAATCTGATGGTGACGATCCCTGAACAGAACGAGTTTTATTTAGGGGAATTATTCTACTTCTTTGAGTTTGCTGTCGGGATAAGCGGATACTTGCTTGGTGTAAATCCGTTTAACCAGCCGGGAGTGGAGAGCTACAAAAAAAATATGTTTGCATTGCTTGGAAAACCGGGCTATGAGAAGGCAAGAGAGGAGCTTTTGAAAAGACTTTAGAAGCAAATGCTTGACAAAAAACAAACGTTTTGCTATAATTTCGCTGTAATAAATCCGTAACAATTGTAATAAATACGAATAAAATAGCACAAAGGTGTAACACTATTTCAATAATAAGGTAACACCGATGGAGGATTCTATGAGTTTAAAGAGGAGAGCGATTGGAGGCATCGTGATTTCCGGATTACTGGTAACGATGAGTACAGTCGCAGCATCTGCGGATCAGGTTGCAGCGGAAGCAGCCGCTGTATCCACAAAAGCAGAGGCAAGGACGGACTTAGCTACAGGGAGAACAGCGGGGGTGGTTGTTCCGCTCAATCAGATGCAGACAGCGGCGCTTACGGATATGGAAGAAGCGGCAGTCGAGGTGGAGCATACGACAACCCAGTTGGTTGCGGCGGCAGAAACACCGGAGCCGGAAGTGCCAGCGATGCCGGAACCGGTCGCAGAGCCGGTGTCAGAGGAGGAGCTTGCCTGGCAGAATCGTTTGATGGCGGATGTGCAGGAGTTCCTTTATGTCAGGGCTTCCGGTGACGAAAATTCAGAGATCGTAGGAAAGCTTTACAGAGGAGCAGTCGCAGATATTGTAGAGCGCGGCGATGTTTGGACACATATTGTATCCGGTAATGTAGACGGATATGTGATGAATTCCTATTGTCTGTTTGGCACGGATGCAATGAATTATGCGGCGGCGAACTTCGATATGGAAGCGGATATTCAGGCAAACGGACTTAGGATCAGGAGAGATGCAAGTACCGATGGCTCCGTGATCGCGGCAGTATCTACCGGAACGACGTTGACCGTAGATACGGAGGCAGCAGCGGTAGACGGCTGGGTAGCTGTTTCTTATGGCGGAGAAACAGGCTATGTCAGTGCAGAATATGTTACGACGGAAATGGCGCTTGGAGAAGCGATAACGATTGAGGAGGAGCAGGCAGCGATTGCACGCGCCGAGGAGGAGAAAGCAGCGGCGGCTGCTTCACAGGTGCAAAGTCAGGGTACAGTGCAGAATCAGTCGGTGGCGGCATCGGTAGACGATGTTACTCTGCTTGCAGCTCTGATTCAGTGTGAGGCAGGCAATGAGCCTTATGAGGGTCAGCTTGCAGTCGGAGCAGTCGTGATGAACCGTGTAAGATCAGGAAGGTATCCGGGATCTATTTATGAGGTGATCTATCAGGCAGGACAGTTCCCTCCGGCAGGAAAAGGCTATGTTGCCAATAAAATCTCAAACGGCGTAAAATCCAGTTGTCTTCAGGCAGCGCAGGAGGCGATCAACGGAATGGACAATACAGGAGGCGCGATGAGTTTCCGCAGAGCATCCTCCGGTCATCCGGGAGTTGTGATTGGAAATCATGTCTTTTATTGACATAAGAGCGGCTCGCGAAGCGTGTCGCTCGTTGTTAAGATAAGGACTGCGGATGGAGCGCGAGATATTCCACGCTATAGCAGAATAAATAATCAAGGGAAACAGCCGAAAGAACACAGATTTCTTTCGGCTGTTCTTGTAATTTGGAGTAAAATATAGTAATATACTTACAAATAGAAAATATAAGCATAGGAAATGATCTAGGGCAGAAAAGGGAGGAAGCGTATATGGGATTTTTTCTTGTTGGAGCATTGATCGTAATGATCGTTTTGGCACTGCTGGTTCTGGCTTCTTGTATTAAAATCGTACCACAGGCACATGCCTATATTGTGGAGCGTTTGGGCGGATATTTGGCAACGTGGTCGGTTGGCGTTCACATCAGAATGCCGTTTATCGACAGGATTGCCAAGAGGATTACGCTAAAGGAGCAGGTGGTGGATTTCCCGCCGCAGCCGGTTATTACAAAGGATAATGTAACGATGCAGATTGACACCGTAGTGTTTTTTCAGATTACCGATCCAAAGCTTTACACCTACGGCGTAGAGAATCCGATTATGGCGATCGAGAATCTGACAGCAACCACGCTGCGTAATATCATCGGTGATATGGAGTTGGATGAGACACTTACCTCCAGAGAGACCATCAATACGCAGATGCGCGCAACGCTGGATGTTGCCACAGACCCATGGGGAATCAAGGTCAATCGCGTAGAGTTAAAGAATATTATTCCTCCTGCTGCAATCCAGGATGCAATGGAGAAGCAGATGAAGGCGGAGCGTGAACGGAGAGAGGCAATTCTTAGAGCAGAGGGCGAGAAGAAGTCGACCGTGCTTGTGGCAGAGGGAAATAAAGAGTCTGCAATTCTGGATGCGGAAGCAGAGAAGCAGGCGGCGATCCTTAGAGCGGAGGCAAAGAAGGAAGCGACCATCCGTGAGGCGGAGGGACAGGCGGAAGCCATCCTTAAGATTCAACAGGCGAATGCAGACGGTCTGCGCATGATCAAGGAAGCTGCTCCCGATCAGAGCGTAATTCAGCTAAAGAGCTTGGAAGCATTTGCGAAAGCAGCGGACGGCAAAGCGACAAAGATTATTATTCCATCAGAGATTCAGGGAATCGCAGGTCTGGTAAAATCTGTCACAGAGGTTGCCGCAGGCGAGAAATAAAAGAAGGAATAGAGAACATTTGCGGGCTGCCACAACTGTGGCAGTCCGTGTGTTTTATGGAGATCAGCGTGTTGCTTTAAAAGAAAATCATAAGTTATGAGGTTATGGCTGCATAAAAGGAGAAGAACTTGAATTTAAAGGGACGAAATTTTCTAAAACTGATGGATTACACGCCGGAGGAGATTTTATACCTGATTGATCTGGCGGCAGAGTTAAAGGAAAAGAAGAAGCGCGGTGTCAGATGCGATGTGCTTGCGGGAAAAAATATTGCATTGATTTTTGAAAAGACGAGCACAAGGACGCGATGTGCGTTTGAGGTGGCAGCGCATGATCTTGGGATGCAGGTCACTTATTTGGAGCCGTCCGGTTCACAGATTGGCAGGAAAGAGAGTATTGCAGATACGGCAAGAGTTTTGGGCAGAATGTTCGACGGTATTGAATATCGGGGGTATGGGCAGGACATTGTTGAGGCGCTTGCGGAATATGCCGGAGTGCCGGTGTGGAACGGACTGACAAATGAGTTTCATCCCACGCAGATGCTTGCAGATATGCTTACGGTCAAGGAGCGGTTTGGAAGCTTTGAGGGTATGAAGCTTGTATATCTTGGAGACGCCCGTTATAATATGGCAAATTCTCTCATGGTTGTATGTGCTAAGCTCGGTATGGAGTTTGTTGCCTGTACCAATAAAAAATATTTTCCGAATGAGAAGCTGACGGCGTATTGCAGGGAGCTTGCAGAAAAAACAGGCGCTTCGGTCACGCACACGGAGAAGCTGGAGGAAGCGCTGCAGAATGCGGATGTTGTTTACACGGATGTATGGGTCTCCATGGGAGAACCGGAGGAAGTGTGGGAGGAGCGTCTGCGCGATCTGATGCCTTATCAGGTAAATCAACGTGTGATGTCATGTGCGAAGCCGAACGCCGTTTTTATGCATTGTCTGCCTGCTTTTCATGACCTGAATACGGAGATTGGAAAAGAAATTTACCGCAAGTTCGGATTTGGTGAGCTGGAGGTGACAAACGAGGTGTTTGAAAGCGAGCAATCCGTTGTGTTTGAAGAAGCCGAAAACAGGATGCATACCATAAAAGCGGTCATGCTTGCAACCTTAAGTGAATCATGGAGAGAGAAATGAGAACGGAAATACTTACTGTTTTACGGGAAACGGACGGCTATGTGTCAGGGCAGGAGCTGTGCGAAAGGCTTGGCGTCTCCCGCACTGCCGTATGGAAGGCAATCAATCAGCTAAAAGAAGCAGGGTATGAGATTGCGTCGCTGCAAAACAAAGGGTATCATCTTTTTGGGGTTCCTGACGTGATTTCCGTGGAGGAGTTAAAAAGTATTCAAAAAACAAAGTGGGTCGGAAAGGAGATTTTTTATTTTCCGACGATTGACTCCACCAATACGAAGGCAAAGCAGCTTGCGGAGGAAGGCTGTCCCTCCGGTACGCTGGTGGTTGCGGATCAGCAGGAAGCGGGAAGGGGCAGACGCGGACGGGCGTGGGAATCGCAGCGCGGGAGCGGTATTTTTATGACCCTGCTGTTAAAGCCTGAAATTTTGCCGGATACGGCTTCCATGCTGACGCTTGTTGCCGCGCTTGCGGTGTCATGTGCTATCCGCAGGCTGACGGGCAGACCCGCAGGGATTAAGTGGCCCAATGATATTGTGATGGGAGGGAAAAAGCTTTGCGGCATTCTTACAGAGATGAGTGCACAGATTGATTATATCAATCATGTTGTGATTGGAATTGGGATCAATGTGCATCAGGAGAGCTTTGGAGAGGAGCTTGCCAGGACGGCAACCTCCCTGTATCTTCAGACGGGAGAGCGCGGTAACCGGGCGAGACTGATCGAAGAAATTTTAGAGCAGTTTGAACGATATTATGCTATTTTTTTAGAAACGCAGGATTTGAGCGGGCTTGTCAAGGAATATGAGGAGCATCTGGTGAATATGCATCAGAGCGTTCGGGTACTCGATCCTAAGGAGCCGTTTGACGGAAAGGCAATGGGGATCACTGCACGCGGCGAGCTGATTGTAGACACATGGGAAAGCCGCAGACTTGTTTCGGCAGGCGAGGTTTCGGTGCGCGGGATTTACGGCTATGTATAGAAAGAGGAGGCTGCATGGACGAGGTAGTGCTTTGCGGAGCGAGTGCATATAATAGAAAATTTTATTTGAATGAGCAGTTTTGCGGGTTGCCGGAGCAGGTAAAGGATGAGTTAAAGATTATGTGTGTGCTGTTCACCGAGGACGTTGGCGGTATTTTTCAGATGATTTTTAACGGCGATGGGGAGCTTGAGTTTCGCACCTCCTGCGATGAGGGTGATCTACTTTATGACGAGATCGGCTGTGTGCTAAAGGTTAAGGAATTACAGCGCAAAAAGCAGGAGCTGTTAGAAGCGCTGCAGATGTATTACAGGCTGATCTATATCGGTTTGGATGAGGATGAATAGGGAACATGCTGCATCCACGATGCGGCAGAGGAAAGGAAGGTATTGCAATGTTAATGACGATTGATGTGGGAAATACAAATATTACGGTTGGAATTTTTCGGGGTGATCATGTGGTGACAAGCTTTCGCATTACGACAAAGCTCTCGCGGACTTCGGATGAATACGGAATTTTACTGATCAATCTGCTGGAGCAAAATCAGGTAAAACAGGAGGAGATCATGGATGCGATCATCGCTTCTGTTGTGCCGAATGTCATGCACGCGCTTGAGGGGGCAGTGATTAAATATTTTAATATCCGTCCGATCATTATTGAGATGGGAATTAAAACGGGGATTCGTATCGTCACCGAAAATCCGCGTCAGATCGGAGCGGACCGCATCGTGGATGCGGCGGCGGCGTATGAGTTGTATGGAGGTCCTGTTCTGGTGTTGGATTTTGGAACGGCAACGACTTACGATCTGGTGGACAAGCACGGGGCATTTCTCTCAGGAGTTACCGCTCCCGGTATCCGCATTTCCGCGAAAGCGCTGTGGGAGGATGCTGCGAGACTGCCGGAAATTGAAATCCGTAAGCCGGAGAGCATTCTCGCAAAGGAGACGATTTCCTCGATGCAGGCGGGGCTTGTTTACGGACAGATTGGTCAGACGGAATACATTGTGCGACGCATGGTGGAGGAGGCAGATCTTGGTGAGGTAAAGGTTGTGGCAACGGGCGGTCTTGGCAGGATCATTGCCAGCGAGACGTCAGTGATCGATGTTTATGATCCTAACCTCACATTGAAAGGTATGAATCTGATTTATAAAAAGCAAAACCGGAAAAGCGGAAAAATAAAGGTACAGTAAGGTAGGAAACATATAGAAAATGAATCGACAAGACATCATAAAGCCATTGCAGATTGGCGGAGTGAAACTGGAAAATAATTTAATACTGGCACCGATGGCAGGCGTAAGCGACCTGCCATTTCGCTTGCTATGTATGGAGCAGGGAGCGGGACTTGTGTGCATGGAGCTGGTCAGCGCGAAGGCGATTCTTTATAAGAATCGAAATACGGAGGAGCTTTTGGCGATTGATCCGAATGAAAAATGCGTGTCGCTGCAGTTGTTTGGTTCGGATCCTGATATTATGAGTGAGATCGCAAAGCAGATCGAGGAGCGTCCGTTTGATATTCTGGATATTAATATGGGATGTCCCGTTCCGAAGGTTGTCAATAACGGCGACGGCTCTGCGCTTATGAAGAATCCTGTTTTGGCAGGAAAAATTATCGAAAAAACAGTGAGGGCGATAAAAAAACCGGTGACGGTAAAAATCCGAAAGGGCTTTGACGATGCACACGTCAATGCGCCGGAGCTTGCGCATATTGCGCAGGAATCGGGCGCTGCCGCAGTTGCGGTTCACGGGCGGACAAGAGAGCAGTATTATGCAGGCGCGGCAGACTGGGAGATTATCCGTAAGGTAAAGGAAAATGTATCAATTCCGGTCCTTGGGAATGGTGATCTTAAAACCGCGGACGATATTGCAGCGATGGCGGAGCAGACCGGCTGCGACGGATTTATGATCGCGCGCGGCGCGCAGGGAAATCCGTGGATTTTCCGACAAATTCTCCATTATTTTGAGACGGGAGAGACGTTGGAAAAGCCGTCCTTTGCGGAGGTTACGCAGATGCTTTTGCGCCACGCGAAAATGCAGCTTGCGATAAAGGGCGACTATACGGGAATCCGCGAGATTCGCAAGCATGCGGCTTGGTATACGGCGGGCTATCGCAATTCATCGAAGCTGCGGGGAAGGATCAACGAGGTTGAGAGCTATGACGAGCTGCAGGCATTATTTGAGGAAGTACTATCATATAATGAAGAAAAGTAAGCGCGGGAGCGGACGGACATGTCATATTCCAATGCCTTTTTGAGAGACTTTCGTCCTGTATTTTTGGGGATTTTGAGAGAGAAAAATCTTCCGCCGGAGCAGGTGGCTTTAGAGATTATTGATGAGGAACCGCTCGGACCGGGAATTTTTGAGCCGGCGGGTGTGATGGAGGTGCTTGGTCAACTGGAGGGAGACTTGAACTTCCTCACGATCTACACAGAGCGACCTGCATATTTTTATGAGTTTGCAGAGACAATGTATCAGGAGCATGGATTGCTTGTCCGTCTTTTTTCAAAGGAGGAGGGCAGGCGGCAGGAGACGCTGCGGGCGATCGCGACATTGATTCTCGATTTTGAGTGGGAGGGTGTCTGCCACTTTCAGCAAATACAAAAGGGCAGGTACTATATCCCGATCCACAAAAAGCCATGGAGGCAGGGGGAGAATCTTGACATCATGATACCAATCGGGTATAATACTGTGATTGTCAAGAGAATACGGGAAGAAAAGCAAAGATCAGTGTATGATCGATTTGAGGAAGCTTTTTATAATTCATAAATGAAAATAAAGATACAAAGAGGGGTAGCGGGTAATGGATAAGAAAAACATTCTGACTTACGAAGGACTAAAGAAGCTTGAGGATGAGCTGCAGGAATTAAAGGTTGTAAGAAGAAAAGAGGTAGCGCAAAAGATTAAGGAGGCAAGAGAGCAGGGAGACTTGTCTGAGAATGCGGAGTATGATGCGGCAAAGGATGAGCAGCGCGATATTGAGACACGCATTGAGGAATTGGAGAAGATTCTGAAAAATGCGGAGGTTGTCATTGAGGAGGAGGTAGACCTCGAAAAAATCAGCATTGGCTGCAGCGTGAGAATTTTGGACTGTGAGTTTGATGAGGAGCTGGAGTATAAGATTGTAGGTTCTACTGAGGCGAACAGTTTAAAGGGTAAGATCTCAAATGAATCTCCGGTAGGAAAGGCGCTGCTTGGAAAGAAGATCGGAGACACGGTAAAGGTTGAGACACAGGCAGGCGAATTAGAATATAAGGTGCTCTCCATTCACAGAGCAAACTAATGGAAAAGGCTCTGCGGGCAGGTTTTTGTCTGCGGAGGGCAGATAGATTGGAGGAAGAAGATGGCTCAGAATAATCAGGGAAATAATGGCGGAGGGCAGCAGGACATTCATCAGTTGCTTCAGGTGCGTTATGACAAGCTGCACGAATTGCAGGCAAACGGAAAGAATCCGTTCGTCATCACAAAATACGATGTGACGAATCACAGCGAGGATATTAGAGAGCAGTACGGGGACTTAGAGGGCAAGGAGGTTTCTCTTGCCGGACGTATGATGTTTAAACGTGTGATGGGCAAGGCATCCTTTTGTAATATCCAGGATATTAAGGGACGCATTCAGATTTATGTGGCAAGAGACGACATCGGCGAGGAAGCTTACAAGGAGTTTAAGAAGTATGATGTGGGTGACATTCTCGGCATCCGCGGAATTGTGTTTACCACAAAAACGGGAGAGATTTCCGTTCATGCCAAAGAGGTCGTGCTGCTTTCCAAGAGTTTGCAGATTCTTCCCGAGAAGTTCCATGGACTGACTGACACAGATACGAGATACCGTCAGCGTTATGTGGATCTGATTATGAATGAGGACGTAAAGGATACGATGATCAAGCGTTCTAAGGTCATCAGCAGCATCAGGCGTTTTCTGGACGGGCAGGATTTTATCGAGGTCGAGACACCGATGCTTGTATCGAATGCGGGCGGAGCTGCGGCAAGACCGTTTGAGACGCATTATAACGCGTTAAATGAGGATCTGAAGCTTAGAATTTCTCTTGAGCTGTACTTAAAGAGACTGATCGTCGGCGGTTTGGAGAGAGTGTATGAGATTGGACGGGTATTCCGTAATGAGGGCGTCGATGCAAGACACAATCCAGAATTTACTTTAATGGAGCTGTATCAGGCTTATACGGATTATCATGGTATGATGGATCTGACGGAAAATCTGTTCCGCTATGTGGCGCAGGAGGTCAATGGCTCTCTGGTCTTGACCTACGGCGAGCATACGATGGATTTGTCAAAGCCGTTCGAGCGTATTACAATGGTAGACGCTGTCAAGAAATATGCAAATGTAGATTTTGACGCGGTAAAAGATACAGAGGAAGCAAAGAAGCTTGCGAAGGAGCATAACATTGCATTTGAGCCGCATCATAAGAAGGGTGATATTTTAAGTCTGTTCTTTGAGACGTATGTGGAGGAGCATCTGATCCAGCCAACCTTTGTGATGGATCATCCGATTGAAATTTCGCCTCTGACGAAGAAGAAGCCGGATAACCCTGAATATACTGAGCGTTTTGAGTTTTTTATGAATGGCTGGGAAATGGCGAATGCCTACTCAGAGTTAAATGATCCTGAGGATCAGAGAAAGCGCTTTGAGGCGCAGGAGGAGCTGTTCGCCGCAGGAGATGATGAGGCGAACCATACCGACGAGGATTTCTTAAATGCGCTTGCGGTTGGAATGCCGCCGACCGGAGGGATCGGTTACGGGATCGACCGTATGATCATGCTGCTGACAAATTCACCTGCGATCCGCGACGTGATCTTGTTCCCGACGCTGAAGTCTATGGACGCTAAGAAGGGAGAAGGCAAGGCGGAAAAGACATCTGCAGCGGCAGCAGGCGTGTCCGTAGCAAGCGCACAGCTTGACCTTTCTAAGGTAAAGATTGAGCCGCTGTTTGAGGATCTGGTTGATTTTGATACCTTTGCAAAATCAGATTTCAGAGTGGTGAAAATAGAGGCCTGCGAGGCAGTTCCGAAGTCTAAGAAGCTGCTGAGATTTACGCTGAATGACGGAACTGACCGGAAACGCACGATTTTAAGCGGTATTCATGAGTATTACGAGCCGGACGAGCTGGTTGGCAAGACATGTGTGGCGATCACAAACCTGCCGCCGAGAAAGATGATGGGCATTGATTCTGAAGGTATGCTGATTTCTGCCGTGTATGAGTATGACGGAAAAGAAGGACTGAATCTATTGATGCTGGATGATGCGATCCCGGCAGGGGCAAAGCTTTATTAAAGGCATAGAGCTGACTGCGGCATAAGGTAAAAGCAGATTCATACGCAGTATATATTTTATCAGAAAGCTAAGATAAGCGTTCGGTAAAAATGGTGTAAAAGTAAATGATATAAGCAAAAGAAGAACGGCTGAATGTACCACATATGGTGCATTCGGCTGTTTTTTACTTGATAGGAAACTTTGTACCCTATCAAGTAAAAATCGATCGGGGGAATACACTTTGTCGGAACAGAATCATGCGAGGCGTGATCATGAAGAAAACAGACGGGGGGAGTGCGCATTGGAACATATGGGGGGAGCGCCCGCTGTGTCGATGACTGCGGGCACAGTCCTGTTGAAAATCACGGGAAGAAGGCTTATAATAGATGAAATGGAAAAGACATTGGAGGGCAACTTATGAGCTTTAACGGACACACGCAGATGCGGGGAGAGGTGCTGCAGCCTTTGGATGAGATTGACGGTTTTTGGGTAAGACCGGGATTTTTTAACAGTAATGGGGCTGTCAGTAATGGCAGGGGTGTCAGCTTTACGATTCATTCCGCAGGGGCAACAAGCTGTACTTTGCTGTTGTTTCGACCGCATGAGACTGAGCCTTATGCGAGCCTTCGTTTCCCGGATTCCTATCGGATCGGCAACACATATTCCATGTATGTGTTTGATCTGAAAATTGATGAATTTGAGTATGCCTATCAGATGGACGGTCCATATGACCCGCAGAGAGGACTTTTGTTTGATCAAAAGAATGTGCTGTTGGATCCATATGCTCATGCGGTGACGGGACAGCACAAGTGGGGGGAGAAAACGATCGGCGGAGAGAAGCTTGTGTACCATGCGCGTGTGGTCGAGAATAATTTTGACTGGGGAAAGCCAAAGCAGTTGGAGCTTGCGGCGGAGGATTTGATCATCTATGAGCTGCACGTCAGGGGATTCACAAAAGACAGCTCGTCAGGAGTGACGGCGGGAGGTACCTATCAGGGGTTAAAGGAGAAGATTCCCTATCTGAAAGATCTTGGCGTCAATGCGGTGGAGCTGATGCCGATCTTTGAATTTGATGAGTTGGAGAGCGAGCGGTTTATGGACGGTGAGCGGCTTTACAATTATTGGGGATATAATACCGTTTGCTTTTTTGCACCAAATACCGCCTATGCCTCGGTGGTGGAGCATAACCATGAGGGAGATGAGCTAAAGGAGCTGATCTGCGCGTTAAAGGAGAACGGGATCGAGGTGTTTTTGGATGTGGTATTCAACCATACCGCAGAAGGAAATGAGAACGGACCATGTTTTTCGTTTAAAGGGCTTGATAACAATCTTTACTATATGCTCACACCCGACGGACATTATTATAATTTCAGCGGCTGTGGAAATGCTGTCAACTGCAATCATCCGGCGATGCGCAAATTTATCATTGACTGTCTGCGCTACTGGACGATTGAGTACCGGGTCGATGGTTTCCGCTTTGATCTGGCATCGATTCTTACAAGAGACCAAAATGGAGTGCCGATGTCAGACCCGCCTATTTTACAGGAGATTGCAAATGATCCGATTTTGGGGAGGGTAAAGCTGATTGCGGAGGCATGGGACGCCGCGGGCTTGTATCAGGTGGGCAGTTTCCCGGCGTTTAACCGCTGGTCGGAATGGAACGGCAGGTATAGGGATGACATGCGCCGTTTTTTAAAAGGAGACGGCGGAATGGCATCCACGGCGATCGCGCGCATTACCGGTTCTAAGGACTTATATGATTCGGCACATCGGGGCGCGAGTGCCTCCGTCAATTTTCTGACCTGTCATGACGGGTTTACGCTGTATGACCTGTATGCATATAGTGTTAAGCATAACGAAAAGAACGGATGGAATAATACGGACGGAGATAATAACGGAAATAGCTGGAATTGCGGAGCGGAGGGAGAGACGGAGGATGCACAGATCGAAGGGCTGCGCCGCCGCATGGTAAAAAATGCTTTTGCAACCCTGCTGTGCAGCCGCGGACCTGCCATGTTTTTTGCAGGGGATGAGTTCTGCAATACGCAGTTTGGGAACAATAATGTGTATTGTCAGGACAATATCATTTCGTGGCTGGATTGGACGCGTCTTGAAAAATACCGGGAGATCCATGATTTTGTACGCTTTATGATCGGGCTGCGCAAGAAATATGCCGTCATCCGAAAGCCAACGAAGGCGGCGCTGTGCAATCTTCCCGACATCAGTATTCACAATGGTTATCCGTGGAATGCCGGAACGGATGATCACAGCAGACTGATCGGTATTATGTATGCGGGCAGAGATGAGCGTGATATTCGCGATGACGTCGTTTTTTATTGTATGAATGCATACTGGGAGCCGTTGATCATGCAGTTGCCGGAGCTGCCGAACGGTATGGAGTGGAGTGTCTGCATGAATACGGCAGTAGCGTATGAGGACGGAAAAGACATGGAGGCGTGCACGGAGATTTTTTATAAGAAAACCGTGCGTGTTCCTGCAAGAAGTGTGATCATATTGACGGCAGAGTGACGTGGGAGTTAAGGCTGCTGCGCTTTGAGAGCGCGGCGGAGACTTCCTCCAGCATATGGCGGTGCTCCTGCGTCATGCAGCGATAATGATTGAGAAGCTGTGTTTCTTTTTCGTTGAGGGGCAGTTGGGGATTGACACGGATGTTGGTATTGCCGAGCAGATAGTCGACATTTGTGCCGAGGTAACAGGCAATCCTTGAGAGTGTAAAGCAGTCCGGCAGTCTGCGGTTTTTGATATAGCCGTTGATGGTGTTTGGATTAAGGTGCAGATCATGGGCAAGTCTGCACTGTGAGATTCCCTGTTCGGTTAAAAGTTTTTGAATGCGTGTTCCGATTTGCATGGCAGCCTCCTGCTGATGTTAGGTAAAACCTCCGTCTAAGGTTATGATCTGTCCGGTGAGATAAGAGCCGGCGGCACAAAGCTGCAGGGCAAGTGCGGCAACCTCCTCCGGCGTGCCGAAACGACCTGCGGGAATCTCCTCCGTCAAAGCAGCCAGCTCCTCCTTGGCAAAGCAGGCGTTCATTTCCGTATCAATGACGCCGCATGCGATGGCATTGACTTGAATGTTGCTTGGCGCAAGCTCCTTTGCGAGCGCGCGGGTAAAAGCATTCATGCCTCCTTTGCACGCAGAATAGGCGACTTCGCAGGAAGCACCGACATTTCCCCAGATGGAGGAAATGTTAATGATTTTGCCGGACTGACGGTGCAGCATGTGAGGAATTGCATGCTTACAGGTAGAAAAGACGGAGGTCAGATTCACGCCGACGATGCGGTTCCATTCGTCGATAGACATCTCGCTGAGCAGTCCGACATAGGAGATGCCGGCATTATTGATCAGAATATCCACGCCGCCAAAACGCTCCTGTGTGCGCGCAAATAAATCATGAACATAGGAATGATCCGAAATATCGCCAACGTCTGCAAGGACGTCTGTGTGATGTGTGCGGATAAGCTCATCCCGTAAGTCGTACAGGGCATCTTTGGAGCTGGAGCAGTTTATGACAAGACGAAAGCCTTCTTTTGCGAAAGCGGTGGCAATGGCGCGGCCGATGCCGCGGGAAGCTCCTGTGATGAGCGCGGTTTTCATATCAATTCTCCCTTCCGAAGCGATTTTTTGCGGAGAAACGAGCATCGGTTTCGGCTCGGCTCTGTGATCTGCATTTGTGACGCTCCGGCACAAATGTGGGTATTCAAATCAAAGCGGAATGTGATTTCGCGCAGGAAACCTCTCAAAAAATGAGGGGTGGTAATTGGTCTTATTGTAGCATAAATAAAAGGAATAAGCCATAAGAAAAACAGCTTTTATGACGGAGGCAAATAGGTAAGATATGAGGTAAACCCTTGCGGTAAGCCGGTTGGAAATGAGGATTAGGATGAGAGCAGAGGAATTGGTAAAGAAGCAGAGAGAATATTTTGAGTCGGGCGTAACGCTCACCTATACATTTCGCCTGGCGGCTTTGGGGCGTCTGCACGATGCACTTGAGCGCTATGAGAAGAAGCTTTGTAATGCACTGTATCAGGATTTACATAAATCAGTGTCCGAGAGCTGTATGGCGGAAATCTGTATGACGCGTATGGAGCTTACTCATTGTACAAAGCGTCTGGCAAGATGGATGAGGCAGGAGTATGTCAAGACAAAGCTCGCAAATTTCCCGGCATGCAGCTTTACGATTGCAGAGCCGTATGGTGTGACGCTTGTGATGGCGCCGTGGAATTATCCGGTGCTCCTGTGTCTGGAACCGCTGATCAATGCAATTGCTGCGGGAAATTGCGTTATTTTAAAACCATCCGCATACGCGCCGCATGTGTCTTCCATTCTGGCAGAAATGATCGGCGATTATTTTGTGACGCAGCATGTTGCGGTTGTAGAGGGAGGTCGGGAAGAAAATAATGAACTGCTGGAGCAGCGCTTTGATCATATCTTTTTTACGGGAAGCACCACAGTCGGAAAAATTGTGCTGGAGAAGGCGGCGCGCTATGTAACGCCCGTGACGCTGGAGCTTGGCGGAAAAAGTCCCTGTATTGTAGATAAGACGGCAGATATAAAGCTTGCTGCGCGACGTATCATGTTTGGAAAAATCTTAAATTCGGGTCAGACCTGTGTCGCGCCGGATTACCTCGTCGTGCACAGGGAGGTTAAGGAGGCGCTGCTTGCTGCAATGAAAGAGGAGATCACGGCGATGCTTGGGGAAAATCCGCTGGAGGCAGAGGAGTATCCGCGGATGGTAAACGAGAAGCATTACCGGCGGGTGATGGGACTGATACAGGGGGAGAAGGTGATCGTCGGCGGCATGGGAAATCCCGAAACACTTCAGATCGCACCGACCATTTTGGATGAGGTGTCTTTGGATGCTCCGGTTATGCAGGAGGAAATCTTTGGTCCGGTTTTGCCGGTCCTGACATTTGAGACACGGGAGGAGCTGCTGCCGCTCATTCGCCATTTTGAAAAGCCGCTTGCATGCTATGTGTTTACGACAGACCGTCGCATGGAGCGGTGGGTGATTTCGCGCATTTCCTTTGGCGGCGGCTGCGTCAATGATACGATCATGCATCTTGCGAGTTCGGAGATGGGGTTCGGCGGCGTCGGGGCAAGCGGTATGGGGAATTACCACGGCAAGCACGGCTTTGAGACATTCAGCCACCGGAAAAGCGTGTTAAAGAAATATAACTGGCTGGACCTGCCGATGCGGTATCATCCGTATGAAAAGTGGAAGGATGATATTATCCGCAAAGTGATGGAGTAGGTAAAATCCGTGAAACAGTACACCTGTTTGGCGGCGGAATCGGAAGAAATTAGAACGAGTTTCTGTGCTGATAAGAAAAGGATGATTTTTTTCAAAATCATATTGCTATTGCAAAAGCAGGATGATATAATGCTCCTAACTTTAGGGAATAGGAATATATTCCCAGTTAAAAATCTTACTTATGAGGAGAATGGGTATGAAAAAGAAAATATTTGCAGTGTTGCTGTCAGTTGCGGTAGCGTTTTCGGTAGTTGGATGTTCCGGTGGCGGAGACGCAGCAGGAAGTACAGATGCAGCAGGAAGTGCAGATGCATCTGAAAGCAATAGCGCAGCGGAGAAGCAGGAGGAGAGCAAAGAAGCCGGGGAGATGAGCAAGGATGATTATCTTGCACAGGTGGAAGCACTCAATCCGGCAGCAGAGGATTTCATGAACGCTATTATGGCGTTCACCGAGGCAGCGAATGCCGGAAATGTAGACCAAGCGGTAAAAGAGATTGAGAGCATTCGTCAGACAAAGCAGCCGTTTTTAGATTTCGGTGCGATCGCAAATCCGCCGAAGGGCTATGAGGAGGCACATAAGAATCTGGCAGAAAAGAGTACTGCGTTTGGTGAATTTATTGATGGGTATGCAGATCTTATTCAGGGTGGAATAGACGGAACGATCGATCAGGCTGCCTATACCGAGGAGCTCGCAGGGTTGACCAGCGAGGTAACAACTCTTACAACCGATTTGGCAAATGCAATGGCAGAGGTGCAGGGACTTTAGTAGATGGACAGTACGCAATCCTTCAAGGAATGTGACGCCGGCATCCGACCGCAGGAGTTTCCTACACAGGAAGCAGTACGCTGCATGGCTAAAAAGAGAAGTATATAAACAACGAGTGACACGCTTCGCGAGCCGCTCTTATGTCAAACATACGAAAAGCAGGAGATTCATATGGATTTCCTGCTTTTTGATGTCTTGCGGCGTGCAGCAGGCGCCTGTTTATACAACTTTTACAAAGAGACGCTTTGCTTTTTGAAAGAAATTATGGCATCATAGCAATAGATAGAAATGGCGACAGGAAAGCTTGCAGGAGGTATCGGATGAGGGCAAAGATTTTAGTTATTGAGGACGATCCTGTGATCCGAAAAGAATTGCAGACACTTTTGGAGGGAAACGGGTATGAGACGTCTGCAATTTATGATTTTACGGACGTCATGGCACAGGTGAGGCAGATACAGCCGCATCTGATCCTGCTGGATGTCAAGCTGCCGCAGGAGAGCGGCTTTGCGATCTGCTCCGGGATTCGGACTTTTTCGGATGTGCCGATTATTTTCGTCACGAGCTGCGGCACGGATATGGATGAATTAAACAGTATTATGCTGGGCGGGGACGCGTTTCTGACGAAGCCGTATCATACTGCGATCCTGCTGGCGAAGATCGCATCTTTGTTAAAGCGTGCTTATCCGAAGGAGCAGGAACGCAGACTTTCGCACGGCGGCGTGTCGTTGTGTCTGGAAAACGGAACGATAGAGGTAAACGGCACGGCGGCGGAGCTGACAAAGAATGAGACAAAGATCATGTACTATCTCCTGACACACGCAGGAAAAATCTGCACAAGAGCCGACCTGATCGAGTATCTGTGGGATAACCGGCTTTATGTCGATGACAATGCGCTCAGCGTCAACATTGGCAGGATTCGTGAAAAGCTTTCAAAGCTTGGTGTCACGGATTTTATCAAAACAAAACACGGACAGGGGTATTTGATATGAACGGGAGACGGTACTGGAGGGAGAGGATGCCGGTTCTGCTTTTGAATGCGGCGGGGATCGTTTTACTTGGCGCATTCCTTTTGCTGACGGGAAACAGTGTGGATATGATTCTTCTGATCGTTGTGGTCTGGACTCTGGCTTTGGCCGGAGTGCTGCTGTTGTCCTATTACCGGAAGAAAAAGAGGCTTGGAAGGCTAAAGAGGCTCTCGGAGGGGCTAAAGGAGCGTTATCTTCTGGCAGAGCTGCTGCCTGAGCCGCAGGATGCAGAGGAGGAGGTCTGGTTTTTCCTCTTGAAGCAGGCGTTTAAGTCGATGCTGGAGCAGACAAACGATGTGCTGCGGGAGCGTGAGGAATACAGGGAATATATTGAGCAGTGGATTCACGAGATCAAGACGCCGATCACTGCGATAAAGCTTTTGTGTGAAAATCATACTGCGCCGTTTACAAGAGAGCTGATGACGGAGCTTGAGAAAACGGATCGTTTTACCGAGCAGGCGCTTTATTATGCGAGGAGTGAGCACACGGAAAAGGATTATTCGATTCGGGAGCTGCGGCTTTTTGATGTGGTGCATCAGGCGATCGCGGATAATAAATATCTTTTGCTGCAAAACGGTGTTTCACTTGTCATCGATGAGAATGACGTGACCGTGTATTCCGATGATAAGTGGATTCGTTTTATTCTGGATCAACTGATCGTCAATGCAGTAAAATACAAAGGCAGCAAGCCGGAGCTTCATTTTTATGCGCAGCCGGAGGGGGATAAAATATATCTGTTTGTGGAGGATTCGGGAATCGGAATCCCGGCAGGCGATCTGCCGCGTATCTTTGAAAAAGGCTTTACCGGGCAAAACGGCAGAAGCAGACAAAACTCCACCGGTATTGGACTGTATCTCTGTAAACGTCTTTGCGATAAGCTTGGTATCGGAATCTGCGCTGAGTCGGCGGGGGAGGGAACGAGAATCCGACTGGCTTTTCAAATCAATCATTTTATTCATCAGGTGCAGGGCTAGTATGGCTCTGCCTTTTTATGACATAGCATTGCGCGCGAGGACGCGCACTGTGTCGGAAAGGAGTTGTGCTGCGGTTGTCCTCCGCTGCAGGCGGAGAATCTCGCCTGCGAGATTCTTTATTCGGTCAGGAAATCTAACAATATTGTTAGAACTTTGTTAGAAAAAACGATGCAAACGGCGGATATTTTCTTTTATAATCAGGGTATGAAAAGAACGAGGTGGGACGATGAAAGAGATTTTAAAGCTGGATCATATCCAGAAATTTTACGGAAACGAAGGAAATATCACGCAGGCGATCAAGGACATCAGCTTTTGTGTGCAGGAGGGCGAGTTCCTTGGGATCATGGGGGCGTCGGGCTCCGGAAAGACGACGCTGCTAAACTGCATTTCGACGATCGATACGGTGAGCGCGGGACATATTTATCTGGACGGAACGGATGTCACGGAGCTTAAGGAGAAAGCCATCGCAAAATTCCGCAGGGAAAATCTGGGCTTTATTTTTCAGGATTTTAATTTGCTGGATACACTGACAATTTCGGAAAATATCGCGCTGGCGCTGACGATCAGCCATGTTCCGGTCAAGGAGATCGAGGCGCGGGTGAAGGAGATTGCCGCAAGCCTAAATATCACGGATATTCTGGAAAAATATCCGTATGAGGTTTCCGGCGGACAAAAACAGCGCTGCGCCTGTGCGCGGGCGATCGTCAATCATCCGAAGCTGATTCTGGCGGATGAACCGACCGGGGCACTCGACAGCCATTCCTCGCAGATGCTGCTGGCGACAATGCAGGGTATGAATGATATGCTTGGGGCGACGATTCTGATGGTGACGCACGACGCATTTTCGGCGAGCTATGCAAAGCGTATTTTATTTTTGCGCGACGGTGCGATCTTTACCGAGATTTTGCGGGGCGACGATTCAAGACAGGCGTTTTTTGAAAAAATTTTAAATGTCCTGACTATGATGGGAGGAGGCGTGTCCGATGTACACCAGACTGGTTTGGAATAATATCAGGCGCGCGGCGAGAGATTATATCGTCTATGTTGTGACACTGACGGTCTGCGTCATGCTGTTTTATGCGTTTTTGTCAATTTCCAGCGATCACTATCATCCAGACGTCGGGGTGGAGTATGATTTTACGCTTTTAAGCGACGGGATGAAGCTGTCGATCGGGGCAGTTTCCCTGCTGCTGTTGTTTCTGATCCAGTATGTCAACCGCTATATGCTGCGCACGAGGCAGCGCGATTTTGCCGTTTTGGCAGTGATGGGCATGGAGCAGAGAGTCATTGCGTGGCTCTTTTTTGCGGAGACCTTTTTTGTGGGAATGATTGCAGTGGCGGGAGGAATCCTCGGAGGCGCGGTCGTCTCACAGTTTATCACAGCCATGCTGATGCGCATCTATGAGCGTGCGTATCGTTTCGAGTGGATGCTGTTTCCCGATACGGTCGGATGGACGGTGCTGTTTTTTGGGTGCTGTTTTCTTGTGATGGGGCTGTGCAACGTGCGCACGATCCGTAAAACTGTGATCATCGAGATGATGACGGCGAACCGCCGCAATGAGCCGGAGCTAAAAAAGAGCCGTTGGATGCCGGCAGTCACTGCCTGCTATCTCCTGCTTGCAGTATGGATGCTTCAGACGGGGATTCAGAAAATATATTTTTACTATGATTCCAGATTTCCGCTTCCGGCGAGACTGATGTTTTGGGCGAATCTTCTGTTTCCGGCAGTCACGCTTTTGTGGGCGGCATTCTGCGCGGTTTCAAAAAGGCGGCGGAATATCTTTGTGCTTCTTTGGGGGCTTGTGCCGTGCGTTTTGTGCAGCACACTGGGGACTGCCAGTGTTGCTTATGTGCAGCGGGAATTTTATCTGTCGCTTGGGGCTGGCATGATGAACCAGTATCTGATGTTTCTGGTGGCGGACGTGCTGTTTTTGATCTGTGCAGTCATCTGTCTTATGAGCCGTGCGATCGTGCTGTGGAAGGAAAAGGCAAAAGCGTATACATACAGCGGCTGTCATCTTTTCTTTTTTGGGCAGCTTCTCTCGAAGCTTGTGACTACGACGAAAACAATGTCGGTCATCTGCATGACATTTGTTGCGGCAGTATTCCTGTTTGTGTCAGCGCCGCTGCTTTGTCAATGGAGCTTTGGGTATCTGGATTCGCGTTCCATGTATGATGTGCAGATTTCAAGCGATTATCACAATGTATTTGACGAAAAGGATTTGCGGCAGGGGAGTTATGAGGAAGTTACGGAGTTTTTCCGGGAGCAGGGGATTACGGTGGAGGCAGACGAGACGGTGTCGCTATATCTACCGGAGCGGGAACGCTTCCACGACAGGGAAAAGCTTGATTTTCCTGCGGTGGCAATCTCATTGAGTGATTACAATGCGATGCGGGAAATGCTTGGGCTAAATCCTGTCACGCTTCGGGAAACGGAGTTTACAACGCAGTGGCATCTGGCGGCAGAGGACGAGGAGCGGGAGGAGTTTTTGCAAAACAACCGGAGCGTTTCCACAGATGCGGGAGAGCTGACGGCTTGCGCCGCTTCCTATTATGACGACGCGATGGGAGAGAATCTCTATAATCGCTATACAAGATTTATTTATGTTTTTCCGGATGCTGTCTGTGAAAAGCTGCTTCCTGTGAACCAGAACCGCTATATTATGACGAAGGAACCGATTTCCTATGCGCAGGCGCGCGCGTTGGAGCAGGCGTTTTCTGCGGTGTACGCGGAGGAATCAGAGGATGGAATGGAATATGTTATCCGGCTTCGGACGCTGCAGGTCAACAGTACCAAGGGAAGTGCGTTCCTTATGGAGTCCATGATGATTTATGGTGCAGTCGTGCTGATGGTCATCTGTCTGACGATTCTCTCCCTGCAGCAGCTTTTGGATATGGAGAAACACAGATACCGTTTTGGGGTACTTCGGAAGCTGGGAGCGGATGAAAAGACCTTGGGCACGTTAGTGCTTGAGCAGCTTGGCGTCTGGTTCGGACTTCCGGTTGCGCTTGCCATTCTGGTGTCTGCCGTGATACTGCCCTATTTTTTACAGATGGTGTCTGCCGAGCTTGCCGCCTATGTCGGTCTGGGCGCGGTGGGAGCACAGCTTTTTTGGACGGTGGGAATTTTTCTTACGCTGTTTCTTGCGTATTTTATAAGTACCGGAATGTTGTTTCAGAGGGCGGTTGCAAAGAGATAGGGGGATTGGATGTTTCAGAGATTGGCACTTTTAAATATGAAAAGGAGTATGAGAGACTATCTCATTTATTTTATCACGCTAAGTCTGACCGCAGCGTTTATGTATTCCTTTCTGGCGCTTGGCTTTTCCGAGGATATTCTGGCGATGTCGGAAAATATGTCGATGCTGACAACTGCGATCGTGGGGCTGTCTGTGCTCGTGGCGTGGATCGCTTCCTTTGTGATCGGCTATGCTGTCCGCTTTATGCTGATGCAGCGGAAAAAAGAGTTTGCTGTCTATGAATTGCTTGGTATGGAGACGCGTCTGATCCAAAAGCTGTTTTTGATGGAAAACGGACTGCTTGGGTTTGGTGCGTTTGGGCTTGGCGCATGGCTTGGCAGCGGTTTGTCGGGGATTCTCGTTTCTCTGGTCAACCGTATTTTTGAGACACCGCATACCTATCGGATTGTTTTTTCGGGTAAAGCGCTTGCTGTGGCATTTCTGTTTTTTGTCTGTATGTACGGGATGGGTATGGTGCGCTCTGTGAAGATCATTCGCAGGAGCAGGATCATAGAGCTGCTTTATGACAGCAAAAAGAGGGAGCAGGTGCGCGCCATGCGGCGGGGAGAGTGCGCCCTTTGGATCTTACTTTCTGTCTGTGCGCTTCTGGCAGGCGGGGCGCTTTTGGTTCTGGGGGTGCATGAACAGACAAATCTTGCATTTGTCTGGTTTGGAGGCGCGGGGCTTCTCACAACCTTTGGTATTTACAGTCTGTACCGGAGAATACCGCAGATGCTTCTGATTTCCAGCAAGCGAAAGAAAAAGAAGCTGTATACCGGCGTGAGGCTGTTTTATCTGGGGCAGATCGGGCGCAGGGTTTCGTCTGCCGGAAGGATGATGGCGATGCTTGCGATTTTGCTGTCCGTTTCACTTGGTACGATGTTTGCCGGGTTTTTGCTGGGCGCGGGGTACAAGGAGAATATGCAGGCGTATTACCCCTATGACGCGGGAATTGCACTGGATGCGCCGCTCGCGAAGGAATGTATGGAGGATATGATCGCCTTTACCGATGAGAAAAGTCCGGTCTCCGATGCGGTCGTTTATTATCTGTACCGTACGGATCTGCGGGTTGAGGCGCTGGCGCTGACAGATTATAATCATCTGCGAAGGATGCTGGGGCTTGCGGAGGTGTCTCTTGCGGACGATTCTTTTCTGGTGCATTGTGATACATGGAACTATATGGAGGATATTAGGGAGGCGTTAGCGGAAAAGCCGGAGATTACGCTTGCGGGAACGACGCTTCGCGTCTCGGCGCAAAAGATTTATACAGAGCCGATGGAGCTGTACCAGATGGCGGGGACAAAGGGGTATGTGCTGGTCGTGCCCGATGCAGTTGCCGAGGGACTGTCAGGAGATAAGATACGGCTTGTAATGTCTCTTGCGGATGGCGGATACCCGGAGTTAAAGCAGGAGCTTAAGCGTTTTTTAAACAGCGGCAGGGAGTGGAGACCGCTGTTGCAGGACGGAAAGGAGCTGCCGGAGCGTGTGGCGGTAGGAGTCACCGTAAAAGCGTGGGGCGTGGAAAATTCCCTCACAGGCTTTACAGCGATTTCCTTTGGCGGCTTGTATCTGAGCGTTATTTTTATTTTGCTTGCGTCGACGATGCTTGCGTTTGAGCAGTTATCCGGTCTGGAGCACAGCCGCCGCAGCTACGGCATTCTGGAAAAGCTCGGTGTGGATATGGGGATGCAGCGCAAGCTGGCACGGTTGGAGGTTCGTACATTCTTTTTTGTTCCGGCAGTTTTGCCGGTAGCGACGGCGGTCTGTCTGATAGCCGGTGCACAGCGGATGTTCGGGGAGGTGTTCCTGCGGGAAAATCTTGTGTGGATCTGCGGAGGCGCTGCACTGGCAATTTTTGGCGTGGTATATCTGCTGTACTATCTGGCGGCAGATTTCCTGTTCTGCCGTGACGTCCTTACAAAAGGATGTCGGTAGCGGGGGAAGAAAAAGACAGCCGGATAAGTACAAAGGTACTAGACAATTCTGTGGATTATGGTATAATTTTTCTAACAAAAGAAGCAAAGGAGAAAGGTTATGATTCAACAGAGAAGCATTGCAGTATGTATTATTTTGACGATTGTTACTTGCGGCATTTACGGGGTGTATTGGTTTATTTGCCTAACAAATGATGCCAATACCGCATCCAACACTTTCGGAACGTCCGGGGGCATGGCGATACTTTTAACGATTGTCACCTGCGGGATCTATAGTTTTTACTGGGCGTATAAGCAGGGGAAAAGATCGATGCTGCAAAGGCAAATCGCGGAATACCGTCCAGCAACAGCGGCATTTTGTATTTAATTCTTAGCATTTTGGGCTTGAGCATCGTGGCATGGGCTTTGATGCAGAACGAGTTAAATAAGATGGCATAATAGGATGAAAAAGAGGTTTTTAAAGGCTGCGGGCTGCGTGGTCCTGTTTCTTACAGCAGGGCTCGGCTACGCAGCCTTTGTGCAGAAAACAGGTTGGGCGATTCCGTGCTTGTTTCGTGAGGTGACAGGGTATCTTTGTCCGGGCTGCGGCGTCACACGGATGTGTCTGTCGCTGCTGCAGCTTGATCTTGCCGCGGCATTTTCATACAATCCTGCGCTTTTTTTACTGACGCCCATTTTTGCAGTCATATTTGTTCCGTATCTTGTGGGTTACATCAGGAGCGGAAAATGGGAGTTAAGCCGTGCGCAAAATCGAATGCTCTACGTCTGCATCGCAGTGCTGCTCGTGTTTGGGGTTGTGCGAAATTTTGTTTTTTAGTGTAGGAAGTTTGTCGTTTTCCGGTTTAAAGAAAAATGTTTCGTTCAGAGAAAGGTTCTGTGCGGTGTCTGTTGTGAGAAGCGGCTTCGGAAAATCGGTGCAGGAACAGAACAGAGCCAATTTCCATATAATAAAGCGTAAGGAAAAAGAGGATGTGAGACAGTGAACGGCATAGACGTAAGCAAGTGGCAGGGGGCGGTTGATTTTGCGGCAGTAAAAGACGCCGGGATAGAACTTGTATACCTAAAGGCAAGCGAGGGAATGCGCATACGGGATCCGTTTTTTTATCGGAATTATGCAAATGCCACAGCAGCGGGTCTGCCCGTCGGTTTTTATCATTATCTGACAGCAAAAAATGAGTCTGAAGCAAGGGCGGAGGCATATCACTTTATAGGTACGACGGAGGGGTTGGTCAATGATGCAAAGCTTGCCATGGACCTGGAGGACGTCGCAGGATTAAGCCGCGCGCAGGTGAATGCGGTCGGGGAGGCGTTTCTTCGTGCAGTGATAGAGTACAGCGGGAAATCCCCGGCAATCTATGTGGGAGCAGATACGGCGCGGCTGCTTGATGAAGGATTTGCCGATTATCCGTTGTGGATTGCGCAGTACGATGTGGAAGAACCGGACATGGACAATGTGTGGGAGACATGGGCAGGCTGGCAGTACACAGACCGGGGACGCGTTGCAGGCATTCAGGTGTGGGTTGACCGTAATGTTTTCCGACAGGCGATGCTGGAGGAGTTTCGGACGGCGATCAGGCTGCGCGGTGTGCGTCCGGCGTGAGAGACGGGAAATTTTTGCTTATCTTATACAAGTCATTTTCAAAATCCATTCTATTTGTAAATCAATTCCATTTTGGACTAAGTTTGCGGCTGCCGGGAAAAGCAGTCCGCAAAATAGTTTTTGTCGATTAAAAACTCTGACTTGGGTAAAGACAGGCCGTTTTCTCCAAATTTCTGTTTGTTTATTTGGAACTTTCCCAAATTATTGCGACAGCGCCCTGTGTCAACTGCATCAAGTATAGCACATGGCAGGCTGTTATATTACGGCTGGTTTGTGGATGATACGCCAAGGCTTAAAAATCTACCACTTGACATTTTGTATTATATGAACTAATATAAATGATACAAAGAAAGAGGAAGGTGCGGCATGGTACTTGTAATTGATGACAGTTCGGATATACCGATTTATCAGCAACTGCGCAATCAGATCGTGATGGGAATTTCTGACGGCAGATTAAAGCCGGGGGAGCAGCTTCCGACGGTGCGCGCGCTCGCAGAGGAGATTGGCGTCAATGCAATGACGGTAAATAAGGCGTACCGGCTGTTGAAGCAGGAAGGGTACATTGTCACAGAGCGCAGAAATGGTGCGAGGGTCAGCCGGGAATTTGGCGGGGACGGACAGCTTTCGGCGGAGGCGGCGGAGACACTGCGGCGGATCATCTCGGAGGCGAAGCTGGCGGGGATGACGCAGGAGCAGTTTGTAACATTGTGCAGAAGCCATTTTGAGCAGATGGAGGGAGAATGATATGGTGGTTCAGATCATATTTTTTGTTACCATGTATCCGATATTGTTTTTGATGTATTTTTTTCTGCGGCCGGCAGGAGCATTCAAAAACGGCTATTGCTTTGCCGTTGGAATGAAGAAGGAATGGATGGAGCAGCAGGAGGTCGTAGAAATTCAGAAGTGGTACAGGCAGCAGACGAAACGGCAGCTACTGGTTCTGGCGCTGATCCCTTTTGTGACATGGGTGCTTCCGGGCTTTTCCATTCCGCTTACAGTGTGGATGCTCTGGTTAGTTGCGGTCTGTATACTGCCGATGATTCCCGTTGCGCGTGCAAACGCCAGACTAAAGCGGTGGAAACGTGCGCAGGGATTTTCGACATCTGTTTTGAGTCAGACTTACACAGAGATGAAAAACTCCGGGACGGTGCGCAGTGTCAAGCTGCTGCCGTTTTTGTTCCCGATGCTACTCTCCGGCGCGGTGGCGGCGGTGAGTAGCATCTATTTTAGGAGGAGAGAGATCCTCGTATATGGGGGAGTTGTGGTGGCGTTTGCCATGCTCACGGTTCTGTGCTACGGCATGGCACTGTGGATGGATAGACAGAAAACGCAGGTCATCAGCAGTGACAGCGATGTTAACGTTAATTACACGCGTGCGAAAAAAAGTCTCTGGAAAAATACATGGCTTGGGATGGCGTGGATGAATACGGGATACACGGCAGTAACGGCTGTGCTGTTTGTGTTTGACCGCTCCACGCTTGGACTGCTGATCTGGGCAACACTGGTCTATACGGCAGCACAGATCGGGTTCGTGCTTTTGCATATGAAAAAGAATGACAGAATTGATGTGTGCTATGAGGAAAAGCGGGAAGAACCCTATGATGATGCCGCCGAGGATGATGCGTGGATTGGCGGTGTGATCTATTACAATAAAAAGGATAAGCGCACGATAGTATCGCAGCGTATCGGAATCGGAACAACCACGAATCTTGCAATGACGACGGGAAAGGTGCTTGACATGATCGGGCTTGTGATGATCGTGGTCGTCATTCCGTTTTGCTGCATCTGGGTGATGCTGGAGGAATTTACGCCATTACAGCTTGCGGTGGAGGGCGAGGTGCTCGTTGCACAGCATCTGGGAACTGCGTATGAGCTGCCGCTAACCGATATAGAGGAAATTACGCTGATAGAGGAACTGCCGCCGTTAAGGAAATTGAGCGGCAATGGGATGGAAAATATTTATGAGGGAACGTTTCGGAATGAGGGAGAGCGGTGCGAGGTCTTTTTAAATCCGCAGAACGGCGTTTTTCTTCAGATTGAGACAGCGGAGGAAACGTATTACATGAGCGCGGCGGAGGATGCGGTGACGAAGGAGATTTATGAGAATGTCAGAAATATGAAGCAGTTCGCAGCGCCTTCCGTGACAGGTGGGCAATGAGAAGGTACGCAGCGCGTGGTTACTGTTTGGGAATATCAGAAAGCGCCTGCGTGTGAAAGAGAAAATACGATTGACAGGAGAGGAAAATGCAGTATTATATGGCGCCTATGGAGGGCTTGACCGGATATGTGTTCCGCAATGCCTATCAGAAGTATTACGGCGGAATTGACAAATATTTTACCCCGTTTTTGGGTAATAAAAAGATGAGCAGCAGAGAGAAAAATGATATTTTGCCTGAGCACAATGAGGGAATGCAGGTCGTTCCGCAGATTCTGGCAAACCGTGCGGAGGATTTTTTGTATATTGCAAGGGCGCTACAGGATTACGGCTACAAGACAGTCAATCTGAATCTCGGCTGCCCGTCCGGCACGGTGACGGCAAAGCGGCGGGGCGCGGGATTTTTGGCATGCCCCGTGGAGCTTGCGGTTTTTCTCGATGAAATTTTTGAGAAATGTCCGCTTGCGATTTCCATAAAAACGCGTGTCGGGGTGGAGAGCTCCGGGGAATGGGAGCGGCTGCTCGCACTCTATGAGAAATATCCGCTGGAGGAGCTGATCATACATCCGCGTGCGCAGAAGGATTTTTATGAGAAGGGCATTCGCTTGGAGGCGTTTTCCTACGCCGCAGAGACAAGCCGGCTGCCGCTTTGCTATAACGGGGATATTGTAACGGCGGAGGATGCGCAGCGGCTGCGCGGACAGTTTCCGCATGTGGAGCGCATGATGATCGGGCGGGGAATCTTAAAAAATCCTGCCCTGATCCATGAAATACGAGGAGAGAGGAACGAGACGCCGGAACAAAAAAAGGAGCGGCTGTCTGCATTTTGCGACTGCATTTTACAGGGCTATGCGCAGGTCATGCAGGGAGATAAGAACACATTGTTTAAAATGAAGGAGCTGTGGGAATATCTGTCCAATCAGTTTGTGTCTCCCGAGCGATATGTAAAGAAAATCAAAAAGAGCACGAGCATCCGGGAATACGAGGCGATTGTCAGGGAGATGTTTCATGTCTGCGCGTGGAAAGAAGCTGTCGATTTTTCCGAAGAATGTTCTTGCAAAAATGAAAAAAGCATTGTAAGATAACATTGTTATATGACTGACGGATAAGTGGAGAAACCACATGAAGTATAACAAAATGCTGCCGACCGTCTGGGCGAGAAGTGCCCGGATTGTCGGCTTTTTGTATGAAATCAGATACAAGGTTGACGCCGTGGTACTGCTATGGTATATTCACGGTAGTTAGTCGATACTAACTACACGGCAAAAAAGGAGGAAACGCAGAATGCAGAATGAATGGAGAGGCTTCGTTGGAGGAGCATGGGAGAATGAAATCAATGTCAGAGATTTTATTCAGAAAAATTATACGCCCTATGATGGGGATGATTCCTTTTTGGCAGGACCTACGCAGGATACGACCGAATTGTGGCAGGAGGTTTTGGAGCTTTCCAGACAGGAGCGGGAGGCCGGCGGCGTTTTGGATATGGACACCGCGGTTATTTCCACGATTACCTCGCACGGACCGGGGTATTTAGATAAAAACAAAGAAAAAATTGTGGGCTTTCAGACGGAAAAGCCGTTTAAGCGTGCGTTGCAGCCGTACGGCGGTATCCGTACGGCAGTCAAAGCCTGTGAGGATAACGGGTATCATGTTGATCCGGAGGTTGTTGAATATTTTACGACACATCGGAAAACGCATAATGCAGGAGTGTTTGATGCATATACAAAGGAGATGCGCGAGTGCCGTTCGGCTCATATCATTACCGGACTTCCCGATGCTTACGGCAGGGGACGTATTATCGGCGATTATCGCCGTGCGGCGCTCTACGGCGTGGATCGTCTGATTGCGGATAAGCAGGAGCAGCTCGATACGACGCGCACAATCATGTATTCGGATGTGATCCGTGAGCGCGAGGAGCTTTCCGAGCAGATTCGTGCGCTTAAGATGCTTAAGGAGCTTGCGAAGATTTACGGGTGTGAGATAGCAAAGCCCGCGACGAATGTGAAGGAGGCGACACAGGCGGTTTATTTTGCGTATCTGGCAGCAGTCAAGGAGCAGAACGGCGCGGCAATGAGTCTTGGTCGTACGTCGACGTTCCTTGATATTTATGCGGAGCGCGATCTGCGAGAGGGCACGTTTACGGAATCGGAGATTCAGGAGATCATCGATCAGTTTGTGATGAAGCTGCGCTGCGTCAAATTTGCACGGACGCCGGAGTATAATGCTATTTTTGCGGGGGATCCGACCTGGGTAACAGAGTCGATTGCAGGAATTGGCGTGGACGGCAGACATATGGTAACGAAGATGTCTTACCGTTACTTAAATACGCTCAATAATATCGGCGCTGCGCCGGAGCCGAATATGACGGTGCTCTGGTCGGTGCGGCTGCCGGAGAATTTTAAGCGTTTCTGTGCAAAGACGTCGATTGCGCATTCGGCGGTCCAGTATGAGAATGATGATATTATGCGTGTGGTGCATGGCGATGATTACGGCATTGCCTGCTGTGTATCTTCGATGAGAATCGGTAAGGAAATGCAGTTTTTCGGCGCCCGCGCCAATCTTGCAAAGTGTCTGCTCTATGCGATCAACGGCGGTGTAGATGAGATTTCAGGAAAGCAGGTCGGACCGAAATACCGCCCGATCACGTCGGAGTATCTGGATTATCATGAGGTGTGGGATGCTTACAGGGATATGATGAAATGGCTTGCCGGCGTGTACGTCAATGCGCTCAACATCATTCATTATATGCATGATAAATACTGCTATGAGAGGCTTGAGATGGCGCTTCATGACAGGCAGGTGCGCCGTTGGTTTGCAACGGGAATTGCAGGTTTTTCCGTGGTAGCGGATTCTTTATCGGCAATTAAATATGCGAAGGTTAAGCCGATTCGTGACGAGAACGGCGTAGCGGTCGATTTTGAGATAGAGGGCGACTTCCCGAAATACGGCAATGACGATGACCGTGTCGATGAGATCGCCAAGGAGGTGCTGCACACCTTCATCGGATATGTTAAGGGAAACCACACCTATCGCGGCGGGATTCCGACAACCTCGATCCTTACGATCACCTCGAACGTTTCCTACGGGAAAAATACGGGGGCAACGCCGGACGGACGAAAGAAGGGCGTCGCGTTTGCGCCGGGCGCCAACCCGATGCATGGACGCGATACGCATGGAGCAGTCGCTTCGCTGGCGTCAGTTGCCAAGATGCCGTTTATGGATTCACAGGACGGTATTTCTAATACCTTTACGGTTGTGCCGGAGGCCCTCGGAAAGGATGAGGAGAGCGCGCAGAACAATCTGACTGCAATGCTGGACGGTTATGTGGAGAAGGGCGGACATCATCTGAATGTGAATGTGCTCAATAAGGAGACGCTTCTGGATGCGCAGAAGCATCCGGAGCAGTATCCGCAGCTTACGATTCGTGTTTCCGGTTACGCCGTGAACTTCATCAAGCTGACGAAGGAGCAGCAGGATGAGGTGATCGCGCGTACGTTCCATGAGATTATGTAAGGGAAACAGGAAAAGGGGGGAACGGAGGAGAGGTATCTGCTGAAGGGAGATACCTCTTACTTGCTTTATAGGAAACTTCGTTCCATATAAAGCAGCCTCCTCCGAGGGAAGGCACTGCGGCGGGATGGAACTGTGTCGCTGAAGCGCACGCGCATGAGAGGAAGTATTGCTACGCAATCATGCGCGGAGCGGCAAAAGCGTGCTTCATTCACGGTTTATTACACCGCGGGGGTGTGCGAAGCACACTTTTGCTGTTTTATAGGAAACTTCGTTCCCTATAAAGCAACCTTCTCTGGGGGAAGGCACTGCGGCGGAGTGGAACTGTATCGCTGAAGCGCACGTGCATGAGAGGAAGTATTGCTACGCAATCATGCGCGGCGCGGCAAAAGCGTGCTTCATTCACAGTTTATTACACCGTGGGAGTGCGCGATGCACACTTTTGTTCATTTAGGGAAAAAGAAGCGGGAGGAAAGAGAAATGGGCAGGATTCATTCAGTGGAAACGTTTGGAACGGTGGACGGACCGGGCGTGCGCTTTGTCGTGTTTTTTCAGGGATGTCCGATGCGCTGTCAGTACTGTCACAATCCTGATACCTGGCGGGCAGATGCCGGTGAGGAAATGAGTGGGGACGAGCTTTTGAGCCGTTTTGAGAGAAATCGTTCGTTTTATAAGACGGGCGGCATCACGGCAACGGGCGGTGAGCCGATGATGCAGACGGAATTTTTGACAGAGCTTTTTATAAAGGCAAAGGAGCGCGGGATTCACACATGCCTGGACACGTCGGGTATCTTGTTTCCGGGAACATCGGCTATGGCAGAGGCTTCGGATCAGGAGCTTCTGGCGCAGATCGACGCGCTGCTTGCGGTCACTGATCTTGTTATGCTTGACATCAAGCACATGGGAGCGAAGGCGCACCGAAGCCTGACGGGACACGGAAATGAGAATGTGCTTGCATTTGCAAAATATTTGGATGAGAAGAAAAAAGATGTGTGGATTCGCCATGTCGTTGTGCCCGGCATCACATTTGACGAGACGGAGTTGACGGAGCTGGGACGTTTTTTGACGACGCTCTCCAATGTAGAAAAGCTGGAAGTTCTGCCTTACCATGCGCTTGGCAGCATTAAGTATGAGAGGCTTGGTATGGACTATGTACTTAAGGACACGCCGCAGCTTACAAGGGAGCAGGCGAAGGAGGCGGAGCGTATCATTCGGGCGGCGTGGAGCAAGCCCGAAGCGGCGAAGGAAACCGTCTAAAATATGACATAAGCGAAAATCCTCTGCATACAATGTAAAAACAAGTAGTGCAGGGGATTTCGTTTGAAAGGTTATATTGAGGAGAGAGCGATGGAGATTGCCCGCTATATTATTGACAATCATACGACGGTGCGTCAGGCGGCGAAGCATTTTGGAATTAGTAAGAGTACGGTACATAAGGACGTAACAGAGCGCCTTGCGCAGGTCAACCCTTCGCTTGCGGCAGAGACTAGAAAAGTGCTTGATATCAATAAATCGGAGCGGCACATCCGCGGAGGACTCGCGACAAAGGAGAAATACTTACACCAGCACTAGGTGTTACGGAAATGGAGAAGGAACATGGAGATAAACAGGGAGATTGTGAAAGAGACTTTTAGAAATTATACGGATGCTTATGATTCGTCGGACGAAAAGATACGGCTAAAAATTGCACATACCTACCGGGTCGCCGCATTGTGCGGACGGATCGCCCGGGCAGAGGGAATGAGCGCGGAGGACATAGAGCTGGCATGGCTGCTTGGTATGCTGCATGATGTGGGACGCTTTGAACAGCTCCGAAGATATGGGACATTTTTGGATGCGGCATCCATTGACCATGCAAGGCTTGGGGCGGATATTTTATTTTTGGACGGAAAAATTCGTGATTATATTGCCGATACGCAGGAGGATGCGCTGATAGAAGCCGCAATCCGTATGCATAGCGCCTATCGGATTACGGAAGGGCTTCCGGAGCGGACAAAACGTCTTGCGCATGTGCTGCGTGATGCGGACAAGATTGACATATTAAAGGTGAATGTTGACACTCCGATGGAGATTATTTATGATGTTACGACCGAGGAGCTTAGAAATGCCGTGGTATCTGACGCGGTAATGCAAAGCTTTTATGAACATCACGCGACACTGCGTGAGCTTCGTAAAACAGCGGTTGATCATGCGGTGGGACATATTTCTCTTGTATTTGAGCTTGTATTTGCGGAGAGCATCCGCATCGTTAAGCAGCAGGGCTGCCTGGAACACCTGCTGCATTTTGAAAGTGATAATCCAAAAACGGCAGAGCAGTTTTCCGCAATCCGGCAGGAGCTGACACATTATTTAAATGAAAGAACAGAATCTGAATGCATGCAGCTTACGGGAAGGTAATACCCTTCCCGACATTTGGGAAAATAAGGGCGGCGGCGCAGTCGAATACAAAGAGCAGCAACAGAATTGTATTCAGACCGCGCCGCCATTTTTCTGGAAGATGAAACCACAGCCGCATGAGACGGGGAGAGAGCAGACTGATCCAGAGCACTCCGGCGCAGCCAAAGCCTATTGCAGACCACAGACAGATATATCCGTGAAAATGAAATTGTGTGTTTGAGTAATCCCAGTAGCGCAGTTGCCAGAGGGAATCGAGAAACCAGCCAATAAAAAGCTCAATTCCCGTTCCAAGAAGCGCAGAGAAAAGAAAAACGGCGGGAATGTGCAAAAAGATGCGGCTAAGAAGCAAGCCCTTGTTTGTTTGCCGGCAGGAGCTTTTTTTCAAACCTCCCGAAGCTGCTTTGGGGGTGAGCAGGAGATGAAACAGCACACCGCCCACGCCATAGATCGGAAGCCACGGTCCGTAAAAAAATCCGCGGTTGACGTAATGAAAGCCGCGCAGATACATTAAGAGGACCTCCCATAGAAATCCGACGATGGCGCAGAAAAAGAAGAAAAAGATTTCCAGTGAGAGGAGCTGCTTCGTATGCGTCTGCTCCGGTGGGCAGAGTTGTTTAAAATCCGGCAGAGAGTTTTGCTTGTTCATGAAAATAGCATAACCAGTCTGCCGGATAATATGAAATAAAAGATTTAATGCGTTACAAAAATACCGCCGATGAGGATAGAAATGGAGTATGCGCTCATCAGAACAATATAGTTCTTTATGGCTGTGAGAAAGGTGGCTGGTTTTTTCTGCTCTTTGCGAAAAATACCAATATTCTTCTGTACGATCGGAAACGTCAGAAGATAAAGCAGACAAGCCGGATGCAGCATACCAAGAACTACCATGATACAGGGAGTGAGATATGCGATATAATAGAGTACGGCATATAGTGTCAGCGAGTGCTTCAACCCAAGAAAATACGGGAGAGTAAAGCGGTTGACCTTCACGTCTGCGTCTATATCACAGATATTGTTGGCGAGCATGATGTTTGCGGTCAGGCAGGTCGGGATCATACATAAAAGCAGCAGGGTAAGAAGCGGCCATATCTTAAGGGAGAGGCTGACTTCTGAGGGACTGAGCGCGTAGGTAAGAAACGTTCCCTTTGGCATGTTAATGTATAGCAGCAAAAACGGGGTAAGGATACCCTGAAAAACACCGGAGCATACCTCTCCAAACGGCAGTCTGGAGATCGGGAGAGGTCCGTAAGTATAGCACACACCGCATAAAAAGCAGAGAGTGCCGACAAGGAGCACTACAATATCAGTGCAGTAGGCGAGGTAAAGTCCAAGCGCCGTGCTGATCGTGAACATCACAAGGATGATGATCAGTGCAGCACGCCGTGGGAGCGGAAGCATTTCCGGATAATCTTTGCTGTCGATATAGTTATTGATGGCGGTGGTTGTTAAGTCAAAAATAAACATCGAAGCAAAGAATATGAGCGTCAGCTTGATATTGATGGGCTGCCTTTCGTGAAATAAAAAGGCGAGCGTCATCAAAAAGGCAAAGACGCTTGTGATTTTTGTCATAATTTCTACATACTTAAAAAATTTCTTGATCATGAGAAGTCCTTTCGTATTATTTTACGTTTGTGAAATATTTGCCAATCGATTGTAGCATTGTGTCGACAAAATTGCAATATTTCGATTGTTTTACGGAGTTTGATAATTATGGAAGTATGATGAAATAGAACGAAAATAACAGAATGTAGGCGGAAATTTGAAAAAGGTATTGGAATCTGTAGAAAAATATGATAGTATTTTGCCTGTTAGTCAAGAAAAACAGAGGATTATGAAAAAGTTTTTAAGAGGGAAAGGGAGAAAGTTATGACGAACATTGTAGTGGTCGGCGCCGGTTATGCGGGCGTGCTGGCGACCAAAAAGCTTGAGAAAAAACTCCGGAAGAAGGGAGTGGCAAATGAGACGCAAATTACGATCATTGACAAGCATCCTTATCACACGATGCTGACAGAGCTGCATGAGGTTGCAGCGTGCCGTGTGGGAGAAGAAAGTGTTAAGATGAATCTTGACCAGATTTTTGCAGGACGCAAGGTCAAAGTCGTTTTGGATACAGTAAATAAAATTCATTTTGAGGAAAACAAGATCACCGGAGAAAACGGAGAATATTCCTATGATTATCTGGTTTTGGCGGCCGGCTCCAAGCCGACCTTTTATGGTGTTGAGGGAGCAGAGGAGCATAGCTACACGCTGTGGTCTTATGATGATGCTGTTATATTAAGAGATCGTATTCATGACTGTTTCCGGTTGGCAGCAGATGAACCAAACGCACAAAAGAGACAGGAGCTGCTGACGTTTTATGTCATAGGTGCGGGCTTTACGGGTGTTGAGATGATGGGAGAGCTTGCAGAGTATGTGCCGGTTCTGTGTGAGAGATTTCATATTAAACGGGAAGATGTAAAGCTTGTGAATGTGGACGGACTGTCCCGTGCAGTTCCTGTTCTGCCGGAGAAGCTTTCAGGCAAAGTGGAGCGCCGTCTTAAGAAGATGGGCGTTGAGGTTTTGCTGAATGCGAACGTGGTTGAAGTGGGTGAGAACTTCATTAAAATGAAAGAAGGGGAGGAAGTAAAGCAGTATACCGCAGGTACTATCGTCTGGACCGCAGGTATTGAGAGCGCCGAGCTTACGGCGGAGGCGGCAAAAGAGGTAAAGAGCGCCGGGCGAGGAAGAATTGAGGTTGACGCATATTTAAGAAGCGTAGACTATGAAAATGTATATGTGATCGGCGATAATATGTTCTATACTGCGCCGGGTGAGGAGAATCCCGTTCCGCAGATGGTTGAGAATGCAGAGCACAGCGCAGATGCGGCGGCAAACAATATTGCTGTGGCTATCACGAAAAAAGGGAAGCTGGAGGAATACGCTCCAAAATTCCACGGCATTATGGTATGTGTCGGCGGACGCTGGGGAACAGCAAGAGGCGGTATGGCGAAGCACCAGATGAATCTGCCCTCCTTCTTTGCCATGTTTGCAAAGCATTTTATCAATATCATTTATTTTATTCAGATCATGGGATGGACGAAGGTATGCAGCTATCTGACGCACGAGATATTTACGATCCGTAACCGCAGAAGCTTTGTCGGAGGCCACTTCTCAAACCGCACGCCAAGTTTTCTTCTCGTACCGCTTCGCGTATGGTTGGGCGCGGTATGGGTGTTTGAGGCAGTGATGAAGATCGTGGAGGGCTGGTTCCAAAAGCCGATGCTGAGCGAGTTTTTTGGAGGAGCCAACGCATGGTATAATTCCATTATTGCAAGCTATTTCGGAATCGCGCCGGCACAGTCCGTAGATGCAGTTGCAAGTGCGACCGCAGCAGGGGCAGATGCGGCAGCGAGCGCGGGAACACTCCTGCTGGATTGGGATTTCGGCTTATTTGAGACGATCTTTGTCAGCGGAAAGGACCTTGCGAGCTCCACGCTGGCAGATTATGCATTTAAGTTAAATATTCCGTTTGTCAACTGGTCGGTAGATAATATGGTTCTTGCAAGCGACAGTATGCAGATGTTCATGCAGATTGTCATTGTGCTCTTAGAGCTGGCGATCGGATTGGGATTGATGGGCGGTCTGTTTACATTCCCGTCGGCAGCAGTTTCGGTTATCCTGCAGTTTATGTTTTTAAGTACGACCGGCTTATACTTAAATGGCATATGGATGGTGTTTGCAAGTATTGCAGTACTCATCGGTGCAGGACGCACGATTGGACTTGACTATTATGTCGGACCGTTTTTAAAGAAGCATTGGAAAAATGTAAAATGGGTAAAGAGGTGGTATCTCTACAATGACTAATTTGTCCCTGAATTTTGAAACCGCGATGGAAAAAGTCAGAGAAGAAATAGACCGTGTATTGTTATCGGCACCGGTTCTGATTCGTACTTATACGTCACATCTGACGCTGACGCATGGGAAATTTATCCGTGCGAAAGCAGTGTTGGCATGTGCGTTGGATGAGGAGGGCTGTGTTCACACCGACGCAGTTGTTTTTGCGGCAGCTATTGAGCTTCTTCATCTGGCGACGCTGGTTCACGATGATATTATGGACGATGCGGCTTTGCGCAGAGGAGTGGAGACGCTCCAGAAGAAGTTTGGAAAGCGCACAGCTGTAATTTGCGGAGATTATCTTCTGGCGGCAGCGCTTAAGGAGCTTGCAGGGATAGAAAATACGGATAAATACAAGGATCTGAACCCGTCAAATTATGTGGGGCAGATCTGTATGGGAGAGCTTAGACAGAGCGCTAATAATTTTAATTATCATCTGTCGATGTTCCGTTACTTAAGTATTATAAACGGAAAGACAGCGGCTTTATTTGAGGCGTCTTATTTTGCAGGCGCCGCAGTTGTCGAGCGAGAGGAAAAATGGCTGCGGCTGTACCGCCGGCTTGGCAGATATACGGGAATTATTTTTCAACTGACAGATGACTGTATTGATTATGAGTGTGATACAAGGACAGCAGGAAAAAGTGTGCAGTCCGATTACGAGCAGGGGGTCATCACACTGCCTGTGATCCATACCTTTTATCATAACCCTGCGCTCAAAAAGCGGGCGGAAGCGGGAGAGCTTTCGACGGAGGAGCTTCTTTCTGAGGTGAGGAAAAGCGGAGGAGTCGGCTTTACGCACAAAACGGCAGGGCGCTATTATGAGAAGGCATTGATGGCACTAAAGGAGCTGCACGTTCCGGCGCGAAAGGAAGCGCTGTTGATCGAACTGCTGGATAAAGCTTATTATGGATTGAAGAAATAGCTGGTTTCAGGTCGTATGATCCTTGCTATAATAAAAATGAGAGGTGAAGGTTTTATGAAAAAGAGAATCGCGTTATTGTTAGGAATGGTACTTACGGTTTCCGCGCTTGCGGGCTGTACCAATAAAACAGCGGAAGAATTTATGAAGGAGCAGAGTGAAAAGCAAAATGCCGTAGCAGAGGAATCAAAGGGTGAGACGGATACCGCACCGACGGAGGGCGGGGTAAAGACAGGGCTTGCCCTTGTAACAAAGGTTGGAAGCTCTGCGGACGCAGCGGCAGATGCAGAGGGAATTGCACAGACGGATGTGATGATCGCCGCAGTTACCGTGGATGCAGAGGGAAAAATTGCAGCGTGTGCGATTGACTCTGTGCAGAGCGCTGTAAATTTCGGAATAGATGGAAAGCTTACCACGGATATTGCGGCAGAGGTTCAGAGTAAGAACGAGTTGGGAACAAATTATGGTATGAATAAAGCTTCGTCGATTGGAAAGGACTGGCATGAGCAGGCGGCGGCTTTCGCACAGTATTGTATAGGAAAGACGGCAGACGAAGTGAAGGGGATCGCAGTAACCGAGGGTAAGGCAGCAGATGCAGACCTCGCGGCAGGCTGTACGATTCACATTGGTGATTTTCAGGCGGCAGTTGCACAGGCAGTTGAAAATGCGGATGTGCTGGGCGCGCAGACCGGTGATAAGCTGGGAATCGGGATTGTGACAAGTATTGCAGATTCTGCAGACGCAGCAGCAGACGCAGAAGGTGTTGCGCAGACCTCCACGACGGTTTCTGCACTGACGTTAAATGCAGATGGTGTGATCACAAGTGCTGTTATCGACGGAGTTCAGGCAAAGGTCAACTTTGATACGGCAGGAAAGATCACAACAGACATTACCGCACCGGTAGATTCCAAGAACGTACTCGGTACAAGCTATGGTATGAGCAAGGCCTCCTCGATCGGTAAGGAGTGGAACGAACAGGCGGCGGCATATGCGCAGTATGCAGTTGGCAAAACAGTTGATGAGGTAAACGGCACTGCGGTGACAGAGGGTGTTCCTTCTGATACAGACCTCGCGGCATCTGTGACGATCCATATTACAGATTTCAATACTGTGATCACAAAGGCAGCAGCTAACGCAAAATAGGCAGTCAGAATAAGAATGGGGAGTGTGTGGTTACGCGCGCTCCCCTTGTTTATTTCAATAATAATAAGAAGCTTCTCATTTTCTATCAAATAAAAAATACCCAAAAGAAGTGTAATACGTCTGAAAAATTTTGCACAAGCAGGAACGCAGGGGTTGTTTTATAAACCGGAGAGGGCGGATATTTGTTGATGGGAATGTTTTTTGTTTGCGGGGGCGGCTGTCTTGCGGCATAATATTCAGGCGGCTTTGCATTTGGCGATGGGTATCTGTAATAGTGGAGATAGCGTATAGAGTACGGGGGATCTTAAGATAGAAAATTTACGAACTTTTGAGGGAAAGGCTTATGAATATAAGAAAGAAAATAGGTATTTTTGCGGTGATTGGGCTATTGGTCGGTGTTTTTGCGGTACAATATGGGGCGCCTAAGGAGCAGAAGCGTTATACTGCCACTTTTTTGGAGGTGTTTGATACCAAGACAGATATTATCGGGTATGCAGCGAGCAAGGAGGCATTCACGGAACAGGTTTCACTGCTCAAGGAAAAGCTGGTCTATTACCATGAGCTCTATGATATTTATCACGATTATGAGGGGATCAATAATATAAAGACGATCAATGATCATGCAGGAATCGCTCCGGTTGAGGTTGACCCGGAGATTATTCGTCTGTTACAATTCAGTAAGGAAATGTATGAGAGCACAAACGGACAGGTGAATATTGCGATGGGAAGTGTGCTTTCAATCTGGCACGAGTACAGAGAGGATGGAAGTAATGATCCCGCCAATGCCAAGCTGCCTCCAATGGATGAGCTTCTGGCAGCCGGTGAGCATACAGATATTTCCAATATCATTATTGATGAGAGTGCGTCGACCGTGTATCTGAGTGATCCGGAGATGTCTTTGGATGTTGGAAGTATCGGCAAGGGCTATGCGGTGCAGCGTGTTGGGGAGTATGCAAAAGAGCTTGGAATGGAGCATGTGCTCTTAAGCGTAGGCGGAAATGTTTGTGCGGTGGGGCAGCGGCTGGATGGCACAAATTGGAGGCTTGGGATCCAGAACCCCGATTTTGAAAGTACAGAGACCTATGTCAGGAAGGTGGATGTGGCGGATGCCTGTGTCGTTACGAGCGGCAATTACCAGAGGTACTATGTTGTTGACGGGCAGAGATATTGTCATATCATTGACCCGGATACGCAGATGCCGGCAGATTATTTTGCCTCTGTCTCCATCGTTGCGGATGATTCGGGTGTGGCGGACGCGCTGTCCACGGCGGTTTATAATATGCCATATGAAGAAGGGCTTGCGTTTGTGAATGGTCTTAAGGACGTGGAGGCTATGTGGATCATGGAGGATGGGAGCGTCCGGTACTCGGAGAATTTTGAGGAGTATGTGGCAGAATAAGACGCGAAAGCAGTGTGGACAGGATGGAGAACAAAAAGGCAGGATCGTATGGAGCAGAATCAGATAGAGAACAAAAAGCGAAAAGGCGACATGGTTTTGATCGTGGTTATTTTAGCGCTTGCGGTTGCGGCGTATTTTGGAATTAAATTTTATCAGGGTATGAGCACGAAGGAGCCGGTCGCGGTCGTCACCGTGGATGGTGACGAATATGGAAGATTTCCATTGGATCAGGATGTCAAAGAAAAGATAGAGCTGCCGGACGGGGATTATAATATTCTGGTGGTAAAGGATGGCGCGGCAGACATTACCGACGCGTCCTGCCCGGATGGCATCTGTGTGAACCACCGCGCGATCAGCAGGCAGAGTGAGACGATTGTCTGTCTTCCGAATAAGGTGGTTGTGGAAATACAAAACGGAGAGGAATCGGATGTGGATTCGATGACAAATTAGAAGGCGGAAACTATGAGGACGAGAAGAATTGCATATCTGGGGCTTCTTACAGCTCTTGCGTTTGTATTTTCTTATATTGAATTTTTGATTCCTGTCAATATCGGTGTGCCGGGGGCAAAGCTTGGTCTGGCGAATCTTGCCATTATTGTGGCATTGTATACACTGGGGGAACGCGATGCGTTTCTTTTGTCAGTCGTGCGGATTGTGCTCGTGGGCTTTACGTTTGCAAATCTGGCGATGATGATTTACAGTCTGGCAGGCGGCTGCTTAAGCTATGCGGCAATGGTGATCGCGAAGAAAACAAATCGTTTGTCGATGACGGGGGTCAGTGTGCTGGGCGGTGTTTTTCACAACATTGGGCAGATTTTTGTGGCGATGCTTGCGCTAAAGACAGAGAGTCTGATTTATTATCTGCCGGTATTGCTGATCGCAGGAATTGCATCCGGCGTGGCGATCGGGCTTCTTGGTGCAATGGTAACAAAGCGGATCGGCGGACGCTTCTGATAGAAAAAGCGGAAGGGTCATCAGCTATTTTGGTATGGTCAATAGAGCGGAGAGGTTATTTTTTCTGTATGAAAAAAGCCTTGTAAACAGGCAGGGGGTAGCTTATAATAAGAGAAATTGGCGGCAGTTTTTGCGGGCGTATGCAGGGGTGTCGTTTGATGAAAGAGCAGGAGGAAGATGGTTCATGAATCAGGAAAAGGTAATTGTCATTGACTTTGGCGGTCAGTATAACCAGTTGGTTGCAAGACGTGTCAGAGAATGCAATGTTTATTGTGAGATATATTCCTACAGGACGAATCTTGAGAAGATTAAGGAAATGAACCCGAAGGGAATCATTTTGACCGGAGGACCAAACAGTTGTTATGAGGAGGGAGCGCCTTCTTATACAAAGGAGCTGTTTGCACTTGGGATTCCGGTTCTTGGTCTGTGCTACGGCGCACAGTTGATGATGCATGTGCTGGGTGGGAAGGTGGAGAAGGCTCCGGTGCGCGAGTACGGTAAGACAGAGGTTTTCGTGGATCGGACGTCCCCACTGTTTGCAGAGGTTGGAACCAAGACAGACAAGGCTATTGGAGCGATCTGGGATGACCATAAGTCGGATAACCATACAACGGTCTGTTGGATGAGCCATTTTGATTATATTTCCAAGGCTGCGCCGGGATTTCGCGTGGTGGCGCACACGGCAGACTGTCCGGTTGCCGCGGCTGAAAACGGGGAAAAGAAACTGTATGCGATCCAGTTCCACCCGGAGGTCCTGCATACGCAGGAGGGCACGAAGATGCTGCACAATTTTGTGCGGGGGGTATGTGGCTGTGCCGGAACGTGGAGAATGGATTCTTTTGTAGAAAATTCGATTCGGGAAATCCGCAAAAAGGTCGGGGACGGCAAGGTGCTCTGCGCACTTTCCGGCGGTGTGGATTCGTCGGTGGCAGCAGTGCTGCTCGCAAAAGCGATCGGAGACCAACTGACCTGTGTTTTTGTGGATCATGGTCTGCTCCGCAAAAATGAGGGTGATGAGGTGGAGGAGGTCTTTGGACCGCACGGCTCGTATGAGCTGAATTTTATCCGTGTGAATGCGCAGGAGCGTTTCTATGGGAAGCTTGCGGGTGTGACAGAGCCGGAGCAGAAACGCAAGATCATCGGTGAGGAGTTTATCCGTGTGTTCGAGGAGGAAGCTAAGAAGATCGGAGCGGTTGATTTCCTTGTGCAGGGAACGATTTACCCGGATGTTGTGGAGAGTGGTCTCGGTGGAGAGTCGGCAGTGATCAAGTCCCACCACAATGTGGGAGGTCTGCCGGACTGTGTGGACTTTAAGGAGATTATCGAGCCGCTGCGTGATCTTTTTAAGGATGAGGTGCGCAAGGCAGGTCTGGAGCTTGGTATTCCTGAAAAGCTTGTGTTCCGCCAGCCGTTCCCGGGACCGGGGCTTGGCATCCGTATCATCGGCGAAGTCAGCGCCGAGAAGGTGCGCATCGTGCAGGACGCCGATGCGATTTACCGGGAGGAGATCGCCAAAGCCGGACTGGATCGGAGCATCGGGCAGTATTTTGCGGCGCTTACTAATATGCGTTCGGTCGGTGTGATGGGCGATGAACGGACATACGACTACGCTGTTGCGCTTCGGGCTGTGAATACGATCGATTTCATGACCGCGGAGGCGGCGGAGATTCCGTTTGAGGTGCTCCAGCGGGTGATGAGCAGGATCATTAATGAGGTGAAGGGCGTGAACCGCGTTGTGTATGATCTGACGAGTAAGCCGCCGGGGACGATAGAGTTTGAATAAATCGAGTTGCTTAAAAAAGCCAGTGTTTATGCGGGTTTCAGCG